>Ga0307933_1000425_pt1 | contig 39393 bp, 35 predicted proteins | sample OrgLakmetageno88_FD_201811 | JGI IMG/M metagenome (GOLD analysis project Ga0307933, IMG submission 201811) | Saline water microbial communities from Organic Lake, Antarctica - #88 | ecosystem: Environmental > Aquatic > Non-marine Saline and Alkaline > Saline | place: Antarctica: Organic Lake... | reverse complement strand
AATATAACTCGACTAATTTATTCATGCCTGTTCCTTTTTAGATTTGTTTAATCTTTGTCGAAAGATCAGATCCTGGAACAGGCATTTAGTTCAATTTTCTTAAACAGGATTCGGGTTAATTTGAGTATGGTCTATCCATGGCCAAATGATTTAGAACTTTCGACCTCAAAAAACTATCAATTATTGATAGATGTTTTTAAACCATGGTTATCTAATTATGGGGTCAATGCAGAACTAGGAGAGGTCGAGGGGGCTTATTGTAATGGTACTTTTAATTTATCTATAAATAATAAAAAAATTATTGGAACTGCGCAGAGATTTTGCCGAGCTAGTGTTGATAACAGCAATGCAAAATTCGGTGTCCTAGCCCATGCTTTTATTCTAATTAACCCCAACCTTACCAATTTAGTCGATGCAGTAAATCAATGTTATCTGCAATTGGGTCACGCTGACGTTTTTAGCAGAGATGCAATGACATCACTAGCAGAGTACAGCTATGACATTGAGGCCAATTATAACAAACTGGCAAGCGATCTTTATCAGTCAGCGCAATCTGTGATTGAGGCCCATTTGGGAATGAGATGACATAGGCATCAGCGCCGGATTAAACTAGCTAAGATCTGGCTCGGTTGAACGATAGCTTTGCAGTTGCTGCATTCTGTCCCACCATGGCTGAAAGCCATCCACGTCGAATACCTTTGCAGCGTCATCCACTAAACTCACGTAAAAACAGGCAGGCGCAAGAAAGAAATCTGCCAGCGTGGGTTTATCGCCAGCAATCCACTCTGAATCGCCTCGAATCTTCATTATCTCTGTCAGTATTTTACGTGCTTGTTCTATCGATGTTTGCAAGAAACTGGCATCAGGATTACCCATAAAATCTGCAAATAGATGATAGCCTGCCACACCTATTAACGAGCCGTAACCGTAGGCATTAAATAAACCTATGGCCATATCCATTCGGGCTCGATCCTTTGCGTTACCGGGGATAAAGGACTGCCCGTGGAGGACATCGTTTAAATAGCACATGATGGCCGTGGTCTCTAAAATACGCATTCCATCGTGATCGAGCACGGGTACCTTACCAAATGGATGCCGCTCAAGATGTTCAGGCTGTCGCGGCTCTCCCGTTAGCACATTGACGGGAACTTGGTGGTATTTGGCACCCTTTTCTGCAAGGAGCATACGCACTGTGCGCACGTAGGTACTGCCATCGAAACCATAGAGAACTATATCTTTTAGCATGCTATAACCTCTTTTGTATGCGAGTATAGATGGATTAAAAACTAAGCGATAAATCCAGCCTGTATATAACCAGAATAGACGACATTCCTGATTTATTCAACAGCTATGAATTCGTTAAATTTACGTGTAACTAACTGCTTATTTGTGCAGGTTTACGCTAGGCGCAATTTCATTACTTGTGGCTTTATTACTTGTCGTTACGTTCGACAAACCAGAAGAATTGCGCACACCAGCTATAAGTTCGAGTAAAGTTTGCTCTACTGTGCGTTTTGGATCGTGCATCTGGGAAAGCTCCCACGCAATGTTGAGTCTAAAGCAATCTTGATATAGGTTTCGTGTCGTAAATTGAGCACCAAAGGTGATATCAATTCTTGCGTTATCAGTAAACGCTTTCAGTTTAATCTTATCCAGTCCAGGCACTTGGATCCAAAGGACAAGGCCACCAGTGGGTATACTGACAGCTGAACCTTTGGGGAGATTCTGCAATAGTATATGTCGATATGCACAAGCATTGCTTAGCAGTACTTTGCGAATATATTGAAGATGCTTTCGATATTGGCCTGAATTTATAAAATCGGCCAAACTAGCCTGTATGAGACCATTTTGTCCTAAACGTTCGGTAGCGGATACGTCAACGCAAGCCGAAAGATACCGACCGGCATTACACCATCCTATTCGCAGTCCATTCGCTAGCGTCTTGGATACTGATGAGCACCAAAGTACATATCCATCAGTATCCCAATGCTTTACAGGGAGGGCAAAGGTACTGTCGTATCCCAACTCACCATAAATATCGTCTTCGATTATAGGTAAACGATATTTATTCGCCAGCGCTGCGAGTCGCTGCTTTTGAGAGATTGACAAACTGATCCCATGTGGGTTCATAGAGGAGGAGCTGAATAATGCTGCTGTAACCTCCTTATGTTTAAATTTATGCTCAAGCTGCGATAAATCTAGTCCGCTAGAATTACAAGGGATTTCAACCACTCTGCGGGACATACTGGAGAGTAATTTGAGTAAACCACTAAAACAAGGTGAACTGACTGCAACTGCGTCTCCGGGTTTAGTGGTGACCAATAATGCGGTGCGCACTGCGTCCATGCAGCCGATACTGATAAAAATGTCGTTAGCTGCCATGGTAAATCCACTAACATTAAAATGCTCTACTATGGCGAGACGCAGTTCATGAATACCTTGCGGATCGGGATAATTATGCAGCAACATGTCACCCCGGTTTACTGTGCGTTTGATGCTCCTCTGCAATGACAACAACGGTATATGAGCGGGGCACAGTTGACTTATCCCAAATGGGCCAGATATCAAAACACCATTTTGGTAGCCACCCGATTCCTTGATGGTTGATATATTTTTTGCGCTACTTCGAAACTGCGGTTGTATCGGGATATCACTGTGGCTAAGTGGTGTAGAAACAAAGAAACCTGATTTAGGGTGGGTCACAATCCACCCAGTTTGTTCCAGACTTCGGTAACTGTTTAGAGCTGTGGTCATACTAACGCCTAACTGTTTTGTCAGCTGTCGCAAGGATGGTAGGCGCTGACCATGTCGTAACTTTTGACTTTGAATATCAGCAATAAATTGTTCAGCAATGGCTTTATATTTCATGGTTTACAATTTGCTTATAGAAATTTTTGTACTCTTTTAATTATAATATATTGTATCTGTTATTTTTTTTGAATCAACCCATAATATGCCATCTAATTATTGGAAATTTCGAAATGTAAGGGTGTTTCATGACTAAAAAAGATATCTTAATCAGTATCGCGTTAATGTGTTTATGGGGTTTCAATTTTTCTGCAATCAAAATGGGAGCGCAACAAATGGACCCCATATTGCTCACTGCGCTGCGTTTTACATTCGCAGTCTTTCCTGCCATTTTCTTTATTCGCAGACCCCCTGAGGCGCTTAAGTATCTAGTAGCCTATGGCGTCGTTTTTGGATTGGGCGTTTGGGGAATGATGGTATGGTCTATCACTCTTGGTGTGTCAGCTGGAATGGCGGGCCTTCTGTTGAACATGAGTATTATGTCTAGTTTGGCCTTAGGCTACTTTTTGCTAAGGGAAAAAATTACCGTCAATAAAATGGTTGGCGCTTTTTTTGCCATTGGGGGCCTTCTAGCAAGTCTTTTAGTTGATGATGGTTCTGTTCCCTTGAAAGCCCTACCCCTTGGCCTAATTGCTGCATTTAGTTGGAGTTTGCTGGCGTATATTGTTAAAAGTTCAAAGACCCAACATGTATTCGCATTTAGCGTATGGGGCATGTTGTTTGCACCTTTACCATTAATCATATTTGCTTATATATCAAAAGGCGCTCAGCCCTTTATAGATTTGCCTACACAGCTCAATTCAGAGATTTGTTTTTCAATTTTATTTCAGGCTTATCCCACTACATTGCTCGGTTATTGGATCTGGAATAAACTTACCGTTAAATATCCGTTATCAACGATGGCCCCCTTCACTCTGTTGACGCCAATCTTTGGGCTAATTGGCAGTGTTATTTTTTACAATGAAAATATTACCCCAATGAAGTTACTTTCTTTTGCTCTAATATTGAGTGGTTTAGCTATTAGTCAGTGGCAATTCAGGAAAACTGAGGTGTGTAACATATAAATCCATAAAGCGAGGAGAGCTGACTTGAAAAGTTTGAGGTAGTTGCTAGCTAAATTGAGTCGCTAGATAAAGTTAGTTGCTGGTGCCTTGTAACCGCTATCTGCAAGCAACTTTAAAACAGCACTGTATTAATTCGAAGGCCAGAATGACTGCATTTTTTCAAATAAGTCGTACAATGGCGTACTCGGAATGTCGTCGGTTTTGGAGACCACGTATGCAACCGCTTCAAGTGTCGAAATACCATTATTAATGCTGGTTTTGCGTATACGATACATTCCTTCCAACTGTTCGTTGAAGTGAAAACTGGGCAGGCTTTGTAGCCACTCATGACTAAAATAAAGGCGTTTTGCTTTACGCCATGTGGCATCAACGAAAAGTAAATGCTTAACTGCGGTGCTGGTGCCAAGGTTGTTATTTTGTAAGTTTGGAAAATGGTGTTCAAATGCGCGGCTGTTATTGCACGGAAAAAATAGCGCAAAAGACCTTGGATCGGATAAGCAGGAATTCTCTAATTGAGTCAATCTAGCGATATCGTCGCTTTTTATAATGCTGATATCAGTCAGACACAATGCCACTAAACGGGCGGTGTTCTTGGCATTACTCACTTCATTTTTATCCTGAAGAACAATAACCTCGATTTTATTTTTAATCTGACTAACTGCTGAGCAAACACAGGTTTTATGTGGATATTCGCATTTATTGCACATTACTCGTTTTGACAAAGTAGACGCTTCCTTTTAATTACATTTACTTAACGTTTGGGGTTATTTTTGCATAAAACCGTTGTAGAAAATGCGATTGGCATTTAGGCTACACTCATGGACCGGTAATAGTATATAGAATTAAATAATGAGCGAACAAACCTATTTAAATATAGCGGTGCTGACGATTTCAGATACCCGCAACGAAGAAACCGATACATCGGGTCATTACTTGGTTAAGGCGATGACTGAGGCTGGTCATCGTATTGCGGATAAACAAATAGTGATTGATGATGTTTATAAAATACGCGCAGTTGCATCAGCTTGGATTGCGGATGAAAATATTCACGCCATAGTAACGACCGGTGGTACTGGCTTTTCGGGTCGCGACTCAACACCTGAAGCAATGTCAGTGTTATTTGATAAGCATGTTGAAGGTTTTGGTGAAGTCTTTAGATCGCTTTCTTTAGACGAAATTGGAGTGTCAACTATTCAATCCCGAGCGTTGGCTGGACTGGCTAATAATACCGTGGTTTTTTGTGTTCCTGGTTCAACCGGTGCTTGCAAAACGGCATGGAATAACATTATTGAAAAACAAATTAATAGTACCTATCGCCCATGCAACTTTGTTGGCCATTTAACTGAAAAATGGACTAAATAATCGACTCAGTAGCTTTGAGCTAGATATTGTAAAGGTAATACAACATTGCCAGTGCACTATAATTTACTTAATCACCGTTGAATTTAGTGCCTAACGCGCTGAAAAGCTAACACAATAAGACTGAATACTACCCCCCAAAAGGATGCCGCAATCTCAAAAAATGAGATACCTGAAGCGCTCATTAGAAACGTCACCAGGGCCGCTTCTCGGTATACAGGTTCGACAAAAGCGGTATTTAACGAATTGGCTATTGCGCCTAGTAATGCGATGCCTGCTAAGGCCGAAATGAAAGCCATAGGAAAACTAGCAAAAAGAGCGACTACAGCGGCGCCTAGTAAACCCGCAATAATGTTGAATATGCCCGCCGCAATGCCGGCGATATAGCGTTTGTTTTTATCTGGATGAGCTTCTTCACTGGTGCAAATAGCGGCTGTAATAGCGGCCAAATTGAATGTAAAGCCGCCAAACGGAGCGAGTACCAAGTTGATGCCCCCAACGGTAGTCAGGATAGGAGATATAGATTGCTTTTCATATCCGCTGGTTTTGAGAACGGCAATGCCCGGTAAGTTTTGAGATGTCATGGTGACAATAAATAACGGAATGCCGATACCAATCAACAAATTAATATCGAACTCGGGGGTTACCCAAATAGGCGTTGTTAGCTTCAAAGTTAGGTTCTCAGTGGCAAGTTGGCCCTGAAATACCGTGACAATTATGCCAACTAGAAACACGCAAACGATAGCGTAACGAGGCAGTACTCGTTTCGTCAGAAGATAAACGCCAAGCATTATGCCAACGAGTGGCGGGTTTAGGGCAAAGGAAGTGAAAATTTGTAAGCCAAACTGCAAAAGCACGCCGGCTAATAAAGCTGACGCAATAGGCAAAGGGATGTAAGAGGTGAGCTTCTGAAATGCGCCGGTTACCCCCACGAGGATTGAAAGAATAGCGACGAAGATAAAAATGCCGGTTGCTTGCTCTATCGTTGCGCCCATTAAACTGGTGGCGAGTAAGGCTGCCCCCGGAGTTGACCAAACGATAATAATTGGGCGTTTGTAGTAGGCTGATAAACCAATGCATCCCACGCCCATGCCAATACCTAATGCCCAAATCCAAGATTCCAGTATTTGAGGAGACGCACCAGCCGCCTGTCCGGCTTGAAGTACTATCGCCATCGCACTAGCAAAGCCAATTAGCACCGCTATACCGCCAGATACGGTGGCCGATACACTCCAATCCCGAATGATGGCTTTGATGTTCGATAGCATAAGCGCGGTTTGTTCTTGTTGTGAATTGAATATGGCCTTGACGATAGCACTCATTGCGGCATTCACGCTATGAATGTATTCTAAGCGGCTTAGCACAAGCCAATTATGCTCATCATATTTGGCTTGTGCTGAGGTCAGGTGTAATGTAGAGGCATGGCCTGACTGAATGCGGCAAACTCAGGTGATAAAACATGCAAAGCATGACGGATTTTATTGATGCTACGCGCTTTAGCTTGTTGTAATTCGCCATCGGTTGAAAATGCATCTTCTTCAAAAAAAACAGCGAATTTTGTGATCGGAATCCAGAAAATAATCGTCGCGGTTAGTATTAGACTCAGTTTCGGTAGAAAAAACCGAACGTGTCGACTGTGGGTCAAAGTAGTTAACAATTTTACCCCCAGCGGTTTTTAGCGTGTTTATTTGTGGCTGGCTAAATAACTCATCAAGGACCAAGTAGCCTTGTTGTTTAAAGCATTGCTTGGAGGTCGGTTTGGGGCTGCATTAGCGCAACAAGTGCTGGGGCATAAATCCTCGAAACAAGACTTTAGCGTGATATTTTGGTTTACTGTGGTTATCAACTTAGTAATGTTAAGCTGGCTGCTGCCACCCTATGGTCGGACGGTCTTGATATTGATACCGAACAATATTGGCCGCTTTAATTAAAACGGTTTATTTGCAGTTTATTTTTTGCATTTGGTTTTTAGGGACTCATTGAAGTATGAATTATTTAGCCCATATTCATCTCGCTTACATCACAGATACGAGTATGTTGGGTAATTTTTTTGGTGATTTTGTAAAAGGTAGTGACCTCTCGCATCTGAATAATGAGCATCAGTTGGGTGTTCGACTGCATCGCAAAATTGACAGCTTTACTGATAGTCATGCCCAAGTAAAAACACTCAGGAGTTTGTTTCCAAAATCGATTCGGCGTATGTCAGGGGTGGTCATTGATATCTATTTTGATCATTTGTTGTGTGCCAATTGGTCCCGTTTCAGCGATTGTGATTTAGATAAATTACTGGGGTATTTTTATGACGAAGTTCATCAGTACCCGGATAATATCAGTGACAGATTTGAACAAGTTCGCAACGGCTTATTAAGCTATCGTTGGTTGTCCGATTATCGGCAGGCCGAAAGCTGTGAACGTTCATTCTTGCATATTGAAAAACGTTTAAGTAAAAGAGTTATATTTGCGCACCAAGCGACAGAGTTTATTCAACAAAATGAAAATGAATTACAAACAAGATTTCTGAGTTTTTATCCTGAATTAATTGCATTTAGTCATGCTAAGGTTAAGGCGCTGAAGGTTCAAATAAGTGTTTAATTGAACACACAAATGACTTACTGAAAACAATATTAAAAAACTACTTTCAAGAATAAAAAATAAAAAGGCATCACTAAATGGAACTTGATTTTTGGCATCGTCGTTGGCAAAAAAATGAAATAGGCTTTCACGAAAGCGAGGGTAATCTTTTATTAAAAGAATACTTTGAGCATTGGCAGTTACCTGATAAAGCGCGTGTATTTGTGCCTTTGTGTGGAAAAACAAAAGACATAGGCTGGTTTCTGTTAAAAGGTTATGCGGTTGTTGCTATTGAACTAAACGAAAGCGCGGTGCAAGCCTTATTTGAAGAGTTAGGTGTTCAACCCCTAATTGAACCGCACGGCCCGCTATTGCGCTACTCTGCCAATAATTTGATTGTTTATGTTGGTGATTTTTTTGTCTTAACGGCAAGCGATGTTGGTGACATTGATGGCGTTTTTGACAGGGGTGCTTTAGTCGCGCTACCGGAGCCACTTCGACATAAATACAGCGAACATTTGCGGATGATCAGCAATACCAAAAAGCAGTTTTTGCTTACTTATGATTACGACCAGGCATTGTTTGCCGGGCCCCCATTTAGCGTCACCAGCGAGACTATCCATCAGGTTTACCAACATCACTACAGCATAACTCAACTGTATAGAGGTAAAATTGCAGGTGGATTTCGGGCACAGGATGAGGTTTATGAGGGCGTTTACGTGCTACTAAACACCCATGGCTGAGTTTATAGCCACAAGCAGTTTTCCTTCTATTGGTGCTGATTTGTGGGTGTGGCGGTCAACGAAAACATGGGTTAAATAGCCGATAGCAGAGAGAACACCGTCTTGGTTAAATATGCCAACAGCGTAATCTACAGAACTGCTGCCTACGCGTTCAACTCTGAAAGCCCCGGTGAGTTTTTGCGGAAACGACACTGGGATTAGGTATTCACAGTTAGACTTCACCATAAAACCAATTTGACTACTAGTCATAGGGTCAAAATCCGCTTTTTCGATTAAAAACTGATTAATAACCGTATCAAAATAGGAATAATAATGTACGTTATTTACGTGGCCGTAGATATCGTTGTCCATCCACCTGGTGGCAATAGGCAGGTGGTAGGCAAAATTAGTTAGGTGTTGATTAGGCATTAAGTTTTCCGGTAAGTGCATTGGGCTGAATTTGTTTGGCATCGTCAAGAAAAACGGTTTGTCGATTATTAAGTTAGCGCAAAATCATTAACCAATTACGATATAGCGATTTATATCTTCCTTGGTTTGAAGCTGGCAACTGCGAGACTCCCACTGACAATCACGCAACTGATAATAATGATACTTGCGTTTATATTTGTCTGCCCATATAGCGCAAAACGGATCATCTCAACACAGTATGTAAAGGGGTTATACTGACAAATCCAATATAACCACAAACTCGATTCTTGTATCTTCCACAATGGATATAATGCACTGGAGAGAAAAAACATTGGGAATATAACAAAGTTCATCACCCCAGCAAAGTTTTCTAGTTGCTTTATAAAGTTAGATAACATTAAGCCCAATGCGCCTAAAAAGAAGGCACTCAAAAAAATACTTGGTATCGCATAAATAAAGCCCCACCATGGAATGTCAACATCAACTAAATTAGCCAGTAATAAGAATATGACTACTTGTAATAAAGATAAACACGCGGCGGCAATGAGCTTACAAAATAACAAGAAACTGCGTGAAATAGGACTCATTAATAACACTTTCATACTGCCCATTTCACGGTCATAAACCATGGATAACGAGGTTTGCATTGAGTTAAATAAGATAATCATTGCGCACAGCCCGGGTACGATATACTCCTGATACAAGATGTAGCTTTCATATGGCGGCATTATTGATATGCCTAAGGCGCTGCGAAAACCTGCTGCAAAAACGACTAACCATAATAGGGGGCGCACTAAGGCACTAAACAAACGTGACCGTTGATGAAAAAAACGTAATATTTCGCGTTTTAATATAGCCCAAAAACAGGTCATATAAATTGACATTAAACCAGTCCTTGTGGTTGAGTTAACCAGCGATACAAGTCAAACACAGAGTCTTGCTGATGTTCACTCAACAATGCTTTGCACTTACCTTGGGCAATTAATTGTCCGTGATTGAGGATGTATAAGGGGTCGTCCTCTTGCACCTCATCGAGTAAATGTGTAGTCCACAAAATAGTCATCGCTTGTTGCTGAGCAAGCAGACGTATATGCTCGATAATTAGTTTGCGACTATCTACATCTAAACCTACAGTAGCTTCATCTAGCAATAAATAGCGGGGTTGATGGATCATACATCTCGCAATTTCAACTCGTCGACGATGCCCTTCGTTCAAGTCGCGAACGGTGTCATGTAAACGCTCGATCAGGCCGAGCTGAGTCAATACTGGGGTAATTCGTTCCAGCACAACGCGGGCCTTTATTCCATGTAAAGCGCCAAAATAGGTGAGATTTTGGAATACAGACAAATCCAAGTCGAGGGTGGTCTGTTGAAAGACAACGCCTAGTTGTTGCATTATTTGGCGCGGCGTTTTTTCTATATCCACACCATCAAAATTAATAGTGCCACGTTGTAACGGTCGTTGTGCAGTTAACAAATTCAGCAGGGTACTTTTACCTGCACCATTAGGGCCTAGCAGCACGTTAAACCCAGGGACCAGAGTACATGACAAGTCGGCTAATGCACGTTTATTACGATACATAAAATCAATGTTATTAATAACGATACTCATTATAGATACTTCACGCCAATGCCCCATGGATAGCGGCCAACCTTGACAGATTTGATTGTTTTTAGCTTTTCCGTATCAATGATACTGATGTCGCCACTGATGCCATTGGTCGTGAGTAACAGTGACTCATCTCGATTAAATGCTAACTGCCAAACCCGGCGTCCTACCAATAAGTATTCCAATACTTGCATGGTTTCAGTGTCAATAACGGCCACATGGTTACTTGGTCCTAATGCAACAAAGGCTAAGGGTTTAGATTTCATTAATACAATACCGACAGGTTGCACTCGATCTTTATAGACCCCCTTTATGGCGAAGGTCATTTCATGCTTGACTGACTGGTCAGCAACGTTAAACACGGTTACTTGCCCACCGATTTCAGAGGAAACCCAAAGTTGTTGGCTATCTTGACTAAATACAGCTGAACGAGGTCTTGCACCTACTAAACTATTTGCATAATTAGTATTTGTGGCAGTATCTATCCAATGCACCATATTAGTAGTTTCTGAAGTAACGACTAGTTTGCTGCCATCTGGGCTGACGGCCAGTCCCTCTGGCTCGACGCCTACATCAATTTGACTAATGACTTGTGCTGTTGGTATATCGATTACCGTAAGCAATGCATCGTCTTCATTTGCAGTGTAAATAGTCGTCCCATTTGGGTGTAATGCAATGGTTTCCGGATCCTCACCTGAGGGTAGTTCACCGACTATTTTATCCGTCGCAACATCTAATATTTGAATACGATCTGAATCACTGGCACAGATGTAAGCCAATGAATGGTCATGGTTGAAGATAAAACCCCGAGGCCGATCTCCAACTGGGATTTCTTTCATTACCGTGAACGTGTCCAACTCTACAATTGAAATAGAGTTGTCTTTTTCATTCGTAACATAAGCTAGTTCAGTAGCCGCGCTGAGTGTGAAAACGAAGCCAGTTGTGAGTACTATAGCAAGCAGTACACTTTTAGTATTAGGCCCAAAGAACATCGATGGTCGCATAGTTTTCCTTATTTTATACACGCTGTTAAATATACTTTTTATAGATACTACTGACAAACCTCACTCTTATCAAAACCCAGCGTATCAAGCTCTGATAACGGATGCATAAATCCAGTTTGCGGCGAACGTGATACCAGCCCAAGTGGATGAGTCAGTTCAATTGGCATTCTTAGTTGACCATTATAATTGCGAAATGTCAGTTTTCTACCTTTATACGCGGCTAGCTGAAAGTTGTCACCGCGTAAAAAAGGACTCAATACTGAGGGGTCAATTGACGCGGTTTGCTGAACAGCATACGCAATTGCGCGGATCGCAACGTAGCTGTCATAATCATGATGCTGCATATAACGGTCATGTAGGCTCATGAAACGATGCTGTAATTGTTTAGCGCCCCATTGTTCGATGCTGGGGTGCCAGGTATTAGCTACTAAACCGGCCGAACCAACAACGGGACGGGGGTAATATGTATTGAAAGGTATATATTGTCCAAAACGTTGATGAGTATCGGCCACCACAACCACATCATATGGTCGAGCCGTTTGTGTAAATAGTGGGATCTCCTGCGCCACAGTGCGGCGCAAGTCACTGTTGAATGACCATTTTTTTTCTGTGCTGATGGTTAGTTTATAACGTTTGGCAGTGCGTTTGAATGATTCAAGCCATTGCGCATCCCGCGGGGTATCGCCGTCTATTAAAAAGATATTGTCCAGTCTTTTAATAAGTAACCACTGCCCTAAAGCATCGGTAATTTGTGCATAACTTGGCGTGGTGTGGAAGAGGTACTCAGAACAGATAGTCTGCCGTAACGCGTTACTGCGCTCACTGACATTAATGATTAAATGTGGCGCTACCAGATTACTATTATATGCCAGTAATTCAAATAAGGTCTCAGTGTCAAGGTCAACCAGCAGCAAAGTGGGCGCAGGAATTACGTCTGACCAATTAATCTTGTCCTTTTTTTGCGTGGCCAGATTAATGTTTAGAAGAACAAACCGTTGGTCTAGAAACTTTCCTGTCGTATTACTATCAGCAATACCCAATTCGGCGCCAGCTACGCCAGCATTGTGGGGCCTAACTAATAAATCGTTAATTGCATAACTTGGTTCTACACGGTTGGACAGATAGGTTATAGGAATAGACAACTGCCCAGCCATGGCATCAAATGCCATGGACGCGGCAACAATTCCAAACAAAATATATCTCATGCAGTACCCAAAGTTAGACGTCAATCTCTCTGTATAACAAAATAAAAGCCATTTGCCTTAAAAAATAAATAATCTCATACTAAAGGATGAGAGTCGGTTAGGCTAAAGTAGCGTTCGTAAAGGCCATTAAATTTGTTAAATTTTAGTTTGAAGTCACCGTTTAATGAACCGAGAATTATCCCTTATGAAATTAATATTAACGCTGAGTACCATGGCCTCTGCGCTGGTTTTTTCAGCTGCTGTTCTGGCACATGGAGCCGTAACACCACAATCAATTGATACATCAACCCTGCCTACTCTAGGCGAAGAATGGGCCAACATTAATCCTTATCGCGAACTGGGTGGCGAGGTTAAAGATGAAATAATACGGGTAGGAGAATCAGCCTACGCGCAAAATTGTGCACGTTGTCACGGTCTGCAAGCGATAAGCGGCGGTATTGCGCCTGATTTACGCGCATTGGAGGCTGACTTCGATGGTGATGAATGGTACATAGAACGAGTGGTAAACGGCGCAGTGCGCAATGGTGCTGTATACATGCCGAAGATGAATGAACATTTAAACCAAGAAGCTTTGTGGGCGGTGCGTTCATATGTCGAGTCACTTTCTGCTGATGAATAAGATAGTAGTTAGTTTATACGTGGTAATTACGTTGTTGTGCTGCAAAGCCCAAGCGAGCTCACTGGACGATATCATTGAAGCAAAAGAAATAGTGATTGCTGTATATCGAGACTATGCTCCATTTTCTAAGCAAGTAAACGGCGTGGCAGTTGGAGTTGATATTGATGTTGCACGGCATATTGCTAAAACGCTACAAGTTGAGTTGCGTCTAAAATGGATCACTGCGGGTGAGAGCACTGAAGATGATTTAAGAAATAGTATATGGAAAGGTCATTTTTTGGACAAAACCAAAGCTGACGTCATGATGCGTGTTCCTTATGACAAGGTTTATTCACAAAAGCGTGACGATGTTGGTTTGCTAGTGCATGAACTAGTCCACATGTTTGCACCCTATCATACTGAAACTTGGAAGATTGTATTCAACAAACAGAAGATTGAGGAAGTGTCCACCATGGCTGTTTTTCAATATCATCCAGTGGGTGTTGAAGTAGATTCTATTCCGCAGTTTTATCTTATCTCAGCGTTTCGTGGCAGTATGAGCAAAAACACGCACCAGTTTCCGTCTGTTGTTGCAGCAGTGGCAGGAATGCAAACGGGTGAAGTAGACGCGGTTATGGGACTACGCTCTCAAATCACGGCCTTGCATCACACTTTAAATCAGGTTCAGTACCAACTCGCTGATAATGCATTTCCTTTGATAGGAAAACAAAAATGGGATATCGGGCTCGCGGTGCACAATGATTATAGAGCGTTAGCTTACGAGTTGGGCGACATAATTACCGCCATGATCAATGATCAGACAATGGCTGACATATTTAAGACACATCACTCCACTTACGAACAGCCTGCTTATTATATGTAATAAGTCTCATCCTAATGGATGAAAGAATTCACTCGAGGGTCTGATAGGTTTCTGTTTATAAGACCTTTATGATTAAAATAGCTTACTATCAATGCACTTTAATGTGGGTATGCCAAGACAACTATTAACACGGTGTAATAAACATCAATTGTAATTTCATGAGGAAATGAAAATGTTAAAAAACGGTAAATTAAAGGTTCTTTCATTGTCTTTGTTAGTGTCCTTGGCGTTTGCTAATACAGCACATGCTCAAGTCACTGACGAAGATATTTCGCTGGATCACCTATCAACTGATCAGGTTGTTACAAGTGGAATGGGTTTAAAAGGTCAGCGTTATAGCACGCTTGAAACGATTAACACGGCGACAGTTGAAGATATTCGACCGGTGTGGTCATTCTCACTCGGTGGTGAAAAACAACGTGGTCAAGAGTCCCAACCCATGATCAAAAATGGGATTATGTTCGTTACCGGTTCTTATTCGCGGGTTTTCGCTATTGACGCTCGAACGGGTGATGAATTATGGCAGTATGATGCACGTTTACCTGACGGCATTATGCCGTGTTGTGACGTAATTAATCGTGGAGTTGCCCTGTATGGTGATTTGGTTATCTTCGGTACGCTAGATGCTAAGCTAGTCGCATTAAACAAAGACACCGGAAAGGTAGTTTGGAAACAAACGGTTGAAGATTACAAAGCAGGTTATTCTATTTCTGCAGCACCAATTATAGTTAAAGGTAATGTTATTACCGGTATTGCCGGTGGTGAATTTGGTGTTGTCGGTAAAGTACGTGCCTACAATGCAACTAACGGCGATCTAGTGTGGGAGCGTCCGACAGTTGAAGGTCATATGGGCTACCTTGTTAAAGACGGTAAGAAAGTAGAAAACGGTATTTCTGGTGGTGCACCAGGTAAAACGTGGCCTGCTGATTTATGGAAAACAGGTGGCGCGGCTCCTTGGTTAGGTGGCACTTACGACGCAGATACAGATTTATTATTCTTTGGCACGGGTAACCCCTCACCGTGGAACTCACATTTACGCCCCGGTGATAATTATTTCTCATCATCTCGCTTAGCAATTAATCCAGATACAGGCAAAATTGTGTGGCATTTCCAAACTACACCGAATGATGGTTGGGATTATGATGGTGTCAACGAAGTCATTTCTTTCGATTACGACGATAAAGGTACGACAATCAAAGCCGCCGCTACAGCAGACCGTAATGGTTTCTTTTATGTCTTAAATCGCGAGAATGGCGATTTTATTCATGGCTTTCCCTTCGTAGACAAAATTACGTGGGCAAAAGGCTTAGACGTCGATGGTAGACCAATCTATGACGACGCTTTTCGTCCAGGGAATCCGATGGCATCGACTGATGGCAATAAAGGGTCTTCAGTTATGGCGGCTCCATCATTCTTAGGTGGTAAAAATTGGCAGCCAATGGCGTACAGCCAAGACACAGGTTTGTTTTATGTGCCTTCGAACGAGTGGGAAATGGAAATATGGAATGAACCAGTAGCCTATAAGAAAGGCGCTGCTTACTTAGGTGCTGGCTTTACTATAGAGTCCTTGAATGAAGAATATATCGGCGTATTACGTGCTATCGATCCAAAAACAGGCGAGACAGTGTGGCGCTATAATAACTATGCACCACTTTGGGGTGGCGTCTTAGCGACGGCAGGAAACCTGGTGTTTACAGGTAATCCTGAAGGGTACTTGTTAGCATTCAATGCCAAAACCGGTGAGGAAGTATACAAGTTTAACACCGGTTCGGGCATCGTCGGTTCACCAGTGACTTGGGAAATGGATGGTGAGCAGTACATCTCTGTTTTATCTGGTTGGGGTGGTGCGGTTCCATTATGGGGTGGCGAAGTAGCTAAACGCATTAAGGACCTTAACCAAGGTGGCAGTGTTTGGACATTTAAGTTACCTAAAAAGTACGCTCAGGATTCGACTATAGCAAAGAATTAAAATAGCTAAAGGCACATTAAAGACCTCGGTAAATATTGATTTTATCGGGGTTTTTTATTTAGACAAGAGCACGTTTTAAAATGCACAGCCGGCCAAATAAAATTTATAAATTGATTAAATAATCATACCAAAGTAGGAAGTTTCTAAATCCAACGAGTCATAGCGCTAAACTTCAAATGAGCGCAACCTTCTCACTGATACTTTATTCTTTAATTGTTTTTGATGCGGATTTCTATCAGTACTTATGGGCAGTTTGCATCAGCTAATAATTACCCATATTCAACCATACAACCGAGGCACTTATGATCTATGAAAATCCAGGGAGTGCAGGCTCCTTACTCACGTTTAAAGCAAAATACGCTAACTTTATCGGCGGCAAATGGGTAGAACCAGTCAAAGGTGAATATTTCACCAACACCTCTCCTGTCAACGGCAGTACCATTTGTGAAATACCACGTTCTACGGCTGAAGATATTGAGTTAGCATTAGATGCGGCTCATGCAGTGAGCGATAGTTGGGGGCGAACGTCGGTAACCGAGCGCTCAAACATGTTACTTAAAATAGCTGACTGTGTTGAGGCCAATCTTGAACTACTAGCGATAGCAGAAAGTTGGGACAACGGTAAGCCAGTGCGTGAAACGCTAAATGCTGATCTTCCTTTATTCGTTGACCACTTTCGTTACTTCGCGGGCAGCATCCGAGCACAAGAGGGTACTATGTCTGACATTGATGAGCACACAGTTGCTTATCACTTCCATGAACCACTAGGTGTGGTTGGTCAAATCATTCCATGGAACTTCCCGTTGTTAATGGCGGCGTGGAAGTTAGCACCGGCACTAGCTGCGGGTAACTGCGTCATATTAAAACCAGCTGAGCAAACGCCAGTTAGTATTTTAGTTATGCTTGAGTTAATCCAAGATATTTTACCAGCGGGTGTCCTTAACGTCGTTAATGGATTTGGTAAAGAAGCAGGTGAAGCGCTGGCGACATCAAAACGAATTGCTAAAATTGCATTTACGGGTTCCACACCTGTCGGTGAACATATTTTAAAATGCGCTGCAGAGAACCTAATTCCTTCATCAGTTGAACTGGGCGGTAAATCACCGAATATCTTCTTTGAAGACATCATGAACCAAGAAGACGCGTTTATCGATAAGTGTGCTGAGGGTTTTGTTCTAGGCTTCTTTAACCAAGGTGAAGTTTGTACTTGTCCATCACGTGCGTTAATTCAGGAAAGCATCTATGACGCCTTTATGGATCGAGTGGTAGCCAAAACCAAAGCAATTGTTCGCGGTAATCCAATGGATACCGAGACCATGGTCGGTGCACAAGCTTCAAGTCAACAATACGAAAAGGTGCTGAGCTATATTGACATCGGTCGTAAAGAGGGCGCAAACGTCGTCATTGGTGGCGAAAAAGAACTCATTAGTAATGAGCTAGATTCAGGGTATTACATTCAGCCAACTATTCTTCTGGGTAAAAATTCCATGCGTGTTTTCCAAGAAGAGATTTTTGGACCCGTGATAGGTGTGACTACCTTTAAGACCGAAGAAGAAGCGTTGCAGATCGCCAATGATACTCAATTTGGTCTTGGCGCCGGTTTATGGACGCGTGATATGAATCGTTCGTATCGGGTTGGTCGTAAAATTCAAGCGGGTCGAGTGTGGACTAACTGCTATCACTTATATCCAGCACATGCTGCATTTGGTGGTTACAAAAAATCAGGTATTGGTCGAGAAAACCATAAGATGATGCTTGATCATTATCAGCAGACTAAAAACTTGTTAGTAAGCTATGATATAAATCCAATGGGTTTCTTCTAAGCATCTATACGCTGTGCAATAGTGGTGGCGAGATGCCACCACTATTATGAATACCTAAGTATTGTAATCATATGATGCTGCAACTTTTTGACACGTTTTGGCTAAAAGGTTTATCTCTATGTGCATAAAAACAAAATACCTCGGTTTATGTATATCGATATTAATCCTATTTGTCAGTTTCACCGCGCTTGCAAAGCAAGGTGACGTAACCGATATTCCACAACAAATAGTAGAAATCTTTCCAACTGCCACTCGCATTGGCCCATCCGAAATCGATATACCCGTTTCACCTGTGTATCAACTCAATCAATTATTGGGTTACGTTTTTGAGACTAATGATTTTACCAATTTTATTGGCTTTTCTGGCGATCCAATTAATATTTTAATTGGTTTAGATCCTAAAGGCGTCATGGTTGGTTTATCTATAATTGAGCATAACGAACCTATCTTTATCTATGGTTTAGGACCGCTTCCTTTATTAGAGTTTGTAGCACAGTATAAAAATCACTCTATCAAAGAGCGCTACATTATTAATAGTCGAGATAGAAGCGCGCCTAACAACACCTATTTTGATGGTGTTACAAAAGCCACTGTTTCGGTACTGGTCGTAAATGACACCATTATTACCTCTGCGTTGAAAGTAGCGCGAGCAAAACTCGATGGTTTCAGTGCCCCGAGTAATATGATGATTAAACCAGATTTCTTTGCTACGTTGACCTTTGCAGAGCTAGTTGATAGGGAGTTAATCAGTTCGTGGAAGATAGCTAGAAAAACGCTACTCTCAGATACTACCCTACCGAGTAAAGTAGTGGCAGCAATTAAAGCTGTCGATCAAGACTCTGAAGAATTTGTGGAATTGTATATTGCATTCATTAGTGTTCCGATAATTGGTAGAAATCTATTGGGTGAAACTGAGTTCGCGCGCTTACAAGAGGAACTGAAGCCTGGTGAGCATGCCATTATGGTGTTGAGCAATGGTGATTATTCTTACGTCAGTGATGAATTTATTCCACAAACAATTCCAAGCCGATTATCATTAAACCAAAGTGGGCTGCCAGCCGATATTCGAGACATAGATTTTTATAGTTATAACAAACCTAGCTTTATTACCACCATGCCTGATTATCGAGACATCCATGTATTGCGTTTAAAATCTCAATCAGGCTTTGAATTAAGTCGAACTATGAATGTGGGCCTTGGTATTAACTACAATGCTTCTTTTATTGATGTTCAGCAGTTTATATTTCCCTACAGCGTGAATTTATCAAATGATATGTTTATCCTAAATCCTGATGCAATCGAGGTAACTCCTACGCCGCTATGGATGAGAATATGGCAAGATAGAATAGTGATTATTGGCATAACTTGCCTATATTTGATTGGCTTGACGGTGTTATTTATTAAACAAACGTCGGTGGTAAAACACCCTCGATTAACGCATGTAATACGCGCTGCCTCATTATTGTTTGTGCTCTTTTTTATTGGTTTCTATGCGCAAGGACAATTATCCGTTGTCAATATATTTACCTTACTATTAGCCGTCTATGATGACTTTAAAATAGAAGTTTTTTTGTTAGACCCGGTACTTTTCATTTTGTGGGTTTTTGTATTTATATCGTTATTCATTTTTGGCCGTGGATTATATTGTGGTTGGTTATGTCCGTTTGGCGCATTACAAGAATTCGCCGGCATACTGGCTAAAAAGTTGCGCATCAAACAAATTAAAATAAAACCACAACATCATAAATTTGGCCAGGCTATTAAATACGTCATCTTAGTTGGTCTAGTTGTTACTTCCTTCGTGTCATTAAATGTGGCGTCGAAGCTTGCTGAAGTCGAACCCTTTAAAACGTCGATCACTTTACAGTTTGTTAGGACTTGGCCTTTTGTGCTTTATGCAGTCTTACTACTGTTGCTCAGTATGAAAATACATAAAGTATACTGCCGTTATTTATGTCCACTTGGCGCCGGTCTTGCGATTATTGGCCGCTTTCCGATCCTGAAAATGTTACGCAGACGCAAGGAATGCGGGAGTCCTTGTCAATTATGTAAAACCAAAAAGTGTGAAATTGATGCCATTGAGAAAACCGGCGAGATCAATTATTCTGAATGCGTGCAATGTTTAGAATGTGTTGTCACCATTGAGAATCCAACTATTTGTGTAGTTGATAAATACAAGGGTAAAAGTAAACGTAAAAGGAAGTCTAATTTGGGTAAAGAGGCTAGCATTTTTGTGAGTAATGTTGAGTAAAGTTGGCATATTCTGCTAACATGTTTAGTCAATCATTTGCAATTGCTTGACCTACTCAAGCCAACAGAAAGCAATTTAAAATATGGGCATTTATTCATGATAAGTACGAGTGCAATTAGTTATGCAAGTGACCCTCAAATAGCATGTAGTGAGCTCAAAGCTCAATTAGATTTATCTATGATGACAACCATTATTTTTTATTGTGCTTCGTCGTTTGATCTAAGCTTTTTAGCCGACGCCATTAACTCACACTTTCCTGATAATGAGTGCGTTGGTTGCACAACCGCTGGAGAATTTAATGGTTCAGGCTACGAAACTGATACTATTGTTGCCGTGGGTTTCCATGACAGCAATTTTGCTATTCAATCTACGCTAATCGAAAACCTTACCGAGTTCTCTACCTTTGACGCGCAAAAAACAATTAATTCTCTGCGCGAATCTATCGCTGAAAAGGCGCTAGCATGCATTGATTCGAATAGTTTTATTTTTTCCTTAGTGGATGGATTATCAGCTAGAGAAGAAATGTTTTTAACTAACTTAGATACCTTTACTAATGGTATTCCGCATTTTGGCGGTTCAGCGGGCGTGGGCCTTAATGGCGACAAGACCCATGTATTTTATGATGGTAAATTTCGAACATCGGCAGCGATTGTGATGTTTATTAATACCAAGCAAAAGTTTTCTATATTTTCGGTCAACCATGTCAACGAATGCAGAAGTAAGTTAGTGGTCACTGATGCTGATGCAAGAACCCGCCAAGTGTTCGAAATTAACGGTGAACCGGCAGCCTCGGTATATGCAGAACTAATGGGCCTTAGCGTAGATGAATTAGATTCAGAGGTGTTCTCACTGCATCCACTCGCAGTCAAAATAGGCAATGATTATTACATTCGTTCCATTCAACGAGTTAACAAAGCCTTTTACAGCTTATCTTTTTATTGTGCAGTGGATAAAGGTATTGTCTTAAATGAAGTATCCTTAGTCGACATTAATACGCCACTGCTTAAGAGATTACAATCAATACGTAATAGTCTCGGTGCGCCTCATATGGTGATGGGCTGTGATTGTTTCTTGCGTCGTATCGCGTCTCTTAGTAAAGGTGTAGTCGACAAAACCCACGCTATTCAATCAGAATTTAACCTAGTGGGCTTTAACGCGTATGGCGAACACATAAATGGGCTACATTTAAATCAAACCTTTACCGGTGTGTACATAAGTGAAGAAGCCTATGAATAATGACACCCTAAATAGATTTTCATCTAAGGATGAAGAGATTGACTATTTAAAAAATGAAAATAACAAACTAAAGAAAATTAATGATGCATTAATTTTCAGAGTCGAGGAGGGGGCTACTAACGACGTACCCTATTCATCCTTTGAAAGGTCGGTGAATTTGACTATTCAGGTTAATCAAAAAACCCAAGAACTTAATGATGCACTATCAAAGCTACAGCGACTAAATAAGAGCTTATCGCAAGCCAATAAAGCAGCGAATATTTTCAAACAACGATTTGTCGAAGCAATCGAAAGCATCACTGATGGCTTTGTGTTACTTGACCAAAATGGCAATATTATTTTCCAAAATTCTAATTTTGAACGGTTCTGGAAAAATTCAGAACTCAGTCCGATAGAAGGATCGAATTATAATAGACTGAAATCGTTGGGTAAATTAAAAGGCACCATTCTCAGTATCACGTCTGACGAAGATCAACAAAGTTCGGTTTACCATCTAAATAACGGTCGTTGGTATCAGCTCAAAGAACGTAAGACCCAAGAAGGCGGTGTGGTCATATTATTTACTGATATTACTCACATCAAAGAAGCGGAATCGCAGCGGTTTGAAATCGCCATTGCTGAGAAAAATGCTTTATTGCAAAGTCTGATTGATAATCTATCTCAAGGCGTATTACTAATTAATGAAGATGACAGTCCGGAAGTGTGGAATCTTCAGTTTGAACGTTTTTGTGAACTAAGCACAAAAACCATTCAAGAAGTCAGTCAATTACAAGATTTTACGGCTATTACAGAGCTATCCTTGTTAACCAATTCTAACAAGTGTGTGCATATTCAAGAGTTACCAAATGGCACTGTGATTGACGTGCGTCGGCACTTTTTAGCTGATGGGAAAAGTATTATTACCTTGGCAGATATCACCGAACAACATCAATACGAATTGTCTTTAAAAGAAAGTGAAATCTGGTTACGCACGATTACGGATAATGTTCCGGCGATGATTGCTTATGTAAATAATAAAAAACGATTTATGTTTACTAACAAAGTGTACAACAAATGGTATGGGCAAAATGGCTCTGAACTTATCGGTAAGGCCTTGGAGGAAACACATCTGTTCGATGACTATAAACAGCTAGATGTGTTTATAAGTCGGGTGTTATCCGGCGAAACAGTGACCTTTGAGAGTCGTGAATTTAATCATGATGGAATTGAAAGTTACTTGCTCAAATCATATGTGCCGAATATCTCTGAGCAAGGTGAAGTCGTCGGTTTTTTTGTATTGATTAACAATATTACAGAGCGAATTTTAGCTGCTCATGCCTTGCAGGGAGCAAACTTGGAACTTGAGGAGCGCGTACTTTTGCGCACCTTGGATTTGAAGCAAGAGGTTGAAAGTCGCAAAACAGCGCAGCTTAGGCTATCCGACGCTATCCGTTCTGCTGAGTTAGCGAATGAGTCTAAATCCAAATTTTTAGCGGCGGTCAGTCATGATTTATTGCAACCTTTGAATGCAGCAAAATTATTTGCTGAGTCACTGTTTCATGACTTTGGGCTAACTGAAAGACCGATACTCAATTCAATTAAAAATTCACTAAACGATCTGGAAAATCTGATCGTTACTTTGGTCGATATTTCTAAGCTTGACGCTGGTTTAGTTAATCCGGATAAACAAACATTTTCCTTGAATTCGCTGTTAGAAAATATATCGGGGGATTATCAAAAAATATCCATGCTACACCTCATAGACTTCAGCTTTTTGCCAACCTCTGTTTATGTTGAGTCAGATAGCCTGTTATTAGCTAGGATTTTACGCAATTACTTATCTAATGCTATTAGGTATGCTAAGGGCAAAAAAGTAACCTTAGGCTGTCGGCGCCGAGGCGATAACATTGAGATACAAGTCTGGGATACAGGTGATGGTATTGCGCAAGAGAATTTACACGAAATATTCAAAGAGTTTAAGCGTTTAAAAGGCGCTGTGCATGCACAGCATAGTTTGGGTTTGGGTCTTGCTATTGTTGAGAAAATGGCAAAGGTGCTCGACCACGATATCAGTGTTAAATCGGAATTGGGTAAAGGTTCTTGTTTTTCTATATCATTACCTATCAAGAAAGTAGATCTTTCAATGGTGTCAAATAGAGACCAAAGCGTCATGCTGAGCAGTCAGATATTAGGTGCTAGGGTATGGATGGTTGATAATGATCTGGCTATATGTGATGCCATGCGCCTATTGATGACCCGCTGGGGTTGTGAGGTCGTCACCGCCGCGTCATTCGGTGAATTAAGCGAGTTAGCTGACCTTCAACATGACGAGTGTGATTTGCTAATGGTTGACTATCATTTGGATAATGATCAAACCGGTATAATGGTGGCACAAACAATTAATAAAGACAGGCTTGTAGCAATCCCCACTATTATGATTTCGGCCAACTATAAACAAGAATTAAGAGAGCAATGTAAAGAAAATAACATTTTCTTATTAAATAAACCGGTGAAACCACTCAAATTAAGAATGATTATGCAGCAATGCATTCGTGATTAACAATGTCACTGCCAGTTCCCTTTGTTGCTAACTACTTAGCGTTTGAGATAGGTATCAAAATCAATATTTGCACTGCCTATAACTACTTTCACGCGATTTGAGACACCAAGTTTCTTTAAAATTGAGGATACATGTGACTTTACCGTTGTTTCTGAAATATTCATTTCATAAGCAATGTGTTTATTCGCTTCACCTTGATTGAGGTATTTGAGTACTATTAATTCTTTGCGAGTGAGTAATTGCATTTTTTCAGGTGAGATTTCAAAACTTTTATTGGATTTATTACTTAGCGCCGAGTTAGGCGCGCGGATCAAATCGGATGGCAAACAAACATTACCGTTAAAAATAGATTCGAGAGAATCAGCAATGCTATCTATACTGGAAGACTTTGAAATAAATCCCACAGCACCATATGAAATGGTTTGTAATATTTGCTGTTTTTCACTTTCCGCAGAAACAATAACAACCGGTATGGTAGGGTATTCATTGCGCAATTCTAATAGACCATTTAGGCCAGCAGTGCACGGCATATTGAGGTCTAATAAAACCAGATCAAAGTCCATGTTGTCTTTGATCAAACGATGGGACGCCTCGAGTGAGTCGGCCTCTAAACAAACCGAACCAGCAAAGCGATCACATATAATTCCCGAAATGGCCTGCCTAAAAATAGGATGGTCATCCACTATTAGCATCTTATACATAACATTCTATTTACATTTTTCTAACTGCAATAATGGTAACATGATTTGTCTGAACTGCTAACAAACTACGACCGAAGTTGTATAAAATTATTTATGCTACTTTACAAAACGGGGTATTTATTTTTAACACCCATAGCAGATGATCACTAATGTCTTAACAAGCCAATGTGTTGACAGATAAGTGTGGCGTTTAAAAGGTCACAACAGTACCAATAGAGAAGGTTTTATTATCCTCTCCTAAGCTAGTTATCGAATTTTCAGACTCGGTATTGTTAAATTCGGCAACTACGATGATACCGGGGCGAACCGTTCTAAAGTAACCCAAAGCCACGTTTTTATGGGTAGTAACTCCCGCTGCCAAATTGGCAGTATCTTCGTTTTCGGTTTCACCTGATGAAATCACAAAACGATTATCACCCGTGGTGTAAGATGCTTGTAGTAAAGAACCATCGGATTCATTCGACTCTGCACCAACGATATTGTCTAATCCAGCAACGTATCCGACACCCTCTGAGGAATAACCAGATGCGGTAAGAGATACGCCAGAGAATTTGACATTTAATCCATAGCCTAATCCAGATTGGTCTTGATCAACGCCCTGTACTTCACTCGTTTGCGATAAGCCGTTCATCCAACCTTTAATACCAACATTATTAAGTTCGGTAGTATAAGATGCTTCAAATTCGATACGTGGTGTGTCTTCTGACGAATCTGCGGTCGATTTACTTGGGTCCATTATGCCCACAGCCAAGTTAAAACCGTTCAGATCATTGGTTCGATAAGTGATCTGTGCTTTGGGCATAGGATAGGAATAACCTGTGGAGATGTTACCAAATGAAACGTTACCGCCATCGACTAATCCAAACGTATCTGAGGTTTGCCCATAACCTAGCAGTAATTCGTCACCTAAAATATTAGTTCGGTTAAATAAACCAAAGTCCTTACCTAAGGTCACAGAGCCCCAATCTGCGGACAATTTTGCATAAAATTGGCGTACATCAATTAATGAGTTTGTGCCCAAAGCAGTAGCGCCCCGGCTGAGGTCGGTATCATTAATACTCACCCAAAATGAAGACCGTACTTCAATTTTCAGATCATCCAGTTGCTTACCGTAGTTAAAGCCAATATTGTTAGGCAAAAATCCCATTTTAACTCGAGATTGGTCACGGTCCGATACCGCACCACTTATGTCGGTTGCTTCGATACTACTGTTTACATAAAAGATGTTAATCAAGCCATCAGCAGAAAAAGTAGTGCCATCCTTATTATAAATTTCAACAGCGGCATTGGCATGATAAGAAGCCGCTAATACAGCGGTAGCAATAAGACTTTTCGTTAAAGTAGGTTTCATAATAGTATCCAAGTGTGTGTTTGTTATAATTTGTATAAAGATTACGATTAATAAACACGCTTATGAATTCCACATATTGTTGATTTATAGAGTTAATTAGACATATCCTAAATGAGTAGCTCTTAGGGATGAATAAAATACAACGGAAGTACTAACCCGTTGCAAGCGTCCCTTCCAAAATTTTAGGATATTGGCTGAATAGTGCAGATTTAAGTGCTTGTTGATGAGGTGATTCGTAGTTACCTGAGTGTTGTTGAGTTGACTGGTTCAATACTAACTCATGAATAATTGTCGACGGGCTGTTAGATAAAAACACAATGCGATCAGCCATATAAAGCGCTTCATTGACATCATGAGTAACAAATACCATGGTTGTTTGATGCTGCTTAGCCATGTCAAGTAAAAGTGCTCGGCATTTCATTGCGGTCGGCGAGTCAAGCGACACGAAGGGTTCATCTAAGAGTAATAATTGTGGCTGGATCACAAAAGCGCGAGCAATACTGGCTCGACGTAACATGCCACCAGATAGTGCATTAGGATAATGCTGTGAGTATGCTGATAAGCCAACTTGTTTGAGTACCTGTTTGACTAATTGCGGATTTGATTGTGGTAATACTAATTCAATGTTTTGTTGTAAGGTTAGCCATGGCATCAAACGAGGTTCTTGAAAAATATATCCTAAGCGAATATCGGCTTGGCTAAACGTAACTGCGGCATCTGGGCTATTTAATAAGCCCGCGATGGTGTTAAGTAATGTGGTTTTACCGCAGCCTGACGGACCCACAATGCAGATAAATTCTGTGTTATTGATTGCAAGGTCAATGTGATCAATTATGGTCTGATGGCCGCTATATTCGGAGTAAGATAATTTATCAATTTTTAGGTTTACTGCACTCATGTCATCGCCCACGCTGGATACGTAAATCAAAGGGTTTAAAACACACCAGTTCAATCACAAATACGACGGCAATAAATACCATGGTGTAAGCAAGAATGCCTGCAATATCGAAGAATTGAAACATACTGTATAAAGCGAAGCCAACGCCATCACTGCGTCCTAAAAGTTCCACAACTAAAACGATCTTCCAGATCAGAGATAAACCATTACGCGCAGCCGCTAAGAAAAAGGGATACAGCTGAGGTAGATATACCGCGCGCATAAAACGATACCAAGATAGTTGGTATACTTTGGCAACGTCAGCTAATTTTGTATCAGTAGTTCGTGCACCTTCACGTAACATGACCGCGACGGTAGGCACTTTGTTAATCACCACTGCCAAAATTGCTGCTGCCTCTACCAAACCAATCCAAATATAAGATAAAATAATGACAACCAGCGCCGGTATATTTAACAAGATAATCAATAAACTATCGCTAATATTGTTAAACCAAGCTTTGGAACCCATCGCAATGCCAAAAATACTGCCTATCAGCATGGCCAGTGTAAAGCTTATCAATACTCGACCTAAGGTAATCAAAACGTTATTAATCAAATCACCTTCATGTGTATGATAATAAAGAGCTTGTAAGGTCTGCGTCACTGATGGCAAGTCGGGCACTTCTAATAACATGGCTAAACCTTGCCACAAAGCCATAAGTAGCGTAAACACACCTAGTTTGATATACAAAGGTGCCATCGGCATTGTATGCGGATTTACTGCGCCGTTTGCCATACTTTCTCAGCTTCGGACCAATAGATATTAGCTTCAAATACATCTACCTGTCCCATCAATGCATGTCCGCCGATGTCAGCGAAAATAGCGAATAAGGATTCCGTTGCAGCAATTTCATCAGCACCGAATTGGCTTAAGAGAGTTTGTGGATACTGCTCTTTTAATATCATAAATACCTGCTCATTTTCAGCTTTAGTTAAGCCTCGAATACGCTCCCATTCGGCAGCGTCAGTTACCAATATTTGTTTAGCTGCCATAGATGCGTGCATAAAACTCATTACTAAATCAGATTCCCGTGCTGCCCAATCTTGTGCAAATACCCAACCCAATAAAGGCACATCACTACTGATATCAAGATCACTTAGCATCGTCATCACGGACAAAGCTAAGCGGTAACCCGCCGCTTCTAAACGCGCATTATAATGCCAAAAATTAATAATGGCGTCTAACTCATCGGCCAGCATAAATCGATTTAATAAAGGAGGGGCACCAAATTTGGGGCTTAGGTGAGCGCTTAAATCGATTTTATTATGTTTTGCATACGCCTGCAGTAATAACCAATTTTTATCCACAGCGCCGCCTGCGACTCCTATTGATTGATCTGTATTCTGAAGTAATTGTGCAGCACTTTTATCGGAGCGGGTATATACGCCCCCGGACGCTTTTGTTGTCGGCATCAATACATAGGCTTTACCTTGCGAACGCTGGCGACTGACCCAAAATAAGTCGCTTAATATAATATCCACTGCGCCACTTTGCAGGGCAACGGCGGACGCATTTTTACTGGCAAAATTATGAACTTCAAGACTAAATCCATTAGCGCTATCCAATCCATGATGCGCAATCGTATCCATTTCCCAGTTAATAGTACCAAACTGCAATACGCCTACTTTTAACACGGGTAATTGGTCAACAGTATTAGCATTTACTGGCAGAGCGAATATGGCGAGTGCTATCAAAAATACACAGCACCTACTATAAGCCCGAAGCAGTTGTCGCTTAAAAAAATAACTATTATGTTTCATGCTATGTGTCTCCACACTGACTTTTCATTAAAAAATGAAGGTGGCAAGCGGTCTAATGCTGTGGCCTGCGAACCAGGGAATTGTTATAAGTAGCTCACTCATTAGGACGCCGAGTTAAATCTATATTGGACATTTATTGAAACTGTTCTGGGGTGTCCAACACCAATAAAATAAGGTGAATCAATATTCGGATAAATATCTTCCAGTACCTCGTCAGCTTCCCCATAAGTGCCGAAGGTGTCATAACCACGATAGTATTGCGTACTGGCATATAAAAATTGCGCGCCCATGTTCACACTATCCGAGACGTGATAAACACCGCGTAATTTTATTTGGTGCTGAGGTTGACCTGGGATTGTGTTACCAGCGGATACTTGACGATTTGGACCCAGTCGATTCACTGGACTAAACGAAGTAAAACCGGATTCAAACGTAGCATCGAGATAATTGTAGGATGCACTTGTTGACCATTGATCAAATTGACGACTGACCGATAATTCAACGCCGAGTCGTTGAGTTTTGTCGATATTGATAAAATAACCGCGAGAAGAAGTCGTGCTCGCTTGTTGAAATATGATGTCGTCTACGCTTTGGGAATGAAACACAGTGGCATTGTAAGATAGTGTATCGAGTAAACCTACAAAACTGCCTTTAATGGCACGGGTAACGACTTTATTAAGGGGTGGATCGGCTACAAATCCGTTAGGTAAACGACATGGGTCGTCTTCATCCGCGCAACTTAACTCAGCGGGACTAGGGACTCGAGTTGCTTGAGCATAGGATAAATTAAAGCTTGATAAATCAGAAATAACATAAGTTACACCGATGGTGGGATTAAAACTGGTAAAGCGATGATCCCCACTTAATGAACCTTCCCCTTGGTCAATCAAATCTCTCATTAGAATATGATCCCGATTATAGCGCGCCGCTATATTTAAGGTCATCGCGCCACTAAGTTCCGTCACATTGGACACATACGCAAACGTCGCTGTTGTATCGACATCTAAACGCACGCGAGCTTCATCATCCAATAAACCGGTTAATGGGACCACTACGCGAGTGTCATCTACAGTATCATTAGCCAAAATACCAAAGGTACTATCGGCTTGATAATTAATACCAGCGCGGATCGAACCGACACCATAAATGGTTTGAGATGGCAGTGACCCGAGCTTGAATTGCTGACTTAACTGCGCTGTCATTCCCCTACTTTCATTGCGGGCACGGCCAGTATTGTAAGTGCCATCAACCTCTAAATCACACAAAGTAATCAGACCTTGAGCAAGTTCACAAGCGCCATAATCACTATCATCGCCATTAATTGATTGGGTTTCATTATCTCGATAAAACGCATTAACAATCAGGTTTAATGAGTCATTTACGGAGGTATTGATATTAAGCGTAATAAAATTTAATTCATTATTAGTTTGATCCGGATGGGTATCAACAGCAGAGCGAGGTTCAAATTCCAATAATGCTTCGGGAATAGCCCCATTACCTAGCAACTCATTGTCAACATGTAGCCACGTCAGATCTATCTGTGAATCGCTAGTGTGGTGCGATAGGGTAGAGAAAAATTGATTAACTTCACTGGGAGAAAAATCACGCCATCCATCTTCTTGGTATTGATTTGCCAGTACATCGAGTCCCCAATTGCCTTGGTTCATGCCGCTTTGCAATGACCATTCCTTGCGACCATATTGACCTACTGAAATGTCAATTGCCGTTTCTTCATAGCTGAATCCATTTTTAGTGTTCAAGACTAACGCTCCGCCTAAGGTATTTTGACCAAAGATAGGGTTTGAAGTCGAAAATAATAAAACATTCTCTAATGCTTCTAACGGTAATAGATCCCAATTAACAGTGTCACCGAAGGGTTCGTTAACACGGGTCCCGTTTGAATAAATGGATAGACCTTGAGGTAATCCTAATAAAGGAGAGGCAGTAAAACCACGGTACTGAACATCGGGTTGAAACGGATTGTTCTGTACATCATTAATGTTCACACTAACCAGTTGGTTACGCATGATTTCAGCCAATGAACGCGACGGTAAGCGATGCAATTGCTCGGAAGTGAGCACTTGTGTTTGCCCAATTATTGACTGCGTATCTGACAACTTACTAAGTGGACTACTGCCAGTAATCAGGATTGTTTCCAGGGTATTTTTATCCGTATTTGCGTTCGCAAAAGAGGTAATAGCCAGTACACCTATCAAACATGATTTTATCATATTGCTACCTTCGTTATTGATGCTTGTACGATAAAGAAACTGGCTTAAAATTACAATGAAATCTGCATGATGGGCATTTAACAAATAACAATAAAACTATTAATAACATATAGTTAGCTGGAAAAAGTCAATAGGACTAGTACTAAGGTATGATTTATTTATAGCTAATGATGATACGGTAAACGAGTACTATATGGTTAAGTATGCACTACGTTATTATGCCTGATTAAATAAAATAGCGGGATTAATGGTCTGTAGGCCCGTTCCACTTAACAGTACTGGTCATGCGTATCGCGAATGTAGAATAAGTAAACAGCCAATTTTGCAATAGGAGTTTTTATGAGTTATATCCAAAATAGTTTTTGTTCGCTAGTGATTATATGCTTTTTTTGTGTTTCAGGTAGTGTCCATGCGGAGAACACAGGGGTTGGCGCTTTAAAAGCTTACGCTGTTTTCAAAATGGGCGACTATGAAAAAGCCTATGAACTGTGGAAACAACTTGCTGATGAAGGCAATACAACCGCGATGAACAACATTGGCAATTTGTATGAAAACGGACTTGGTTTTCCTCGCGATATGCAGATAGCGGTTCAATGGTATCGCAGCAGTGCAGAAGCTGGAGACCGCTTAGGGCAGCTGCATTTGGGAACAGCATATGAACAAGGCGCAGGTGTTCCCCGCGACAACCAACAAGCGGCGGATTGGTTTCGTAAATCTGCAGAACAAGGCGATCCAGATGCACAATTCAATTTAGGCGTGATGCTAATAACCAACTACGGAACCGAACTACCAGCTTCAGCTAAAATGCTCGAAGACGCACGTCATTGGCTAGAAAAAGCTCGCTTACAAAACCACCCAGAAGCGAGAATATTTTTGCAAATGTTGCCATGAAGTTGAGGGCTGCATATTGTGAAAGACCGTCACCATCTTCGATTAATCGAGTTTACAAGTCGACAGGCATGATATATCTGAAGCAGAGCTAATGTTGAATAAAATCACACTGCTTTGGTGAGGAGATAATTTACTAAAGTCTAAATTTTATAGCTTTCATATATAAAAATAAATGCTATTTAGGACATTAAAAATATGGCATTACTCATATAAATAGATGCCTTTTTTATCGCAGAATCTTAATAGCAGGCAACATTAAGATTAGACTCAAGAAAAACATAAGACTTGCAAAGAGATTTATTTCATAAAATGAGTAAGACATCCCACTTCCTAATATAGAGGCGGCTATATAGGGTCCTATCGCATAACCAAGCATCTGCATGCATGATCCACGAATAACTGTTTTACTATTGTCATCAAATGCAGCTAATAGCGCAATTAAGTATGGTTGAGCGATGTTCCAAAAAAAATTAAAGACAAAAACTGCAGCAGAATAAATAAGGAAATCCATATCTAAGAGCAAAACACCAATGCCAACTGCACAAAATAAAATAGAAATACCTAATGGTGTTCCACGATTTATTTTAGATGACAAAAAGACCACGAATAAACCACCCAAAATACCTAAGAATTGAGAAAGCGTCAGTATATTCGCTACGACTTGCTCTTCGATGCCGCTATCTATTCCGACTAGAAATAAATACGCCCATGCTGCACCAACAGCGAGGTTGAAGGCAAAAACACCGGCTAGAGCAGAAATTTTTTGGATCCGCAGCTTATCTTTACTGCGAGACACACCCTCCTCACTCTTATACGAACCCCTAGGAATGTTGGGGACCATAAATAAACCCACTGCACAAAAGACAGCGAGAAAAACAAAGATACCATCAAGACCGATACTTGCAAGTGCTGACGGCACCAAAAATAGACCTACTGCTCCATATGTCAGTAGTCCAATGACCGCTAACCCGAAGTTGTAATCGGTTTTTGCTGTCATCCCTAACATTGCAAACGGGAGACTGATCATTCCGCCTAAAGCTATACCTGTGATAGTCCGAATAATAACAAATGTGTCTAAATCGGTACTAATTGTAGAAGCTAAATTACCGGCGACTGCAACCAATAAAGAAACAATCGTTATCTTCCTCCAATCAATCCGCTCAGCAAAGTAAGTTAGTAATACAGTAGTGAAGGCTAAGCCCCACATTTCCGCAGACGCAACATAACCAGCTTGCTCGGGGCTTAGTTCTGTTTCACTCACAAACCCTTGTACGATCCCAGGTTGAATAATAAATACACAAAAACCTACTATAATCAGATAGATAATGCTAACGACCGATTTACGGCTATTTATGTCTAATTCTTGATTACGCTGCATTCTTCCTCTCAAAACTGTGGTTACTATTTGTAACCTATGTATTCAATAATCTTTCTCAATTGGACTTAAAAGCGGCTAAATTTATAAGGACTGGGGTCCACTATTGGTGATCCATCTGTGACAACGTCAGCGGCTAATTGACCTGCTGCAGGACCGGTTCCAAAACCATGGCCTGAAAAACCAGTGGCAACAGTAAGTCCTGGAATAGAGTTAATGCGATCAATAACAGGCAACGAGTCAGGAGTTATATCCAACAAGCCTGCCCAAGCCTCATCAATCTCTGCTTTTTCAAACATAGGCCAAGCGCTGCGCAGGTTGCTTATAGCCTCCTGATTTAAATCCTCATTGACTACTGGATCCCTAGTTCGAATATACTCAAACGGTGATTTATCTTTGAAATTCCAGCGACGAGAAAGCTTTAGATCATCAATAAAAGCTTTTCCCAGCTTAATTCTCAGTAGCTTTCTAAATCCTGCCAACTGACTTAAATAATGCCGGCCAACCAAAAGATGATCCAATACAATCGGCGCATCTAGTGCTCCGCGTTGAGTAATAACATAACCACCATCCTGGTGTTTTCTAAACGAAAAATCTGGGCCGCCAACAGCGATATCTGACGGGCCTGCCATCGGCTTAGTTCGCAATACAGAAAGCACTAGTGGTAAGGTTGGAAGCGATACTCCCACATTACCGAGAAAACGCCGTGACCACGCGCCGCCAGCCAACAATACTTGGTCACATTTGATTTCGCCTTTTTCAGTGACAACACCTGTTACTTGGCCTCCCGATCGAACGAGTGTTCTGACTGCACAATTCTGAATAATAACGGCACCCTTTTGAATAGCGGCTTTTGCGATAGCACTGGTTGCTACTGATGGTTCTGCGATACCGTCAGATGGGGTATAAATCGCACCAGCCCAATCGCGATTGCCACCCGGAACTTGTTTATCAATTTCTTTTGCACTTAATAAATGAGAACCAAGGTCTAGGCTTTCTACCGATTTTAGCCAACTCTGGTGAACTGCTAGATCTTGCTCAGTTGAAGACAAAAACATAATTCCACACTTTCTGTAGCCTACCTTTTGGCTGATACGTTCGGGCAACTCTGTCCACAAACGATCGGCAGCCATTGCCAGTGGAACGTCATTAGCGTGACGGCTAGTCTTCCTTATCCATCCTAAATTACGTGATGATTGCTCGCAAGCGATATGTCCTTTTTCTATTAATACCACTGGGACATTCCGTTCAGCCAAAGTCAGTGCCGCAGATACACCAACAATACCACCGCCAATTATCACGACAGTAGTAGACGGCGGCAATTGATTCTGAGTAATCACTAACTCGAGCATTTTTGTCATAAAAGGGTACCAATTAAGTTTATGTAGGGTGCGTCACGGCATTGTTGATTGCGTCACAGTAATTAAGGAATTGTAATTTCTTTTACTGTCGCCGCAGAAGCCCCTCGATAAGCAGTGACTTCAATCTCAACTTTATATGTATCAGAGGCTAATGGCGGGCAAGTCACGGTATTTGACGGATTAACTCCAACAAATTTGGTTCCAATGTGTTCCATTACTTTATGCACATCTTGCCTATTCTGTATAAAAATCCGAGACCGAACAACGTCTTTCAGCGATGCATTAACCGACTGTAAAGCACGTTCGATATTGTTAAATACCTCGTCAGTTTGCTCAATTACATCCTCAGAGATCTTTTGAGTATCTAAATTGCGGCCCGCAGTATTGGAAACCATAATCCAATTATCTACAGCCACAACACGTGAGTAGCTCGCAATTTCCTCGAACTTGGAAGATGTTTTTAGTTTAACAATATTAGTCATCGTTTTATAACTCCATACCTATGCAGGCTAGCTTGAATGAATATTTGATGTGTGGCAGTCTCGTGGGCGCATCACAATTAAACGTCTTAAGTGATAATTAGCGCAGAACGGGCTCATCCCAAAGATTTAACTTTATACCGATATTTTGTTCAACTGCTGTTTGGTAAATTTTAGTAGCCCAAGCCACATCTTCCACAGGCATCCCACCCACGGAGAGAATAATAATTTCTTTATCATCTTGTCGTGCTTTGCTATCGCCACTGACGATGGCGCCAAGATCTTCGAGTTCTTCTTTCTTCATTACCCCATCAGCAAGCATATCCATAAAGCGCATGCCAATCAATGGTATGCAGTTGTGGGCTGGCTTGGGGACTTCCTCATACCAAGCTTCGTATAAACCGATGCTATCCATGACTTTGCGCACATCCTTGCCATTCATGCCATCGTCAAGACTACAACTGGATGGCATTGCCAAAAAAGCCCCAGATTTAACCCATTCACGCTTGACTATCGGATACGTCGATGGATCGCCAACCTCACCTGTATTACAGTAAGTCACGATATCAGAATCGCGCACCACATCTTCGATGGTATCGACAATGCTAATATTAATTATCTGTGGATATTCTTTGTCCAACCAGCTCAAAAAACGTTCTAGACTATCTTTGCCACGTCCTTTAATTTTAATACTATCGATGTTTGGACAAGCTGCCATAAAAGAGGCAACGGATGTTTTACCCATGACACCTGGACCGAGTAGTCCTATAACTTTTGAATCTTTGCGAGCTAGATAACGAGCCCCAACGCCAGGTATTCCTCCAGTACGATATGCTGAAAGAAGGTTCGCGGACATGAACGCCAAAGGCGCACCTGTTTCAACATCATTTAAAATGAAGGTTAGGATTGATCGAGGCAAGCCTTTTTCTCGGTTGGCAATGTTCGAGCCATACCACTTTACTCCACAAGTTTGAAAGTCTCCGCCCAAATATGCAGGCATCGCCATTAACCGCCGGTCTGCCGTTGGTTTAGGCATTGTTTTAAAGGGTGATTCATCTGGAAAAGTTATCATAGCGCCGTGAGAATCGCTATTTGGACCTGCCATACGATAATCTCCCTTGTGCAGCAATAAGAACATTTCTTCCATAGCATCGATGCAACGAGGCATATCTGTGACACCTGCTTTTATCATATCCAATTCGGATAAGTAGATGAAATCTATTTTTGTGTTTAGAGACATAATGTACCTTGATTATAAATAGAAGCTGTAATTTTGGTCAACTACTGCTGTATAGTTGTAACCAATCCGATACTTAAAGTATTGAACTTTTGGGACATCCGTTTTAACTTTTCGTGTTGGCATGTCGCAGTTTTTATCCTAAACTAAGTTTTTGCTTCAAGTTTTATGTGAAAATTTATGTATAAAATTCCTAACAGCATGGCAGGGATAGACTCTAAGCAGCCTTGGTTTATCCTCAACGCTGCGAGCCAATTCAGCATGCTAATATCAGAAGATTCATTAATTTCACACTTTTATCATTTTGAAACAGACCAATCGAATAAGATGACACTAGCTATTCCCGATGGCTGTGTTGACATTGTGTTTGATTGCGATCTGACTAACCCCAGCGCCAAAGTATGTGGCACAACATTGCGCCCCTGCAATGCTAATTTAACTCATAATCATAGATATTTTGGCATCAGATTTGCGATTGGTGTAAAGCCTCATTTTCTAAATATCAGTGCAGATGAGCTTGTTGGTCAGGAAATTAACTTACTCGAACTGGCACCAGATGCTTTAAATGTATTCGAACAAGTCGTCACTCAGCCCTTATACTCAAAGCAAGCCACGTTGTTTAGTGAATACTTCCGTACGAAGCCTACCCAGCAAACGTCGGCATTAATCACAGGTGCAATGAAATTGATCTGCGAAAGTCATGGCAACGTTCGTGGCAGCGAGTTAGAACGCCGCACTGGTTACACACGACGCACTTTGCTGCGCAAGTTTGTGGACGAAATCGGCATCTCGCCAAAAGTAATTAGTCGCATCGTGCGTTGTCAACGCGCAATACACCAAATTAATTATCAAGAAGACTTGATATTTTCTAACTTAGCCTATGACCTGGGTTTTACAGATCAATCGCACTTCCAACGTGAATTTAAAAAATTAGTAAGTACTACGCCTCTCGAATTTCAGTCCCTCGTGAACAGAGGCTCTTATAAAAACCGTATCCAAGATTTTTAATTTAACTTGGTCATTTAAATGATGTTAGCGTTTCCGTTACCGTGTTTTCGGGTAATGCTTTAAACCAACTTAATATGACGGATAGTGTTGATATTGCTGGACAAACACCTAGCTTAAATATAGACACGCTTGCTGAAGAAGGCAATAATCCTTCCATTACGGGGCGTCGTTTTTGCTTGAATGACTTTAACGACAACAATGAAGCTTTGAGCGCGATTTATCGGGATAAAGTCTATCAATCAGCCATTCGATTTTCCGTAAGTGCATTACGATAAATCTGCTTAGCATCGTCAAGTGAAACGACTTTTGGGTTGTTGATGAGTAGGCGTGTTTGTTGAAGTGCATCGTTTGCTAGCGAATCAATGTGCTTTTCTTCAATACCTAGTGCAGCTAATGAACCTGGCAGTTGCAGTTTGGCTATTAATTCGTGTAGGAAGTGAATGAGACGGTCAGCAGTGTGTTGGTTATCTGTATCTGCGCGATGATCGTCAGCAAGATGATCGTCAGTACCATTATTAAGGGCGTCATCACCCTGCAAAATATGTGTTGCGAGCTCAGCATATAGCTCAGCGCAATGGCTTTTATTAAACGTCATGACGTGAGTTAACATTAGTGCATTACTCAAACCATGCGGTATATGGAATTGTCCACCCAGTGGATAAGCTAGGGCGTGCACAGCCCCAACTGGTGCATTAGCAAATGCTTGTCCAGCCAAACATGAGCCTAGCAACATGGCTTGACGAGCTTCTACATTTTGACCATTAAATGTCGCTTCAAGAATATTTTTAGAAAGTAATTCGAGGGCATTTTTCGCTAACATATCTGACAGCACATTCTTTTTAACCGCGCTGGTGAAAGCTTCTATAGCATGCACCATTGCATCGATGCCAGTGGCCGCTGTAATGTGCGGTGGTAGGCTAATAGTTAAACTGGCATCCAATAAAGCAATGTCGGGTAAAAGTTCAGCTGAAACAATGCCAGCTTTAGTTGTTTCACCGGTGGTCACAATTGATATCGGAGTCACTTCTGAGCCAGTTCCCGCAGTTGTTGGAACTAATATTAAGGGTAATCGCTTACCTTGGATATTGTCGACGCCATATATGTCAGAAATGCTTTGGTCTGAATTTGCTAACAGTGCAACTAGCTTTGCGGTATCCAAAGAGCTACCACCACCGAGACCAATCACACCATCTACGGTTGACTGTTTTGCATAAGCTACGGCCGCAACGACCAATGATTCAGGCGGGTCAGCGACAACTTTATCAAAGCACCAATACTGCATTTGAAGATTATTAAAGGCGTCTGAGATAGGCGCTAGTAAGGCGTTATCAATAATTCCTTGGTCGGTCACTATTAATGGTCTGGTGATATTTAACGAATGACATAGTTCTGCAATTCTTGAAGTAGCACCTATTTCACTAATGATGGACTTGGTTGTAGAGAATACGAAGGGTTTCATTATTTTTCCTTATCAAAACGATTAGTCATACTTTTACAAACACTCCTTGGTGTCAATCAGTTAGCGCACAATCATCGCCACTTAATGAGTCGGTACGTAGACCAGTGATTGTTGGCTTATGAAGTTGCAATAAACATGCTACAGACGTTCGAGCTTGCACCTTAAAGTAGCAGAATTTGCCAACTTTAAAGGTGGCATCTGTTACATAATATCCAATTCATGGAGGCTCTGATACTAAAAAAGGCGAAAAGCTATTATGGTTTAACCTTTAACTTGACTATTCAATGCGTTCACGCCATCTGTTTTTCCACTCAGTTTTTTACGAGTAGCCGACGCTTTTTAACACAGAGCTGAGAAGCTTTGCTTTGCTGCGCAAGCGGCAGATTTTAGATCGTGCTTTGTTTCCGACGACTAATAATAAACCCGAATCCTGTTTAAGAAAATTGAACTAAATGCCTGTTCCAGGATCTGATCTTTCGACAAAGATTAAACAAATCTAAAAAGGAACAGGCATGAATAAATTAGTCGAGTT
>Ga0307933_1000422_pt1 | contig 39493 bp, 32 predicted proteins | sample OrgLakmetageno88_FD_201811 | JGI IMG/M metagenome (GOLD analysis project Ga0307933, IMG submission 201811) | Saline water microbial communities from Organic Lake, Antarctica - #88 | ecosystem: Environmental > Aquatic > Non-marine Saline and Alkaline > Saline | place: Antarctica: Organic Lake... | reverse complement strand
GTTTTAGAATTAATCGATCTCAATCCAAACAGAGCATATTCCATAAAACAATAGAAAGAATGGTAATAGCTAAACCAATTTATCATAAAGATATAAAACAGATGCTAAGTGTGTAACTCAAAATAAATATTTAAGTTGAGTTGACCAATGGCCAACGGCTATCATGACTTTAAAAGAACAGTGTAATAGCATTTCCTTTTTTAAAGAACAAGTTGGCGACGATTTCAGCAATGCTCCAAGAGCAACCAAAAGGCTTGCAGAGTTGCTACACAAATTGCGTATCACTAGACCACAATAAAATACGGAAATAAAAAACGGATTGATACCCTACGTATGTATTTATCTCACAGGTAAATGTCTTGTAAAAAAAATGAAAAGGTGGAAGATGTTTATCTAGATTATGCTTTCGCGAAAGCGTAAGTATTATTACATTTATACACTAACAAAGCATGATGACAAACGAACAAATCCTCGCTGACGGATTACCTAACATAGAAGAAGCCGATTTCAAAAAACATCCAAAAAGATTTTTAAACAAAAAACTGATCTCTAAAGTGATCTTTTTTATCCCCTTGCTGGTGGGTGTAGTGGTGTTGTATTTCCTTATGGAGGATAAAGCATGGTTGTGGAAAGTAGCACTCGGGGCATGGCTATTCTTATTTTTAGCAAGCGTTTTTTTAGCTTATAAGGAGTATTTTGTAAGAGGTTATGTGTTGAGAGAACACGACATTACCTATAAAAAAGGTTGGTTATTCCACAGTCAGACGACCGTTCCTTTTAATAGAATTCAACATACAGAAATCAATCACGGACCTGTAGACCGCTTATTTAAACTTTGTGAGTTGGACATATTTACCGCAGGAGGAAGTGCCAGCGATTTGAGTATAAGCGGCCTCGATCCTCAGGATGCAGCAAAATTAAAGGATTATATTTCTGGAAAACTGTCGGTGCATGCTTGATTTATCTACACCACAACGACAGAGCAAAAAGATCATTATATTTTACCTGTTTAAAAGTATTAAAGGTTTAATTCTTTATTTTCTGTTTGCCGCCATAGGAACGAAGTCCATGGGAGAATACGGTTGGTACATGACTGCTTTTATCGCTTTTATTGCGGTCCTATCACTCTTGTCCCCTGTTGTTAAATACATTTATTTCACTTTCCATATAGAAGATGATGAGTTAATTATTCAAAAAGGATTGCTTCAAAAGGAACGAAAAGCCATTCCTTTAGAACGCATACAGTCTATTAATATCAATCAAAATGTGGTGCAACGTATTCTAGGAATTGTCTCTCTAGAAGTAGATACCGCAGGTTCTAAAGCTAAGGAACTGGAAATTCCAGGATTAGAAAGAGCATTTGCTAGCCAATTCAAAGATTTGCTGCAAGAACGCAAAGAGGAGATTGTGGAGGGAGTTAGTGAAACAGCTACAAATGAAAGCTTTACTACACAAGATGCTTCTGGAAACAATTTAGAGGTTGAAACAGGAGAAAACACAGCTGTATCAAAGGCAAAAACTTCTAAAAAAGCAGTCGAAGACACCACAGAAACAATGATTCTCCAATTGGGTATTATTGATATTTTAAAAGTGGGAATTACTCAGAACCATTTAAAAAGTGCTGGTCTAGCCATAGGAGTTGCTTTTGGTAGTTGGTATAAAATAAAAGATTTAGTAGAAGAATATTTCGAAGAATGGCTGCAGCAGTTCTCTTTTGAAAATGTTATTTCAGGAACCAGCTTAGGACTTGCTTTTGCCGCTGTGATTTCCTTTTTGTTTTTCTCTGTTGTGATCAGCATGCTATTAGCCATCAATAAATATTGGGATTTTAGTATTGTTAAAAAAGGCACTGATCTCGAAGTAAAAATGGGGTTGTTTAATAAGAAGGAAATCAAAATACCATTAAGTAAAGTCCAGATTTTGGAATTTCATTCCAATCCATTAAGGAAGTTATTAGGATTTCAAACGGCTCAGATCTTTCAGGCACAATCAACCGATAATAAGTTAGGTAGTGTCTCCGTACCAGCTTGTAAAGAAGTACATAGAGTTTTATTGCAACATTTAATATTTAAACAACCGGTAGAAGAAACGGAGCAGGAATTGCATTGCAACCCTTATTCTCACGCGCGATTGCGTTTTTATATTAGTTCTGTTTTTGCGATACCTTTAATAGGTGCTGCTATTTATTTTGAAGAGTACGCGGGAGTGGTGCTGGTTATTGCTATTTCATTCTTTTTAGTATTTGCCGCCTTTATGTATGGGAAGAATAGCAAAGTCATACGAGACGATGATTTTGTAGTTTTCAAAAAAGGATGGATTTTTCCACAAACCATTATTTCACCAGTTTTTAAAACTCAAGCAGTAGAAAAATGGCGCAGTGTTTTTTTAAAACGCAGAAAAGAAGCTCATTTTAGACTTCACACAGCAGCAGGAACAAGAGGTTTGAGATACCTCAAGGAAAGTGCTTTAAACAAATTGATCAACGCGATCAATAACGAAGTGATTTGCAGTGAAGAGAAGTGGATGTGATGAGAGTTAAGTCATCATTACTACAATAATTGCTTACCAATATTTAGGAGTCTTAAGCTCCCTATTTTATAAATTAATAAAGGCCGTTTTGCCATAAGCCCATGACTTTAGCCTGTAGTCTTTACCATTTTGAAAACTAAGATTAGAACGGTTATAGTTGGCGCCTAATTGTATAGAAAACCTTTTGTCTATACGGTATTATATACCTATACCTGCCTTTATACCAAGGGTATAGATACTGTCTAATTGGTAATTTTTGAGTGTAAATTGATTATTTAAACCAGCCTCTATATAAGGACTCAGTTTACTTTTTAAAATGTAATACCTCGTAAGAATAGGTACTTCTATATATCTAAATTCAATTGTTTCTGGAAAAATAGGTCCGATGAAATCGCAAAACGCTTAGGAAAATACACCAGTAAAGTCTTTGTTGGAGTAATTTAATCCTGTAGTAAGAGCAAAATTATTTTCCATTTTGTATTCGAAGCTCAATCCTATATTATAATTGGCTTTATCATAGTCGGCAGCATACTGACCTACACCACCAAAATCTATGTATTCATCACTTTTATTTTTTTCGATACTGCTAGAAAACCCAATTTTAAATAGGCTTGAAGTTTCCTGAGCATTTATATAGCAAGAAGAAATAAGAAAACTTAAAATTAAAAGTAAGGAGATTTTGATTTTATAAAAGATACTGGTTTTTATAAAAGGTTGCGTAAATATTAGAACTATTTGATTGGAATGTATTTTTTAAAGGAAGTTGCTTTCATGATGTAACGGGAGTATGTAATGCTGCTTTCTTTTTCTTTTTGCAAAAGAAGTTGATCATGAACTTGATTCTATGCGTTGACACAAGACAATGGTACATTCTACAACCCAATAGGGACATCACCGACAACAAATGTATCGATGATCTAAAACTTTCACATTTATTAAACACTTTAAATTCTTTAGATAGTGATCCTATGTCATACATTTGTATCGTACACGATATAAATAGCATATGAATAAGGAAGAACAACTAAAATTGAGCAGTCAGGTGTGCTTTCCGATTTATTCGGTTTCTAGATTATTGACCAAATCTTACAAGCCCTATCTCGATAAAATGGGTATTACCTATCCCCAATACCTCGTGCTATTGGTCCTGTGGGAAAAGGATGAAGTAACGGTTAATCAAATTACAGAGAAATTACTCCTTAATACCAATACGGTTTCTCCCTTATTGAAACGAATGCAGCAGTCCAATCTCATAGAGCGTCACCGTTGTAAGAATGATGAGCGAAGTGTGATTATTCAACTTACCAATAAAGGAAAGGAACTTAAAAAAGAAGCGAGTCCCATACCAGAAAAATTATTACAAACATTGCTTACCGCAACTATAGAATTACCAGATATTATCAATTTAAAAGAACTTCTTGAAGAATGGATAGGAATACTGGGAGAGCAAAAACAAAATCATTAAAAGAAATGGAATTATTAGAGAGATTAGAATGGCGCTATGCAGCAAAGGCAATGAGCGGTGAAAAAGTACCACAAGAAAAAATGGAAAGAATATTAGAGGCAGCTAGGCTTGCTGCGACTTCAAGTGGTTTACAACCTTTTGAAATTTATGTCGTGACGAATCAAGAGGTAAAAGAGAAAATCAAACCAGTTGCTTGGAACCAGTCTACGGTCACCGACTGTTCTCATTTACTAGTGTTTGCAGCTTGGGATAACTATACGGAAGACCGTATCAACTATATGTTTGACTTGACTAATGAAATACGTGGTTTTAAAAATGAAGGTTGGGAAAATTACCGTCAGCAGCTCTTAAGCACGTACCCAAATCAAGATGCAGAAGTAAACTTCAATCATGCCGCTAAGCAGGCCTATATCGCTTTTTCACATGCCTTAATTGCTGCTGCTTTTGAGGAAGTAGATGCTACACCTATGGAAGGTTTTGATGCTGACGCTGTGGATGAAATTTTAGGTCTTAGAGAAAAAGGACTGAGATCTACCGTTTTACTGCCTATAGGCTATAGAAAACCATCAGAAGACTGGTTGGTTAACCTAGAGAAAGTAAGAAAGAGTACCGAAAATATGGTTACGACCATAGACTAACCTAAAAATGAGTACATTGAAAAAAATAAAATTTACAGCCCTTGTTTTTGCACTTGTTGCAGTAATAGGTTGTATAGATCAAAAAGAAATGGCAAAAGATGCCGATTTAAATAATAGTAGTAACCTTAAAAAAGAAAAGAATATGAAAGTTTTATTTGTATTAACATCGCACGATCAACTAGGAGACACTGGTAAAAAAACAGGATTTTGGGTAGAAGAATTTGCTGGCCCTTATTATACTTTAAAAGATAAAGGAGTGGAAATTACTTTAGCAACGCCTAAAGGAGGTAAAGCACCTATAGATCCAAGTAGTGATTCTCCAGATGCAGCTACAGAGTTTACAAAGAGATTTGATAAAGACGAAGAAGCTCAAGAGCTCATCAACACCACTCACCAACTAGCAGATGTCAATGCTGCAGATTATGACGCGGTATTTTATCCTGGTGGCCACGGACCTTTATGGGATCTAGCTAATGATGCAACATCTATCAAGCTTATCGAGACTTTTAACAGTCAAGAAAAGCCAGTAGGGTTTGTATGCCACGCTCCAGCAGCATTGAAAAGTGTTAAGGGAACCGATGGCAATCCATTAGTGAAAGGAAAGAAAGTAACTGGATTTACCAATACAGAAGAAGATGCTGTGCAACTTACTGATGTGGTACCATTTCTAGTAGAAGACATGCTTAAAGAAAATGGAGGTATTTATTCCAAAGGAGCTGACTGGTCAGCGTATGCGTTGCAAGACGGTAATTTGATCACAGGACAAAATCCTGCATCTTCCATATTAGTTGCAGAAAAGCTATTTGCTGCGATTCAATAATTGCATCTGATTGATTACTAAGTAAGCTCAAACCTTTTATGGTTTGGGCTTTTTTTTATGGTTTTTAAACGGTTTTAAAAAGAAGACCTCCCTAGTTCCTTTCCTTTAACTTAGTAATTAGTCTCTTTTATATAGGCAGGAATAGGTATGAAAAGAGTAGGGTGGCTGTGGTTATTAAGACTCTTTTATATGGAGTTGGTCACTTCCAAGTAGTAGTGAATTCGGAAATTATAAAAGTGTTGATTATTTGGCCCTTGTAGGTGTGCTCGTTGGTAAATAATGTGTAAAGGAGTACTTCCCCACCTACTTTAACCTCTTCTTTAAAAGGATTTTCTAGTTGTTTTTGAATAGAAATCCACAGGGGTATGTCAATTACTATAAATTTATATTCCACATGTACCAGATCATTTAAAATATCACTATTTCCTGTTTTTAACTTGAAAACATTTTTTGATGAACCAATTGTTTCATCACTGACTTTTCTTTGTTCTCCAGTAAATTCAGCTATAAACCTAAAAGTGTTCATTGCTACATAATATTGAGCTTCAGCTGTGTCAGCTTCTACTTTTTTAGCATATTCAAATTCAGCATTTATTAATTCTCTTATATCAACAAGTTTATAATTTTTATCCCAAGATTCAAATCCATTTTGAGAGTAAGCATTAAGTGATAAAATTAAAATAGAAAAACATAAAAAAGACTTCATTGTAGGGTATTTAATTAAAGCAATCTCAAAGATAAGTGAATTCTATTTTTGACTAAAGCTCAATCTGATAATAGCTAAGTATTTTTAAGATCAATTTTCCAAAACTTGTCTCTTTTTAGCTCTATGCCTTTAGCTACTATAAAGGACAACTATAAAAGTAAAAGAACCTCTAGTTCTTAACTCTAACTTCTACAGGCTCCAACATAGTACATGAGGTATATAAATTTCAATATCCAAAGTCATGCAGTAAGCTTAGCTCTGGTAGTATGAAAATAAACTCATTTATCTTGGTCTTGCTATTATAGCATTATATGCTACTTTAGTAAATAAAATAAGGACGCATACGATGAAGAATAAGAACTTAAACTCCACAGCATTTATAGGCGTCCTGATTCTTTTATTCTTGGTGAGCTGTGTGACAAAAAATACTGGCAACCAAGAATCTTCTCCCACGTCAGTTTCCTGTTCATCTGGTTCAGAAGATGCTGCTACTCTGTCTATACCTGATGGCGTATTTGAAGCAAAAAAAGCAACTGCAACAATCCAAATTGATGGGTGTAGCAAAGAGGCTATTTGGGCTGACGTAGATTGGTATTCTATGAACTATTTATGGTTGGGTGAAAAACCCACTAAGTCAGATTATCAAGGTCGTTTTAAGCTTAGCTGGGATGTAAATTACGTTTATGTACTAGTGGAAATTACAGATGATTATTTAAACCCAACGCTTAAAAATGGTATAGAAAACTATTGGAAAGGGGATTATGTAGAGGTCTTTATTGATGAAGATCAATCCGGCGGAAATCATAAGTTCCATCACCAAGCTTTTGCTTATCATGTCTCTACTGAAGGACATGCTATTGATAAAAGCACTTCTGAAGAAACTATTTTTTTAGATGAGCATATCCAAGTTGTCAGGTCGCAGGACGGAAACAAGCATCTTTGGGAAATGGCTATCCAACTTTATGATCGACAATTTGATGAGAACTCATCTGAAAACATACCGGTTCTAATTTTAAAAAATAAACGCATCGGTTTTTCCATAGGCTATGGAGATAATGATGGTACTAACAGAAGAGAGAACTTTATGGGCTCCAAGAAGAATCACGGAATTAATAATGATGAAGGCTACACTAATGCTGCTGTCTTTGGCAGCTTATTGTTTGTAGAGTAAGCAATATAATTTTAAAATTGCTCCTATAAAAAAGCCACTTCATCTTGAAGTGGCTTTATCCTTATCATGGAAATAAAGTCATCGTTCCCGAATTTTGGAAGTCAGGTTATGTTTGCACATCTGTTATTGTGCAACACTATCTTATCGATGACCTACCATGTCTTCAGGTTTTACCCATTCGTCAAATTCTTCTGAGGTGACGTATTCTAAGGATAGGGCAGCAGCTTTAAGCGTGGTACCTTCTTCATGTGCTTTATTTGCGATTTCGGCAGCTTTATAATAGCCTATTTTAGTATTTAAGGCGGTTACAAGCATTAAAGAATTGTCGAGTAAGGATTTGATGGTTGCCTTGTTAGGCTCAATTCCTACGGCGCAATTTTCATCAAAACTTCTACAAGCGTCTCCTATCAACTGCGCACTTTCCAATACAGCTGCAGCCATAACTGGCTTAAATACGTTGAGTTCAAAATGTCCTTGCATGCCACCCACAGTAACTGTTGTGTCATTACCTATCACTCGTGCACATACCATAGTAATGGCTTCTGCTTGTGTGGGATTTACTTTTCCGGGCATGATAGAACTACCAGGCTCGTTTGCAGGAATGATCAATTCACCTATACCGCTGCGTGGACCACTAGCGAGCATTCTAATATCGTGAGCGATTTTGTTTAAGGAAACCGCTACTTGCTTTAAAGCACCATGAGTTTCTACTAGAGCGTCATGAGCCGCCAAAGCTTCAAATTTATTATCGGCTGTTTTAAATGGCAATTCGGTAAAATGTGCGATGTAATCTGCTACTTTTACGTCATAACCTTTAGGCGTATTGAGTCCAGTTCCTACAGCAGTTCCGCCCAAAGCAAGTTGACTCAAGTGAGCAAGTGTATTCTCTAAAGCGATGATTCCAAAATCCAGTTGCGACACATAACCAGAGAATTCTTGTCCTAAAGTAAGAGGTGTTGCATCCATCAAGTGGGTACGACCTATTTTTACAATGTCTGTAAATTCAATAGACTTATTATGCAATGTATTGCGCAGTTGCTTAATCCCTGGAATGGTATTTTCTACTACTTTTTTATAACAAGCGATATGCATTCCAGTAGGAAAGGTATCGTTAGAAGATTGTGATTTATTCACGTCATCATTAGGCTGTATGGTCTTTTCACCTTCACCTACTGTCTTGCCAGCAAGCTGCTGCGCACGGTTAGCGATCACCTCATTCACATTCATATTAGATTGTGTTCCAGAACCTGTCTGCCAGATCACCAATGGAAATTGATCGTCGTGTTTTCCATCTAATATTTCATCACAAACTTGAGCAATTAAGTCGCGTTTTTCTTCTACAAGAATTCCTAGGTCACAGTTGGTATACGCAGCAGCTTTCTTTAAATAAGCAAATCCATAAATGATTTCTAGCGGCATACTGCCAGGAGCTCCTATTTTAAAATTCATACGGGAGCGCTGTGTTTGCGCTCCCCAAAGCTTATCTGCTGGAACTTCTACGTTCCCCATCGTATCTTTTTCTATTCTGTATTCCATGTGGTTGAATTTTTAACAAATATAAAACCTGCAGTTTGTTTAATCGTCTGATTATGGATAATTATAACAAGATAGGATAGAGGTATTGGCAGGTACAGCAAGAGATTATCCATGGCTAGCTCAGGGCAAAAGCGAGATCATGCAATGAAATCCTAACGAGTGACAGATGATGAAGAGCAAAACCAGTCTTATAAACAGTTTTTTGTTAATAAATGCCTCAGAGTCTTGGAATTTTTAAGTTGTAGTCTTTATCTTTGCAACAAATAAAGAGAGACAATGTTCGATTTTGATCAATACTTAGGCTTTTTAGCATTTTTAGGAATTCTTACTTTAGGATTTTGGCTAATGATTTTCTTGACTGCTATCATACCATACTGGATAACTGGTTCCTTATTAGAAAAAAGAAAATTAAAAAAAGAAGCAAAACTTAAAAAACAAGAAGCAAACAATTCTTTATAAAGAATTGATATACGATAAATCAAAAACCGTCTCGCTGTGCTAGACGGTTTTTTTGTGGCTTAATTTTAGAAAAATAGGATGCGCTTTTTTTGTCATGACTTGTTGGTAATCCTTTATATTTATCAAAGCAGTAGTTTCTAAAGGAGAACTCGTTTAAAAGAATATCAAATTAAAAAATCCCTTTTCAATTTAATGAAAAGGGATTTTAATGTATTTGGTTTTACCCATAGTTCAAATGGTAAATACTATTACTTTTTATTTATCTTCTGGTTTTAAGATCGCTAAGAAATAGTCTTTTGTCAGGTATTTGTTTGCGGCATTCTGAATATCTTTTGCAGTTAGCGCATTAACGGCATTTTCATATTCAAGAACTTTATTGATCTCTTCCTTTTCTTCGTCTGCATCTACAAGAGCGCTTAACCAGTAACGATTGGTTTTTACTCGTTCTTTATAATCTAGTAAATAACCTTCTTTTACTTTGTTCAAGTCTTTTTCAGACGGTCCATTTGCTTTGATATAGTCGATCTCGTTCATCGTCGCATCTACTAGTTTTTCTACATTATCTGGACCGCAAGGAAAGGATATTCCAAAACTTAAAGCTGGATAAGGATTCTTTCTTAAAGATCCTCGTGCACCACCAGAATAGATGCCACCTTCCTTTTCACGCAGGGTCTCAATGATTTTAATTGTCAATGCTTCCCCTAAGGCATCTACTGCCAGGTTTTCTTTGTCGCTGTAGCTCGGGATTTCATAAGCCCAAGTGATACGCACGCTACTTTTATCGTCTGTTCCTTTTTTTACTACTTTCTTGCGAGTTCCTTGCTCTTCTCTCCAGTCCGTAGTTTTAAAGCTTTCATTAGAATTTAACCCAGGAAGACTGCCGATGTATTTCTTAGAGAACTCTTCTATTTGTGCTTTATCTATATTTCCCACCAAGTAGAAATTAAAATCACCCGCATCTGCAAAGCGTTCTTTATATAGCTTATAAGCGAGGTCATAGTCTGCTTCATTATATTTTTCTACTGTAGGGAAACCGGTGTAACGAGGGCTAGAACCATATCTTATTTTATTGATTTCATTACTAAAGTAGGTGTTGGGATCTGACATCATACGACCTATAAAAGATTTTTGTTTAGATATAAAACTTGCAAAAGCTTCGTCATCTTTATTCAAATCTGTAAAGTAGAGGTGTATTAGTTGAAACATGGTTTCCAGGTCTTTAGGAGTCGCACTACCTCTAAAGGTTTCTGTCAGATAGCCTACACTTGGGGAAACATCTACTAACTTACCCGTCATAAATTTAGACATATCTGTTTGTGTCATTCCTGCCACGCCTGCTTGCGTCAGTCCTCCATTTGCAAGGTTGGTTTTCTTTGCCTCTTCATCGCTATAAAGGCTCGTGCCACCGTAGCTAAAGGCACTCATTAAGATCTCATCGTTTTTAAAATCCGTAGGCTTTACTGTAACGGTCGCACCGTTACTCAATGTATAGGTAGTGGTTCCTACTGGATCATTAGTAGTAGTCTTAGTGATTGATCCAGCAGCTGGTAGGCTCTCGATAAGATTTTCTCTTACTTCTGTGTCTTCATATGGGTCTACTTTTGAGGCGGCTACTTCATTAACTACTTTTAAAACTTGAGTTTCAGTCGGAGGCGTATCTGTTGTAGGTCCTGTAAATACGATTGTACGGTTATCATCATGAATGTAATCGTTGATTTTTGCATTTACTTCATCAACATCAATTCCGGGTAGTAGCTCCATGGTTTTGTTATAATTCCACTCAATACTAGGAACTGTTGCTCCAGAAAAATAAGACTGCACATACTGACCTACTATACGACCGCTTTCTAGTTTATCTCTGTCTTTGTAATAAGACTCAAAGAAAGACCCATAAGCTTGCTTTGCACGATCCAGCTCTGCCTGACCAAAACCATATAGCTTTACTCGTTGGTTTTCCTCTAATAATGCTTTTAAAGCAGCTAGTTGACCGTCTGGGGCACTACCTGCAAATGAAGAGTAGGCGTTCTTATTTCTAGCAACCGTACCTCCATAACTACTAGAGCCAAAAATAAATGGTGGGTTTGCTTCTTGAGTAAGTTCTTGTAATCTATTATTAATCATAAAAGAGAACAATCCATTGACTAAATCATCTCTGTAATCTCCAACGGTAAGTGTAGGTGAAGAAGCCGATTTATCTTTATAGGATATGTTCACACTCGCAAATGTCGCCTCCTTATCTTGAGCAATAGCTACCTTAGTATCATCATGATTGGGCAACTCTATAACGGGACGTTTTCTAGGATTTATAGGTGTAGGAATTGGACCGAAGTGATCTTTTATTTTTTGTTCCATGACGGCTACGTCTAGATCTCCTACCGCTACTACAGCCATAAGATCTGGACGGTACCAGTCGTTGTAAAACCTTTTCAATACTTCGGGTTTAAAATTATCAAGAATGTCATCTTTTCCTATAGGAAGACGCTCTGCATATTTTGAATTGTAGAACTGTACGGGTATAGTTATTTTATTCATACGATCAGAGGCTCCTTTACCGGTACGAGACTCTTCCAGTACCACGCCGCGCTCATCATTGATAGCGTCTGTTTCTAAATTTGCACCATGAGCCCAATCTTCTAAAATGGTAAAGCCTTGCTCCAGTTTTTCAGGATCATCACTCGGGATAGGTAGAATATAAACAGTTTCATCAAAACTAGTGTAGGCGTTTAAATCAGCACCAAATTTAACGCCTATGCCTTGGAGGTAATCTACCAATTCATTTTTATTAAAATTAGTAGTCCCATTAAAATTCATGTGTTCCATAAAGTGAGCAAGACCTTGCTGATCCTCATCTTCAAGCACCGATCCTGCATTTACGGCAAGTCTTAATTCTACTTTGTCCTCTGGTTTCCCGTTGTTTTTGACATAATAAGTAAGTCCGTTAGACAGTTTTCCCATACGAACACTTGGGTCTGATGGGATTTCTTGATTCATTCCAGCCATCATAGGTGCTTCTATAACAGGTGGAGTAGGTGCCACAGGTGAGGTCGTGGAATTGTTGTTCGTTACTTTAGGGCCACAAGCAGCAATAATAAGTGCTAGTGCTCCCAAGTAGGGTAGCCATACTTTTTTCATAGACGGAATTTTTGGTTTATTTAAATTTCTTTTACTCTCGCTTTCGCGAAAGCGAAATAGTTATAATTATTTAAACATCTAAAAATCATAATTAGTGTCATGATTAAATGTTAATAATGAAAGATAGAGGTTGCCAATTTTAAATACAAATTTTGTTTGATAAATAATGTTAATACCTAAGATAAAGGATTCTTATAAATCAAGTTTACTTATGAGCACTTTAGGTTTGCTAAAGACTGTTCGAGAAAACAACTATATAATGTTTGAATTTGGTCAATATTTGGGTTTTTTAGCATTTTTAGGAATTCTAACTTTAGAATTTTGGTTAATGATTTTCTTGACTGCTATGATACCATACTGGATAACAGGCTCCTTATTAGAAAAAGAAAATTAAAAAAAGAAGCAAAGCTTAAAAAACAAGAAGTAAACAATTCTTTATAAAGAATTGATATACGATAAATCAAAAGCTGTCTGGCTGTGCTAGACGGTTTTTTTGTGGCTTAATTCTAGAAAAAAAGTGTTTTTTATGCTTTAGGTAACCAACTAACATAAACCTATCATATTTTGGAGTATTTGAAAATCTTATAAAAATATTAATAGTCCAATTTCATTCGATCCGTTATCTTGTAAAATACAGTTAATTAAAAACTTGAAAGATGAAAAATTTAATAATTCAATGTAGTATAATCGCAATTATTTTGTGTTCTGCTACTGTCAATGCTCAGCAATATTTACCTAATGACCCAACTCCTGCACAGGAAGAAAAGGCAAAGGAAATAGTAGTACAATTTGACAGCGTTCTTTCATTAACTACTAAACAGGAGTTGCTTTTCGATATAAAGCAAACCGAGTTTATTGTGTCCCAGGAACTTCTTATAAATAGTAATACACCAAAAGAAGAACTAAATAGAATGCTCCTAGCACTTTATTTAGACCAAGCAATGGAAATGAAAGATATTTTAACGCAACCTCAATATGACCTTTACGCTAAGGTACGCAGTACCTATGACCCGTTATTAGTAATTCTATAATTTAAAAAAGCCACTTTAAAGTGGCTTTTTTTATTTCTTGTTGCAAGCCTAGTCACAAGATTTTATATTTACACCAAATAATATGTAACTATTAAACTTTAGAAATGGGTAGAGCTTTTGAATTCCGCAAGGCGCGTAAAATGAAACGATGGAGTGCCATGTCTAAGGCCTTTACAAGAATAGGTAAAGACATTGTCATAGCAGTGAAAGAAGGTGGACCAGATCCTGATGTCAACTCTAGATTAAGAGCGGTGATACAAAATGCCAAGGCGGTAAACATGCCTAAAGTAAACGTAGAACGCGCGATTAAAAAAGCAACCGATAAAGATACGGCCAACTATGAAACCGTACTTTTTGAAGGATATGCACCTCACGGTATAGCAGTTCTCGTAGAAACCTCTACAGATAATAACAATAGAACAGTGGCAAACGTGCGCAGTTATTTTAATAAATGCGATGGTAATCTAGGTACCTCTGGCTCGGTAGAATTTATGTTTGATCATAAATGTCATTTTAGAATCCCAGCAGGAGCATTAGATTTAGAAGAATTGGAATTGGAATTGATAGATTTTGGTGCTGAGGAGTTGTTCCTTGATGAAAAAGATGAAGAAGATAATAATTCTGTAGATGGAATCATGATTTATGCAGAATTTCAAAATTATGGAGCTTTGCAAAAAGCACTAGAGGAGATGAATATCGAGATCTTAAGTTCAGATTTTGAATATATTCCTACCATTCAAAAGGAAGTGACCGCAGAGCAAAAAGAGGACATCGATAAATTATTAGAGAAGTTAGATGAAGACGATGATGTGAATAATGTTTACACCACTATAAAAGAAGAAGAGGAGTAACTGATGAATGATGTCAGTTTTGCAGTGCATCAAGATGGGCATCACTTTTTTCAGTTAAAAATCACAAACAAGCCATCATAAATGGAATTTGTCAATAGGCAATTAAGTAAAAGCCAATTAAAACTCTTAATTTTAGGATTCATACATTAAAAGCGAATTATAACATGGTAAAAGAAAAATATCAAAGTGTCCTTGATTTAGGAGAAAAATTAAACATCCAAAATGGAGACGTACAGGTAAACGGAGATACATTAGAAATAAGAGGTACCGCAGCGACTCTTTATTATAAAAATTTATTGTGGGATGAGATTAAAAAAGTGGGTGGAGATAGCCCATCAGATGTAATGGCAGACATTAAAGTTGCTGATGATTCTATCTATGCCAAGCACACGGTAAAAAATGGAGAGTCTTTAAGTCTTATTGCAAAACATTATTTTAAAGACCCAATGAAGTACAAGCAAATTTTTGCAGCCAACACTGATATATTGAAAAATCCAGATTTGATACATGCAGGTCAGGAATTAGTCATTCCTAATTTGTAATTATCAACCTATTATACACAAAAAGCCTCTCTAATTGCGAGGCTTTTTTATTTTTTAGCGAGACAGACTAACTTCAATTATAGCTTTTACCTTCTAGGAAGATCATTGTCTAAATCTTTAAGAGGTAATTGAGAAGTTCCCATTAAATAGGAGTCTACATGATGTGCTGCTTCCCGACCTTCAGAAATTGCCCAAACTATTAAGGACTGACCGCGTCGCATATCTCCGGCAGTAAATATTCCATCTACGTTGGTCTTATGGTTAGAAGGGTCTGCTTTTATATTTCCTCTCATATCTGTATCTAAGCCTAGCTGATCAATTAAGGTTTTTTCAGGCCCAGTAAATCCTAAAGCAAGCAATGCCATATCGCATTCCCATTTTTTCTCTGTTCCTTTTACCTCTTTTAATTCGGGTCTTACATGACCCGGTTTTTTGATCCATTCTACTTCTACGGTGACCAGGCCGGTAAGGTTTCCTTTTTGGTCTCCTAAAAATTCTTTAGTAGAAATGCTAAAGACACGTTCTACGCCTTCTTGATGTGAAGAGGTGGTTTTTAAACGCATAGGAAAATATGGCCAGGGTTGTTCTTCTGATCTTTCTATAGTAGGTCTTTCTAGGATTTCAAAGTTGGTTACAGAAGTTGCTCCGTGTCTGTTAGATGTCCCTATACAGTCAGAACCTGTATCTCCACCACCTATAACCACTACATTTTTATCGGTCGCCATGATGATTTCTTCCCATTCTTGAAAACCATCTACACGTTCATTATTTTGCTTTAAAAAATCCATCGCCTGATAGACACCTTTAAGATGAGCTCCTTTGATAGGAATGCCTCTTTTTATCGTTGCACCTCCACAAAGGACAATAGCATCGTGATCACTTTTAAGTTTTTCAACACTGATATTTTTACCAACTTCAGAATTAGTTTTAAAAATAATCCCTTCTTCCTCTAAAACTTGCAGTCGTCTATCGATCACGTCTTTTTGCAATTTAAAATCTGGGATCCCATATCTTAATAGGCCACCTATTTTTGCATCTCGTTCATAAACAGTAACGGTATGACCAGCTCTGTTTAATTGTTGAGCTGTCGCCAGGCCTGAAGGTCCAGATCCTATGACGGCTACTGTTTTAGTGGTGCGTTCCTTTGGGGGTTGTGCATTTACCCATCCTTCTTCAAAGGCTTTTTCTGCAATATTCTTTTCTATATTCTCAATACTTACTGGATCTTCATTGATCCCTAGTACACAAGATTCTTCACAAGGAGCCGGACATAACCTACCTGTAAATTCTGGGAAGTTATTGGTACTGTGTAATATTTGAGCAGCTTCTTTCCAGCGGCCTTTATATACCATATCGTTAAAATCTGGAATCAGATTTCCTAACGGGCAGCCACTATGACAAAAAGGAATGCCACAATCCATGCATCGCCCACCTTGTTTTTTTAGTTCAGGCTCTGTAAGAGGCACGGTAAATTCTTTATAATTCTCTACACGTTCTTGAACAGGTAAATAAGTCTCATCTGCTCTTTTATATTCTAAAAATCCGGTTGTTTTTCCCATATCTAATTTCTTTAATTCTTTTAAACTGTTCCTAATCGGTTTTCGTTAAAATCACTTTTAAGACTCCAAGTCTTTTCTCAGTTGTCCAATAGCACAGTGATCTATTTCTTTTCAGTCATTAAACAGTTTCCGTATTCTCTTCTTCTAATCTCAATAAAGCCAATCTGTATTCTTCTGGCAATACCTTTATAAAATGCCCCACTTCTTGTTCCCAGTTTTCTAACAATCGCTGGGCTAGTGAACTCAATGTCATGTTGTAATGTTCTTCCACCAGGTCTTTTAGAATATTCAAATCTGCTGTATCTTCAACAGGATTAAAATGGAGGCCTTCTGTATTGGATTTGGATACTAGAGTGCTGCCTTTATCATATACAAAGGCAATACCACCGCTCATTCCAGCTCCAAAATTCCTTCCTACACTTCCTAAAATCACCACAGTTCCTCCTGTCATGTATTCACATCCATGGTCACCTATTCCTTCTACAACAGCTTGAACTCCAGAATTACGAACACAAAAACGCTCGCCAGCTTTTCCATTGATAAATGCTTTACCAGTTGTAGCGCCATAAAAGGCAACATTGCCTATAATCACATTTTCTTCAGGCGCAAATGTGGATTCCATTGGGACTTTTACGATCAATTTTGCTCCAGACAGTCCTTTACCTATATAATCGTTAGTATTTCCCGTAACACTCAGTGTAAGTCCTTTTGCTGCAAAGGCTCCAAAACTCTGACCAGCAGATCCTTTAAAATTCACTTTAAGCGTATTATCAGGAAGTCCGTTAACACCGTATATTTTTGAGATTTCATTACTGAGAATAGTTCCTACAGCACGATTTTCATTAGTAATGTCAAAGTCTAAAATGGTTTTTTCTTTTCTAAATAATGCAGGATGCGCTTTACTGATGATTTTAAAATCCAAAGCTTTTTCTAGATCGTGATCTTGCTTTGTTGTATTCCTTAAAGCCACCGTATCAGGAACATCTACTTTATGAAGAATAGGAGAAAGGTCCAGTCCCATAGCTTTATAAGAATCTATAGATTTACTTCTGTCTAGTTTTTGAACTTGGCCTACCATTTCATCCATCGTTCTAAAACCTAACTGGGCCATAATCTCGCGCAATTCTTGGGCTACGAAATACATGAAATTCACTACATGTTCTGGTTTTCCTTTAAATTTCTTACGCAATTCTGGATTTTGCGTAGCAATACCTACGGGACAAGTATTTAAATGACACGCACGCATCATGATACATCCAGAAGCCACCAAGGGAGCGGTGGCAAAACCAAATTCTTCAGCACCTAACAAGGCTGCAACGGCGACATCGCGACCGGTTTTTAATTGACCATCACATTCCAATACCACTCGATTACGCAAGTCGTTCATGACTAGTGTTTGTTGCGCTTCGGCAAGGCCTAATTCCCAAGGCAAACCTGTATGTTTAAGTGATGTGAGTGCCGCAGCGCCGGTTCCACCATCGTGGCCAGAGATGAGAATCACATCAGCCTTTGCTTTTGCTACTCCAGCGGCAACAGTTCCTACACCTACTTCTGATACTAACTTTACATTAATACGGGCTTCTCGATTAGCCGATTTTAAGTCATAAATCAATTGGGATAAATCTTCAATGGAATAAATATCGTGATGAGGTGGTGGCGATATCAATCCTACGTATGGAGTAGAGTTACGCGTTTTGGCGATTTCTGCATTAACTTTAGGGCCAGGAAGATGTCCGCCTTCACCAGGTTTTGCTCCTTGAGCCATTTTAATTTGGATCTCACTTGCGTTAGTCAGGTAATTAGAAGTAACCCCAAATCTTCCCGAGGCTACTTGTTTAATAGCACTGTTTTTCCAATCTCCATTCACATTTTTATAGAATCGTTCTTGGTCTTCACCACCTTCTCCAGAATTACTTTTTCCAGAAATACGGTTCATGGCAACTGCTAGATTTTCATGGGCTTCTTTAGAAATGGAACCATAAGACATCGCCCCTGTCTTGAATCGTTTGACAATTTCAGTCCAAGGCTCTACTTCATTGATATCGATAGGGTCAAAGTTAGTAAACTCAAATAGACCTCTAATCGTCATCAATTGTTTTTGCTGATCATTGATTAATGCAGCGTATTCCTTATACACGAATGGTTTGTTGCTTCGCACAGCTTCTTGTAACTTAGCAATCGTCATCGGATTGAACAAATGTTTTTCTCCTTTTCTTCTCCATCGGTATTCACCACCTATTTCTAGGTCGAAGTTGGATGGCTGTTCCGCTTTCGCGAAAGCGGAGTCATAACGTTTATGAATATCTTTTTCAATCTCGTGCAAACCAATTCCCTGAAGACGCGTTACCGTGCGAGGGAAGTATTGCTCCACCACTTTAGAATTGATTCCTATACATTCAAAAAGTTGCGAACCGCGGTAAGAATTTAAGGTAGAGATCCCTATTTTATTCATCACTTTTAAAACCCCTTTTCCTATAGCAGCATTAAAGTTTTGGATGGCAATCTGAGGGTCTTTCATCTCGAGTAAATCGATATGGGTCTCGATGATCTCGTTCACCATATACGGGTTGATTGCACTGGCACCATAACCAAATAATAAGGCAAAATGATGCACCTCACGAGGCTCAGCAGACTCGATGATCAAACTGGCTCGAGAACGTTTTTTGAGCTTTACCAGTCCGTTATTGACATAACTACAAGCCAAAAGTGCTGGAATAGGAGCACTGTCCTTACTCACCTCACGATCTGATAGGATGATGATGTTTGTTCCTTGATCAATTGCTTTAGCAGCGTTCTCTAAGAGTCTTTCAAGTGCATTTTCCAGTCCATTATGACCTTTTTGTGCTTCATATACCATAGGAATGGATATGATATTGAAATGATCGTGCTTGAAATTCTTTACCTTATCTAAATCTTGTTTGGAGATCACTGGATTCTGAATTTTGAGTTTTCTACAATGAATATCGTTGATCTCAAAGATGTTAGAATCGCTTCCTAAAGAAAGACTGATATCGGTAATTAGTTCCTCCCGTATACCATCCAGCGGCGGATTTGTCACCTGCGCAAACAGCTGTTTGAAATAATTATAAATGAGTTGTGGACGTTCAGATATCGCAGCAATAGGAGCGTCATTCCCCATGGATCCTATAGGCTCTTTACCCAAATTTGCCATAGGAAGAATGATTCGGTCGATTTCTTCTTGAGTATATCCAAATAATAACTGTCTTCTAACAAGAGACTCCTGATTGAGAAATACAGGACATTCATTATAAGGAATGTCTTTTAAATGTACAAGATTTTGGTCCAGCCATTCTTGGTAGGGGTATCTAGAGGCAATTTCCTGTTTGATTTCTTCATCATTTATAATCCTTCCAGCGCTCATATCCACTAGAAACATTTTTCCTGGCTCTAGTCTTCCATGCATTTCTACATTAGCTGGAGCTATATCTATAACTCCAGTTTCTGAAGACATGACTACATAGCCATCTTTAGTAACCGTATATCTGGAAGGTCTTAATCCGTTTCTATCGAGAACGGCACCTATGTAATTCCCATCTGTAAAAGGAATAGAAGCAGGACCATCCCATGGTTCCATAAGACAAGAATTGAATTCATAAAAGGCCTTTTTTTCTGGAGACATGTCTGGGTTTTTTTCCCATGCTTCTGGAACCAACATCATCATTACTTCTGGTAAAGATCGCCCGGTCATTAATAAAAGCTCCACAACCATGTCCATGGAAGCAGAATCAGATTTACCTGGAAGTACGACCGGTAATACGTTCTTAAGGTCTTCACCGAACCAATTGCTTTTCATGAGTTCTTCTCTAGAAAACATGCGCGCTATATTACCTCGCAATGTATTTATTTCTCCATTGTGACACATGTACCTAAACGGCTGTGCCAGGTCCCAAGTAGGGAAGGTGTTTGTAGAGAATCGCTGGTGTACTAATGCCAGTCTGGTAACAAAAGAAGGTTCATTTAAATCTTTATAAAAGGCCTTAATATCTTGAGGACGCAACAATCCTTTATATATAATGATCTTGGTAGAAAAACTTGGAAGATAGAAGAAAGAGCTTTCTGACAGCTTAGAACTATATATAGTATGCTCTGCCGTTTTACGAGCGATGTAGAGTTTTAAATTAAAATCAAATTCACTTTGCTTTTCGGGCTTTTCTACAAATAACTGTTTGATAAAAGGTTGTGATACTTGTGCGATCTCTCCTAATACAGACTCATCCACGGGAACATCACGCCATCCTAAAATCTCTAAGCCTTGTTTTTCAATTTGTTCTTCAAGAATACGAATACAGTAATCTTGCTGATTGATCTTGCGCGGTAGAAAAACATTACTCACCGCATAATCACCTGAAGAGGGAATAGAGAAATCACAAACACTTTCAAAAAACGCATGCGGAATGTCAATGAGTATTCCAGCACCATCTCCAGTTTTACCATCAGCGCTTACTGCACCTCGATGTTCTAATTTTTCTAAGATTTGAAGTGCTTTGTGTATAATATCATTAGACTTAGTTCCATGAAGGCTACACATAAAACCAGCCCCGCAATTATCGTGTTCAAATTCTGGAAGGTATAGCCCTTGTTTCTTAAGCATATGGGGAGTTTTAGGAGTGAAAAAGTATACTGATATCTTTAAAGATAGCTTTCAATCAGCTGTATTCCAAACACTCCGATCATTTTTATCATTATCCAAATTTTACTTTGTGATAATTATCATTTTAGGATTATAATCCCATTTAAATATGATTTTCGAAATCAAATTTTAGATTTATTTAACAAGCGGACTTTATTTTATTGAAAATAATTCGATGTATCCATTGTTGTAAAATATAAATACATCTAATTATTAATTTTAATTACGAAATCCATAATTTAAGAGCGATTTACATTATTTAAATATGCTTTTTGAATACACCCCCCTATCTAATGTAGCGGTATATCTTTTTCAATCATAGTTTATAAAAAGGTAGCCCCTTATAATTAGGGTGAATATCTGTAGTTTTCAAATCTATGGAGTTTACCTAATTTTAATAGAGAATAGGTTGGTCTGTTATTCATAACCTTAGCCTCTTTAGGCCTTTACAGTCAGCGACAGGTAATGCTTATTTATAGAATAAAAAAAGTACCATTAGCTGTTTATTTGTTTAGTAAACGGAATGCTTAAAAGCTGTGTATCGGGAACAGCTATCTCGATTGGAGTAGATTTATTTAATTCAATTGTTATTTCCTAATTATGTTAAGAGCAGGAAGTCGGTAAGCAACTTCATATAAGAAGGTGTAGCGTAGAGAGCTGGTAAGAAGACCTTTCTCTCCAGGCTAGAAAAATGCTAAGCGGCTGGAACCAAATTAAAAGCCACTAAGTTGATTAGTGGCTTTCTGTTGAAGCATAGCTCTATAAAGTAAAGTAAGGAGAAGCGTATTAAATACAATAGGATGACCTCCTTTTAATTCTTATATCAATACTACTACTTACTACTATTTAAACATGTCCATACCCGGAATATTAGGTAATCCATCTTTAGCAACAGCAGCAACTTCTGCCTCGTAAATTGCTTCGGCTTTAGCAAGTGCTTTATTAGTTACGAGTACTAGATAATCTTCTAATTGTTCTTTGTCCTCCAAAAGTTCTTTTGCAAGGGCGATGTTTTTAATTTTGCGGCTTGCTATAACGGTAACTCTTAAAAGGCCATCGCTAGATTGCTCGTCTATCAATACCGTATCCATTCTCTTTTTAGTTTCTTCTACTTTTTGTTGGGTTTCTTTGAGTTTACCCATCATATCTCCGAACATAATTTTTATTTTTTATATGTATTGCTGTAAAGTACTTGTGGTTTTTCCGCTTTCGCGAAAGCGAGAACAAAATTAACTATTTCACAACGATAGTAACAAATGGAAAGCGATTTTATATCTTGCGGCGCTTTTAAAAGTAACCTTATTTATGGCTCACCAAGCTCCGATTGCAAAGAAAATACCTCACGTTCATGACATGCATGGACATCAAAGAATTGATAATTACCACTGGATGACAGAGCGTGATGCTCCAGAAGTTATTGATTATTTAAAAAAAGAAAACGAGTATTACGATGCAATTACTCAACATACAGACACTTTAAAAGAAGATCTTTTTAAGGAAATAAAGTCTCGCATTAAGGAAGATGATGAGTCCGTTCCTTACCTATTAAACGGTTACTGGTATATAAGTAAAATGGAAACAGGTGAGAGTTACCCTTATTTTTACAGGCGTAAAGACGGCAGTGAGGAGAAAGAATTGCTTTTTAATGTCAATGAAATGGCAATAGGACATGATTTTTACAATCTTACTTCTTTAAATATATCACCAGATAATAAGCTCGTTGCCTATGCCGTGGATACTAAAGGTAGAAGAGAATACACGATACATGTAAAGAATCTAGAAACGGGTGAAACCTTTAAAACCAATTTAGAATTGACTTCAGGAGGCTCTGTATGGGCAAACGACAATAAAACACTCTTTTTTACGCGTAAAGATCAACAAACCTTGCGATCGAATAAAATCTTCAAATACGAAATAGGCCAACCAGCTTCTTCTAACGAGATGATCTTTGAGGAGAAAGATGAGATCTTCAATTGCTTTGTTTACAAGAGCATGTCAGAGCGTTTTATCATGATCAAATCTTCTGCCACTTTATCTGATGAAGTACGTTATATAGACGCAGATTTGCCAGACAGTGATTTTAAGATGGTTCAAGAACGCCAGCCAAAAATGGAATACAGTGTTTCTCATTATCAAGATAGTTTTTATATCATGACCAATAAAGATGAGGCCACTAACTTTAAAATCATGAGAACTGCCATAGCAACTCCAGAAATGGAAAATTGGGAGGATTTTATTGCTCATGACCCAGATGTGTTATTAGAAGATTTTGATCTTTTTGAGAAATATTTTGTTGTCTCAGATCGTTTTAATGGCTTGAATCGTATAAGAATCAAGGCTTGGGATCATACAGTAGATTACTTTTTACCATTTGATAACGAGACATATACCGCTTTTACCAGTGCTAATTTCCAGTTTAAAACGAAAAAATTACGCTACAACTATAACTCGATGACCATGCCGCCTTCGGTTATAGAATTTGATATGGAAACAAGGGAAGAGGTGATCTTAAAAACGCAACCCATAGAAGACCCCAACTTTGATCCAGAAAACTATATCTCTGAACGTGTATGGGCAACAGCCCCTGACGGTGTCAAAGTACCTATAAGCTTGGTTTATAGAAAGGATATGAAAAAAGCTGACGGGAACCCGATGTTGCAATATGGCTATGGGAGTTATGGGAGCACTATTGATCCTTACTTTTCTATTTCTAGATTGAGTTTGCTCGACCGTGGATTTATTTTTGCCATCTCACACGTCAGAGGAGGGGAATACTTAGGTAGGCAATGGTATGAAGGCGGAAAAATGTTTTCAAAGCGCAATACATTTACAGACTTTATAGCCTGTAGTGAATATTTAATTAAAGAAAAGTATACCTCATCGAACCATCTGTATGCTTCTGGGGGTAGCGCCGGCGGATTATTAATGGGAGCAATTATAAATATGGCACCTCATTTATATAACGGAATTTTAAGTGCCGTACCTTTTGTAGATGTAGTCACTACGATGCTGGACGATAGCATACCACTTACCACGGGAGAATACGACGAATGGGGAAATCCCAACACAAAAGAGAGTTATGAGTACATGTTGAGTTACTCTCCATACGATCAAGTAATTGCTCAGAATTATCCTCATATTCTGGTAACTACAGGTTATCACGATTCTCAAGTACAGTATTGGGAACCCGCAAAATGGGTAGCTAAGTTGAGAGAATTTAAAAAGGACTCCAATGTAGTGCTATTTAAGACTGATCTTTCTAGCGGTCACAGCGGTGCGTCGGGAAGATATGATGCACTAAAAGAAGTGGCAATAGATTTTGCATTTCTGTTAGATCTTGAAAATATCAACATCTAGTTTTTTTTATGTAAATTTGCCAAGTTTTGTGCAAAAAAATGATGTACATAGGAATTTTTTTAGTTGCTTTAAACTTTTTAATATTAAAAGTGAAACTAAAGGTTCCAAGCAAAAACCAACATATGAGCGACAACATTAAAGCGTATAATAATGTATTGGAATTAATAGGTGAAACACCTTTAATAAAACTTTCAAAATCAGTAGAAACTTTTCCAGGTAATTATTACGCCAAAGTAGAGGCTTTTAATCCAGGGCATTCCTCAAAAGATCGTATTGCACTTCATATCATTGAAGAGGCAGAACGCAAAGGAATTCTTAAAGCTGGAGATACTATCATAGAAACTACTTCTGGAAATACTGGTTTTAGCATCGCTATGGTAAGCCGTATTAAGGGTTACGACTGTGTACTAGCAGTAAGTTCAAAATCTAGTGCAGACAAAATAGACATGTTAAAGTCTATGGGAGCAAAGGTTTATGTTTGTCCTGCAAACGTAAGTGCTGATGATCCTCGTAGTTATTATCAAGTAGCAAAACGTCTTCATGATGAAATTAAGAACAGTATATACATCAATCAGTATTTTAACGATCTAAATGCAGAGGCTCACTATTTATCTACTGGTCCTGAAATCTGGAATCAAACCGCTGGTGAAATCACACATTTAGTCGCTTGTAGTGGAACTGGGGGGACTATTTCTGGTACTGCTCGATTCTTAAAAGAGCAAAATCCAAATGTAAAAATATTAGGGGTAGATGCCTATGGTAGCGTTCTTAAGAAATATCATGAGACTCAAGAATTTGATAAAAATGAGATCTATCCTTACCGTATAGAAGGATTGGGTAAAAACTTGATCCCTACGGCAACTGATTTTGATGTGATAGATAGTTTTACTAAAGTAAAGGATGAAGATGCTGCACATACAGCACGCCAAATTTCACAAACAGAAGGTTTATTTGTAGGTTATACAAGTGGAGCAGCTATGCAAGCGGTAAAACAATTAGCTGCAGCTGGCGAGTTTGATGAAAATTCTAAAGTGGTTGTTATTTTTCCAGACCATGGCTCTCGTTATATGAGTAAGATTTATAACGATGAGTGGATGCAGGATCAAGGCTTTTTTGATTCAAAATCAACAGCTAGTCAGCAATATATAGAATATATCAAGTAGGTTAGACGAATATTTAACATTATATAAACCGTTGTATTACAGAAATATAGCGGTTTTTTTATGTCGCTTCTGCGAAAGCCATATCCTCATAAATCCTTAAACACCTATTTATCAACAGGTTATTGTTATCAACTTCTTTATTATGCACGCATAATGAATAGGCAAATTGTGATTAGAATTGTATCTTTGCGTCATTATAACATTCCTATGAAAGATTTATTTGATAAAATTTATAAAGACAAAGGACCTTTAGGTAAGTGGGCCAGCGTAGCTGAAGGATATTTTGTATTTCCAAAGTTAGAAGGACCTATTTCTAACCGAATGCAATTCAACGGTAGAGAAGTGATTACCTGGAGTGTCAATGATTATCTGGGTCTTGCTAATCACCCTGAGGTAAGAAAGGTAGATGCTGAGGCAGGAGTTGAATTCGGTAGTGCATATCCTATGGGAGCACGTATGATGAGCGGTCATACAGATCTACACGAACAACTTCAAAATGAGTTGGCAGAATTTGTCAATAAAGAAGCGGCTTACTTATTAAACTTTGGTTACCAAGGATGTATGTCTACTGTAGATGCGCTAGTTTGTAAAGATGACGTTATTGTTTACGATGTAGATGCACATGCTTGTATCATTGATGGTGTACGTCTACACCAGGGTAAGCGTTTTACTTACAAGCACAACGATTTAGAAAGTATAGAAAAGAACTTACAACGTGCCACTAAAATTGCAGAGCATACCGGTGGAGGAATCTTAGTGATTTCTGAGGGTGTTTTTGGAATGCGTGGTGAGCAAGGAAAATTAAAAGAAATAGTTGCACTTAAGAAAAAGTACAACTTCCGTCTTTTTGTAGATGATGCACATGGATTCGGTACATTAGGTAAAACTGGTGCTGGAGCAGGTGAGGAACAAGGTATACAAGATGATATCGATGTTTACTTTGCCACATTTGCAAAATCTCTTGCTAGTACAGGTGCTTTTATAGCAGCCGATAAAGAAATAATGGATTATTTAAAGTACAATTTGCGTTCTCAAATGTTTGCAAAATCGCTGCAATCACAGTTAGTAGTAGGTGCTTTAAAACGTCTTGACATGTTGCGTACCATGCCAGAGCTTAGAGAAAAGCTTTGGGAAAACGTAAATGCATTGCAAAACGGTTTAAAAGATCGTGGCTTTGATATAGGCACAACACAATCTTGTGTAACTCCAGTATATTTGAAAGGAAGTATTCCAGAAGCGATGGCGTTGGTAAAAGACTTGCGTGAGAACTTTGGTGTATTTTGCTCTATAGTTGTGTATCCTGTAATACCTAAAGGTCTTATTTTGTTAAGGTTGATTCCCACAGCTTCCCATACTATGGAAGATATCGAAGAAACACTAACTTCATTTGAAGGAATTCGAGAGAGATTAGATAGTGGTGTTTATAAAAGACTAAGCGCTAGTGTAGCAGCTGCATTTGCATAAACTAACCGCTGATTACATATTCAGTTTATTAATAAAAAGCCCTGTAAAACAGGGCTTTTCTATGTAAAATAGTTAAATTTTAATTCTTTTACTAAACTGTGTCGAGCTTATGGAAATACTATTGAGTCTATAGTCTATGGAGCTTCCTTATAAAGGGAGGCTTGCTGCATAACACTTATAGGGTAGCTGATGACTTGGTATCCTGCGGCCTTGCCTGTTTCTTCTTTATTCTTTAGTACCGACATGGTAATCATAAAATCCATGCGGTCTTTGTAGAAAACTTCGCTGTTTTGCAATAAATTACCAGCGACTTCATAAGTGCTAAATAAGGTGTTCTTAGAATAAGCTACGGGAAGTAAAATACCATTATTCTCATCTAATTCATAAATGTTAGGGTTTTCTGTCCGGATTAACGTGTAGGCTCTTTCAGATCTCTCCACACCGTAGTATATTTTATAGTCGTATTCAAAAGGATCAGATGTAGCAAGCAGATGAAATTCCATGGGAATAATTTCAACCCCATTGCTCGTCGTGTTCATTAGATCTCCTTTATAGACGCCTAAAAAGTCATCTGGAAATACAAGTTCTTTTTCGGCCTCTTCAAGAATAGGTGCTGATGATTTAGAATTTTCTTCTGGCCTTGTTTTACAGTTTACAAAAAGCAGAAGGAGGGCAATTAAGGTCCATTGTTTCATAAGTCAAAAATAGAAATTTATTTGGTCTGCTTACCGTGAAATCCTATCTAGTTCTCTAAAAGAAGAAATCCCAAGTTGTCAAAGATGACATCTCAGGATTTCTAACTAACCAACCAAAAAACTTTATGAAAATTTCTCTTACTAATCTTCTCTTACATAACTGCAATACACGTGCCAAACTATTATGCATGCATAATAAATAATTATTCATCTAAATTTATTAGTATAAAAAGCCAAGAGGTCATTCTGTTTTAGCCTTAATTCTTACTATAGATAGCACAAATGCTAAGACGGCTTTATGTTTTGGAGTAGATGAATGAAGTGTAATAGGATCTTTAATAATCGATTATATTATATAATCTACTGATTACTAAATATTAAGAGAAGCTATTTGTCCTATGTCGGGAGTACACTTCATTTTAAATACCACATATTGAGGCAACTAAGGCAATGGTCCATTGTAATTGCCCTATTAGGAGTTAAATAGGTCATTGAGGTGACACTCTGACATTAATTTTCATAAGAACTCTTGTTAATAGGGGACTCTTATAGTTCTGACTTTCATAAGTTTTACTTAGAGGTTTTCTTTCAATTATACATGGAAGGTATCAACTAAATGCTTCGTTTATTTATGAGAGTACGTTCCTTTTTTATTTTTTGAGAATCCACAAATAAAACTTACAGCATCTGAACCTATAAAAGACATGCCATTTGAGGTAGAGATTTATTTTGTTATCGATCAAGGTTCTTTCTAATTATTTTTTACTCTTAAGAATGTAAAACCGACTAAGATGTCTCCAAATAGGAAACTTCTAGATCCACTTTTTCCATTTAAAGAAAAAGATAAGACTTATAAAAATAACTATGTTAATGATCCAGAAATATTGATAACCATGTACCCATGTCAATTCTGGTATATGTTCAAAATTCATCCCATAAATTCCCGCCACAAATGTCATCGGTATAAATATCGAAGACACTATAGTAAGTACTTGCATGATCTGATTCATTTTGTGACTGACGCTAGAAAGATACATGTCCCGCAATCCAGCGTTAATCTCCCGGTAGGACTCTACGGTTTCTATAATCTGAATACAGTGATCGTAAGCATCTTGAAGATAGGCATGAGTGCGAGATTCAATAAGTTTGCTATCTTCTTTTAAGAGTCTGGAAATAGATTCTCTCAAAGGAAAAATAGCGCGTCGTAGTTGTAACAACATCCTTTTGTTCTTTTGTGCTTTATTCAAAGAATCCTTCTGTGGATCATCAAATACTTCATCTTCTAATAGATCTAGATAATCTCCTATTTGCTCAATCGCAATAAAATAATGATCTATAATACTATCTATAAGCGCATAGAACAGGTAATCACTTTTTACAGATCTGATACGGCCCCGGCTGTTTTCTATGCGTTCTCTGATGTTTTCAAAAACATCACCAGTTTTTTCTTGAAAAGTAATTACAGCATCTTCCGTAAGGATGATGCTTATTTGTTCCTCTGAAAGCTCGTGATGCTCTGCATCATAAGAAATCATTTTGATACATTGATAAATGTAATCACCGTAAAATTCTGTTTTGGGACGTTGTGTGGTATTGGCAATGTCTTCTAAAAGTAAGTGGTGTAAATGGAATTTGCTTCCTATTTTTTCCAATAAGTCAATATCATGAACACCATCAATATTGAACCAGTTGACACGATCTTCTTTTAGCTGCTCTAAAAAGATACCTTCTTGTTTAGAAAAATGAGTCTCATCATACAGAATGGTTTCTGTAGTCACAACACCAGTTCTATCTTCTCCTACGTATGAAATAGTTCCAGGTGGCTGGAATACGTTGTTCCTGTGCTTAGGAGTTGCCTTACGGCGCAATCTCAAATTAGGTTTTCTCATGAAATTGTTGATTATAATTCAAGCTAGATCAAATGTATGAGATTTATATGGAACTATTCATACCTGTTATTTGACTGCTTTGCCTACAGAGATTAATGATACAACCAATTACTTTAATTTTTCTGTTATGTATGGAGCGGTATAGCTATCCTTTATCTTAGCCACTTCTTCTGGAGTTCCAGTAGCTACTAGTTTCCCACCAGCTTTACCACCTTCCGGTCCAAGATCAATAACGTGGTCAGCACATTTTACCAAGTCCATGTTGTGTTCTATAACGATCACAGAATGTCCTTTATCAATCAGTGCATTGAAACTGTCTAGTAATTTGTTGATGTCGTGAAAGTGCAATCCTGTGGTAGGCTCATCAAATATGAATAAGGTTTTATCAGACGTGGTTCCTTTTACTAAAAAGCTAGCGAGTTTAATACGTTGTGCTTCTCCACCTGATAGGGTAGAAGAGCTTTGTCCTAAAGTCACATATCCCAAACCTACGTCTTGAAGTGGCTGTAGTTTTCTAGTGACTTTGACTTCCTTATTAGTATCAAAAAATGCGATAGCATCATTGATAGTTAGGTTCAAAATATCGTCGATATTTTTATCGTGAAATTTCACTTCAAGGATTTCTTTTTTGAAACGTTTTCCATTACAGGTTTCACATATGAGAGTCACGTCTGCCATGAATTGCATCTCGATAGTTACCTCTCCATCTCCTTTACAAGTTTCACATCTTCCACCATCTACATTAAAAGAAAAATGTTTTGGTTTATAGTTTCTAATTTTTGCAACCTTTTCATTTGCAAATATGTTACGAATGTCATCATAAGCTTTGATGTAGGTCACAGGATTAGATCTTGAGCTACGTCCTATTGGATTTTGATCTATAAACTCTACCGTTTTCACATTTTCAAACTTTCCTTTTACTTCGGTATATTGGCCTGCTTTCTTTCCATAGCCACCCAACTTCTTCAAGAGGGCAGGATATAGAATCTGCTTTACTAATGTTGATTTTCCACTACCTGAAACTCCGGTAACCATGGTTAAAACACCTAAAGGAAAACGCACATCTATATTCTGTAGATTGTTCTGTCTCGCGCCTATAACGTCTATATAATATTTGTGTGACCTGCGCTTTTGCGGAAGCGGAATTTCCATAGATCCATTCAGATACTTTGCTGTAAGACTGTCTGATTTCAAAATTTCAGCAAGAGTTCCAGCTGCGACTACTTCACCTCCATGAGTTCCAGCTTCTGGACCTATATCGATAATCTGATCAGCAGCTTGCATGATTTCTTCATCATGTTCTACAACGATTACAGTATTCCCTAAATCGCGTAAATTTTTAAGCACTTTAATCAAACGTTTTGTATCTCTTGGATGCAATCCTATACTAGGCTCGTCCAGTATATACATGCTACCTACCAGGCTACTTCCCAGAGAAGTCGCTAGATTGATACGTTGTGATTCTCCACCGGAAAGGCTGTTAGATTTACGATTTAAGGTCAAATAATCCAGTCCTACGTCAGATAAGAAAGTAAGTCTGTTATTGATTTCAATAAGCAGTCGTTTAGCAATTTGTTGATCGTGATCACTAAGCTCTAGATTTTTAAAAAAGACGACCAGTTCGTTGATGGGCAGGGTGACCAGGTCTGTGATTGTGGTTTCGGCTATTTTTATATAGTTGGTTTCCTTTCTCAATCTTGCACCATTACAATTGCTGCACCTGGTTTTACCTCGGTACCTAGAAAGCATCACGCGATTTTGAATTTTATAAGCTTTCGCCTCGAGCTCATCAAAAAAGGAATGAATACCGTCAAAATATTTATTTCCATCCCATACCAGCTGTTTTTGCTTCTCTGTCAATTCAAACCAAGGTCTATGAACAGGAAAATCAAACTTGTCAGCGTTCTTTATAAGTTGGTTTTTATAATAAGACATGCTCTCGCCACGCCAAGGAAAAACCGCCTGTTCATAAACAGATAATGCGGTGTTAGGAATCACTAATTCTTCATCTATTCCTATGACATCGCCATAACCTTCACACTTAGGACATGCTCCATAGGGGTTATTAAAACTGAATAAATGCGGGTTAGGTTCTAGGAACTCAATACCATCTAATTCAAATTTATTAGTAAATTCTCGGACTTTACTGCCATCCATGTGTTCTATAAAAGCCACACCTTTTCCTTCAAAGAAAGCCGTATCAATGGCATCTGCTAGTCGGTTATAAAAATCTTCATCATCGCGGACAATGATGCGATCCACCACTATTTTCACTTCGTCTTTTTTAGAATAGGATAAATTATCTTCATCGATTCTATGAACGGTGTCATTAATTTTGATACGTGTAAAGCCTTGTTGTTGCAGTACTTGTAATTGCGCTGCGATATCGCGTTTCCCTTTTACGATAAGCCTTGTAGTAAGTAATAACTTGGACCCTTCTTCTTGCTCTTTGACATAATTAATGACATCGGTAACCGTATCTTTTTTTACTTCATCTCCAGAAATAGGCGAGTAAGTATGTCCTATACGGGCAAATAACAATTTGAGGTAATCATAAATCTCGGTGGTAGTACCTACTGTAGACCGCGGATTTGTAGAATTCACCTTTTGCTCTATCGCTATTGCAGGCGCAATTCCTTTGATGTAAGCTACTTTTGGTTTGTTGAGACGGCCTAAAAACTGTCTGGCATAAGAAGAAAGACTCTCTACATAACGGCGTTGACCTTCAGCATAAAGAGTGTCAAAAGCAAGAGAAGACTTACCACTCCCCGATAAACCGGTGATTACAACGAGTTTATTACGCGGGATGACAGCGTCGAGACTTTTAAGGTTGTGAAGTTCAGCACCCTTTATGAGAATATTCTCCTTAGGGCTTAACTGGTCTATATTGGCAAACAATTTTGTTTCTGGCATAGTTACAAATATAAGAGGGAGATCGCCCTTCAAAGAATCGTTTATTGTGATTTATATGTTAAAAAATGTTATCAGTTTTTGTATATGTGGAATAAATGTTCCTATCTTTAACCCATAATTTATTTTAAACAGGCTGCGTATACTATAACATTACTTTAAAAACCGATCAAGGACTCCTGTTCTGAGGTCATCAAAGTTGTTATAATATGAAATTAGAAAACGTACAAGATGCTGCATTGGTAATGCAGTACATCGAGGGTAATGAGAAAGGTATAGAAATCCTTATCACCCGTCACAAACAAAGAATCTACAGTTTTATTTTTTCCAAGGTACTGGACCGAGACATTACAGAAGATATTTTTCAAGATACCTTCATTAAGGTTATTCGCACGCTTAAAAAGGGGAACTATAATGAAGAGGGTAAATTTCTTCCTTGGGTAATGCGTATTGCGCACAATCTAGTTATTGATCATTTTAGACGTAATAAGCGCATGCCTAAATTTCAGTCTCGTAATGATTTTGACATCTTTGATGTGATCAGCGATGGAGAGGAAAGTATGGAATATGAAATGATTACCAGTCAGATGCATGAAGATGTTAGACGTCTGATAGAAGAGCTGCCAGATGATCAAAAGGAAGTGCTTACCATGCGTATTTTTAAAGAAATGTCCTTTAAGGAAATAGCTGCATCTACCGATGTAAGTATCAATACAGCATTAGGAAGAATGCGTTATGCGCTTATTAATTTACGTAAGGTAATCGGTAAGCATAATATCATATTAACAAGATAATTTTAGTATTTTATTTGATTCTTATAATATAGTTACAAAAAGTACGTTTAATTCAAAACTAAACTTACTTACAACATGGCACAACTTTACAATGAATCATTTCCAGAACCAGTGAAACCTTCGGGACCCAAAGAGGAGACGGTAAAATTCTTGCTCGACTTTTCAAAAGCATTAAGTGTTACACGATATAAGAACATGACGTTTGAAACACTTAACAATTGACACCTCTCAGCCTGGTGTCAATATTTGTTTTCAATTTGAAAATCCATTCTCAAAGCTACTGAGAATGGGTTTTCTCTTTTGTGATGGTTTTGCTTGCGCTAAAGAGAAGTAGGTTCCTGACACTTATATTATTTGATATGCTTATCATGACATTACCCCAGAAAGTTTGGATTTAATATCCTGAATCTTTAAATGTAACTTCTTCCAAATTTATTAGGGATCTCAGTAATCTTTCTCAATGAATAATGCGGTCTTCAGTTTGTTCTAAATTAATCTGAGGTCTGTAGGGTTTATCTCCATATATTTTCAGCATCGCAAATATTTAATCTTTATTTTCCACTTCGATAGGCTCCGTCCATCGCCTTAAGGGAAAACGGTAATTAGAGAATTTTATAATCAAATTCATGTAATTTTAAATTATGGCTTTATTTGAGGGAAATGTCGGTAGGCAAGTGGTATTTGCGATGCAATTTGATATCGTTGTCCTCCCAGAAAATTTCAAAGTAGATGTTAGAAGTGTAGGAAACGTCTAGATGTGAAATTTATCTGGAATCTGCTAGAACTATTTGTTAACAATTAAGGAAAATCACTTCCCTTTCTTCTTATAATAAGCATCCAACACCGTTTTTCTCCCTACAGTTTTTGTAATAATATCTTTTTCCATATCCCAACCACGCGCAGGGCTATACTCACGGCCGTACCAAATGATTTGAAGATGCAAGTCATTCCATACTTCCTCTGGGAAGAGTCTTTTAGCATCTTTTTCTGTTTGTACCACGTTCTTTCCATTGGTGAGATTCCAGCGGTACATCAATCTGTGAATATGGGTGTCTACAGGAAACGTAGGAATACCAAATGACTGCGCCATTACTACGGCAGCGGTTTTGTGTCCTACGGCTGGAAACTCTTCTAATTCCTCGTAAGTTCTTGGGACGATACCCTTATGTTTATCAATCAGGATTTGAGAAAGTCCATGGATTCCTTTAGCTTTCATAGGAGAGAGCCCGACAGGTTTGATGATCTCGCGTATTTCTTCTACGCTCAGTTTTACCATGTCATAAGGATTATCTGCTCGATCAAATAGCAACGGTGTGATCTTATTGACCCGTACGTCTGTACTTTGCGCACTCATTAAAACAGCAATCAATAAGGTGAATGGATCGGTATGATCTAGGGGTATAGGAATTTCTGGATATAACTCTTCCAGCTTATTTATGATAAATGCAACTTTTTCTAATTTGTTCATTCCTATCTTTATACTTTAATTCATTCAAAAATACGATATGACTTCATTAAAAGTAGGAGATAAGGCTCCAGATTTTTCAATTCTTAATCAAGATGAACAAACCGTTTCTTTATCGGATTTTGCCGGTAAGAAATTGGTTTTATTCTTTTACCCTAAAGCAAGTACACCAGGTTGTACCGCTGAGGCGTGTAATTTAAGGGATAATATAGATCGTTTTCGCGCAAGCGGCTATGAGATTTTAGGAGCAAGTGCTGATAGTCCTAAACGACAAAAGAACTTTCAAACTAAATATGAACTTCCATACGATCTTCTTGCAGATGAAGATCATAAGCTGTTAAATGCTTTTCAAGTTTGGGGTCCTAAAAAGTTTATGGGTAAAGAATACGACGGGATTCACCGCACCACCTTTGTAATAGATGAAAAGGGCGTGCTCACTGATGTGATTCAAAAGGTAAAAACCAAAGATCACGCGGCTCAAATTTTATAAGGGGGCGTCTTCTGTGTGAGATGCAGCATCCTTATTAGAATTTTGCTCGTTATTGTTGCAACCGAAGAGGTTCTCCTTTTCCATTAAAGTGGGAATTCCTTCGGGCAACATTTGTTTCCATCCATCTTCTCCTGCGTCAATCATACGCAATACTTCCCTAGAGAAAATATGAAGGATATCAGGATTATAGTCTTCTAGGTCTTTTAGTTTACCATTGTATTTAAAGAATTTGTAAAGTTCTTTCATGCGAGGATGTACCTTTAGGTTTTCGCTTGTTGTCAACTCTCCAGTTTCTTGATCGAGCATGGGGTAAAGATAAACTCTCAAATCTTTAAAGAATAGTTTTCCAAAAGCTTCCAAAATTCCACCACTCAAGTGCGTATAATATTTAGTATCAAAAATCTCTACTAGATTATTGACCCCCATTACTAGACCTATACGTTCTTTAGTATAATTATTAAAGTACTCTACTAACTTATAGTATTCTTTAAAGTTAGAAATCATAACGGTCTGTCCAAGGGAACAAAGCAGCTCTGCTCGGTGCATAAAGTCTTTTTCGTCTATTTCTCCACTGGCTCTTAAGTTAGACAGGGTTATTTCAAATATGGTTTCTACATTTTCTTCTTTTACCCTACCTGATTTTAAGAACCTGCGGCGGGCAGTTTCAAACATATCCATGTTTACTTTAGTTACCGGACGGAAACTACCTCGCAGTGCCAATACATTTTTCTTATAAAGGATACGAGCACTTAAAATATTATTCCCATCAGGTCCGAACATTACGGCCTCAGTCATTCCGTGTTTAAGAAGCTGTAAACTCATCAAACGATTATCTACGTCTTTAAAACGCGGACCAGCAAAATTAATCATGTCAATCTCGATCTTATCCTTATCGATATGATCGTATAGGTATTCCAGTAATTTTCTAGGGTTATCATGCTTATAAAAAGCACCATATATCAAGTTAGTTCCCAGAATACCCAATGTAATTTGTTGCAATCTAGCATCGCGTTCTTTAAAACGCACATGTAGTATAATCTCTGAATAATCCTCTTCAGGGGAAGCTTGAAATCTAATTCCTACCCAGCCATGTCCTAAGTATCGCTTAGCAAAGTCAATGGTTGCTACGGTGTTAGCATAAGTAAAGAATAATTTTTCTGGATGTTTTTCTCGAGAAAGTCTTTCTTCAATAAGGTTGGACTCGTGATCCAGCATTTTCACTAATCTGGACTCTGTGACATAACGTCCGTCATCTTGAATCCCATAAATAGAATCTGAGAAATCCTTGTCATAAGCACTCATTGCTTTTGCAATAGTACCAGAAGCGCCACCAGCTCTAAAAAATTGTCTAACCGTTTCTTGTCCAGCACCTATTTCGGCAAAGGTTCCGTAAATGTTACGGTTCAGGTTAATTCTAAGGACTTTGTTTTTTATGGATGGAACAGATTCAAAATCGTGATCTCCTGGTAAGCTTAAACCCATTTTGTATATTTTGGTGTTGATACAAAGGTAGGAAACAACGCTACTTTAATGAAAAAATATCAATACTTTTATAAAACAATTATGGAAGTAAAAATTACGATTTTAGGAACTGGTACGTCACAAGGAATTCCTGTTATAGGTAGCTCACATCCAGTGTGTTTGAGTGAGAATTCTAAGGATAAACGTCTTAGAGTGAGTGCTATGTTTGAAGTAAATGACAAGCGTTTCATCATCGATTGTGGTCCTGATTTCCGCCAGCAGATGCTCACACAAGAAGTTTCTGCTATTGATGCTATGATATTCACCCATGAACATGCTGATCATACGGCAGGATTAGATGATTTAAGGCCGTTCTACTTTCGTCAAGGGAACTTGCAATGCTACATGACTTCTCGAGTTCATAATGCCCTTAAAGAACGCTTCAGTTATATATTTACTACCGAAAATAAATATCCAGGTGTAGCTACATTAGACGTTCATGAATTTGAAAAGGAGTCTTTTGAAATAGACGGTATTCGTGTGATTCCTGTTTTGGCAGACCACGGTTATATACCAGTTCATGGTTATAGAATAGGAGATATTGCCTATATGACTGATGTGAAGACCATCGCTCCAGGCGAAAAGGAGAAGCTTAAAAATCTAGATGTTTTGGTACTTAATATGCTGCGTAAAGAAACTCATGCTACACACCTTAATCTAGAAGAAGCATTAGAATTAGTAAGGGAATTACAACCTAAACGTACTTACTTTACACATATAAGTCATCACCTAGGTTTTCATGATGAAGTGCAAAAAACACTTCCTGAAAACGTATTTTTGGCATACGATAACCTTGAAATTACATCACATTGATAAAAAGTTTTTATTTATACCTGTTTATTTTTGCATCCTTAATTGCATTGGTCATCTACGTTAATGGTAGAAAATATCAAGAAAAGCTAGAAGACCAAGTGCAAAGTCTTAGAAAAGAGCTCTATGAAACAGATCAAGAGCGTAAAGAAGCTTTGTCCTTTAAAGAAAAATCTGATTTTGAAGATTCTGTTTTTTCATTAAAAAGAAATTCAGATTCGGAAGACTACGAAATCAATATAGAACTAGATGCTTCTGAGATAGAGGATATGGTGAAGTTTGAGCTTTTAGAACTTAATATAAAACAAGGAGGGAATCCGTTAGTTCCTTACGAAGGTCAAGGAAGTGGTTTTAGAATCACCGATACCAAGTTTGTAAATGACCGCTGGGTGCTTGCTAGATTTACAGATAATTACCGCTGGGGCGATCTATTAGTGGGCTATACGGTGGACCAGAATAAAAAAGTAAGTGTGAACACCCTTCAAGCCTTATTGTTTGATAAGAATGCGGACTAATTACTCCAACCTATAAATGCGCACTTTACGTTTCTTAATTTTACTATTATTAAGCTGTTGGGTGAGGTCATAAGCCTTTTCAAAAGGAACCGCTACAAAAGCACAATCCTGTTTCAATTCAATTTCGCCCAGTTCCTCTTTACCAAGGTTGCCTTGTTTAAAGAACAACCCAGCGATGTCTCCTTTGGATATTTTATCTTTTCTACCACCAGAAATAAAGAGAGTTTCCCATTTTTGATGGTGGGTTACTTTTAATCGCTCTGCATATTCTAGAGGCGTACTTTCTCCTATATAATCAGGAAGTTTATGTTTCTTATTGTGCAATATATAAGCCGTTCCATTAGCATGCATTCTAGCTGTACGACCATTTCTATGGGTGAATTCTTCTTTGTGAAAAGGAAGCTCGTAATGAATAATAAAATCCAGCTCAGGCACATCTATTCCACGAGCCGCAAGATCTGTGGCTAGCAATAGCTGGTGGGTTCCGTTCCTAAACTTGATCAACGCACGCTCGCGATCCCGTTGCTCGAGCCCGCCATAAAAGACCGAATGAGAGATATTCCTGCTTTTTAGAAACTCACTGACTTCTTCAATAGAATCTTTAAAATTACAAAAGATGATACCGTTACCATTGCTAGTTCGAGCAATGATTTGCTCGAGATTGATAAAACGGTTCTTAGAATCCGACGCCATGGTTTTAATCTGTAGTACACTACCGGTCTCCTTCTCAAATTTCAACACTTGCGGATTCTCTAATCCTACAAATTCAGGAATTTTCACTTTAAAAGTGGCCGAGGTCAGGATATTACGAGTCACATGGGGCAATGAACCTACTATCTCTTTCATCTCTTTTTCAAAACCAGTCTCCAGCGATTTATCAAATTCATCTAGAATTAAAGTTTTAATAAAAGAAGGGTCAAAAGATTCACGCCTTAAATGATCAGCAATTCTTCCTGGAGTTCCTACGAGAATAGTAGGAGTGTGTTGCAAATCTTCCTTATCCTTTGCCCCGGCGCGTCCACCATAAATGGCATTTGCTTTATAACCTGTTCCCATTTCTCTAATCACTTGCTCTATTTGTATGGCAAGCTCGCGAGAAGGAACTAAAATCAATGCTTGGACTTCGGTAAGCTCTGGATTTAATAATTCGATTACTGGAAGTAGAAAAGCCAATGTTTTTCCTGTTCCAGTAGGTGAGATGATCACTGTATCTCTATGATTTGTAATGGCGTCATGCGCTTGTAACTGCATGTCGTTTAAAGAAACAATCCCCAGTTTATCCAGAATTTGTTGACGTGATTTGATGGAATTATTCATGGATATTATTTTA
>Ga0307933_1000419_pt1 | contig 39678 bp, 28 predicted proteins | sample OrgLakmetageno88_FD_201811 | JGI IMG/M metagenome (GOLD analysis project Ga0307933, IMG submission 201811) | Saline water microbial communities from Organic Lake, Antarctica - #88 | ecosystem: Environmental > Aquatic > Non-marine Saline and Alkaline > Saline | place: Antarctica: Organic Lake... | reverse complement strand
ATAAACTATGACTATTTCAACAGACTTCCGCCTCCGCGGGAGTGACGAAGGGACTATTTCAACAGACTCCCGCCTCCGCGGGAGTGACGAAAGGACTATTTCAACAGACTCCCGCCTCCGCGGGAGTGACGAAGGGACTATTTCAACAGACTTCCACCTCCGCGGGAGTGACGAAGGGAGTATTTCAACAGACTTCCGCCTCCGCGGGAGTGACGAAAGGACTATTTCAACAGACTCCCGCCTCCGCGGGAGTGACGAAGGGGCTGCGGGAGCGACGGCAAACGCGGGAGTGACGAGGAGACTGCGGGAGTGACGGTGAACGCTAGAGTCGCAGTGGAGTGACTGTAACTAACGTAATAACCAGCTTCGGCTTGGTGCCTTACTTCACTGAGCCAATACCAAACACAATACAAATTGCCCCACCTACCATCCCTGCCCAGGCTTCTACGGGAGTTTCGCCACTAAAGGCGCGACTTATTTCAGAGCTTGCTGAATCGTAGATATTATAGCCCCAAATAGCCAAAGCAGTACCTAGAATGATGAGGATGATGCCAATGATTTTACGGTTCATTTTATGTCCTTAATGAAATTAAGCTTTGCTTAACTTAGGGTTTATTATTTATAAGTTCGTTTGCACCACAGCGCAAACTTTTTTTGCTAGCTTAACGGCTTCATCAGTATCATCAGCGCGGGCTAGAGCAACACCCATTCTGCGGCGACCTTTTACCTCTGGTTTACCAAATAGCTTAAGGTCTGTATTTGGCTCAATCAAAGCTTCTGCTATATTACTAAAAGACACCTTCGACGACTCCCCCTCCACCAACAAGGCAACCGAGGCTGAAGGGCCATGGAAGTGAATGTTTGGTATCGGTAGTCCTAGAAAGGCGCGAGCATGAAGGGCGAATTCTGATAAATCTTGAGATATTAAAGTGACCATACCGGTGTCGTGAGGACGTGGTGACACCTCACTGAAGTAAACATCATCACCTTTGATAAATAGCTCTACACCAAATAAGCCATAACCGCCAAGGGCTTCTGTGACTTTGCTGGCGATTTCCTTTGAGGCTTTCAGAGCAGCATCACTCATTTGTTGAGGCTGCCATGACTCACGGTAATCTCCATCTTCTTGTCTATGTCCGATAGGCTCACAAAAAGAAGTACCGTCTTTGTGACGAATAGTCAGTAGGGTGATTTCATAATCAAACTCGATGACCGATTCAATAATGACCTTACCTTTGCCAGCGCGGCCGCCCTCTTGCGCAAATTGCCATGCATGCTCAAGATCATCTTCGCTTTTAACAAAAGACTGACCTTTGCCAGATGAACTCATAATTGGCTTCACTATGCATGGAAAGCCTAATTCAATAGCAGCTTCTTCAAAGTCTTCCCACTCATCGGCAAATACGTAGTTAGAGGTTGGCAAGTCAAGCTCTTCTGCTACTAATCGGCGTATGCCCTCACGGTTCATTGTTAAATGTGCCGCTTTTGCCGTTGGTACCACTTTAAAGCCGCGCTGCTCAAGTACAATAAGGGCACTGGTAGCGATGGCTTCAATTTCTGGCACAATAAAATCTGGTTTTTCGTTTAATACTATTTCTCGCAATGCGCGTTCATCAAGCATCGAAACGCAATGACTTCTGTCGGCCACCTGCATCGCAGGGCTATTTTCGTAGCGGTCTAACACAACTACTTCACAGCCAAGGCGCTTAAGCTCTATCACAACTTCTTTACCAAGCTCTCCTCCACCTAAAAGCATGACTTTAGTGGAAGACGATGAAAAAGGGGTGCCAATTGTACTCATTACATTTTCCTTAACTTACATTTAATATGCTAATCGTTTATTTGGCCTAACAAGCAAAGTACTACTGAGCGAAAGACAGTTCAGCGAGGCTAAAAGACACCTTATCAAAGGTCTTATTACCAAGACCTAAAGCGGTAAAAATAACCTGGCTGTCGTTAAGCTCATCTGCCCAATTAATTCCAAATGGGCTGTGGCTCAGTTTCGTAAGCACAAGAGCCAAATGCAATTGTAAACTTATCACTCGTTTGATTTGCAGACGCTACCGCAAATGAAGCGTTACGCCACATCGATACATTAACTGCAACAGCGTTTAAACTTTTTACCACTGCCGCATAGGCAAATGGCGTTACGGCCCAAATCTAATTTACCTGAATCAGGCTGAATTTCACCTGTGCTGTAGTGCCACTGGCCTTCTTCTTGAACAAACTGCGAAACTTCGTGCATTAGAAAATACTGCCCCTGCGACTGATAATAGGCTTTAAACTCTACCTCATTCGCTTTCGCTTGCACAATTTCTAATCGGCGCCAGTCGCTACCTTCGTCGTGCTCAGCTAAATCAGCGCTGGAAAGTGTGAGTTGTGCCGATGTTGCGTAAGTTGCTAAAATATATTCATAGGCGCCAACAGTATATGCGCTGAAACGCGAACGCATTAGGGCTTCGGACGTGGGGGCAGAGCTAATGCCATTTATGAATGGCTCGCAGCAAATGGCGTAAGTGCGCTGCGAACCACAAGGGCAAGGCCCATCAGTCTTATTTGACATAAGGTCTGTTAGACGCAGCGCTTATTGATTGCTTAAGCGCTTTCCAAACGAGATGCCGTAGGCAGGGGTACGAATTTTAAGAACCGGATCGTCACTGGTCTTTATGCCTTTGGGTACAACGTTAGGATCAAAATTTGTGATTGTGCAAGCATCTCCGCCCGCTTGTTCAATAGTCAACTTGCCCATAGTAATAGTGGGTCGGTCTGCTGGCCATTGTTGCGACGGGTCGATTACGGTATCTTCTTCATTCCCAATAGTCGCGGTTAGGGTAAAGCTCACTTTAGTGGAAGCAAGCTCCTCTTTTAAGCGGTCTTCCAAGAATGCTTCCGGTAGCGCCGCGGCCTCTTCTGCACTCAGTCCCTTCTTACCTAGGTCAGGTGTTAAATGCCATCTGAATTTAGTTTGCTCACCCGCATCATTTTCAAAGAAGAAAGTGTGAATACCAAAATAATCTGAGCGGGCAAATGAAGCAGGTGCTGGATTAGTTTGAGCGTAGGCTAGAGCAGGCTGCACACTTGGATTAGCAGCAATGTAAGCGCCTGTTCTACTTGGGTCAGATACGCCATTTTCATCTGGTAATAAGGTAGATAAAAAGCCGAAGAAGGTTTCTGGATCTTTACCCGTAAACACCGGTGTATTGTTACCTGTAATATGGTAAATACTGCCATCGGCTAAGGTCAATTTGATACCGGCACCACGTGTTCCTGGGGTTCTTTCGTCTGCGCGTGGGTCAGTTCCACCTAATGAAAAGCGCACTTGGGCAGGCACTAATTCTTCATTAAATAAAGGCGAGTTTGAATACGCAGTGGCCTCGGTAGAAGGTGCAAAGGTACCGGTTGCACACACTCCGCGAGCGTGGGCTTTGCGCTGGCCTTTAAATTCGCCGCCTAATTTGCCAAATAGCTCAACAAAATCATTCGCGCTTACACTTTCGGGAGCCTGCTGTGCAACCGCCTGAGAAGCGCTGAATAATGCTCCAATAACAAGGAGTGATAAATAAGATTTTTTCATAGTGCTCTCTTTCTAGTTTAAGTTTTGTCGGTTACCGCACCCGTTGACGCTGAGCTCACGGTTTTTGCGTATTTAGCGAGTAAACCGCGGATATATCTCGGTTTGGGCTGCTGCCATTTGGCTTTGCGCTTGGCAATTTCTTGCTCATCTACGTTAAGATTAATTTCACGCGTTTGTGCGTCAATGGTAATACTGTCGCCATCTTCAACTATGGCGATTAAACCACCTTCAAACGCTTCAGGGGTAACATGGCCTACAACAAAGCCGCGACTACCACCAGAGAATCGACCGTCGGTGATAAGCGCTACTGAATCGCCGAGCCCTTTGCCCATAATAGCAGAGGTTGGGCTAAGCATTTCACGCATTCCCGGACCACCTTTAGGGCCTTCATAACGAATCACAACGACGTCTCCTGCTACTACGGCGCCACCAATAATAGCGGCAAAGGCGTCTTCTTCAGAATCATAGGCTTTGGCTGTGCCGGTAAAGCTTAAGCCTTCTTTACCGGTGATTTTTGATACTGCACCTTCTGAGGCTAAATTGCCTGAAAGTACCACTAAATGACTGTCGGGCTTAATGGGACTTGTGAACGGCAAGATAATATCTTGGCCTTCTGGATAATCTTCTACCCCTGCTAGGTTTTCAGCCATCGTTTTACCAGTCACGGTCATACAATCGCCGTGCAGCATACCAGCGTCTAATAAACGCTTCATTAGCGGCTGAATACCGCCAATTTCAATTAGCTCAGACATTAAATAGCGTCCGCTTGGTCTAAGGTCTGCAATTACCGGTGTTTTGTTGCCAATGCGCTCAAAATCTTCAAGCGTGATCTCCACCCCAATTGCGTCGGCCATGGCAATTAAGTGCAACACCGCATTGGTAGAGCCGCCTAGCGTAATGATTAATGTTATCGCGTTTTCAAAAGCCTTTTTGGTCATGATGTCTGAAGGTTTTATATCGTGCTCAAGCAGATAAGCAATCGCTTTACCGGCATTGATGCAATCGAGTTTTTTACTTTCAGATATGGCATTTTGCGCACTGCTGTTTGGCAGGCTCATGCCCATTGCTTCAATGGCCGATGCCATCGTGTTAGCGGTATACATGCCGCCACATGAACCAGGTCCTGGGATAGCTGTTTTTTCAATCGCTTCTAGTTGCGTCACCGGAATATCACCAGCCGCATGACTGCCCACTGCTTCAAATACTGATACAATGTCGGTGTGGTTTTCACCTGGTAAAATAGTGCCGCCGTATACGAATATAGAGGGTCGGTTTAAACGCGCCAGACCCATTATACAACCAGGCATGTTTTTATCACAACCACCAATCGCAATAATACCGTCGTGGCCCATACACGCCGAAACCGCTTCTATAGAATCACAAATAATTTCACGCGACACCAAAGAATACTTCATTCCTTCGGTGCCCATTGAGATACCGTCTGAAATGGTGATCGTATTATAAATCACGCTTTTTGCGCCAGCACTATCAACGCCCTTGCCTACTTCTTCAGCAAGGTCATTTATATGCATGTTACAAGGTGTAACCATACTCCACGTAGACGCAATACCCACCTGCGGTTTTTTAAAATCGTCATCACCAAAACCAACGGCACGAAGCATCGACCGACTTGGGGCCTGCGCGGTACCGTCTACAATTTTTTTGGAGTGTTTGCGGGGATCGTTTTTGCTCATTATGCGTCCGTATTAAGTGAATTTATGAATAAAGGGGTTTGCTTTGGTCAACACTACGTATTATCTACATCCTATAATAGAATTGATTAGTCACTTATACAATATAAGCCTTAACATCCCGCATTTTTCAGATAACATAGACCACATTAAGAATTTAAACACAAACTGGAGTTTACAATGCGTATTTGTGGCGTAGAAATTAAAGGCACTGAGGCAGTTATTACTATTCTCGATTATCACGACGGCCTCTTTACTATTCCTGATTGTCGTGCTCGAAAGGTTGAATTTAACAAGCAAAATCGCACCTCAGACTTAGTTTATTTTCAAAGCTCGTTTGCCAAGCTAATGGAAGACTATAAAGTTGAGCGAGTGATCATCAAAGAGCGCCCGCTTACGGGTAAATTTTCTGGTGGTGGCTTGGGTTTTAAAATGGAAGCTTCGCTGCAGTTAATAAAAGACTTAGACGTACAAACCATCAGTGCCAATGGCTTAAAAGCAATTATTAAACGCAATCCTGTTGCCGTTGAATTTGCTGAAACCGGTTTAAAAGTATTTCAAGAGCAGGCCTTCATTGTGGCTTATGCGGCGCATATGAACATTGTGTATCCAAATGCCGAAGAGGCGTAACACAAATAATTAATACCTAAGACCGATACAAAAAAAGGCTTATCACGTCCTATCCGGTCACTCCTGCGCAGGCAGGAGTCTGTTCACTTAGAAGATAAGTCTTTCCAACGAAGGCTTAATACTGCTCGGCAATGATTGGCCCCTTTTCGTTTTTAGTCTAGCTTCACCGGAGATACAAATCCCGCTGGTTTTAATGCTAATAACGAGCATTGCAAAGATTGCAAAACATTCTCAGCCGTATTGCCAATAATAAAACCCGCAATACCGGTTCTAGCGACTGTTCCCATTACTAGCAAATCTATCTCTTGCTTAGCGACATACTCGGGAATTTGAATATGGGCAAAGCCATTTAAATGCTGCACATTCAGACTCTCTTGCTCTGGAACTTCGTTCAAGACTTCGTTCAGGGCGCTCAAATGCTCACTTCGACATTTTTCTTTTTCACTTGCTAACTCATCCATACTTAGATTTAACCAAGTACCAGTGGTAAGGCTACTTTCCAAGCTAAAGTCCCAGCATGAAATAACATCTAAGGCTTTATCTGAGCCTGACGTTAAGCCTATGGCAGTGCTCAATAAATTTAGCGACAAGGCGTGTCCAGAGTGCTCGTCAGAAAAAGGGTCTATAGCAACGGCTACGCTGCCGCTGACAACATCATGATCTGGTCTGCACAACATTAGCGGGCAAGGACATTTTCGCAATAAGTCCATATCAAGCGCCTTAAAGCCTTTTTCGTGATTATCTGAATCCACCTGTTTGATCAATAGGTCATATTTATGCTGCAACACCATCTGTATCAAACTCACACATGCATGTTTATTGTTGAGCGTTAACACCGTAAGTTCGCCAGCAAAGCTGGTTTTTACTTTGTGCTCTTGGGCAAAACTATTGAACTCAGTGATAAAAGTATCTGCAAACTTTTGTGCATAATCGATTAGGTTTTTAGGCAATAGCGGCAGGAGTAATACAATGTCTAAGTTAGTATTAGACTTTGTTGCTAAATTCATAGCGCTGACTAGAGCGCCATCGTCATTGCGTAAACCTGTGCTCACAAATAAAATTCGATTAAATGACATGATATATTCCTTATAGACAATGGACACTGCCAGTATGATTGAAAATCATACAATTTCACAACCATTACTTGAACATTTTTTATACAAATAAAGCGAGTGCAACGAAACAGAACTAATCAAAAATCTTTGTTGAAAAACGCTACACTACCGACTAAAGCTTTTTGATTAAAGCTTCGCATTTAGCAAATAGGGCACTTTATGCATATTCAATTAAAAAAATACAACATACTTATGTTAGTAGTCCTCTCCTTGATAATAAGTAGCACTGCTCTATCACAAGAGAATGAAAGTAAATCTGAGCAATGGAGAACACCTGCATCAAGCAATATGGTGTATATGCAACTCGAGGGTGGCAAAGTGATCATTGAGCTCGCACCGTTCATAGCGCCAAAACAAGTTAGACGATTTGTTGACAGAATAAACGAAGGCTTTTACGACAATACCGAGTTTTATCGCGTAATTGATGGCTTTGTTGCCCAAGGCGGTGACGTTTCTGAGACCAAAGAAAGTAAATATAGCAGTCCTTTAAAAGCCGAATTCACTCGACAAATTAATAGTGATGAAGACTTTTTGCTAGTACAAAAACCCGAACTATTTGCACAACAAACAGGCTTTTTAAATGGCTTTGCAGCAGGTCAAGATCTTGAAAGTGGCGAGGAGTGGTTACTTCACTGCCCCGGTGTTGTCGGCTTTGCCAGGGGAAATGAATCTGATTGGAGCACTGGTGATTTTTATATCATTATTGGACAAGCACCGCGACAGCTAGACCGAAACATGACGATATTAGGTAGGGTTGTTTATGGCATGCCTGCAGTGCAAAACCTGAAACGAGCTGAGCTGGGCGCAGCGAACGGCATTATTGAAGATGAAACCAAGCGCAGTCCAATTGTATCGATAAAAATGGCAAGTGATGTGCCTGCCGATGAAAGGCTCAATGTTCAAGTACAGCAACAGGCATCAGATACATTTGCAACACGCTTAAACAATGGCCGCACGCGTAGTAATGAATTTTTTAAATACAAAGGAAATGGCGATATTGACGTTTGCTATCACAACTTACCTACTCGTCTTGCTCCTGCCCCAACAAACTGAAGAAATATCAAGCTACGCTAATAACGCAGCTTTTAATGCGATGGACTTACACGTAAACTATAACCATAACCCGAACTAAACTAGCAGAACTCAAAGGAATATTAATGGCGCACATGACTCACTTAAAATTATTAGAAGCCGAAGCCATTCATATTATGCGTGAAGTTGCGGCAAGCTTTGACAAACCTTGTATGTTCTATTCTATAGGTAAAGATTCTACGGTAATGCTGCACCTCGCTCGCAAAGCTTTTTATCCTGACAAAGTCCCGTTTACACTTTTACACGTTGATACCACCTGGGAGTTTCATGAAATGGGTGCGTTCAGAGACAAGTTAAAAGATAAACTCGACTTGGATATTATTGTGCACATTAACCAAGAGGCACTCGACATGGGTATTCATCCCATTACCTCAGGTTCAGTAAAATATAATGATCACATGAAAACCGTTGCCTTAAAGCAGGCTCTCGACATTCATCAATTTGATGCGGCTTTGGGCGGAGCGCGTCGCGACGAAGAAAAGTCACGAGCCAAAGAACGCGTATTTTCAGTGCGTAATCGAGACCATCAGTGGGACCCGAAACAACAGCGTCCAGAACTTTGGTCTTTGTATAACACGCAAATCGACAAAGGTGAGTCGGTAAGAGTATTCCCGTTATCAAATTGGACCGAGCTTGATATCTGGTTATATATCTTGCAGGAACAAATCGATATTGTGCCGCTTTACTTCGCCGATGAGCGCATGAGTTGGGTGGATGAAGACAGCGGTCAATTACTGGCTCTTGATGACGAACGTATGCTTGAACACTTAACCGACAAAGAAAAAGCCAGCTTGAAAAAACGATGGATTCGCTTTAGAACTCTGGGCTGCTATCCACAAACCGGCGCTACCGAGAGTCGCGCAACTACACGAGAGGAAATTGTTACTGAGATGATCCTGAGTAAAACCAGTGAGCGTGAAGGTCGTTTATTAGATAAAGACCAAACAGGCTCTATGGAAAAGAAAAAGCGTGAGGGATATTTCTAAGTCCATTTGATATTAATCATCAGAACATTCAAGCAAAAAAAGGCCTCGAATAACGAGGCCTAAAAAACACATCTAGGGAAGGATACACAAAACAAGTATGAATAATTCGTGTGGCTAGCAATGTTTAGCTAGGCAGTGACATTCAACAATTGATAAGTATCACGAATTAATAGACCACAAGTGTTTCGAAATAATTCCATTTATTTTCAACTTTTTCGAAAATAAATTTACATTCATGAATTTATGCACAATTTTCAAGATAAATTTCACCCAAGGACCTAGCCCTCCTCCTTTAGTAGGTCAGTCTTGCGCAACCATTGCCAGCATCAAAAATAGTGTTTATGCTTTGCATATCGTTTTGAACAATACGTTACTTAATGCATTCACTTAAATGAAATCAATTTTTTACATTATCGTTTCTTTGATAGCTTACGGTTCATTTTATCCCTTCGATTTTAATCTCGATGCAGAATCGCCTGAACGCCTAAGTGACTTGTTTGATTTTAATATCCTGTCAACTAGTCTTAGTAATATAGTTGCGAATATTGTTTTGTTTATACCCTTTGGGATTTTTATCAGAGCAGCTTACCCACACTGCCGCTCAAAGCGCTGTCTGTTGGTATTCTTAGCTATTGGTTTTAGCTGCTCATTTTTAATTCAAGCACTACAAATATGGACATTAAGCGGCATTCCTTGGGGCGGTAATTCGATTTGGAATGTTGTAGGTTGTGGGCTTGGCTTTTTGTTTTTTACGCTATTTCGCTTAGAACGTTATAAACATGTTCAAAGCCTCAGTCCAAAGCAAGGGCTATCATTATTCATTTTGATAGCCTTGTTCTCTCTACTCGCATCAAACAGCATTTGGCAGAAGAAATCTGCGCCGATATCAATAGCACAGGTATCTTGGGCCGGTAGTAATGCGCCTGAGATGATTTTTGATCATCATACTCACACGCAATATTCCGATGGAAGTTTAAGCGTAGAAGAATTAGTTGAAATGTCATTCTTTAAGGGCTGTGATGCCATTGTTATTACTGACCACAATTCATACGACTCCTTACCGCCTGTCAAATTTGAAGAGATAGCACAAATGCGTCAAGCCTACCCAGGCTTACTTATATTTAGCGGTATAGAACTGGGGATGCCTTCTTCTCAAGGCCGAGAGCATGTGAATATCATTACCACTCCGCGATTTGAAAGAGAGCTCCTTACAACAATATTGAAGCGCCAGAGTGAGTCCTTAGCGTTAGCGCAAGATGAACGGGACCTATTTGCTTTAGCGCTTATAGACACTGTGCCGCTGGCAAGAGAACACACAATAGCGATTTATAATCACCCAAGTCGCAAAGATGACAAGCCGCAAGAGAACATTAAAGATATAAAAAGCTGGAACCAGAACAAGCCCAATATTAATGCTTTCTCTGGCGCCCCAGGTCACCAAAAGCATCAAAACCTTGGGGCGTACGAGCACATCATTAAACCCATTGAACGCTGGGATCCAGTCGTTGCCGAAGTAGGAGGTACATGGGATACATTATTAAGTGAAGGTCATCGTATTTGGGGAGCTATTGCCTCTTCGGACTATCACAACGAAACTTCCGCCTACCCACCCTGTGAGTTTTCGCGTATTCATGTTAGGACACCCGCCAGCACATACGAAGGCTTGATAGACGGCATACAAGCCGGCACTTTTTGGGCTGACCACGGCAAACTACTCCAGCAATACGACTTTTATCTACAAGCAAATCACAAGAGCCCACCCGTATTTGCTGGGGGCGAGATTATGCTTCACACTGCAGAACCTATAGTTACAGTCAATGTTGATTTAAAACGCGGAAGTAATCACGCGCAAGATTTTTTACGGTTTGATATAATTTCAAATTGTGCAACCGAGCAAGCAAGCTTTAGCAGCCATTATATCCCGCCGGAAGAACACTCAGCTTCAATACTGCTTGCTTTGTCGCCAGATGGTAAAAACTGTTTTGTGCGCTCTCGGGTAGTAAAGGAAACGATCGACGGCTTGAATTTAAGCGCATACAGCAATCCAATTTTCATTTCGTTTTAATATCACTGAAAGCTTTTAAGGAATTTCATCTCATATGTCATGTAGTCGTCGTTTATTCATTAGCCTTTTGAGTCTTATCTTTATAGCTCAACCCATGCAAGCTGCAGCTGAAGACGCTGAAAACTTATTTTCTCAATTTAAAAATGCCTTGGTCCAAATAAAATCTATCAATATAGAATCAGGTCAGAAATCATCTATTGGGACAGGCTTCTTTATTAGCGAAGAAGGTTATTTGGCGACCAATTATCATGTGATTTCAGATGCTATACAGTCTCCTAAACAATACCGACTCGAGTACGTGGATCATAACGATAAGGCCTACGCTGTCATTCCTATTGATATTGACGTGATCAATGATTTAGCGATTTTGAAAACCGACCATAGCCCTGAACGACACTTCATTCTAGGCGCCTCTGCGCCTAAAAAAGGAGAGGAGTTATTTGCATTGGGTAACCCTCTAGACCTAGGTATGCTTATGGTCCCAGGTACTTATAACGGCCTGAAAGCAAAAAGCTTTTATCAAAGAATCAACTTTACTGGCTCCCTTAATCCGGGCATGTCAGGTGGTCCAACCGTGAATAAAGATGGAGAAGTGGTGGGAGTAAATGTCTCCACAGCAGGTAACCAGCTTAGCTTTTTAGTACCGGTAAGCAAGCTAGCACAGTTAAAAAGTGATGCTAGTAGTATTGATATAGATGACTTAAATGAAGATTTCTTTACAGCACGAGTACTTGCTCAGCTTACGCAAAATCAACAGCAGCTATATGCACAAATTGCTCGCTACGATTGGTCGTCAAATACAGTGGGCAACATTTCGATTCCTGCCGAAATTGCTGAATTTATGCCCTGCTGGGGAGACTCAAACCAAGACCGGGAGAAGATGCAGTTTACCGAGACCACTACAAACTGCCGGCTAAATGACAATATTTTTATTAGCTCTAGTTTTATGACCGGTTCAGTTAATGTCAATTTCAATTGGATCCAAAGCGATAAGTTATTGCCAATGCAACTAGCGAGCTTACTTCAAAGTAAAATGAACAACCGCTTTATTCAAAGCAGTATAGGACCGGAAGAAGTCACTAATTTTCATTGCCAACAGGCAATTATTGAAAACGCGCATAATACGGTTTCAAAGGGCACTACCTGTGTAAGGGCTTACCGCAAATATGAAGGACTTTATGATGTGCGCTTTAGCTCTGTCTTATTGCAAGCACCCGACGAATCGTTAATTGCTAGCTATAGTCTTGTGGGAGTAAGCGAACAAGTCGCTGGCGACTTCTTTGAGAAGTTTATGGAGAGCGTCAAATGGAATTAGTACTTGAGCAAATCACACGTAACAACAAAGTCTTACAATTCTATAAGTTATCAGGAGATATCATCCGTATTGGCCGCGCTTATGACAACGACCTCATTTTACGAGACGAGCACATTTGCCCTTATCACGCACAATTGAGCATAAATGAGACCGGTGAGGTCATCATTACCGACTTAGATTCATTAAACGGAATAAGTAACAAGTCTAATCAAGCTATAAATTCGAGCACGGCAATAGCAGTTGGTGAGCACTTTATTCTGGGTAAACTGCGTTTCAGAATTGCGGACCCAATGCAACTTCTAGCAAAAACCACAAAACTAAACTTTTTAGAACAATTCAGCAGCCGCGCCAACCAATGGTACTGCGCTCTTGCTTTTATAATCACCGTATTTGCAATGAATATTTTAGGAGCCTTTTTATCCGCAAGCGGGACCATTGTGTGGACAAACCTAATATCTGAAAGCACCTTGGAGGTAATTGCTCTAGCAGTTATTGCGCTATTGATAGCGCTAGGAGCAAGAATCTTTAAACATGAAATAAAACTATTCTCAATTATAGTATTGAGCTTTGCATTTGCTCTATCATTAATGGCCTTTAGGGTCCTTGGTGACTTTTTGATGTTTAATTGGGGGCAAAATCAACTGCTTAGTATAGGTAACGAAGTGATTCGCAACGGCCTGCTCTTCGTTTTCATCTGGGGGTGTTTCTTCTTGGTATCAAACATGAATTTTAAACGTATCACTATGAGTGCCGCAGTTTTAATCCTCAGCTTCTTTGGATTAACACAATTACAGAAATTTGGGGACGACAGCGTGGTACTGGTGCCGCAATACTCTGTGAAAATATTGCCAAGTACCTTACTCATTCGCAATGCGACTAGCGTAAAGCAGCATCTTGAAAATAATACACAGTTGTTCAGTGAAACAAACGCTGAGGCGCAACGCAGAAACCAAGAAGCAAAAGATTCGAATTAGGCAAGTCGTGTAAAGTTAGTAATAAAATGTAGAACTAAATCTCAATAATGTTGATGCGATCGCGCCCTTGATGCTTACTCAAATAGAGCTGCTCATCGGCTAACGTAATAAGGGAGGTTAAGTCTTTACTGAAATCGTCATGGACTTTTATCGCGCCACCACTGACAGTGACTGTAATCGTATGTTCACCATGAACAATCTCATGTTTTTGGACGCTATTGTGAATTAAATTCACGTATTGCTCATGCTGTTCATGATTATCACTGGCAAGCAAGAGTATGAACTCTTCACCACCATAGCGTGCAATGATATCGGTTTCGCGACGACATTTTGATTCTATAAGGCCAGCTACATCAATAATACAGGCGTCTCCAGCAACATGACCATACTGATCATTAATATCTTTAAAGTGATCGATATCGAAAATCGCGAGAGTTAGCGCTTTTTTATGCCGCTGACAATAGTTGTATGTATTAGCTGCAAGGTTGTCAAAAGCCCCTCGGTTATATAACCCAGTTAAGGCATCAGTCTGTGATAATTTAAATAAAGCCTTATTAAGCGTTCGTAGCTCTTGAGTCTTCTCTTCTACCTGTGCTTTTAGCTCATGTTGGAAGTCTTCTGATATTTTGTGGTAATCAATCACATGCTGAGTCACATTCTGCATCTCTTTACTAACCTTTGACTCCGCTAGCATTTTCTGCGCATTTGATTTGCCCGCCATAAAGCTTTCCAAATTTAATAATGGCTTAGTAATTTTGGTCGCAAGGCCTTTTGAAAGAAGCGTTATTAATAGCATACTTGAAAGCATACTCACTGTGATAAAAACAAAATACACACTAACACCTTCAAATATTCTGATCGGCGGCGTGAATGTATAAATATTCCAATTCATTTTATTGGTGTATTTTTCATACATATAGCCTATTCCATTGACGTTCATAGCCGTTTTAGCATTTGAAAAGGGATGCTTTGTTGCTACTCCTTTGAACGTATCAAGCTGTTTGAGCCCAAAAATGTCGGAGGCATGGATAATAGAGCCTTCATTATCAGTAATGACGACATAAACTTCATCATTTTGAATAGCATTAAGCACGCTTTTATCGGCAAAGCGGTCAAGCGTAATAGCGCCTTGTACCAAGCCTTGAAATTCACCATCGACGATAATTGGCGCGGTTATCGCTACAATATCTAAATCGCCCAACCCACTGCCTTTAATCGCACGAGAAACCACAGACTCTAGCCGCTCTTTGGTTTGTTGGAAGTACTTTCGATGCGATATATTGACATCTTTCAAATCTGGTAGCATCGCCGCGTATTGTTCTGGAGCTGCAACTAGAATATTTGCATCTTTATCTGCTAATACCATACTTTCAATGTTTGCACTCGACGTCGCGACACTATTGAGAATAGAGGTGTATAACAAACGATTATCTTCGCTCATTAGAATATCGGCGGTTGCACTTAATGTGTGTATTTTATTATCAATAACGCTCAATAAACTGCGATTAAACTCTTGTGCCGCTTGATTCAAATCATAGGCAAGCGAAAGCTCTCTATCTTCAGCCGCGCTCCATACAAAGAACAAACTTACCACCACAACAGGCATTATGACGCTAACGGCATTTAGTTCAAACACCAGTTTTGCAAAGGCTGGAGGCTGTGCACTCTTGCGTTTACTTTGGCGGGTTAAGGGTAAGAGCCACAGTGCTAACAGGGCCAACAAACCACATAAGTATCCGGCTGATACAAAAGTGAAAGCGACAAAAAGTGCCGTTTGAATATTTACTGCTAAGTGGAAGTAGAAAAATAAACTTGCAACTGGTAGGCCTATCAATAGCCAGAATAAGGATATAGCGGGTAGAAATCTAATTTTATTCTTGAGTAAGTAACTCACCACAAAATATTCAGCAACTTGCGTCAAAACCGCTAATATGTCGCTGTGAAGAAATAAGATAGGTATTAAGCTAGCCGCAAGCACGAACCAGGAATAACGAAAACGAAGACTTACCAGAGACAAGAGAACAAAAACGCTCCCCCAATAGACGTCGATAGTAGCGAAAATACTCACGACAAAATACGTATTTGATAAAAACGCGAATACCGCCAGCAAAATTGTTGCTAGATAGTCCGTTTGCGAATTTAAAAACCTAATACTTTTGTTCATCAAGTGTTTAACGGCATCAAAATCATAAGGTTAAACAGTTTGCGGATAAAATTCTATACCTTTGTGTGAATATGGCACATCAGGGATGCTGAAGCACCCGACTACTGTTAAAAAATATGAACACTAATGTTACAAATATTTACATTTAAGACTGCTGTTTATGGTCATAGGAGGCGTATAGTGGAGTTGAAACGAAACATAATATGTTGATAAAACTAATCTTAGAGGCTAATCCACATGCAAGTTAACACAGCACGAAAACTGCGACTTTCTATCGCTATCAGTGTAATTCTAACATCAACTTTAGGCTTGAGTGGTTGTTTAAACGACGACGATGAAGCGACGGCTCCGGTAGTTGCGCCGCCACCACCACCTCCGCCAGCACCGCCACCGCCAGAGTTCACCGCAGAAATTCAGCGCACTGATTTTGGTATCCCGCATATTACTGCAGAGGATTATAAAGGCCTTGGCTATGGCTTAGGATATGCGTTTGCTAGCGATAACATCTGCTCTTTAGCTTCTGAGATTGTAGTTGCTTCGGGTACCAGTGCACTTAACTTTGGTCCAACGCAAGGCAATATTGGCTCAGATGTATTTTATACCTGGTATAACGAGCCTTCTCGTCGGGCGGAGCTGTTAGACATTCAAGAGCAAGAGGTGCGCGACGCTATTCAGGGCTACGCTGCTGGGTATAGCCGTTATTTGCGTGACACCGGCGTTGACAACATTGACCCTGCATGTGCAGGCCAACCCTGGGTTACCGAAATTACTGAAATGGACCTGGCTGCAGTTTACGGTAAAGGTAATTTACGAGGTGGGTTATCAAACTTTGTTACTCCAATCGTGCTTGCACAACCCCCCAGCCCAAATGGTAGTGCGCCAGAAGCCAAAGATGTGCCCTCATTCGACATGACACGCATTAATGTCTTATCAGGCGGCAGTAACGCGTATGCATTGGGCTCTGAAGTTACCGAGAACGGCAGTGGAATGTTATATGGTAATCCACATGAGCCGTGGTTTGGCGTTCAGCGTTTTTATGAATTCCATTTGACTATCCCAGGCGAAATAGACGTTATGGGGGCAGGTCAGCAAGGACAGCCCTTTGTTAACATCGGGTTTAACAAAGACGTTGCATGGAGCCATACTGTTTCTACCGCTAAGCGCTTTACGCTTTATCAACTTCAGCTAGTACCCGGTGATGCACTAAAATACCAATACACTAATGCAGATGGCGAAATAGAGCAGCGTGACATTATTAGAGAGGAGGTCACGATTGATCTACCCGACGGACAAAGCCATACGGGTACTATCTATACCTCACATTTTGGTCCAATGCTGGCAGCAAACTTTGTGAACGGTGCACTTCCTAGCTGGGGTAACTTTAATTTAGCCTTTGCAATACGTGATGCCGCGTCTGAAAACCCTCGGGCAATTAATCAATGGTATTCAATGAACAAAGCAACTAGCTCAGCTGACCTACTTGACCGCATGCAAACTGTGCTGGGCTTACCTTTTGTAAATACCATTGCTGCAGACAAAGATGGTAATGCCTTATATGCAGATATGTCGACTGTACCGCACGTTACTAGCGCACAGTTTGCCGCCTGTGTGGGTGCAAATCCTGCATTACAAGCCCTTGCTTCATTTGGTATCCCTGGACTTGATGGCAGCACTGCTGCATGTGAATGGGGAAGTGATGATGATTCTCCTCAAGAAGGTATTTTTGGTGGAGGTAACTTACCTTCGTTGCTAAATACCAGTTATTCAACTAACTCCAACGACAGTTACTGGATGAGTAACCCAGATAACACCTTAGATCAGGAGTTTTCTCCCTTACTAAGACGGCAACTGATAGCGCGACCAGGTGTGTCTGTTGCAGCAGCCTCACCAAGACTTCTGCGCACGCGTATGGGCGTTGTTCAGGTGCAAGAACGCTTAAACGGTGAAGACGGACTAGGCGGTAATAAATTTAGTTTGCGTAAACTGCAAGAAGTCGGTTATAGCAATCGCAATTATGCAGCTGAGCTGGTGCTTGACGATGTGCTTGCCGATTGTGAAGCAAACCCACTTATGCCTGTAAGCGGCGGCGGCACTGTGGATGCAAGCGAAGCATGTGAAATACTCGATAATTGGGATAGATCAAACAATGTAGGGAGTCGTGGTGCGCATGTATTTAGAGAGTTTTCTCGCAATGTGAATTACGAAGGCAATATTGAAACTGCGTTTAGTGTGGGCTTTGATGAAAGTGATCCGGTTAATACTCCCAGAGACCTAATAATCAACAATACTACGCGCCAAGCCTTAGGAGATGCTATCCAACTATTTATTGACCGCGGCGTGGCATTAGACGAGCAACTGGGTAACTTACAGTTTGATACCGATGCTAATGGTGACCGTATCCCAATGCATGGCGGAAGAGGTCAAGAAGGCGTGTTTAACGTTATATTTATCCCTGGTGCTAATGCACAAGGCGAATACACGCCAGTAACCGGTGGCCCAACCTATATGCAAACCGTTACATGGGATGCCAATGGCCCGGTTGCTGAGGCACTATTAGGTCAATCACAATCGGCAGACCTAACTAGCCCATTTAACAGCGACCAAACCAGACGCTATTCAGAGAAAAATTGGATACCAATGCCGTTTAGCGAAGCAGAAGTCGCTGCACGTGTTATTGGTGACAGCATTCAAATAAGCGAATAAACAAGATTCCTAAATGGTAATAATGTGCTGGCGATGATGTCAGCACATTATTTTACGTCTGACAATGAAGAGACATTCCACATACCTACTAAGGCAACTAGGGTACCCAACACCCCAAGCCATGCAATTCCAAAAGCACTAATAATCAATGCGGCTAAAGCAGCACCTAGGCCTTGTCCTAGATAAAGCATTGTGCCATTAAGTGCAAAAGCTATAGTCGTGGCAGGACCCGCGTTTTGTGCAAGCTTAGCTTGAATAATGGGCAACGAGGCGAACAAAGCCGCAGCACCGATTGCCATAGCGATTAATAACACCGGTAGCGTAAATGCAGCTAAATTAAACAGCATGCCAAGACTAAATAACACCTGTGTAAGTAAGGTCACAATTAATAAACCCATTAGTGCGGTGCGCAAACCGTATTTTGATAATCGTGCGCCTATTGGCAAACCGATAAGGCCACCCACCCCGGTTGCAATTTGTATCCAACCAATGCCTTTTCCTTGTATTTCACTGGTAGCAGTAATGACTGGTCCAATAAAAGATACAGTAGAAAAAGTAGCAAAAAATATCAACATGCTGCTTAGCATTAGTCGAGGATTGTCACCTACCAGCGCTGATTTAAAGTTGATGTTAGATAGATCAGTAATGGCAATATGAGCGGGTGCTAAAATCGCAATCATCACTAGACCAAAGGCTGAAATTGCGGCAGCGAATCCAAATGCTGTCTGCCAACCAAAGGCATCACCCAAAATACTACCAGCCGGAATACCGAGTAAGAAAGCAATGGTGTAGCCAATTAGTACGGTAGATATTGCACTTGCGCGTTTATCTTCAGAGACCATAGATACTGCAATGGTGGTTGCTAAAGGCAAAGTTAAAGCAGCAAACATGCCGGTAGCCAAACGTAAATATAAAATAAATGTAAAGCTTGTCGCTAATGCTGTCACTGCGTTAAGTAAGACAAGCACAAACATTACAAATATCAGCAGTTTTTTACGGTCTAAATGCGAGGTAAAACGCGCCAAAAGAGGACCGCCAAAACCGCAAGAAAACGCAAAAGCAGCTTGTAAATAACCAACGGTAGCAACACTTACGTTTAAGTCTTGAGCAACTGGCTGTATTAAACCCAAAAGCACAAACGCACTCGTACCAAATGCAAAGGGAGCAAAACATAAAGTAATCAAACGAAAATTCACGTTGCTCTCCTAGCAATGCAAGCTTACTTAGGCTTATCGCCCTCAACAAATCGCATCATCCATAAAAAGAAAAATGGTGCAAAAAATAATACAAACAAAGTGGTCGCAGTAATACCACCTAATACACCAATAGATATTGCATTTTGCGCGCCCGAGCCAGGTCCGGATGCGAAGGCCAATGGCATCACGCCCAAAATAAAGGTCAGAGACGTCATTAAGATAGGCCTTAACCTTTGTTTTGCAGCGCTCATTGCTGCCTCGTATGCGCTTAGTCCATTTTCGTAATTAGTCTTTGCAAATTCAATAATTAAAATTGCATTTTTAGCTGCTAAAGCAATCGTCATTAACAGCCCAACTTGAAAATAGACATCGTTACTTTGCCCAGTAGCCCATGTGGCTAAAACTGCCCCCAAAATACCCAGTGGCACTGTTAACATGATCACAAAGGGAATAGTCCAGCTTTCGTATAGTGCGGCCAGAGCTAGAAAGACAGCAATGATTGAAATAGCGTATACAAGCCAAGCCTGCCCAGATGACTGCTTTTCTTCGTACGATAATCCGGTCCATTCTAAGGAAATACCGTCTGGCAAATTTTGAGCTAGAGATGCTAATTCAATAAGCGCTTCACCAGAGCTTACACCAGTTGAGCCTTCGCCTTGAATCTCAGCAGAGGAATTACCGTTAAATCTTGTCAATTTAGGCGCACCGAAACTCCACTCGCCAGCACCAAACTCAGATATAGGTACCATGTCGCCTACAGTGTTGCGCACATACCACCTATCGATATCAGAGGGCAGCATTCGAAATGGCGCGTCTGCTTGCGCATAAACACGTTTTATTCGGCCATCTTCTATAAAGTCATTTACGTAAGAGCCGCCCAAAGCAGTACTTAGAGTTTGGTTAATAGTAGATATCGGTACACCTAGAGCACGTGCTTTTGAACTATCTATATTTAAATCAAATTGTGGAGTAGGCGCAAGACCGTTAAAGCGTACATTGCTTAACAGGCTATTTTGATTAGCCTCTTGCAAGAATCGCTGCATCGCATTATTGAGAGCTTCTTGACCTAAACCCGCTCTGTCGACTAACTGCAGCTCAAAACCACTAGCATTACCTAAAGCAGTTATAGCTGGAGGCACGATGGGAATGGCCACTGCATCTGGTATTTTTGATAAGGCCACTCCTGCCTTTTTGCTTATATTGAAGACGCTTTGCTCTTCGCTGCGCTCACTCCAATCTTTCATTTTAATAAAAGCAATGCCTACATTTTGACTGCTGCCGGCAAAGCTGAAGCCTGCAGCCGTAAACAAACCTTCCACAGCACCATCCGTTTGATTGAGATAAAAGTCTTCGATTTGTTCGTTTTTCTCAACGGTTTGTTGCAAAGTTGAGCTTGCTGGTCCTTGCACTAGCGTAAACATACGGCCTTGGTCTTCTTCTGGTAAGAACGACGTAGGTATTCTTAGAAATAACGCGATAGCTCCAGCTATCATTGCTATGAACAGAACGGGTAATACAAATCGGTTATTTATCAACCGTTTCAATAAACCCTCATGCCCTGCTTTTAAGGCATTGAATCCCCTATTAAAAAAACCAAAGAAACCGCTATTTTTTTGCGTCTTGCCTTGTTTGAGCACCGCCGCACACAACGATGGGGATAAGCTGAGGGCGATAAATAAAGATATCCCCATAGCGACAGAAATGGTTACTGCAAACTGGCGATAAATCACGCCCGTAGAGCCCTCAAAGAAAGTAATGGGTATAAACACCGCCCAAATTACCGCAGTTGTGCCAATAAGTGCTCCTGATATCTCTTTCATTGCTTTTTTGGCCGCTTCACTGGGCGTGATATCAGCGTCACTCTCTAGTTTATTTTCGACGTTCTCGGTTACCACAATCGCGTCATCTACCAGCATCCCAATCGCGAGCACTAACGCGAAGAGGGTTAAGACGTTTATTGAATAGCCAAAAACTAGCAAAAATGCAAACGTCCCCAGCAGTACAACTGGAATCGCAACAGAGGGAATGAATGTGGCCCTTGGGGTTTGTAAAAATACATAAATGACTAAAATTACCAGCAGAACAGCAATCACCAAGGTTTTTAAAACTTCATAAATTGAGGCCTCAACGAAAGGAGATATATCAACTGGATAAACTATCTCTAGTTGCGCTGGAATAATATCTCTAAACTCTTCTACTCTTTGCTTCACCCCTGCGATAGTTTCAAGCGCATTAGCGTTAGGTGATAACTCAATGGCTATTCCTGACGCTGGCCGACCGTTGTAACGACCAATAACACTGTAACTCTCCGCGCCAATTTCAATACGAGCAACATCGCTTAAAGATACCTCGGAACCGTCTTCATCAACAATTAGTAATATTTCTTCAAAGTCTTCGACAGTTTGTAACAAAGATTGTGCAGTAATGGTCGCATTAAGCTGTTGACCCTCAACGCTTGGCGCTCCGCCAATCTGCCCTGTAGCAAGCTGAACATTTTGCTCTCCTACCGCATTTATAACGTCTTGTGTAGTGACGTTGAAATTATACATTGACTGCGGATTGAGCCAAATACGCATTGCGTGCTCTGGGCCAAAGGTTCGAATTTGCCCAACACCATTTACTCGGCTCAAAGGCTCCTCTAGAGTAGAGGCTAGAAAGTCGGAAATTTGGTTGCGACCATACGTATCATCAGTTGAATAAAAGCTCACAATTAAGGCATAACTACTTCCCGCCTTCCTAACTGCAACTCCTTGACGCTGAACTACTTGAGGTAAAGATGATTGCGCCTGCGATACTTTGTTTTGCGTTTGTACCTGCGCAATATCAGCGTCGGTGCCCGGTTCAAATGTAAGAGTGATGCTTGCGCGCCCAGAAGATGAACTTTCGGACTGTATGTAACGAAGATTATCTATTCCAGTGAGGTTTTGCTCAATAACTTGAGTTACCGTATTTTCTAAAGTCTGAGCAGATGCGCCGGGATATGTTGCGGTCACTGAAACTTTAGGCGCTGCAATATTAGGATACTGTTCTATCGGCAAATTATTAATGGCAAGTACACCACAGCCCATAATTACCAATGCAATCACCCATGCGAAAATAGGACGATTTATAAAAAATTCAGACATCATTGATTCTTACTGATTTCAGCGTTAGCAGCTTGTGTTTGTTCTAGTGCTTTTGGAACCACTTTAGCGCCAGGACTTAGCATCATTGAGCCTTCGACAATAACGGTGTCACCAACTTCAAGCCCACTTTCAACAACCCAATTATTTTCGTATGTACTTGAGGTCACAATTGTTTGTTTTGTAGCTGCGTTGTTTGCATCAACTAACCATACCGATTTGGAGCCATCAGGCGCTATGCTTACTGCCTTTTGCGGCACCACAATACTTGTTTGAGAGCTGATATTCTCGATAGTAGCTCGCACAAACATGCCGGGCAACAATAAGGTATCAGGATTTGGAAAGACGGTTCTTAGACGAATAGTCCCAGTATTGGAGTCGACGGCTAAGTCAGTTGCAAACAAACGTCCTGTCTCGGGATAGACTCTATTATCTTCCCCAATGAGCAAACTAACTTTGTATTCACCTTTGTTCTCATGTTCCAGTTGCGGAGATAATAGTCGCTTTCTTAATTTCTGTGCTGACGTAGCTGACTGTGATATGTCAACATATACTGGGTTTAGCTGACGCACGATTGCAAGAGCAGACGATTGTTGGGCAGTGACAAGCGCACCCTGTGTAACAGCCGAAGGCCCAATATAACCAGAAATAGGGGAGTAAACCTTCGTGTATTCTAAATTAATTAATGCACTTTTCTGCTCTGCCTGCGCAAGCGCAACCGCAGCCTCGGCCTCTGCTGCACTTGCTTGAGCATTATCGAGCTCTTGCTCGCTGATTGCGTTAGTCTCAGTCAGACTTTTATATCGACTTAGTAGTGCTTGAGCTACTTTTAACTCTGCTCGGGCATTTTGTAAGCTTGCTTTTGTGCGCTCAAATTGAGCTTCATATTGTGAGGGATCAATTTGATATAACTGCTTACCCTTCTCTACTAAACTGCCCTGTTGAAAAAATAGCGCTTGCACAATACCGCTAACTTGCGGACGAATCTCAGCGGTTGTGTATGCTTCCACTCTACCTGGGAGAACTTCAGACATACTAATGTCTTGGGACTCTAAGGTCATAACACCAACAGGTTTGCCTTGCGATTGTTGATTCTTCTCATCGCCATCACTAGTAGAAGCCGATTGCTCTTGATTATCGCTACAAGCGCTTGTTAGTAAGCTTAACAATAGCGCCGCACATACTATATTTTTAATAATTTCCTCCTACCGATTCTTCACTTTCGCGCGCGAAGACACCTAATATATTTGTCGGTAAAGTTATTTTTCACTTAATGGATATAGATTTTCATACCAGTAATCAGGATGCAAAGATCAACAAATATATGGGTCTGTTGATATTGCTAATGCCTTGAATATTGCAAAAGGTAACCTAAACTCAAGTAGAAATTACATAAGGAAAGATATGGTATTAGCAATCTTTGCTCTAGTCTTCGGCCTAATTTTATTAGTTTGGAGCGCAGACCGTTTTGTTAATGGCGCCTCTGTAACGGCTAAAATTTTGGGTATGCCACCTTTGCTGGTGGGTATGATAGTCGTAGGATTTGGTACCTCAGCACCCGAGATGCTCGTATCTGCTATAGCAGCATCAAACGGAAATGGAGGCCTGGCCTTGGGCAATGCCTATGGGTCTAACATTACCAATATCGCCCTTATCATAGGTTTAGTAGCGCTCATTAGCCCCATAAATGTTAAGTCACAAGTGTTAAAGAGAGAACTTCCAATACTCCTGGCTGTTACCCTATTTGCAGGTTGGCAGTTGTTTGATTATCAATTAACTCGTTTTGATGCATGGTGCTTAATTTCGATATTCGTTGCTGTCATTGGCTGGTCAATTTATCAAGCTAAACGACATCCAAATGACGCTTTCATAACATCATCTGAAGGCTCCCAACTTACATTCAAGCAAGCCATAATGTGGTTAATTGTTGGGCTTATCGTATTGCTTATCGCCTCTCGCATTCTGGTGTTCGGTGCAGTGTTTATTGCGCAAAGCTTAGGTGTAAGTGATTTAGTCATTGGTTTAACAATCGTCGCCGTTGGCACCTCACTGCCAGAGCTTGCTTCATCGTTAATCGCGATTAAAAAGGGTGAGCATGACCTAGCGTTAGGGAATGTGATTGGCTCTAATTTATTCAACACATTAATGGTTACATCCATCGCGGCTTTAATACAACCAATGAGCATCGACAGTGTCTTTTTAAGCCGCGATTGGACCTTGATGTTTGTACTAACGTTGGCACTGCTTATATTTAGTATTGGCCTTGGAATAAAAAGGGCTGGGCGGATCAACCGTATTGAAGGTGGTCTTTTCTTGATAATTTTTTGTACCTATACCGTAATGTTATTGAAAAATACGGTTTGATAAACGCGATTAATTAGAATTTTTCTTTAGAAGGAAATAGTAAAAACAAAAAAGATGTGAGGTATATAAATGAAACAGGATGTTACTAAACCCACGGTATTAGTGGCACTCGTCCCCGTCGTGCTTACTTTACTTATATTAGGCACACAAATTTTTTATTTTGGCGTTTTTGAGCCTCATATTCCCCTTGTTCTTGGTCTGGCTATTACTGGCATTGTTGGCATTATGTTAGGGTTTTCATGGTTAGATATAAGAGAAGGCATATTCCATGTAATCCACGTCGCCCTGCCCTCAGTTGCTGTTTTACTCACCGTTGGAATGATTATAGGGATATGGATTGCCAGTGGAACGGTGCCCACCATTATTTACTATGGCTTAACAGTCCTTTCACCTCAAATCTTTTTAGCTGCCGGAATGGTTATTTGCGCCGTTGTTTCGGTGTCACTTGGCACAAGTTGGGGAAGTATAGGCACTGTTGGGCTTGCTTTAATGGGCATTGGTGAAGGCTTTGGTATACCTATGTACTGGACCGCCGGTGCGGTAGTGTCAGGCGCATTCTTCGGCGATAAGGTATCACCCTTGTCAGACACTACCAACCTGGCACCAGCCGTAACGGGTACTGACGTTTTTTCTCACATCAAAAATATGATGCCGACCACTATCCCCGCCATGCTAATTGCTTTTGTCATTTATTTGTTAGTTGGTTTTTTTGTTATTGACGCACAATCGGTTTCATTTGAAAAAATTGAAGGAATTACTAATGCGCTTAACGAAAACTTCTATATATCGCCTTGGGTTTTATTGCCTGCCTTACTTGTTATGGCATTAGCGATATATAAATGCCCACCAATACCATCCTTGTTTGCCGGCGTTGTTGCTGGTGGCATTACCGCCATGCTTGTTCAAGGGCAAAATCTACAGTCTATCTTTGACTTCGCAAATAACGGTTACTCTATAAGCACGGGGCTTGACCAAATAGATAGCTTACTTAACCGCGGTGGAATTCAATCAATGATGTGGACTATTTCATTGATTTTAATTGCATTGGGCTTTGGTGGCGCACTTGAGAAAACCGGCTGCTTAGAGTCAATCATCAATGCTATAAAGCGCAGAGTTACTAGTTTTGCGGGCACACAAATAGCGGCTACCGGAACATCTTTCGCAACAAATCTAGTTGCAGGAGACCCTTATTTATCAGTGGCCTTACCCGGACGGATGTATTCGCCAGTTTATAGAGGAATGGGCTATTCAACGCTTAATTTATCGCGTGCAATTGAGGAGGGTGGAACATTAATGTCTCCTCTTATCCCATGGAATGCGGGTGGTGCGTTTGTAATTTCAGCGCTTGGTTTAGGCATTGCGGATGGTAACCTTGAAAACTTACTCTACATACCCTTGGCATTCGCATGCTGGCTAGCACCAATCATTGGTATTTTCTATGCGCTAACAGGTTGGTTTTCTCCCAAAGCAACTGAGGAAGAAAAAGCTGAGTGGGAGTCTTCTGGTGAGACTATTTCTAAGTTTGATGAAGATGGCTCCCCTATCATTGAAAGTGATGATAATGACGAGCCTGAAAAGGCCAAGTAAATAGAATCAAAATGGCTTAACGGTTGCGTCCCAAATTATCGTGGCTCGTGACCCAATCACCAGTTAACACTGCACTCATGAGCGATAGTTCGCCGGCTAATACTGTCGCGCCTATAATCTCTGCTAGCTTACGCACCTTACCTTTGCCGTTACAGCCCAAAATATTCAAACATTCTTGCGCCGTTGGCAAACCTGTACCACCACCATAACTAGCGACTATAAGTGACGGAATAGTGATAGAGAAATAGTAGTTTCCATCCGCGTCAATGTCTGCGAATGTGACTGCAGCTGACGACTCTGCAACGTTTGCTGCGTCTTGCCCAGTTGCTATGAAAGTTGCTGCGATACCATTAGCTGAATGGGCTCCGGTATTAACTGAGCCTGCCATAAAATTGCCAACTTGCGTGATAGCTCTCGCTTTATAAAGCGTCATTGCAGAGACGCCCATTACGGCTTGAATCAATTTATCCGGCAATGTCACTTCTGCTATTACGCGTTTGCCACGTGTATGCAGAGTATTTAATTGAGAGTGCTTTTTATCAGTATCCATGGCACCCGACAACATGTAGCGCTGGATGCCTGAATAATTCACTTTTATCCACTCACAGCCTATATAAGTGGCCTTTCCCACCATATTTTGTCCAGCGGCATCACCCGTGGTAAAATTGAAACGCAAGTATCGCATTGGACCCGCGGCATATTGTTCGATGTTGCGTAACTTCCCAGACTGAGTGCTTGTTTCAGCAACGGCTTTAATTTTTTCAAAATTTTCCTCAATCCAAATACCAAAATCTCTAGCTTGACGGGCATTTTCAAAAATAAAGACTGGAGCACGCTGCATGGCATCGTCAACCACGGTTACAGTAGCTCCCCCCGCCTCGCGAAGGAGTCGCATTCCCCTATTATAGCTAGCAACTAGCGTGCCTTCACTGGTAGCCATTGGCACATAAAATTCACCAAGGGCGTGTTCTCCATTTACTAGCAAAGGGCCGGCCAGCCCAATCGGTACTTGAGCAACGCCAATGAAGTTCTCGACGTTACCTTTCACCGCCGCTGGATCGAATGAATAACTCGCAATGTTATCGACATCTGCACTAGTTTTGTCTTTGACAAAATCACGACGCTCAGCCGCCATCTTTTGCGTATAGTCGTTATCAGTATCTCTCGGGATTCGTTTGGACATAAAAAGCTCTTTCGTTAAAAGTATGCATAACCATAGTAGCGCAAACTATTAAATAATATTACAAAAGATAATTGTAATATTACGAAGCTTTTATGAAGTGTTGAAGGACTGACAATAACTCTTTTCGGTCAATTGGCTTGCCTAGATGAGCGTTCATACCCACCAGAGATGCATGCTCAACATCCTCTTTTAAGACAGAAGCGCTAAGTGCAATGATAGGCGTGGTTTTATCATTTACTCGTATAAGCTTTGTCGCTTCAAATCCATCGACTTTAGGCATTTGTAAATCCATAAAAATGATATCAAAGCTTGAAATTTGAATAGTTTCAATTGCCTCCAATCCATCTTTAGCGATCGTAACTTTTAGACCATAAGATCTTAAAATTTCGTCAGCGACAACTTGGTTAATTTCATTGTCTTCTACCACAAGCACGCTCCCGGTAAATTGGGGAGTTTTTATATGTATATCGTCATAAACATTAACCGGAGACAAATCACTTTTTGGCAATCGAAGTCGAAAAAAGAACTTACTACCAATGTTTTCTGTGCTTTCTACGCTAATTTCGCCACCTAAGGTGTCGAGCAAACTTTTCGATATTTGAAGCCCAAGTCCTGTTCCACCAAATTCGCGTGCGGTAGATTTATTCGCTTGAAAAAATGGTGAGAAGATATCATTTAAACTGTCCTGCGAAATACCAATGCCCGAATCAGCCACGCAACATTCCAATTCTTGAGTAGATATGTTGTCGTCCATAACTTTCAAGGTAATGGTAATTAGGCCGTTTTTTGGAGTAAATTTGATGGCATTACTCACTAAATTATTGAGGATTTGCGTGATCCTTGTCGGGTCACCTAAAAAGGTATGATGAAGATTTTCATCTACCGTAGCACTTAATCTAATATTTTTTATAGATGCCGACGTTTGAAAAAACAATGTCGTTTCGTTTACTATTTCATGAAAGCTCATAGGCTCGCTTTCAATTACAAGCTTACCAGCAGTCAATTTGCTGTGATCTAAAATATCATTCAATATGCTATTTAAAGTAGTTCCTGCACGCTTAATTCTTTCGAGTTTTGGGCGTTGTTCCTCGGTAATGATATCTGACAACATGATATCGGTTAACCCAATAATACCGTTCATAGGAGTTCGGATTTCATGCGACATATTGGCTAAGAATACTGACTGAGCTTGACTAGCCTTGCGTTCTCCCTCAAGTGCAATATTCAAGGCGTCGGTTTTATCTCGACTTTCTACTAATGCTTTTTCTAAAAACATCGCGAGTAAATATACCGCTATTCCAATGAATATATTCGTTACCGATAACCTTAACCAAATCCCAGGGTCAAAATTTACAGGTGAAAATGGCACTAATAAAGTTGAGCTTGTAATTAGTGCAACAGAAATTAAACGCCAATACCCACTGGTCAGCATAACCGGAAAAATAGCGGCAAGTGAGACGAGTGTCGCCGGAAAAATACCGTTTAGTAAAACTAAAATCAAAGTAGAAGGAACCGTCAAAAGCACCCATGCTTTTGCACATAATTCGCCGTACGCCTTTTTATATGCGCCAATAGCTGATATTAAGAACCAAAACACTGGAAAAGCCCAAGCAAACAGAGGATTTTGGGGTGCAGTAATAAGAACAACAAAAGCAATTATAATGCTAAAGACAATTAAGACTTTAAAACCTGTTTGTCTTATGAGTTCTTGTACTTTAATAGAATTATTTTTTGCATTTTCCAATGAGTATTTCACTTTTTTTATTCAATGCTGAGAGTTAAATTGCTTTCTCTATCAAAGCTTGTAGAGCTAATAGAGATATCCAGATATTGTATAGCGCGACTTTTGTCACCAGAACTCAATGAAAATAAAAAAAGAAAGAATCCAATATGAAAAACATATATTTTTTGATTGGCAAAAAACTGTCCGGATAACGCAATCTCTTATGAATTATATCGGCAAGTTAATATAAATAATGAGTATATTAGGACTGACGAATTATAAGTATCGTTGACATAAAAAAGCCCTATGAAGTAATCATAGGGCTTTTTATTTTTTAAGATTATGATAGGCGAACGCGATATGTATTAGTTTGCCTTTGGAAAATGATTTATCATTTAGCTTCTAGTTAATTAAGCCTTTCTGCGACGGCCCACAACACCTAAACCAAATAATCCAAGCCCTAACAGTGCTATAGCACTTGGTGCCGAAACTACTGATACGTTGTCTAAAATAATTCCGATGTTGTCCGTACCGCTATGGTTAAAGCTTATAGAGCTTGTGGTATCGCTGGTAACAGTAAAGCTGCGAGTGATCGTCTTCCACGGGTCCCCACCAAGAACAGTAAACGTTTCATTTAAAAAGCCACCTAAGGTAACCAACATTTCGTCTGTATTTCCATTGCGCTGGTTGCCTGAAATATCAAACATAACTGTATATGTGCCAGCGCTTAAAGTGAAATTGTTGCTACTAAGAATTCCAGCATTACCAGTAGACCCGTCGAGATCGACGCATTTACCTGTCCCACCTACACAATCAATACCCCAGTTATTAGGGTCAGAGATTAAATCAACAGTACCACCGCTAACTGTCCAATTAGCAAAACTATTATAATTTAAAACAGAAACACCTGCGGTACCTTCATCGTCAAAATTATCCTGAAAAATCACACTGGCGTTAGCAGTGGCGCTAATAAAAACAGATAAAGCCAAAATGCCAATAGTTTTTAAAATCATGTTGGAGCTCCGAGTTTTAATCTTTAAAAGTAAACCTATATTATAAACAATAGAGCAATTATCGAACCATAATATAACCCATTGTTATTATTGATCTATTATTTTTTGAAATATAGCTCTGTAAAATATGCTGACACTAATTGCAGTTAAAGCATCTGTCACAGAACATTAACTATATTTAAAAGTGGCATAGTTAAAAAGTGATATGGCCTTTCTTTAAAATAATAGAGCGTACAACTGCATACTAACTCTATGCGATAGAAGTAACTCTATACGACAGCACAAATTTTTCGATATCTGCACAAATAATCAGCTTAATTCCTTAAGCGTCTGTGCTATCTCGACGAGTTAGCAAAGCATCCTCACTTGTCAAGCGTCAGCCTTTGAGCGTTATTGAATGAGTTTTTATACTAATAAACTCTATATAAAATTATTGACAAACCTATTTTTATCATAGAGTCTTTTGGCTTGTATTGGATTTACTGAGATGATTTATAAGGTTTAATTAATGTTCATTGCTATGCCATATAGATAGTAATGCAAGATAAATAATCATCACTAAGGCAACGCTTTATAGCGTTTCTGATGCAAACTCAGGAGAACACCATCTCAGATAATGAAGATTTATATAAAGAACTCACCAATGGCATTCCTGGTGCAATCTTTAGATATATTTTACAACCAGATAATACAGATAGAATTGCATATATGAGTGCAGGCTGTTTTGCAATCTGGGAATTAGATCCACAGATTACTATCAGTAAACCCTCTGCGATCTGGGATATGATTATTGATAAAGATGTTCAAGGCATGCGGGCGTCGATTTTAAAGTCTGCGCAAACCTTGAGCTTTTGGATGCACGAATGGCAAATAATCACACCTTCGGGCATTTTAAAAACACTTTATGGAACCGGGTCCCCGAGAAAGTTAGTAAATGGCGATATAATATGGAATAGCGTTATTATAGATGTTAGTGCCGAACGTCATATGCAAAACGCCTTAGATAGCTTTTTTGAACAACCTTTTTCACTCAATGCAATGATTGACCTCAATGGTAAGTTTGTAAAGGTCAATCAGCTTTGGGAAACCACACTGGGCTATTCAAAAGCAGAATTAGAAGGTAAGCAGTTCCTTGATTTTGTGCATCCTGACGACGTGAGTATCACTCATGCCAAAGCTGTTGCCATTAACAATAACACTAATTTATCGGGCGGTTTTGTCAATAGATATCGTCACAAAAACGGTTCAATTAGATTTTTTTCATGGTCGTCACAATTCTCCACTAGCGAAGAACTTTTTTATGCAAGCGCCATCGACATCACTGAAAGTCGAAAAACGGAAGAGAAAATTAGGCAGTCGGCAGCGGTTTTTCAAAGTACTGCAGACGGCGTTATGGTTACGGATCTTGAGCACTGTATATTAGAAGTCAATCAGGCATTCTGTAATATCACTGGTTTAAGTGAAGAAGAATCAATTGGTAGTAATTTAGCTATATTGAGGTCGGAATTACATAACGACGATTTTTATCAAACTCAATGGCAACAAATTAACGACACCGGTAATTGGCATGGTCAAGTCTGGAGCCGGAAAAAGGACGGTACTGTTTTTCCGCAATTACTCACCATGAGCACAATTCGAAAGGATAAAGAGCCTGTTGGTTATGTCGGTGTATTCTCTGATATTTCTGTATTAGAAGAACAAAAACAAAAACTGGCGCATCTTGCGCATCATGACTCATTAACAAACCTACCTAATAGACATCTGTTCAAAATGCTCTTATCACAGAGTATTGATCATGCAAGTAAGCATCAAAAACAAATTGCCATAATTTTCATTGATTTAGACAGTTTTAAACATATTAACGATAGTATGGGACATCCTGTGGGTGATGAACTTTTAGTTATTATTTCCGAACGACTCTTAGCAAATATTAACGAAAAAGATACCGTTGCACGAATGAGTGGGGATGAGTTCGTTCTGTTGCTCAATGATATTTCCGACACTTCACAGGTACAACAAAAAGTAAAATCTTTGCTAATGCTGTTCCGTGATAGTTTTTACGTTAATGAAAGTGAAATAAGTTTGACCGCCAGTATGGGGATCAGTATGTATCCTCAAGATTCACAAGATATCTCTACACTCATGGCAAATGCTGATGCTGCTATGTATAAAGCGAAAGAAGAGGGTAAAAATACATATCAGTTTTATACATCTGAGCTAACCAGCCAAGCAGTTGAGTTTGTTTTTATGGATAATGCCCTGCGAAATGGGCTTGTACAAAATCAGTTTTTTATTCAATATCAACCTCAAATATCTAGCGATACAAAAACTCTGATTGGCCTGGAGGCCTTGTTGCGCTGGCGCCATCCTGATAAAGGGCTTATACCCCCAGATTGCTTTATTTCAATCGCAGAGCAAAATGGTACCATTAAAGAACTTGGACAATGGATATTGAAAACCTCATGTGAACAAGCTAAACATTGGCTTGACCAAGGCTATCAGATTGGCCGACTGGCGGTTAACGTAAGTGCAGTCCAGTTTTATGACGAGGATTTCCTTGAAATTGTAATGTCGACGTTGGCGCAAACTAAACTACCTCCGCAACACCTTGAACTCGAAATAACAGAAAGCTTGGTAATAAAGCAAGCTGATAAAGTTATCGATAAGCTATGTCGTTTAAATGAGCTTGGAGTATCTGTCGCCTTAGATGATTTTGGTACGGGCTATTCATCTTTAAGTTATTTAAAGAAGTTGCCCGTAAACAGATTAAAGATTGATAAGTCATTTATTATAGATATACCCGGTGATGCAGATGATATAGCGATTACAAATGCCATAATAGGTTTAGCGCACACTCTGAATCTGGAGGTCATTGCCGAGGGCGTAGAAACGCAAAATCAGGTGTCTTTCCTGGCAGGAAAGTCTTGTGATTACCAAGGCTTTTTATTCAGTAAGCCACTTGATGCCGAGGCCGTTCCATCTTTTATTCAAAATCTAATTGACCGTCACGAGAGCTGATCCTCGTTGTTGCTCAAAAAATTTATATCAATATTTATTGCATATTGCCATTATTTTAAATCAGGGAATTTCTTAATCTGAAAGTACAAAAGCACAAACAAAATCAAGGCAACTGACAGCAAGAAGTAACTCTGTGATGTATCAATAAATGTAAGCACGAATGCGGGTAAATTTTCATTGATTGTATCTTTCATAACCACTATTGGTGCAGTGAGAGCCATCCAGACTGCGGCTACTGCAAATAGCGCATGATCAATCATATAAGCAATGTAGCTGCCACGCTGCCAATGTATTTGCGTTAATCGATACAAAGCTTGTATAAGAGATTGCAAGCTGAGTACAGTTAAAATATACCGCCAGTGCTCTGCCGCTGGCGCTATGGCAAAAATTTGCTGCTGATATACATCTTCACTCATCCATAAATGCGTCCACAGAATGAGTAACAAAAAGCTATTGGTGATGATGTCAGTGATGGTGTCTGAGTTACTTATTTTAAAGCTGGGATTTGCTGGTAATTTATTTAAGGACCAATTTCGATATAACCAAGCTGAAATTGAGCCGTTCTTACCGATATAATAAAAAGAAAGCGTTACTATTAAAAACAGTAAACTTAGGTTCTCTATAAACAAACCTAAGGGTTGCAACAAAAGCCTAATGGGATTAATTGAGTCGTGTTGTATCATTGAAAACAGTGTGCGAACTACAGCATACGCAAACAAAAATGCGGCACTGTGGACAAGGACTTTTTTATAGAGCGGCATATCAATGCCTGATACAAGCGCTGGCCGAGAGTAAAACCGATTAGCGGTAGTATCAGGGTGGCCATATTTATTCAGTACTTGATTAACGGCTTCATCTATTGAAGCGTTTTCAGCGTTTAAGGCATCAACCTCATCTAAAATATTGGCTTTAAGTTCACGCCCTATTTCATCCCCTTTATCGGCAGGTAAAGATTGTTTGACTGCCAAAATATATCTATCAACGAGTTCCATTATGATTTCTCCAACAATGCTGAAATACTTTTATTAAGGTGCTGCCAATCTTCAGTAAGCTGCTCAAGTACTACGCGGCCTTTGTCACTTAACACATAATACCGACGCTCACGACCATCGGTATTCTTCCACTCGCTAGAGAGCAACTCTTGCTCGGCCAAGCGTCGGATCAAGGGATACAAGGTGCCTTCGTCAATCTCAATGCCTGCATTACTTAAATGCTTTCGTAATGAATAGCCATATTGTGGCTCCTTGCTAGATGCCAACACGCTAAGAATTAATACTCCTCGACGCAGCTCTAGCCTTAACTTATTTATGCGCGTTTCACTCATTTTCCGCCTCAGTGTTTATACTGTGCAACACATACTGTGTGATGCACAGCTTTATACTATGTCATACACAGTAAGTCAGTCAACTAAAAATTTGTTTAAATAAAAAGTACGCAGCTAATAATCGATAGTTAGCTTGATTCAAGAGGGAAGAAGTTATTCGTGCACCAGCCATAAATACAGAAGAACGTCTCAATTTATAGCCCGAAATTTCCACATGGATGATGTTAAGGTAAAAAAGACCTGTCTTCACATATCAAAAAGGCGAACCATTTCTGGTTCGCCTTTTATATTCTGTAGACCCAAAGCATTATGCTTAAAGTTCACAAACTTAATTACAGATCGACAACTACTGACCAAACTCACGATACGAATCTAAATCAGGACATGAACATATGAGGTTTCTGTCGCCAAATACGTCGTCTATCCGATTCACTGTTGGCCAAAACTTGTCTTTGGCTACCGCAGGCACTGGATAGGCAGCAAGCTCTCGGCTATAGCTACGGGTCCAATTTGCATCAATAATATCAGCAAGAGTATGTGGGGCATTGTGCAATGGATTGTCGATTGCATCCCATTCGCCTGATTGCACTTTCTCTATCTCTTGGCGAATACCAATCATCGCTTCAATAAAGCGGTCTAGCTCTACTTTTGCTTCCGATTCTGTTGGCTCAATCATCAGTGTGCCGGCTACTGGAAAGCTCATTGTCGGCGCATGGAAACCGTAATCGTTTAGGCGCTTAGCCACGTCCATTTCAGTCACGCCACTGGCCTCTTTAAGCGGACGTAAGTCAATAATACATTCGTGAGCGATACGCCCGTTCATGCCTTTATACAATATTGGATAATGACCTTCTAGCTTCTTGGCAACATAGTTAGCACTAAGTATCGCTACTTCAGTGGCTTTGCGTAAGCCTTCACTACCCATCATTTTTATGTACATGTAGCTAATAGGCAAAATAGACGCGCTACCCCAAGGTGCAGCAGACACTGCGCTATTACCTTCAAGGTTTTCACCCGTGCCACCAGCATGCAAGTTAATTACAGTGTGGCTTGGTAAGAACGGAGCCAAATGCGATTTCACGCCAATGGGACCCATGCCCGGGCCACCACCGCCATGCGGAATACAAAAGGTTTTGTGTAAGTTAAGGTGCGACACATCTGAGCCAATTAGCCCAGGTGAGGTCACGCCCACTTGCGCGTTCATGTTTGCGCCGTCCATGTAAACCTGCCCACCGTTGTCATGAACAATGTCACAAATTTCTTTTACTGCTTGTTCGTACACACCATGAGTAGATGGGTAGGTAATCATCGCACAGCTTAAATTATCTTTTACTTCTTCAGCTTTAGCGCGTAAATCCTCTAAATCGACGTTACCTTTGGCATCACAATTGACTACCACAACCTTTAGGCTAACCATTTGTGCTGACGCTGGATTGGTACCGTGTGCAGACTGCGGAATTAAACACACATTACGATGACCTTCGCCACGGCTCTGATGGTAGCGCTGAATAGCTAGTAAGCCGGTATATTCGCCCTGAGCACCTGAGTTAGGCTGCATTGAAAGCGCATCGTATCCAGTAATGTTTATCAGCCAATCACTTAGCTCATCTATCATCTCTTTGTAACCCACTGCTTGATTCACTGGTGCAAAAGGATGCAGTTGACCAAACTCGGGCCACGTCACTGGGATCATCTCAGCAACCGCGTTAAGCTTCATGGTGCAAGAGCCCAATGAAATCATCGAGTGATTAAGCGCTAAATCTTTATTTTCTAGTGACTTTATATAGCGAAGCATTTCTGTCTCGCAATGATAGCTGTTGAATACTTGATGAGTAAGGTACTCGGTCGTACGTGCAAGCTCAGCAGGAATAGACTCACTGCCTTTTTCAATTATTTGATTGTCGAGGGTCGCGACATCTAAGCCGTGCTCTGCACCTAAAAACGCATCAAACAGGTCAGCGATATCAGTACGTGTAGTAGTTTCATCTATAGCGACGCCTAGTGCGCCATCAATGTCGGTGCGTAAGTTCATGCCTTTGGCTAACGCGGCTTTGACAACTTCATCTTTGTTGCTCAACTCTACAGTAATGGTATCAAACCATGTGCTGTGCTTAAGTTTAAGCCCTTTTGAACTTAGGCCAGACGCGAGAATATCGGTAAAACGATGCACTCTGTGAGCAATTGCCGCTAAACCTTTAGGACCGTGGTATACCGCATAGAAACTTGCCATATTAGCTAGCAGTACCTGCGCAGTACAAATGTTTGAATTAGCCTTTTCACGACGAATATGTTGTTCTCGAGTTTGCAGTGCCATACGCAATGCGGGGCGACCACGGGTATCTTTTGATACACCTATAATGCGCCCTGGAAGTGAACGTTTATAAGCATCGCGGGTAGCAAAGAATGCGGCATGAGGACCACCATAACCCATTGGCACACCAAAACGTTGGGCGCTACCAAACGCTACATCAGCACCTAGCTCGCCCGGCGGGGTAATCATAGTCAGCGCTAATAAATCGGTGGCTACAGCAACCACTGCTTTCGCTGATTGTAGCGAAGCAATAAGCTCGCGAATATCCACAAGCTCACCGGTAGTGGTCGGGTATTGTAACAAGGCGCCAAACACATCATGTTCAGCAGCATCTTGCATAGGTCCAACAACCAACTCAATACCAAACATATCGGCGCGCGTTTTAAGCACATCTAAGGTTTGCGGGTGCACAATATCGGCTACAAAAAAGGCATTTGATTTTTTGTTCTTGGACACACGTTTGGCTAAGCCCATTGCTTCGGCAGCCGCGGTTGCTTCGTCTAATAAAGATGCAGAGGCTAAAGGTAGGCCGGTTAAATCGATAGTCGCTTGTTGAAAGTTTAATATGGCTTGTAAACGGCCTTGTGCAATTTCAGGCTGATATGGCGTGTACGCGGTGTACCAACCTGGATTTTCTAAAACGTTACGTAAAATGACATTGGGGGTAAGGGTGTTGCTGTAGCCCATACCAATGTAGGAGCGATTGATCACGTTTTTAGCAGCTACGGCTTTTAGCTCTTTTAGAGCATCTACTTCACGCTGCGCTTCGCCAACGTTTAAAGCTTCAGGCAAACGAATACCAGCAGGAACGGTTTGTTGCATCAAATCATCTAAGGATGTAGCGCCAACTTCAGCCAGCATATCTGCAATTTCTTGCCTACCTGGGCCTATGTGGCGACGAATAAATTCGTTTTGATTCTCTAACTCACTCAAGCTTGCTGATGACAAACTTACATTGGGATTCGTTGCAACATTCATTTCGCGTAACCTTTAATTAATAACTGCTGTTAAAAAGTGACTGTTTTACAAGTGAACAACTTATAAAAGATAACAACGACAAGCCTCAGCCTGTCGCTTTTTCTCTGTAACTAAGATTGCTAAATTAAGAGCCCTTAACGTCTCTTATTCTTCTTCAATAGCATGAGAATAAGCTTCGGCATCTAGCAGCGCTTCAACTTCTGCCTCATCTTCAGCCTGCACTTTAAATAGCCATCCGTCGCCATATGGATCAGAGTTGACTAGCTCTGGAGAGTCTTCGAGCTGTTCATTTATCTCTACAACTTCACCGGTAAGCGGCGCATATACGTCCGAAGCAGCTTTTACTGATTCAGCTACTGCGCAGTCATCGGCTTGAGAAACCGCATCACCTACATCTGGTAAATCAACAAACACCATGTCGCCTAGTAAATCTTGCGCATGTTCTGTGATACCAACAGTATAAAGACCGTTGCCTTCAGGACGGATCCACTCGTGTGTAGTGGCGTAACGTAATTCTTTTGGGATATTGCTCATAAGTTATCCTAGTGTTTTTTAGTAATGTATTAATAATAATGTGCTTATAAAACGCTTTTGCCGTTTCTTACAAAGCTTGGCTTAACTAGCTCAACGTCAACCCACTTTTTACGCATTTCAACCTGCACAGTGCTGCCTAGCGCCGCACCCTCACCTGCGGGCACTCTCGCCATTGCAATACTATGTCCAAGTGTAGGTGAAAATGTGCCCGATGTAATCTTACCCTCGCCATCAGCGGTTTTTACAGTCAATCCAGCGCGCAATACACCTTTGTCTTTAAAGACTAAACCGACTAGCTTTTGCGTACCTGCGGCTTTTTGCTGCTCTAGCGCCGTGCGTCCGACGAAGTCTCTTTCACTTGGCTCCCAAGTAATAGTCCATGCCATATTTGCCGCCAATGGAGATACCGTTTCGTCCATATCTTGACCATATAAGTTCATGCCAGCTTCGAGGCGCAAGGTGTCACGAGCACCTAGGCCACAGGGCGCAACGCCTGCTTTGAGTAATTCATTCCAAAATTCATGTGCGCGAGCAATCGGCACCATTATTTCATAGCCCGCTTCTCCGGTATAACCCGTAGTGGCAATAAATAAATCTTCGGCCTGTACACCAAAAAATGGCTTCATGCCGGCAACGGCTTCTTGCTGTGCGGCTGAAAATAATGTACCAGCTTTTTCTTTTGCGTTCGGACCTTGCACTGCAATCATTGCAAATTCATTACGCTCTTGAATATCTACCGTGAATCCATCAGCGACTTTGTTTAGCCAATTGATATCTTTTTCTTTGGTGGCTGAGTTCACCACTAGGCGATAATTAGTAGCATCAAAATGATATACGATTAAGTCATCAACTACCCCACCTGCTTCATTAATCATACCGCTGTAAAGTGCCTTGCCTTTATCTTCAAGTTTAGCCACGTCGTTTGCTAACAAGTAACGCAGATAGGCTTTTGCATCAGCGCCGGTAACGTCCACGATAGTCATGTGAGACACATCAAACATACCTGCGTCTTGGCG
>Ga0307933_1000416_pt1 | contig 39921 bp, 30 predicted proteins | sample OrgLakmetageno88_FD_201811 | JGI IMG/M metagenome (GOLD analysis project Ga0307933, IMG submission 201811) | Saline water microbial communities from Organic Lake, Antarctica - #88 | ecosystem: Environmental > Aquatic > Non-marine Saline and Alkaline > Saline | place: Antarctica: Organic Lake... | reverse complement strand
ATTGCTCAGCACCCCGGCACTCGCATCGGTCAGATCAAAGAACATTTCCTGAGCTTTAATTCCATCCACACCGACCAAGGGCAAACTTCCAAGGTTGATGACGCGACCCGCATTTTCGGCAGCACCCGCATTGCTCGTGTCAAGGCTCTCGAGACCATCAATGGCGCCGATGGCCACTTCAGAGGAGACCCCTTGAGCGGTGGCCCACTCATCGGCGCTGAGTACTCCGTTCTGTTCTCGCTCCTGTGCAGCCAGGCCAATCTTTGCCTTGTGATTTTCCGGGCTGACCCACCAGGCATAGTTACTGCGGTCGCTTGCCGACATGAGGTAGGCGCGTGTTACCTTTTCAGGATTCGCAGCAACATGAGCAGTACCTAGTGTGCCCTCACCCACCATGATGACCCAATCATCAACTTCATCGTCCTCCCTTAATGGGCTTACCGCACTCTCCACATCGTTCTTCATTTCTTCCGGCAACGAGACGAGCCAACGGCGAAACATAGAGGCGCGCTTAGGGCCATAGGTGTCACTGATGCTGGAGACTTCCGAGGCCAGTTTGCCTTCAGGCGTGTACTCACCATTCAGCCAATTGCCCCAGGAGTCGTAGGTGGCCATCCAATGTGGTTGGGCCACGCCTTCAATGGCCTCGGTTGATGGGTCGGTATCGTGAATCGCAGCCTCGGCACTGATGCGCATGTCCGGCCCCATCTCCAACTGAAGTTCCCCAAGGGCCACCATCAGGGCCATCTTCGCGTTGGCCTGCGACTGAGTGCGGGCGGAGGCAACCTCGGCGCTACGGGTGGCGACAGAAGCGAGCGAGTACAGGGCTATCCCAATCATGACCAGCATGGCCATGATCGATAAACTGGCAATCAATGCAAAACCACGCTCCTCACCTCGACGCGATTGAGTGGTAGATGTTAAGGGTCTGAGGGAAAGAATGGACATAGCAGATAAATGCGCGGTAGATCGAATATATAGATACGTAGCTTAGTCGCAAGGTGCGCGATGGCAATTTATGATCTTAAGAATTCGCAGCACCTTCCTGTGCCTTTTCAATCATGTTAAAGCTGGCGCAGCCCCTTCGCACTAGTTTGATAAGCTCAAGGACGAACTGATGGCTCAAAGATCCAATACATATTTGTCGCGCTACGCTGGGGCCCCCTACCCGAGCAAATCCGCCTGTCGGACCCCTAGATCCAAGAGTATGCCAAGCAGACGCTCAAAGAGGCCTACACAAATTTCATTGCCTACGATCATCCACTGGGATTCCAAGCGTTTGATGAGGCAGGTAGCCCGCGGCAGGGAGATACGCTGCCAGACACAGGTCGAAGCTGAGTTTACAGAGGGCGGGACTGTCGGCCCAGTCCCACCAGAGTGATAACTCGGCTTTCCATTATCGTTGTGCTTGTCCCAGCGTATCATTAGCGTCGACCTGTTCCAGGATGGAGTCTCGAAGTATTTCAGCTTCGTCCAGTTCATCGGTTCGGATACTCATGCCACTGGCTTTTCTTAAAGACATCCGGACGATTTCCTCTGCATCTACCAGAGCAGCTTCCCATTGCTCCAGCGCCATGTAGACATGGGTGCGGGCATGCAGGTGCGGTAAACTATACTTCGGCTTTTTGAGTTTTCTGCCACGCTCGTCAACTGCTTCGGGGTCATAAGGTGGTGCCAGTTCCATGATTTGATCTTTGGCGTCTTGGATGTCGCCGCGGTCCAAGGCCTCCATGACTTTTTTCTCGTCCTGCCGGTAAACGGTGTCCTCCAAGGCGTTCTGGACCTTATCAAAGCTGAGCCCTGACCTAGCAGTCAGAATCCTGCCCTGCTTATTCACCATCACGACGGCCTGATCCGGGGACATAAAGCCAAGGCGATAAATAATCGGATGGCTCAAGCCACCCGGAACCTCGAGGATCGGACTTTCATACTTTTCCACGCTTCGATGGATAGGGATACTATCACGTATCGCCTCGGCGTCCCCTTTCGCCAGCATGGCGACCATGACATCAACATCCGGACGTGAGACCGCAAAAGTAGGAAACCGACCCATCATCCTACCCGGCGAGAACGGACGCTCATCTTCCCGGTCATGAGGCACTTTCCAGGGTCCGGGTTGGGCGAAAAAGATGGCGGTGCACTCCGCTTCAAGATCTTCGGGTATGCGAAAGACGTCTCCATCCATCGTCGGCAACTCTACCTTAAGCATGCGGCGAGCATCTTCAACAGGACCCTGTGCCATATCGTAACTCAGCCTGCGTCCGAAGGACCAACCCGCGTTGAAGGGCACGTGAAAGAGCCAATACTCGTGATAGCGATCTAAGAGAAAAGAGCTGAAGATCCACATCATTGGGTATTCGGTGTGGTCCTTTATGATGGCGGCGCGGTATTTCTCAAAACGTGCTTTATCCGCCACATCCAGTGCCAGGAGGGCCGCGACTGCGAGAGCCGGCCCCGATGCAGTTTCACCGCCATACCCGGCCACAAATGTATCAATTATGTCTCCCGCCCCTACTTTAGGGTCTCGTAGGTTCTGACGTGCGAGGCAAAAGCGCGCGATGACATCCGTGCCGGCGGGAAAACCGGCCTCCATCGCAGTGTTTGCTTCTTCGACGGCGACTTCAAAGTGGGCGAGGTCAAAGTCGGCCTTCCAAAGGCCGAGCAAGCCGATGATCAATCGATTGCGAACGATCCAAAAGTCAGGAGCATCCGGATGCTCGGCAATGGCCTGTCGGCAAAGCTTGACCATTTTTTGGTAGCTGGCTCGTATCTCCGGCATTGTGCTGTGGTAGCGCTGGGGTGGAGGGATCAAACACGCTTGAATCGCCAGTAGCATTGCTTCCGGCACACTGCCATCTCCTCGCTCCAGCGGGGTCACTTCTCCTCCCCTGGCTGCAGCCTTGAGTTCCGGCGGGCGGGCCGGATCCATTTCGCCGTCGGGGTCAAAAATCAGGAAATCTCCGGTCATTAGCGCACCCAGATTCAGGGCGTAGTCATCACGACTCCAGCTGCGGATCAGGGTCCGCCGAAACGACTCGAGCTGATTCTTATAATCCGGACTCGGTTGCAGGGCCTCAAGGATTTCCTCTTCGGAAGGCGGCGGTGGCTTGGGTCTTGATTCGCGCATGCTCATAGCAGCCTGACCAGTGGGAGCAACCCGAAGATTGGTTAGATCGACGCGGGCGTAAGCCTTGTAAAACGGATTTTTCCGGCCACCCGGCAGATACAACACCTGCCAATCGACGCCAAGTTGGCGGATGATCGATTCGCCAGCGTCCGGCAGTTCATCCAGATTGAAGCTAATTATCTCCAGGCGCCCATCGAGTCGACCCTGGCCCTCTTCTGTCTTTGCAGCAGCTGCCAAATCGGCCAAATACCGCAGCGCACGAAGATCGTCTTTGGACCAAAATAAGGCCATAGTCGAATGACCAAGACCGTCCATCGGGTAGCATACGGTCTTGCCATCCGATCTTTTAAAATGGCCCACAAAGGGCACACCAAAAACCTGACCACCTAATAAATCCCGCTGGAAAATAATCATCTCATGGTCTTTGCCGAAGTGCTCGGCGATGATCGCTCGCAGGTCATTGACCAATCGGGTATCTCCAAACTCCAAGGCCATGACCAAAGTCATGCGTAGCACTTTCTTACCTGCAGTGGTTTTCAGGTATCGATCAACAAGCAAACGCAGCGCGTCGGACTTCTCCTCGACACCCGCGCCCTTCTGCGCTAATTCGACCTGCGAGAGCAAAAGGTCGGCTTCAAGCCGAAGGTCGGCAAACTCATCTGGTGCCTTGACGAGTTCACGAGAGGTTTCGAGTAAGGCTTGCCGGTATCTCGGATCGTTATCCAATTCAACAAGCTGCTGACGGGCACGAAATAGGAATTCCAACAGTTGAAAACGGGTGGAGATTTCCGTGTTGGTTTGCAGCGTTTTTTCGGCGTCACGTATCACCCTCCGAATCGCCAGGCGCTGACGAGCCGTCGATGAGCCCCCTTTAGCTGAATCGAGTTCCTGATTTAATTCGACTACCACCGGTGGGACAGCAACCAAATCCCGTGCGTCCACTACAACTGGCTGCAGCAAGCAAGTAACGAATCCAAGCAATGATAAACGAGAGAGCCTGCAGAGTCTTCGAAAGAACTTGATGTTATTTTTAAAATTCAAAACAGTTTTTTAAATTTCGTTATCTTTGATCTGTTCCAAGATGGAGTCGCGCAATGCTTCCGCTTCATCCAACTCCTCGAAGCGCTTGCTCATACTTCCAGCCAAGCTCAACAGTTGGCCAACAACCTCTTCGGCATCGACTAGCGCAAGATCCAGTTCTCCGCACGCAGCGAAGACTCGGGCGCGTGCTCGCAGGTGGCTTGCGCTGTAAATTGGCTTTTTCAGTTTGCGGCCGCGTTCATCCAACGCATCTGGATCGAAGTGAGGCGCTAGAGTAATGATTCGCGCTCTGGCAGCCTCAAGTTTGTCTTGAGCAATTAATTTGCTGATGGCCATTTCGTCATAGTGCTCAATGACATTTAGAATGACTTTGCTGCCGCGATTATTATCCATCAGGCCTGATACCGTCGCGGCGATTCGCCCGTCGGGTTGCAGGAGGACTTGATTGAAATTTTGGTCTTCCGAAAGAATGCCGAGTTGTTGCACCAAGGGGTTTTGCACGCCATCCGGCACCAATACGATTGGACAGCCCGGAGGTTCGTTGCCAATCAAGGCCTGCACGCGGTCGCGATCATCCGAGAGAACAGCCAAAACAACCTGCATGTCTCCACCCGGTCGATCTTCCGAATATTCGATTAAACTATTCAACGTCCGTATGGGCGAAGGCGCGCCGTCTTTCGCCCACGGAGCAGCAAATAGAATAGCGGTCCACATACCTGAAGCGTCTCGGGGAAGCTGCCAGGACTCTCCACCCAGAGTTTGCAATTCGACCTCCAGATGACGCAAGACCTCATCCGGTTGACCTCGCGTCGTGAAATAGTTTTCACGATATCTATAAGTTCGACCTGCCGACCAGGGAACTTGGTAGAGCCAATACCGGTGATACCGATCGAGCAGGAATGTGGTGAAGGCCCACATCTGCGGATGCCCGGCATGGTTTTCCAGAACCCGCCGACGATAATCGTCAAACCGGGAACGGTCGGCCACGTCGAGTGCCAGCAAGCATGCGGCCGCAAGGACCGGTCCCGTTGCTTTTTTGCCCCCCCGTTCAGCGACAAATGCATCGATGAGATCATCCGTATTCGCATCCGGCTCACGCAGCGCCTCTCTCGCCAGGCACAACTCCGCGATGATGCGACAGCCTTCGGGAATACCGTCGGCAATAGCAGCTTTTGCTTCGACGACTGCCTCCTCAAAACGACTCAGGTCCGCGTCGGTCTTCCAAAGGCCCATCAGGGCAACAATCAGACGATTACGCACAACCCACAGGTCAGGGGCATCGGGATATTTACCAATGGCGTCGCGGCATAGTTTGACGGCTCGTAGGTAATGTTCACCCTGTTGTGCATAGTCCAAGCGATAACGCATCGGCGGTGCCACGAAAGATTCCTGAATCGCGATCAGCGTCTCCGCCGGCACGAAGGATGCGTCACCCTTCAAGGGCGGGACAACCGCCCCGTTGGCCAGTGCCTTGAGCTCGGGTGGTCGCTCAGGGTCGATGCCACCTTCAGGATCAATCACCAGAAAATCTCCGGCCATCAGAGAAGAGAGCTGCCCGACATAGCGGGGTTGAGTCCAACTACGACCGATAGCAGACCCCAGCATACGCGCACAATCAGGCGTGCCGTCGATCCTGACTCTTTCGCGGCCTGAACCAGTCATAATCAGTGCGGCCTGCCCGGTAGGGCTCACACGCACATTCCGGGGATCGGATCTTGCATAGGCTTTATAAACGGGGTGCTCACGACCGCCGGGCAAATGGAGCACCTGCCAACCTGCTCCCGCTTCACGGACGATCGACTCACCGGCATCCGGCAAATCGTCGAGATTGAAGCTAATGATCTCAAGGCGCCCCTCCATCTCATCTTTTCTTTCCAAAGAAGCCGCGGCAAACCTGCGGACATACTCCACCCCGCCATCCTCCTTGGACCAGAATACAAGGAGAAGCGAGCGTCCTAGACCGTCCATCGGGTAACGGACTGTCTTCCCGTCGGAGCGCTTAAAGGTGCCGGCAAAGGGGGCGGCAAACACATCACCGCCGAGCATTTCGCGCTGGAAAGCGATCATCTCCGGGTCTGCAGCAACATTCCTGTCGATCATCTCCTGCAGGTCATTGATTAGAGGCTCGTCTCCAAATTCCAGTGCCATCACGACCATTAACCGCAGGGCTCGTGCACTCGCAGGAGTATTGAGGTAACGCTCTGCAAATGAGAGCAGCGCTGTTGCCCGCGCCTCTTCCCCTCCTCCCTTTTTGGCCAGTTCTACCTGAGAAATCAGTAGGTCGGCTTCAAGTCGAAGCTCGGCAAATTCATCCGGGGCCTTGACCAACTCGCGACAGGTTTCGAGTAGGGCCTGTCGATACTCGGGATCATCGTCCAGTCCGAGCAGCTGCTGGCGAGCCCGAAACAGGAACTCCAATAGCTGGTATTTCTCGTGCGGGGCATCACGCTCTTCCAGTTGCTGTTCTGCATCGCGGATCACCCGACGCAGGCCAAGGCGTTGACGAACTGACGAAGCGCTCTCTTTGGTCTCCGAGAGGGTTCGCTCAAACGTTTCAATGAAGCTTTGCGAATTCCCGTCCAGGGCAGTCGCATTCAGACAAGGCATCAAAACCAGCACGCATACCATGCCCAGGAAGAACGGGCGCACGTAAGTCAGATCTGGCTTCATCATTCAATTGGCAGCGTTCAGTTATTTCACGGCCAAGTCCGACTTCACCGGCACAAGCTTCCATTCCTTGATACTGACGCCACGATTGGGTGTGCGGGCAGTAATGCTGATCACGTTTCGACCTTCGCTGAGCTTGACCTTCATCGGTTTAGAAGTCTCCCACATACCCTTCGTATAGGGCACTGCGAATGGGGCCGGGTCATCGCGATTAATACGGACCAATACCCGAAGATCGGGAGAAACTGTCGCAACTTTGGCGGACAACTCGTATTCGCCGTCAGCAGGCGCTTCGATGCGGTATTTAAACAACTCGGGGCGACTACCCAGGCGGCTATAGTGCAGCTGATAGCCTTCGTCCCAGCTTTTCAGGAAAAGAATGCGGTCGCTGGGTGATCGCGGTGAATAGCAGGCGACAGCCGGAACCCTTATACTACCGTCTTCGGCTAAGGTGATCTCTTTAAATTCGTCGGGGATTTCAATATCCACACCCTCCTCGTCACCGATCAAATCGTCAGACTCGCCAAGCTTCATTCCGCCAACCAATTCCAAAGCTTCGACTCTCGCCTCCTCGACCATGAGCTGCTTCTTGACAAAGGCCAAGCTGTTCCAGAAGCCGCCGCCCTTACCAAAACTCCGGAGGTTAAGATCCTTTTCGTTGAAGACATCAGCAATCCACTGAGCACGTTGGACCATCGCATACTCGTCGAACTCGCGGGCTTGCGAGTCGAGGAGAAAGTCAAGCCCACCCCATGGGCCGCACCAGGCCTGGTCCCACCATGCACCGAGGCAGATGACCCAACCTCCAGGAGACCAACGGTTCATCGCACCATGGCCGGTCTGGGTGGATTGACGGGCAGGAATGCCGAACGCACGTGCGGACAATCGTCCGTAATAGGCGCGGCGACCGCAAATGCCGCCCAGCGCGATATGCTGCTGGGCCGGCGTACCCAGCGCCGGATCATCCGTCGGACTACAATAGGGCACATCACTTTTCACAATACGAACATAGCGCCACTTTGGGTCGTCGGTGGTAATATGATCCGGGCGAAAGGTGCGCAACATCTGGCGGAACCAAGCCAAGTCCTCGTTGCTGTAGGGGTCATTCGCGATGTAGCGACACTCCCAGGTATTGAAATCGGCAAAAGCGGGATCCAACTCCCCATCCAGATAGGCTTTCTCGTAGTGGAGGTAGCGTGGCACCTGCTTAATATTGGAATTGGCATTAAAGATGATGCCGTGCACCCCACCCTTACCTTCCTCACCGCCGACCTCCTCGGCATTAAGCCAGGGCATTTGAATCGCCATGCCAAGCGCCAGTCGCTGGAAGATTGTCCCGCGCTCGCGGGCCCGCTCACTCGCGGCCAGAATTGCGGTATAGACTTCCATCATTTCGCCGTATTCTCCGCCGTTGGCACCACCGGCTTCCAAAACTTGTCGCATAAGCGCTTCGTCCGCGAAAAAATCTTCCAATAACTTTTCCTGCCCGGGCCCCTGTTGAGCAAACTCAGCCAATCCGCGAGGTGTGCCGTGGCTCAAAACCGCAATTCGCATCAATTTGCCATCCAGAGCGTCGGATTTCAATACGGGTTCCAGGTCTTCCAACAGTGCGGAAGCCTGAAATAGACTGTCGGCCTGGGTTTTTACTTTGAGCGCTTCGATGGCTTTACGCTCCTCCGGGAGCGTATTTTCGTTGGGCTCTTTGATCCCATGCCAAGTTTTTCTTGTTTCCAGAAAGTTTGCCTTTTTAACTCCATCACCCTGAGGCAGAGCCTCGATCACCTCGACGCGCAAAGATTCCAGTTGCCCGGTATATTGCTTGAGCAATTCGGAGCCTTTTGCGTTCAGGGGGACTTCAACAGGCTTAGCGGTAAGGATCGGGCCACTTGTGACAGCGAGCAAAAGGGACAGGGTGAATGCCTTCGGGGATTTCATAATATAAAGTGAGTTGATGATATCTGTTATTTGCGGATCACTCCATCATTCCTGATAAACCGGAATGTATCGATGCGGTGTCCCAAGGATGATGATGGCCATCGGAGTGGTATGGGGATAAGGTTTTTTCGTACTGAGCCATGAGCCATCCGGTTTCTGTAGGCTGATGAGCGCGTCACGAATTTGTGGATACCAATTGGCGTAGTGTTCGTCCCCCGCCTGAACCATGGCTTGGATAGCATAGTAGTGTGCATAATAATAATAGCCGATTTCTTCGCGATTGAAAACCTTTGGACTGTTATTCAGGTAACGAATAGCGGCTTGCACCCACTCCGTGTCGCGCATGCCGCAGAGCTGCGCCGCATAGGCGCCACCTGCGGTGCAGGCGAGAGTCGTTCCATCGCTCCCCTGATAGCCGAAGCCGCCAGTTTTCTCGTTCCAGACTTGATCGCGCAGATAACCGACCACCCGATCAATGGTCTCGGTCGGCACCAGAATTCCGGCTTGCCGGGCGGAGGCCAATGAAACGAAGACCATTGCCGTGACCGAAGTGTCCTGCCCCGCATCGGGTCTAGCATGGTAACGCCAGCCGCCCAGCGGGCTTTGCCCCCGAAGTATGACATCCACAGCGCGCTGCAATTGTAATTGGATACGAGCATTGTCTTCGACATTAGCCGTCATGCCCCATATCTCGGAAAGAGCCAAGGTGTAAAGCCCGTGCTCATACATTCCGCCTAAATATCCGGTTGCAGATGCTTCGGCTTTCTTCAGGAGATACTCCTTGGCTCGGTTCAATGGTTCACCATAACGCCCGAAACCCGGAAAGTGACCTTTGACCATAAAAGCCATCATTCCCAAAGATGTCCCGGCGGTCGCAAATTTTCCATCATCGTTGGCCCAGGAACCGTCTGGGTTCTGAGTAGAAATCAAGTATTTCAGTCCACGCTCGATTGCGAGATCAGCGGCCTCTGTCAATTCGGGTGCGGCCTCACCTGAGTCCGTTCCTGTAACGGCAACAGGTGCCTCCTGAGCATGCAATACGTTGACTGAACCGATCAAGGCAGCTGCTACCAATGCGAGCGAAAAGAATCGGGTGATAGGCATGAGCAATTTCATCTTGAGTGGGTAGAGAGGCATTTATTCAGCGACTCGTTCGAAATAGTTTTTAAGCGTGGCCCGATACTCCAGAGGCAATTCACGTGCGAAGTTCTGGTTGAGCGCCGCCCGGTTACGGGTGCCCAGAATTTCCCATTCGGACTCCTGGTCTTTCGGCCGTTCACCACTGACGAAATCGGCAACGAAGCCGACTGCATCGGTTTGGTAAAGATCATCGGTCTCCGACTCAGTCAGCACATCCGAATCACTACTGGAAATGGGCGGGATGGCTGTATTTAGGATCAGGGCCTGCTCGATGATGAAATGACGCAGCGTCTGGTCCACTTTTAGCTGGGCAGTCTTGGCTTCTGCTTTTCGGGCCGCCTCCAGCGCACCCGCGATGGGCTCCATTTGCTCATAGGCTAGAGCGATCAAGGGATGGGTAAGTTCTCCCTCGTTTGCTTTGGCGGTCGATTGAGCCAGCTCCTCTTGAGCCTCTGCTATAGCCGGCAGGGCTTGAGCATTTGCGGGATATGCCTGGCGAAGGAGCCCGCGCTGTTTGCTGGCGATATCAAGCACGTCGATAAGCCGGTGGAGTTCAGGCGGATCGACGTGTGTGACTGAGATACTGGGCAGTCCAGTCAACATTTCCACGATGATATAAAGTTGTTGAGTATTTGCCTGCAGTGCGGTTTCGGCAGCTAGCATCGCTCCCCCAGCCTCCTGACCTGCTTCAAGTAGCTGAGCGGCCTCAGCCATCCCCGCAGCGGGAGCCTGGAAATTAAGACTCAAGTCGTAGTCTAAAAAGTTCTCCTTCACGCTCTCGTCAAGCGTATCCATATCGACGTTACCGGCAACCTCACTTAAGACTTCTCCAATTGCTTTCGCTTCTGCGGCTAGTGCTTTCTGCAGCTCCAGTGCATTTTCAGGTTCGCTGGTCTCGCGCAACTGGCGTTGTCGGTAAGCGAGCGCATTGAGGTCAGATTGAGCCTCAAAGAGGAACTCGACGATCTCACTGATGTAGCCGGTTTGTACAGAAATTTCAGCAACCAGGGCCTGAACCTCGGCCAACGACTCAACCGCGATTTCCTGAATTTCGGCCGCGTCCTCAGCATCGCCATCCTCCATCGCGAAGAGGGCGTCTTCGACATCGGATGCGGCAAATACCAGGGGTGTGCCGACATCGAGACGCTCGGCCACCAAATCCAGTGAGGGCGCAATGTCGCTGAGGCAGCGGAGCAGATTGCGTTGCGGAGCGAGTAAAGATTTCAGCTTCTCCTCGTCGGCCGACTGGGTCGCATCGATCAAATCATTTTGGCCACCGACCACGTCCCCCATGCCGTCACTGGCACTTGCAACAGCCTGTTGGAAACTGATCAAATTTTGTTCCAGATTGAATTTCGAGAGTTGCTCGGTGGCAATACTGCGGGCTTCGGCCAGCCCGAGCGCGGCCAGTTCCTGTGGCTCAAGTGCGTCCTCAACTCTCTTGCCTTCCAGGGCTGAGATGGCCGACTGCATCATACTCGAAGTCGCTTCAAGTCTGCCGATCAAAGGTAGCATATCCTTACTGGGACCTGCATCCCCTCCGCGAAGTTCCTTATAGAATCCTTCAATTTCCTCAGTCAGGGCCCGCTGATCTTCGACGAGATTGGCAGGGTTTTTCTCATCGAGAGCGGCTTCTTCGGTTTGTATCAGAAGTTCGATTTGACTGGTTTCGAGTTGTTCCAGCAAGCCGGCGCGCTCGGCCGCATCGGAAACTTCCGCCGAAACGCCCAAGGTGAGCTGAGCCAGTTCCACTAACCAGCGATCCAGAATCGCATTCAATTCATTGAGTGTCGCCAGAGCCTCGCGCTGAGTGCGCAGTGCAGCTTCGTTTTCGTTCGCACTCAATTGGGCGATTGCCTGCGCCATCGAGGCTTCAGCCTGAAGACGTTTGGCATCGCTGGGAGGTGCCGAAGGCAGGACGAGGTCTTTAAGCTGAGGTCTCGGGGCCGGAATGTCGGGTAGTGCCGCCAGCACCAGTTTGTCCCGCAACTGCGATTGGCGTGCTGCCAGTTCTTCCGTATTCGTCCCGGACTCACTGCTGGCCATCAGACCCTTTTGTTGCTCAACCAGGCTGGTAAGTTGCTCGCTCAAGCCGCGGATGTGTGCGAATTCAGAGCCGGTGCGCATGGTGAACCCGCCTTCGATGAGCGGGCGAATCAGCGGATATTGCAGCTCAGCGGCCTCAACCAAATTGCCGGAACCGGCCAGTTTCGAAGTGGCGCGAATTGAATCGGCCAGGCCAGAGCTTTCCAGTTGGTGAATGCGCCGGTTAAGACCTAAAACGAACAACGGTCTCTTGTCGTAGCGCATGGTTGCGTTGAGTTGGTTCAGCAGATCATCGGTCCATTCGGCAATCACTTCGAGTTTCTTTGCCAAGGCCCCGGACTGCGCTTCGTCTGCCGTAATGAGCTTCAACCGGATCCGGGATAATTCATCCGCCAGCATAGCGGTTTCCCGGGCAAAAACTTCCCGCGAGGCCAGAATGCCCCGTTGCATGACCAGGCTCGCGAGTTCGCGGGCAGCCGTATTGACCGCGGTAATTGCGGGCTGAGGGTCGCTATTTTGGTTGCCAACCTGAGCACGCAGCAGATCAGCGGCGCGGCCAACCTGCTCTTCGGCAATCGACCGGAGGGCATCCCGAAGCGCACCGAGTGAATCGCCTTCAACAGCATCACTGATCTGATTGGCCTTCAAATCGCCCAACAAGACCTGCATTTGATCCGCGGTGCTCACCAGTTGTTCACGCACGAGTTCCTGACGGATGGCCTCGAGCTGGCAAGTCGGCAGAAAACTATCGGCTGCCGGATCGAGCTTAACTACAAGCTCGTGAGCGGCTCGCTGCTGGCGATAGAGGGTGCGCACCTGGCTCAACAAGCGCTCCATTTGTTTATTGATTTCGGCGAGATAGTCCTCACGCGAAAGAAAGGTGATTCGCCGCGAGTCAGTCCGGACAATGTGCGGGCCTCCTTCACCGGGATACTTGTCGGCCACTTCCACCAGAAAGGTGATAGAGTCACCGATGACGAGATTGGAAACTGCTTCGCGGTAGTCCCAGTCGAGCACTTGTTCGCCACTGTCACTGCGAACAGGATCCTCCAGAGCAATCGTGTTCTCGGGGCGGCGGTTGATTCTGTAGCTGATTTTCGTGCTGCCGATGCCATGGTCATCCTGTGCGCGAACGGCCAGTTCGAGCGGGCGTCCCAGCATCGCGACAAGGTTTCCCTCTGGTTGGGTCAGTTCGATGCGGGGTGTCTGATCGGAGGCGACCTGCAGGAAGTAGCGAGGACTGGTAAAATCAAAACCATGCGTGTCTTCGATCCAGGAAAAACTGTAACCGCGCGATGCCGAGGCCTTCTCGGCAAGGGTGAGTGTGCGGCCGTCATCGCCAATCTCGAGTGGCAGGTCTTCTTCATCATCCCGATGCAAGGTTGCCTGACGAATCGGACTATCCAGGGTCAGTTGCCAGCGGACTCCGGTTTCCTCCGGGACCGTCATGGTCAGTGCCTCCAGGGTTTCGTTCGCGCGATCGATGTAGTCGGGAAAATCGAGTTCGACCTCAACCTTTGCTAGGCGCGGCGCTCGAATAATTCGCACCTGCCGCCAATCGCTTCGGGCATCGCCTGCCTTGACCCGGTAGGTGAAATCACGCGAGGCGGCGGCAATTTGGTAGATACTGAGTCCGTCGACCACCTCCAGTTCGATTTCCCGTGGGCGTCCTTCCCCGGTCTGAAGTTCGAGTTCAGCCGTTTCGGGGATTTCACCGGAAAGTTGAATCTCGATACTGGCTGGTGCCCCCTCTTTCGCCACTAACTCACCTTCAGTCAGTTGGATGTGGGTATCGGTTGGATAAGCAATCGCCAACCAGGGAGTAAAGAGACGGCCGAGACCCGCACCGAGAAAAGGTCCCTGCAGAACAACGAGGACGAGTAACACAGCGCCCAGGCCAAGAGCGACTTTTATTGGGCGCTTAAGCGCTTCAAGCGTAACGATCTTTTGCGGCACAACATTGCGAATTGCTTTCTGGGCTTTTTCCAGAGTCAGCTCCCACATTGCCGCCGAAGTGCCGGGAGCGGCACCGCTTTGCTGGAATTGTACCGCGGTCACCAGGAGGCTGTCCATATCGCCATGAGCACGTTCGACTTGCTGCGCGGTATGGGTCGCGTTGTAGCGACTTAACTTTGACCAGCCATGTCGCCAAGCCTGGCGAAGGGACACAAACAGTAGAGCCAACCCGATCATCGCGCGCAGCCACCAAGGGAAAAAGCTGATACGGTCGATCAGGATGACCCCCAGAAATAAGGGCAAAAACCAGCGGACCAGGGCCAGCAGGCCACCCAGCACATAGCGCCCTTGCGTGCGCCGCCAGACTGCGCGTAGGCATGAATCAATCGTTCTGTTGGATAACTCGCTCATCACTTCAAATCGTGCTTTCTCCTAAAAATCCACTCCATGCCCAGTAGGCCGATCAGGAGTGCCGCGACTAAGCCGTTATCCCAGAGCGGGCGCTCGGAGCGCACAGTCGTAATAATGGGCTCGACATTCAGCATGGAGCCAAGCATTGGCAAATCCTCTATCGTCAGGCAGCGGCCGCCGGTGAGCGCTGCGATACGCTCCAGGCTCTCAAGCCGCATGTTGGTGTCCGATAGTTCCCGGTTGACCGAGGCCACTTGGAATTCGGTGGTATTGGATACCGGCTGGTCATTTTCGTTGGCCTCCAGACGATAACGACCTGCCAGCGGCGGCGTGAAATAACCTTCATAGAGCCCCTTGGTCATCCGGTCCGGCTGCAGGCGAATTTGTTCCTTGAGCGCGTTTCCGTCGACCCCGTTCACTGAGATTTCGAAGGACTGTTGAATCACGGGCTCAAATTCCTCGTCGAGCACGTGAGCGTAGAGGCGAACCTGATCGCCGACTTCATAAATTGTGCGATCCGTTTCCAGACGAATCTGTTTATGCTCCCCCATCAGGCGGGAAAGGGTAAGAAACTGGATGGACTGGGACCAGACGCGCCAGTGGTATTTGTCGCCGGTCTTGAAACGCAGTCGCCAGAGACGATCCGTGGCGAGCGATAGACATTTCCCGGTTCCGTAGCGCTGCCAGGCGACCAGGGGATAACGCTGCGATCCTTCAGAGGTATCGGAAAGCGTGGCCAGCACCGTAGCACCGGGCTTGGCACCGATTAAGGGAGGGAGGTGGTCCAATGGGGCAACCCGGCTCCAGATCCGGTCATTGGCTGCGGTCTCGTTCTCAAGCAACATCACCATGCTGCTACGCCCTTCAGGGGTGAGGACCGGATAGACCGACTCGGAGGTATGCTCCCACTCGCCGTCCGCATCAAACCTTACCGGCAGCATGGTCTCGATCGGGGTGCCGGCAAAAGACATCGGGGTGTGCATGGGGCCGCAAAGCACGAGCAGCGAACCGCCTCGGTCCCGGATTAATTCCTCAAGCAGGCCAAGTTCCTCGGGCGTAAAGAACTCCGGATCAACATCCCCGAGAATGACGAGGTCGTATTGAAAGGCCTTCTCACGACTCGACGGGAAGCGTTCGATATGCTCGGGTGAATTACGAGCGAACTCGGGGCCGGCTGAAGAGGCGATGAAGGTGGTGTTCAGGCGCGGGTCGCGTTTCAGGATAGCGGACAGATAACGAAATTCCCAGCGGTTGTTGCCCTCGATGTAGAGAACGTTGACCTTTTCATTGACCACTCGGACGCTTCGTTCCACCCGGTTATTCGCCAGTGAGACTTCATCATCGAAGGGTTCGATTTCAATCGCGACCCTTGCCGCACCTTTTTGGTAGAGATCGACATTGAACTCAATGTCCTCGAATTGGAGCCCACCCCGAAGACGTATCCTCTTTTTGGATACCTGCCGATCATTAAGTCGAACGCTCAGGCTGGCGGTGCGCTTTTCGTAACCTTTGGAAAGCAGTTGCACTTGCACCGGGACCTGATCTCCGGAAAAGGCCACTTCCTGCATAACTATATTACGGATCGAAACGTCGTCGGGTTGCTCCAGTCCGATCGGAATCGGAAAGACCGGTATGCCGCGGGCGCCAAGGTCCTGAAGCACGGATTCACTCAGCCTGGAGGACGAATTGTCGATCCCGTCGGTCATTAAGACGATCCCCGCCGGCTGGGTCGCACTCGACTTGGCGACGGCTGCCAGAGAGGATGCGATGGAGGTCGCCGGTGCGGTTGCTTCAAGGCTTTTCAGGTCCTCCTCGTTGATCACGGATTGGTCGCTAATCATTTGGGGCGATGCGCCGAAGCTGTGATAACTGATGTCCAGTGACTGGGAAAGTTCCTTGATTACCGGCGCGGCTGCGTGGTTTAGAATGCCGCGGGCCAGGTCCAACCGTGAGGCCGATAGAATCGTTTGGCGCTGGTTGGCATCCAGCAGCATGGAAATTTGGTCTGGTTCCAGATTCTCCCCTGGAAGCATGCCGAGTGCCGCAGTCGCATCCGCAAAGTCTTTCGAAGTCTTTCGCGGGTCTTGCATCGACATACTTTCAGAGGTGTCGATCAGTATGGGTAAACTCCGGGCCTGAGTGTAAGATTCACTGACCACACCTGTCGGCTCGAACAGAGAGGCCACAACCAATGTAAGCGCAAGCAAGCGTGCCAGACCCAGCCCAACGCGCAGCCACAGAGGGAGCCCCCATGGACGGCGATAGAGATATAGGCTGAGCACAACGACAGCAGCGAATATCCCAATCATCAGCGAAGTCGGGAGCGGCCGGGCCCAGAAGAGCTCTTCGAAGCCAAGAGTCATGAGTGTCGTATCAAACATTCTCTGGCAGTGGGTCGGAGGTGGAAGTAGCTTTGGCGCGACTGCGAGCCATCATGCGGTCGGCTAGAAGACACTCGAAAATCAGGAAAATCAGCGCAGCGATCATAAAGAAGCGCCAAGCGGAACGACCGGTGCGGCTGGCCTCGATCGCCGCAGTCAGTTCACTTTCGCTGGTTACCACGTTGAGGCCGAGACCTTCCAGGTTGTTTCGAAATACGGGTTCAGGCAAGCGGACGATATCCGATTCACGGGGGTCGACGTTGACCGCGATGGGAATCCCCGGAGCTTGAACACTGACCCGGGCGGTATAATAGCCATCTTCGGTAGCGCTCTCAAGAAGCGCAAGGTATTGTCCGCCGGCTTCCCTTACCGGCACGGAAACGGTCTCACCCGATGGCGTCTCAAAGACTGCGTTGCTGGCATCCGGTTGATCAATGTAAGTAAGCGCCAAAGAATCGCCGACCCTGCGGGAGCGCTCGAACTCGCGGGCTGAGAGGTAGGTCACAATTTGCTGCATCACCATCGGAAAAACCGGGGTCAACGCCATGTTGTTCCAAGCCGTCTCGGCGGTGGTGGTGAACATGAATACCTGACCACGGCCAAGCGCGTGTTCGAGTAAAACCGGCTTATCGCTACCCGCTAATTTTAGAAGCGGGTAGCTGTTGGGGACAGGCTCGACTTCCAAAAGGCGCAGGAAGCGCGTTTCGTTCAGCAAATCTTCAGGCAGCGACAACAGCGGCAAGCAAACCGGGTGATCCGGCATGTTTGCGTCCAGCGGTGTCCCCGCGCCAAGTGTATTGCTGGTTTCAATTTTATTGCGAATGAGGCCCGGCAGTAACTGGCTGTCGGCACTGGCGGTGCGTTCGTTCCAGGCCGCTCCTTTAACCTGGTCGCCGGCAAACCAGATCAGCCCACTTCCCTGGCGCACAAAGCGCTCGAGCTGAGTCGCCTGCTGTTCGGTAATTTCGGGCACATCGGCAAACACGATCACGTCGACTTGTGAAAGGTCTTCGGCCGGAAAGGATAACCAGGGGATTGATCGCACCACATAGTCCTCGCCCGCGACCCCGTCGGCCCGGGCCAGCAAGGCCGCTACAACCAGACGACCGGCATCGCCTGTCGATCCATCCACGCAAAGCACCGAGACGCGTTCCCGAACCACCGCAACTGTCCGGCGCACATTGTCTGTTGCAAGAGTATCGCCACTGATCTCCGCAGTGATGCGTGTCGCGCCGGAGTTGTAGAAGGGAACAAAAAGCGATACGCTCTCGGACTGCCCCGCCTCGATTACCGGAATGAGTTTACGGTCGATCTCGACCCCATCGACACGACATTGCACGGCCACGTTGGAGACGGGGGCCTCACCGCAGTTCCGGACCGTGGCCCGATAGCGTGCGGTCGTGCCTTTGCGCAGGACCCCGGCGACCAGTTGCAGGTCGGTCACTGCCAGGTTAGCGGATTCGCCCGCAACGGAGACGATGAAGACCTCGGCTTGAGTGCCCAGATCAGCCAGCGCCTTACGTAATTGAGCGGAAGGTTGCTTCCAGTCCGCCGCTTGGCCGTCAGTGATTAAATAGACTTCTTTAGCGGGGGCTTCCATGTCGGCCACAAGCCCGGCGATGCGCTTCGGTTCGTTGGCTAGGTCCAGTGTCCCGGGACCGGCTTTCAATTCAAGCAGGGCCTCCTCAAAGCGCTCCTCATCATAGGCGATGTTACGCAACACGACTCGCTGATCGCCGCCCAGCAGCACCAGCGTGACCGGGTCGCCGGATACCATTTGATCACCGATGGCCCGCACCTGACCCAGAGCCTGATCAAAGCGTGTGTCCCCTTCAGCGCCCTGCGCCATGCTAAAAGAGCTGTCGAGCGCGATAACCACGCCGGCACGATGTTCGCCGGGCAACCATCCAGCTGAAGAGGTCCAGGCCGGGCGAGCCAGCGCAAAGACCAGTAAGAGCAGCGCAAGGCAACGCAAAAGCAGAAGCAAAAGGTCGCGCAAGCGAATTTGACGTGAACGCACGCGAACGTTTCGATTGAGGAAACGCATGGCCGCCCAGTCGGTGTGCTGCACCTGAAAACGATTCAGCAGGTGGGCCAGAATGGGCAAAGCAATACCCAGAACACCAATCAAAAGCAATGGGTTGAGGAAACTCATGGCCGCTCGACGGAGCCGCCGCCAATTGTAGATTCACGTTCAAAGAAAAACTCGGAGAGCACTGCGTCGAGGGGGCGCGAGGTGTCGGCCATGGCAAAGTCGATTCCGTCTGCAACACAGCCTGCCTTCAACGCCGCACGATGGGCTTCGAAGCTTTTCAGGTAGTCTTCGCGGATTTGTTCCGGTTGGGTCGTCACGGGTTCCTCTTGCTCCAGCCCGTCGAAGCGCCAGGTGCCGTTGAAAGGGAATTCGATCTCGTAGGGGTCAAGGGTCTGAAGCACCAGCACATTGTGGCCATCATGGCGAATGCGATGCAAACCACGCATGATGTCTTCAACGTCGGCAAAGAAGTCTGAGATCACCACCACGAAGGAGCGACGATTCATCATCAACGCGATATCATGAAGCTGCTTCGCTATGGTAGTGCGCGGCAGGGACTTGGTTTCCCTCAGTAGACGGTCGATCTGCACCAGAATACTCATGGTGGAGCGAGGAGGCAGATAGGCGCGGACTTCCGAGTCGAAGATAGACAGGCCGACCGAATCGCGTTGTTTCAGCACAATGTAGGCGAGCGAGGCAGCCAGAAACTTGGCATACTCCAGCTTGCTCACTTGGCCGGACGTATAGTTCATCGATGCACTGGCATCGATCAGGAGGTGGCAGTCGAAGTTGGTCTCTGCCTCGTAGAGCTTGGTGTAGTAACGACCGGTGCGGCCGTACACCCGCCAGTCGATGTCGCGGATCGCATCGCCAGGAACGTATTGACGGTGGTGAGCAAACTCCGTGCTGAAACCTTTGAGCGGACTGCGGTGACTGCCGACCCGGAGCCCTTCGACCACTTCACGAGCGACCAACTCAAGATCGCCGAGCTGCTGAAGCAGCTCGGGCTTCAAATAATTGATTTCCGGCAGGTGTTCCGACATCGGGGGAGGCCCAGGATTCGGTTAAGCCTTGGCCGGCTTCACTTCCTCGAGCAGTCGCTCGACCAAGCTATCTGGAGTCATTCCTTCGGATCGAGCGGCAAAACTCGGTACGATACGGTGACGCAGAATAGGCAAGCAGACGGCACGAATGTCCTCCTCGGATACGTGACAGCGCCCGCGAAGGGCAGCGCGTGCCTTTCCGGCGATAATCAAATTGAGCGAGGCACGTGGGCCAGCGCCCCAACTCATCAACTTCTTGACGAATTCCGGCGCATCCGGCTCGTCCGGGCGGGTGGCGCGCACCAGGCTGGCAGCATATTCAAAGATCGGATCAGCGACCGGAATCCGGCGGACAACGTGCTGGAAATCTATAATTGTTTTTGCATCGACCACTTTCTTGACCTCGGGAACGTCATCACTGGTCACGCTTCGCATGATATCCAGTTCTTCCTGATGGCTGGGATACTTGACCTGAATATTAAAAAGGAAGCGGTCCAGCTGTGCTTCAGGAAGTGGGTAAGTGCCCTCCTGCTCGATCGGATTCTGCGTCGCCAGAACGAAGAAGGGTTGATCAAGCTTGTATTCTTCACCTCCGGAGGAGACACGCTTCTCCTGCATCGCCTCAAGCAGTGCGGCCTGAGTCTTTGGTGGCGTACGATTGATCTCATCCGCCAAGAGCAGGTTTGTGAAGATCGGTCCTTTTTGGAACTTGAAGCGACGCTCGTGGGTCTCGGGGTCCTCCTGCAGCAACTCGGTGCCCGTGATGTCGGAGGGCATCAGGTCCGGGGTGAACTGGATGCGTTTGAAACCCAGCGACATGGTCTCAGCCAATGAGCTGACCAGCAAAGTCTTGGCCAGGCCGGGCACGCCCACCAGTAGGCAGTGGCCGCGCGAGAAAATAGCGATCATCATTTCGTCGATCACATCGTTCATGCCAACAATGGTCTTACGTAACTCGGTCGTGATTGCGTCTCTGACCTCGCCTAGTTTTTCTACGGCTTGGGTATCTTCAGTGGTCGGTTGGGTCATATTGATTTTTTATTGTTACTAATTACTAGTTATGCCGTATGTCACAGTTAAAGTGCTTTTGTTCAATAGTTTCTTAGCGCTGAACTTAACCTATTTCATGATGTTCGTCTAGATTCTACTAATTCAAATTCCACACCTATGCTTGATCTTCCTGGGTGCTCTCTGGGCAAGTTGGTCGACACAAGTGGCACGCCAGTGCGTCGTAGTTTAGGAGTAAGGTTACTCCACTAACTGCCGTCGATGTTGGTCTTATCGCGCTTCGGTTGTTTATCCTTAATACCAGGAACGGAAGTGATTTCAGGAACACGCTTCTCAATCGGGTTTTCTTTTATCATCTCGGCTGTTTTGCTGAGTATATCCCATGCTTCATCCTGAACGATACCGCGGCCGTCAGGACCTACGTTGAGCAGGAGGACGCCGCCCTTCTCATTAATATCTTTAAGTTTTTTGTAAACGGTTTCAGGAGTCTTCCAGTCATGGTCATGCGTCTTGTAGCCCCAGGATTTGTTCATGGTGTAGCACCCTTCCCAGTGTTTGACGAACCGCTCGCCAAAGTGCCTCTGCTCCTGAGTCACATAATCCAGCTCAAAGGTCGCGCGTTTCGCCACCCGGTTGTTGACGATTACGTCGCTATCCGCGTTCCGGATTGCGTTGTAGAGCAGAATGCCGTCCTCAAGAGTCCACCACTCTGCCCAGTCACCGTCAAACCAGAGGACGACCGGATTGTATTTCTCGATGAGCTCAAGCACCTGATTCCTCTGATAATCGACATAGTCCTGTTTCCCATCATCGACCATCTCCGTCTTGCCGGACCAGCCCTTTTTACCCAGTTCGTAGGGACGGACCTGGCTGGGGTGATGCCAGTCGATGATGCTATAATAAAGTCCGAAACGGATACCGTATTCAGCGCAGGCCTCCTTTAATTCCTGCAACAGGTCGCGACCTTTAAACGGCGTGCTGGCCACGTCGTAGTCGGTGTAGGCGCTATCCCAAAGGCAAAACCCCTCGTGGTGTTTGGCCGTGATGACAAGATAAGTCATCCCCGCGTCCTTAGCATTTTTCACAATCAAATCGGCGTTAAACTCGGTGGGGTTAAATCGCAGGGCCACTTCGGCATATTCGTCACTATCAATCTTAGCCGCACCCTGAATCCATTCGGAATAGCCCCCGACTTTCTCTCCCTTCCAGACCCCACCCAATTGGGAATAGCCGCCAAAGTGGATAAATATCCCATACTGGGAATCGGCGAACCATTGCATCCGCTCCTGATAAGCCTGCAGCGACTCCTCTTTAATCTCTACTTCGCTGGCGACACCGCTGACATGGAGAGTTAAGCAAATACCCAGAAGCATTTTAATTAAAGTAGTCTGTAGTGATTGATGCATAGTCATATTAAAGGAAACCTTCCTAACTTGATCAATCGAAATTGCTTGGAAAATCGTTTCAAGAGAAAGGTCGAATCAAGCGGCCAAGTCGAATATTCGCCAACTGTCCGAACATTCGATAAAAGCCGCAGCCTAACGCTTTCGCGTTAGGATCGGAGGCCTCTCGCGTCAAAACCATGGACCGAAGCGGAAGCGCTCCGACTACGAGAAAAAACGCATTTGAAACTCCACTGGTTCGAATGGCACTTAGTTCAGTAATTTTTGCAGCAACCTTTTATCCAAATTAGACTCCGGCTCAAAGTCATCTGACCCCACATACTGCAACAGGCTGTAATACATCTGGCGCAGCTCGGCTTTCATTCCGCTGCCCACTTCTCTGTCGAGTTCAAAAAACGCGCCGGAAGGTCACCCTCAGGATGGATACGACAGAACGGAGTCCTGGCAGGCCAATCAATTGTTGAAAAGTCGAACTGATCATAAATGTGACCCCCTCTAGGTCTCCCTCTCCTCCCGCCCCTAGTAAATAATTACAAAAAATACCAAAACCATTCTTGATTTATCGTATATCGCCGATATACGTATATAGGAAATGGCAAAGACCAAAAAAACTCTCTTTCCCGAAGAACAAGTCGCACTGGCAGCCTTTGCCGGTGCGCTCGCGCACCCGGCGCGCATCGCTATCATCGGGCTCCTCCAAGAACAAGGCGAAGCTTGCTGCGGCGAGATTGTGCAGGCCTTGCCACTGGCGCAAGCCACTGTCTCCCAACACCTGCAGACCCTCGACAAGGCTGGCCTGCTCCACCACCGCCAATCGGGGCCGAAGGTCTGCTACTCGCTCAACTGCGACGCCTTACGCAGCTTCTGCCACAGCTTTCAGTGCACACTCGGCACTGATCAAGAAACCTAAAACACCCATCATTTTATGAGTCAACAAACCACACCCACCCAAAATTCAAATTCCCCTCGCATCGTCATCGTCGGCGGCGTGGCCGGCGGCGCATCCGCTGCAGCGCGTCTGCGCCGTTTGGATGAGCACGCCTCGATCACCCTGATCGAGCGCGGTGCCGACGTCTCTTTCGCCAACTGCGGCCTCCCTTACCACATCGGGGGTGAGATCGAAGATCGCAACAAGCTTTCTGTGCAAACACCCGAAAGCCTAAAAGCGCAGCTCGCCATCGATGTGCAAGCCCGCACCGAAGCCATCTCCATCGACCGCGAGGCCAAGACGCTACGTCTCCGTCGATTGGATACGGACATCGAAGAAGATATCGCCTACGACAAGCTGATCCTCTCCCCCGGTGCCTCTCCCCTCAAGCCGCCACTGGAAGGTATCGACCTGCCCGGCATCTACACCCTGCGTAATTTGCAGGACATGGATCGCATCAAGACCGCAGCCGAATCAGCCAAAAGCGTCCTCGTGATCGGCGCGGGCTTTATCGGCCTCGAAATGGCCGAGCAACTCATCCACTTGGAAAAAGACGTCACGCTGATTGAGCTCGTCGAGCAAGTCCTCCCGCAAATGGATCCCGAAATGGTTCGCGCGGTGGAGCAGGAGTTGATGGACAACGGCGTCAATCTACTCCTCGGCGACGGTATTTCCGGCTTCAGCCAAGGCGAGGGCAGCGCTCTGAACGCTAAGCTCAACTCCGGCAAAACACTCACCGCCGACATGGTCATCCTCTCCATCGGCGTGCGCCCGGAAAATCAATTGGCCAAGGACGCCGGACTCGAGCTCGGCGCACGCGGCCACATCAAGACCAACGGCCACATGCAAACCTCCGACCCCGACATCTACGCAGTCGGCGATGCCAGCGAAACCATCGACCCCATCCTCGGCGGCCCCACCGCCATCGCCTTGGGCGGCCCCGCCAACCGTCAAGGTCGCACCGCCGCCGACCACATCATTCTCGGCCACGAGGCCAAGCCCTACCCCGGCTCCATCGGCACCTCCATCGTGCGCGTTTTCGACGTCGCCGCCGGCGTGACGGGTCACAGCGAGAAACGCCTCCAGCAAATGGAGATCGACTACCAAAAAACCATCGTCACCGATTTCAACCACGCCAGCTACTTCCCCGGAGCCACTCACCTCACGGTTAAGCTACTTTGGGAAAAATCCACCGGCCGCATTCTCGGCGGACAGGCCAACGGCATCGAAGGCGTCGATAAACGCCTCGACGTGCTCGCCACCGCGATCAAAGGCCGACTCACCGTGGACGAACTTGAGCACCTTGAGCTGGCCTACGCGCCTCCCTTCGGCGCGGCCAAAGACCCGCTCAACACCGCAGGCTTTTCCGCCAATAATATTCGCAGCGGCAAAGTCCGCCCGATTTACACCATGGCCGAAGCCGAGGGCACCCAATTGGTCGATACACGCCCCGCCGAAATGGCGGCACTCAAACCCATCCCCGGTGCGATCAACATCCCCTACCCGGTCTTGCGCAACCGACTCGGCGAATTGGATAAGTCCAAGCCCGTCACCACGATCTGTGCCCTCGGTAAGATGAGCTACTTTAGCGCCCGCATCCTCTCCCAAAACGGCTTCGACGTCCAAGCCCACGTCGGCGGTTGGAAAACCGAACAACGCCCTCAGCCTCCCACTTCCAAAGAAACCACTATGAACGATTCCACCCAATCCGAAGACGCCGCAACCGCCGGTGAAACCATCCAGCTCGACTGCACCGGCATGGCATGCCCCGGCCCCATCCTCCGGGTCAAGGAAGCCGCCGCCAAACTCAGCACGGGCCAAATCCTCGAAATCCGCGCTTCCGATGCGGGTTTCAAAAACGACCTGCCCGCCTTCTGCAAGGCCAACGGCTACGAATGCCTCAGCGTGGAAAAGGACAAAGGTATCGTCACCGGTCGCCTCAGCCGCGGTGCCGCCAGCCCCGTCGCTGCCAGCCCAGCCAGCTCTGGCAACGGCGCGACCATCGTGGTCTTTTCAGGCGAACTCGACAAGGCCATGGCCGCCTACGTCATCGCCAACGGCGCTGTCGCCATGGGCGGCAAAGCTACCCTCTTCTTCACCTTCTGGGGGCTCAACGTCCTCCGCAAAGACCCCGCACCCGAAGTCCAGGGCAAGAGCTTCATGGATAAAATGTTCGGCTGGATGCTACCGCGCGGCGCCAACAAACTGCCCCTCTCCCAAATGCACATGGGCGGCCTCGGCACCTGGATGATGAAAGACCGCATGGCCGGCAAAAACCTCCCCAACCTCCCCGGCCTGATGGAAGACGCCCGCAAATCCGGCATCCGCCTCGTGGCCTGCACCATGTCCATGGAAGCCATGGGCATCCGCGAAGAAGAACTCATCGACGGTGTCGAGCTAGGCGGAGTCGCCGAATACCTCGGTGCCGCTTCCGAAACCCACGCCAACTTGTTCATCTAATGAAACTCCCGCACATCCTCATTCCCTCCGTTTGCATCGCACTCCTCAGTGCGTGCAGCGATCAAACAACCGCACCCGTCGCCAAAAAACAAATGAGCGACGAGGCCTACATCGCGCAAAGCCGAGAGACGGTGCTAGCACTCAAAACAGCGCTGATGACTGAACTACAAACTGCGATCAAAGCGAACGGCGTCGCGGCGGGGATTCAAGTTTGTCAATCCGTGGCACAACCGACGACCGATGGCGTGACCGCAGGTGAACCGAAAACCAAGATCAGCCGTACTGCGTTGCGCGTTCGCAATCCGGCCAATGCTCCCGATGCCACTTCAACCGCAATTCTCCAAGAGTGGACACAGCGCGTGCTAGCAACCAGCCAACCACCGGCACCCGTTGTTTCACGCGAAGGCGATAGCGTCATCGTGCACCACCCGATACTGCTGCAAGAAGGCTGCGTCGCTTGTCATGGAAAACCGGATACATTTGCCCCCGAGGTCGCACAAGCACTACAGACCCTCTACCCGAATGACGAAGCCACCGGCTTTGCAGTCGGCCAGCTAAGAGGCGCGTTTCGTATCGAGTTTACGCGTTAGGTCCGCTAGAAGCCATGCGTGGATTTGGGCGACAAGCTCAGGCCAGACGGGAGTCTGGCGATCCCGGGAAATCGTAAGATATTTGCAGCATTCAAGCCGCCGGTCGGCGGTTGAGGCCAATGCCTTGCAATAGCTGGATACAAACTTGACTATATACCCGAGCTGACTAGTCTAGTCAGAGTGAATCAGAAAAAATACCACAAAAACGATACACCCTTAGCAGACTGGCAACTACAGGAGGCCAAAGCCTGCTTTAGCGAAGTCGTGCGCCGTGCCAAGGATAGCCCGCAAAGAGTGACCGTGCGGGGAAAGCCTTCGGCGGTGGTCGTTTCGGCGGAGTATTTTGAACGGATGCTGCCGGAATCAGGGGCGAGCCTCAGCGAGCTGATGCGCAATGCGCCCTTGGGCGACGTGAAATTTGGCGAACGAGGCGAGGCCATGCCTGTGCGGGAGGTTGAACTGTGAGCCAAACTTTGACTGGCTGGCTGCTCGATACCAATGTGCTCTCCGAGCTTCGCAAACCGACATGTAACCCAGCGGTCAAACAATGGATCAGCCAGCGGCGGAGCATTGAACTCTATGTGAGCAGCGTGACCTTTGCGGAAATTCGCTTTGGCATCGGACGGATCAAAGATCCGGACCGTCGACACGCGCTCAACCATTGGCTGCATTCCGAGTTACGCCCGTGGTTTCGCGAGCGCGTGATCGAGATCGACGAGGCCGTCATCCTGCGCTGGCGCGAGATGGTGGAAGCCGGGCGCAAGCGCGGGCATACTTTCAGTCAGCCAGATTTATTCATCGCCGCATCCGCCGAGCTACATGGCCTCTGTGTGGCCACACGCAACACGGCTGACTTCATTCCGACAGGAGTGGCCGTGCTGAATCCCTGGAAGGAACAATAAAGACACCACCTTTTAAGGCTTCGCATAGGGCCAAGGCTACGTTTTGAATTGGAGCTAAAAGGGGAACAAATGGGGTCGTTCCGTAAATTTTTGCAAGGCAAATTGGGTAAAGGGCTAATTTTATTAGCAGGTTATACATGCCCTGTATTTCAAGAATCCATTGGGCTCAAAAAAGGATTGATGGCTCGGACTTCGCCATAGATTTGGTCATGGTTTAGGTCTTCGGTTAGCAGTTCAGTCGCTCCGCTTTGGTTTGCCGTCGCGACGATCATGGCATCCCATAGAGAGAGGTCATAGCGTTCTCTGAAGTGCAATCCGCGACCAAAAATTTCCTGCGTATTGTCGATCACTGGCCATAGGCTGATATCTTCTACGATCTGCTTGGCTTCTGCGTGTGAACCAGACTGCTTGACAAAATTAACATAGAATTCTTGCAGCACTTGAACGTTGACCGCGAACGATCCAGGCTTCTCCCATGCCTCTCTCATGAGCGCACGGGCAACGATGCGTTTAGACCCAGCGTCTTGATCGTAACCGTAAAGTAAAATATTGGTGTCGAAAAATTTACGAACGCTCATGTGCCGCATCCCGAGAAAGAGGTTGGTTGCCGAGTCTATAGCCTTTCTCTAGGCGTGCCAAGGCCGATTCCGCTCGGTCATGGGGCAGATTTTCGTCGCCGAGCACCGCCTCCAAGCCTTCGATCACGATGCTTTTAAAGCTCGTGCGCCGTTTCGCCGCAGCGATTTTTCCTCGCTCCAGTAATTGAGGGGGCAAATCAAGTGTCGTTTTCATATTCGGCAATAAAACAATATTTATTGCTTTGGTCAAATCAAGATTGAGATTATCAAAGATTGGAGCGAACACCCGTAGCGGTTGACGATGAGATCAGCCGGAGCAAATAAGTCCATGCGTTCAAAAAAAGCCGTCTCGAAAACCCACACCACTTGTTCAACTAATGAAATTTGATCTCGGTTATCCGGATACCACCGTTCATCCTGTATCTTCATGCACGCTGCACGCTTAGTCCTTTCTGTCTCGCTTTTACTGGGGGGCTGCGTCGGCCTACCTGACAAGCAAGCCGATAAAATCGAGGAGGCCCTGACCACACCATCTTCCTATCAGACGGAAACGCTGCCACAGTTACAGGTGGTCGCGACCCTACTTGAACTATTCGACGACCCTGCCTTGACCCAACTGACCGAACAGGCCTTGGCTAATAACCCCGATCTACTCCGCACCTATGCACAGATGGAGGAGGCGGGGTTTAACTTTCAAAAAACCAGAGGCCGTTTGCTACCCTCCTTATCGGGCAACGGGTCGGCGAGTCGCTCCGGTTCGGAGCAGGCCGCCAGCCGCAACCAATACACGGCCAGCCTCGACGCACGTTGGGAGGTCGATCTGTGGGGCGAACTACGCAGCCAAAGCCGCGCCTCCGCCGCCGACCTGGCTGTGGCGGAAGCGCGCTACGAATCGAGCCGCCAATCACTCGCAGCGCAAACCATGCAGGCTTGGTTTAATCTAATCGCCGCCGAAAAACGCCTCGCCCTTGCCGAAAAAGAGCGCGACAGCTTCACCTCCACCCTCAACCTGGTCGAGCGGCGCTATCAAAGCGGCACCGCAACCAGCACCGACCTTGCACTGGCACAAACAGACGCCGCCAGCGCCGGGGGCGACTACATCGTCCGGCAAAGGGAACGCGATGAACGCGCCCGAACGGTGAAGTCACTGCTCGGCACCTACCCCGACGACACACTGGAGGGAAGCAATCACTGGCCAGAACTGAACCGCACAGTCCCGGCTGGCTTACCCTCTGAGTTGTTGCTGGCGCGACCCGACATCATAGCCGCCTATCAAAACATACGGGCCGCCGATGCCCGCTCCGGTGTCGCTTATGCCGACCTCTTTCCATCCTTTACACTCACTGCGAGCGGCGGCCGTAGCTCCGACACGCTGTCCGATCTGGGGCGAAGCGCCTTCGACGTTTGGTCGCTGGCCGGACAAGTCGTGGCTCCGATCTTTGAAGGCGGCCAACGCCGGGCAGAACTCGGTGCTGCGGCACTGCGCGCTGAGCAAGCCTACCAGAACTACCGAAGCGTTGTCATCCAGGCCTTCCAAGAAGTAGAGGACGCGCTCCAGGCCGAAACCTATTTGGCACAGGAAGAGGCGACCCGCCTCAATGCCCTGGAAGCCGCCCGCCGTGCCGCCAGCCGCAGTCAACGCGACTACGAATCCGGCTTAATCGATCTCCTCGACTTTCTCCAGGCCCAGCGCCGGGTATTCAATATCGAAGCCCAAACCATCAACCTCCGGAATGAGCGACTCAGCAATCGTGTCAGCCTCGCGCTCGCCCTCGGCAAGGGCGTCTAGCCCAAAACTTCCCATGACTAAATCTCAACGTATCCTCAACATCGTTTTGCTCCCGGCACTGATCGTGGTCGCCGTGTTCATCGTCAAGGCAATGGTCGCCGGCAAGCCGGAGCGGGTCATAAAAAAGCCGAAGCAAGCCATTCCCGCCGTGCGCTATATCCCCAGTGAACCGGCCACCATTCGCCCCAGCATCACCACCTACGGTAATGTGAGCAGTTACTATGAAGCGCAACTCTCCGCACAAGTACGGGGGGAGATCCAGCAGATTGCCCCCAACTTTAATTCGGGGCAAAACGTGGCCAAGGGCGAACTTCTCCTCCAGATCGATCCCGCTGACTACCTCACCGCCATCGCCCAACAAGAAGCCAACCTCGCCACCGCCGAACAAGCCTACTCACAAGAAGCGACCCGCGCTGAACTGGCCGAGCAAGACTGGCTCGAATCCGGCCACGCCCTTGAAGACGCCAGCCCCCTAACCCTGCGCAAACCTCAACTCGCTTCCGCCCAAGCAGCCGTCGCCTCCGCCCAGGCTAATCTGGAAAAAGCACGCCTCGACCTGTCGCGAACCAAGATTCGCGCACCCTTCGACGCCATCGTGCAAAACCGCAGTGCGAGCCCGGGCAATGTCGTCAGCATCGGTGCCATACTCGGCACCCTCATTGCCAAAGAGCGCGCCGAAGTGCGACTCCCTCTGACCCCCCAACAAGTCACCCGCCTCGAACTCCCCATGAACGGCGCCAACCCAAACTTGCAAGCGAGGCTAACCACCCCGACCCAACCGGACGCCGAATGGCTGGCCACGATCAGCCGCACGGAGCCCGGCGTAAACCGGCAAAACCAGGTTATCTACGTAGTCGGCGAAATCGAAGCTCCGTTTGAAAATCCACAGGCCTTTTTACCCATCGGCGCTTTCGTCGACGCGACCATTCCAGCCAGGCCGATCGAAAACGCCCATCGCATACCATCCACCGCGCTGGTCGAAGACGCCTACACTTGGCTCATCGATGCCGACAACACTTTACGGAAAGTATCCGTCAGCCGCCTCATCGCCGAAGGTGACAACCTCATCGTTCGCTTCGAGCCGGCCATCAATAGCGAGACCCTAAAAGTAGCGACCCGTCCACTGGCTTCCTTCCGCGCAGGGCAATCCGTCAAACCAAGTGCGCCCAGCGAATAGATGAGCCCGATACAAAAGCATCCCATCATCGCGTGGTTCTGCGGTAACAGCGTCGTCTCCAACCTGCTGATGCTGATCATCCTCGGCTTGGGCGTGAAGGCCGCCATCGAGGTTCGCAAGGAAACCTTCCCCTCGTTCGCAGCCGAGAGCGTCACTATCAACGTGCCCTTTCGCGGCGGCACGCCCGAAGATGTCGAGCGCGGCGTCGCCATCAAAATCGAAGAAGCCCTTCAAGGCGTCGAGGGGATCGACCACATCCGCAGCATCTCGACCGATTCCAGTGCACAGATCACGGTCGATGCGATCGAAGACTACCCCATCACCAAGCTGCTCGACGAAGTCAAGATCCAGATCGATGCCATCTCCAGTTTCCCTGATCAAGCGGAAAAGCCTGTCATTATCGAGAACCAGCGCCTAAGCACCGTCCTGCGGGTCAATGTTCACGGCCAGGTCGATGAAAGCCTGCTTAAGGAGACGGCCCGCACCCTCCGCGACGACTTACTCAAGCTGGAGAACATCACCCAAGTCGAGACGACCGGCGCACGCGACTATGAAATTTCCATCGAAGTATCCGAAGAACAACTACGGTTCTACAACCTAACCTTCGACGAGATCGCCCGCGCCATCTCCAGTAACTCCGTCGATCTCTCGGCCGGCTTCGTCCGCAGCGCCAGTGGCGACATCTCCGTGCGCTCGCGCGAGCAGGCCTACGTCGCGGCCGACTTCGCAATGATCCCCCTCCGCACCACCGAGGAAGGCACCCGCATCTACCTCAGTGATGTGGCCGAGATACGCGACGGATTCGTCGATCAACAATTCCTTTCCCGCTTCAACGGCGAGCCGTCCGTAGGCCTTGAGATCACGACCGAAGGCAGCGGCGATATTATACTCGCCGCAAAAGAGGCCGCTTCATTTGTGGCCCGTTATGCTGAGATGCACGATCTGCCGGAAGGCGTCCGCGTGAGCGCCTGGCAGGATGGTTCCGAGCCCATCCGCTCGCGGCTCGGGCTCTTGACCAAAAACGGGTTGACCGGCGTTTTGCTCGTCCTCATCACGCTCGCATTCTTCCTCAACCTGCGCCTCGCGTTCTGGGTGGCGCTCGGCATCCCCATCTCGATTGCAGGCGCTCTGGCTTGCTTCCCGGTCGGTTTCATCGACCTCTCGCTCAACCAGATCACTGCCTTCGCTTTTATCATCGTGCTCGGCATTATCGTGGACGACGCCATTGTCATCGGAGAGTCGATCTATACCGCCAAGGAAGAAGATGAAGCAGGCGACCAACCGCACCGGCATCTCGATTCAACCGTGCGAGGGGTGTCGCGCGTCGTGACCCCCGCTACCTTCGGAGTGCTCACCACCATCGCCGCCTTCTACCCGCTGACCCAGGTCAGTGGTCGCATGGGTAATGTTTTCGGGCAAATCGCTATAGCTGTGATCTTCTGCCTCATCTTTTCACTTATCGAATCGAAGCTGATACTCCCATCGCACCTCAACCATATTAAAGTCAAACAGGTGCCCAAATTCTGGCTCTCAAAACAGTGGTCGCGCTTTCAAAAGACCGTCGCCCGGGGGCTCAACCGCTTCGTCACAAAACTCTACCAGCCCACCCTACGCGCCTTAGTCCCTTATCGCTACCTCACCCTCGGCGTATTTGTCGCCATCTTGATCCTCGTCGTTGGCCTACTCCCCTCCGGCAAACTTCGCTTCGTTTTCTTTCCCGATATTTTCCGCGACGCCATCTCCGCCAATCTGGAACTGGAGCAAGGCCTCCCGGTGGACTACCTGCACAAACATACAGAGCGCATCGTAGCAGCACTGCTCGAAACCAGTCGTGAACTTGAAGAGCAATCTGGCGACCCCATACTGGTCAACTTCTCGGTTAACGCATCAAGTAACACCAAAGCCTCCGTCGCCGCAGAACTGACCACCTCCGAATCCCGCAGCGTCTCCACCAACGAAATCGTCAAGCTCTGGCGCTCAAAGCTGCCCCCGATCCCCGGCGCCAAAGCCCTCACCCTCTCCGGTGCAGCAGGCCCGCCGGGACAGGGATTCAATATCCAGCTCGTCAGCCAGTCACTCGAAGACCTCCAGGCGGGTGCTGATGCGATGCAAGCCCAGGTCGCCACCTACCCCGGAGTCTACGACATACAGGACACCTTCGACTCCGGACGCCCCGAAATCAGAGTGGCACTCACCCCCGAAGGGCAAGCCGCCGGCCTCGACAAACGCGAACTGGCCAACAACATCCGCAGCGCCTTCTTCGGCACCGAAGCCCAGCGCATCCAGCGCGGGCGCGACGAGGTCAAAGTCATGGTGCGCTACCCCTACGAAGCGCGCTCCCAGCTCGAAACATTACGCGAGATGCGCGTGCGCTCCGGCGATGGCACCGCCATCCCCTTCTCCATCGTCGCCGACACGACTTACGGAGATTCCCTCGCCTCCATCGAGCGTGCCGACTATAACCGCATCGTCACCGTCAAAGCCGAGATCGATAAATCGATCACCTCCGGCGACGAAATTCTCCAACAAATGGCCGAAGAATACTTCCCCAGCTTCCGCGCCGAATTCCCCGGCGTCTCGATCGAGCTTTTCGGCGAAGCCGAGCAACGCAGAAAGTCCATGCGCTCCCTCGTGTCCGGATTCCAGCTCTCCCTCGTGCTGATCTACATCCTCATCGCCATACCACTCAAGTCCTACATCAAGCCGCTCTTCATTATGTCCGTCATCCCCTTTGGGATCATCGGCGCATTACTCGGGCACTTCCTCGTCGGCATACCGGTCAGCATCCTCTCCATTTTCGGGATCCTCGCCCTCAGTGGTATCGTGGTTAACGATTCCCTCGTGCTCATCTACCGGATCGACGATCTCCGCCGGGAACAAAGCGAACTCAGCCTCGCTGAAATGATCATCGTGTCCGCAGGCCAACGTTTCCGCGCGATTTTACTCACCACCCTGACCACATTCGTCGGCCTGGCTCCGCTACTCGCGGAAACCTCCGTCCAGGCGCAGTTCCTCAAACCGATGGCCGTCTCTGTCGGCTTTGGCGTCATCTTCGCCACAGGCATCACCTTAGTGCTACTCCCCATGATCCTGCTCATCGCAGACGACTTCGGCACAGCCACCCGCAACTCATTGGCCTACTGGAAAGACATGCCCAAGCGCCTGACCGGGAAGAAAGCTTCAGGTCTAAATGCAGACCGCTAACGAAGCAAGTCCAGCAGTTCTGCAGGCGCCATTGCACGAATCGGTGATTGCTTGTAGTGCTTTAAATTTCGAGTCGCCACTACCTGAGCGCCAAACTGCTCCGCTGCCGCCACTTGCAAGGCATCCTCGAAGTCGGGCATTTTTAGGCTCAGCGCAAACTCTAGCGAGCGGCTACCAGTCTCAGGAACCACCATAAACTCAGCTAGGCTTTCGATAAACTCATGGGCGCCGCCGCGAATCAAATAATCGAGATTGGCGACACTGTGCCAAGCAAGTGCGGAACGCCCCGGGTGCCTCTCCGCCCAATCGAGCAGACCCGCACTCGCATCGAAGTGCGGCTCGCGCCGCAGCCCCACATCTAACAATACATCGCAATCGAAAAAAAATTTCATCACAGATCGTATTTCTCAGCAAGCGCCTGAAAACGAGCGTCACCTTCTCTACGTTCCAGTTTTAGCTTCCCCGCCCAGCGCTCTGAAAAAGACTGCTTCGGCTCAGGCGCGTCACCCGAATCGACCATAGAAACTTCTCGCAGCAAGTCCTCCACCAGGGCGGACAAACTCTTATTGCGAAGCCGCGCGGCACGCTTCGCCGAGTGCGTCACCTGTGGGTCTACAGTTAAAGTAAGTCGAGATTTCATACGCATACGTTGCAATCATACGCATACTAAGTCAAGTGACGATGACTATGAATGACGACGCAGTGCGATCAGTCACCGTCTCCGTCTCGCTGCGGATATTTTAAATAGCCTGCAGCGCGTGCCATTCGGGTCAAGCGCGCGCCATTCGGGTCATGTCGTTATGTTTGCGCGTGCCATTCGGGTCATGCGCGTGCCATTCGGGTCATGTCGTTATGTTTGCAATTTTCGGCGGACTTGGGCACCAATACAGGGCTCTGTCTACGCAATGCCCTACGGTATTTGCAAATGTATAAGGACTATGTGAGAGCAGCCTCAGTTATAATAGGGGCTTGCGAATCCAGAGCAATTGATGAGTATTCCAGAAGTGGAGTTATATCGCGAGTTTTTTGCTGTTATCGAAGGTCTAAACCAGGAAGGTTTGGCCTACTCGGTTGTGGGTGGCATTGCACTGGCTTTTCATTCCCAACCAAGGTTCACTCGTGATATCGATATTCTCGCGAGGCCTGCGGACTTGAAGTGTTACCAGTCAATCTTCGCGAAGCTTGGATATACTGAAGTTGCCAAGCCATGGACTTTCCAAAAAGCAAACATCACGCTGCACCGCTTCGGAAAACGCAGCTTGGAGCACGACGAAGAATTAATAGTTGTCGATTTACTGCTTGGCCACGAAGACCGACATGCTGAGATCATTAAGCAAAGTACACTTGACGAATCGCCCGCAGGCAAGGTCAATTTAGCCACACGAGAGGACTTGATATGGATGAAGCGCATCCGTGGATCGAAACAGGATGCGGCGGACATTGAAAAATTGGAGGCAGACGAATGAGCCGGATCGAGCAGGTCATGCGTGAATTGAGCGACCTGAGGGATTTTTACCTTAAACTACAGCAACGACATGCTGGAAGCTCCTCGGTCAATTCGGGCTTGGTTATGGCAGAAGAAGCCTCTGACTATAATCCTAAAGTAACCCCTGAGGCGAACGTGTAGCAGACCGAGGGGTCAGCCGAGCTACACCCTTTCGGGGCTCCGCTCAACCGACGAGATTCACGATGCAGAAAAGCAGCAGTCCAATTTTCCATGCTTTCTTTTTCGTTCATTGAGGAGGTTTCTTTCCATGGCATAAGTGCCATTTAGGCCGGAAGATTTAGGAAGGAAGATTTAGGACACCCATATTTCATGGGTCTTACTCTCTTCGATAATATGGCCATAAAGTTGTTTGAGCACACACGGGATAGGTGCCGAGCTTGAGGACGCCTATATTTCAGTACTGACCATTCACGAACTCAAGTTTGGCATCGAATGCTTGCCCGAAAAATCTAATCGCAAAGAAACTCTGAATAAAGTTGTTGAAGAACTGTTGGCCACTTTTCGTGAAAATCTTTTGCCGATCGATGAAATGGAGTCTCGAGTCGCGGGAAAAATTCGCGCAGATGCTCAAGCAGCTGGACGCACGATCCATGTGATCGACTCGTTGATTGCCGCGACTGGTCGAGTGAAGAACCTGACTGTGGTGACGCAAAATGAAAAAGATTTTGCTCATTCGGGTGTGATGATCGCAAACCCTTGGCGCGGATAGGGCATATTTTAAGAGTCTGAGTGGTGAGCGAGGGCGGGCGGTTGTCCCTCCTGCATGAGCTAGCCGAATGCAGCCACCAGGATACGGCCGAAATCATCGACGGTCTACAGGAGGAACGGGGGTGATGCCCCCCTACTGGGATACCTGCCGCTAACGGTATCCGAAGGATGTTAAAAAAATCTTCGTCCCTGTAATTGGCAAAAAGTATCAGATCGAAATAGAAAGAAGTGGCTAAGAAGCCGCCAAAACAAAAGAAAATTATATGAGCAAAACCAACCAGCATAACCTAGAAGCTCGCTTTGACGATGGAGAGGACATCCTCGACTATTTTGAAATTGATGCCGTTTTAACCACAAACCGCTTGATCGAGCTATCCAGAATCCTTAACTTGTCCGCGCTCGCCAGAGAGGCGAATATCAACGTGTAGACGCTTCAGGCAAAAATACGTCGCAAGACGCCGTTATCCGGAGAGGAAACGCGCCGCATAGCAGATGCGCTCAAGAGGCATCATTTGGCAACAGTTTCTAAAATTAAACCCCTCAGAAACATATGGAGTATGTCGGGAGAAGCTCCGGTTACTTTTTTTCTTCTAAAGTAAGCATGCGTAGGAAGTTGAATTGTTCTTCGAGCACTTCGATCAGGGTGAGTTTCAGGCTGGAGATATCGCCGTAAGCGTCGAAATTGTGGATGCCGGTGACGCCTTCCCAGCCTTTGGTTTGGAGGATACTTTGTGCGACGGTCTCGGGGAGGAGGACGCCTGCGTATTGATAGGTGGCGGCGTTGGTGAGGGTGGCGTAGGAATTAAAGTGGCCGACAACGGCGACGATTTCAGGGGCCTCCACAATCTTTTGAGCGATTAGGCGGCTCTGGGTAACGTCGGATGCATCGTCAAAGGTGCGAAGCACGACCTCGCGGCCGTGGACACCCCCGTTTACGTTGATTTCTTCGATTGCAATTTCCACAGCAATGGTGGCTCCCAGGGCATCGGCAATCGTTTCGAGGTTGGCCTATCAGGGATCGAAAAATCCGCCGCCAATATCGCTTAGGTCTAATTGAGACAGTAGCTGGCCACCAAAACCGCCAGGCGCTTACGCACAAGATTGTCGTAGCGATTGCCTTCATCAACTGACAGCTGAATGCCGAGTATATGTATCTGCCAGTCGACCGAAGTGAGCTGTTCGATTGTTTTGACGATCATCCGTTCATTGAGGCCGCACATCTCACGACCGAGATAATCGATCAAAAGTTTACGATTAAATCCGCTCTTTTTGTCGTCCAGCTCTAAAGCACTCTCCTCCTCATCGTCGATAAGCAGACGGGTATTCAAAAGGTCATATGCGGGAGCCAGTTCGATCAACTTCCCGTTCTCGATTAGAGACCAGTTTTTCAAATGCATATCCCCGTTTCCCGTCACCCAGCAGAAAAGCACACGGTGAAAAAAGCGAACCAGTTGCAGACGGGGGTTGCTGCAGTGTTCCCGGATCATGCGGGCAAGCGTTTCCAAGTTGCCGAGGTATTTCCAAGAAGCGGGCACCTCAAGGATCTGGCATGCATCTTCGCAGCGAATACGATGACGGTTCTGACTCCCCCACCGATCAAAACGCTCGATCCAGTAAACCCCGAGACCATCCTCAGCTTTGAGCCAGCCAAAATGAGGCACGTCAATTCCAGCCACGCGCGCAAGTCGCATCGTCAAAGCCTCGTTTTCAGCCGCTCCGGGGAAGGCCTGGGGAGAGGGTTTTAAGATATAGCTCCCATTCGTCTCGACGACTTTGAAACACTGATCCTTGCGGGAAAATATCGCCGAGACTTTGGGTTGAACCCCTGACAAGGACATTTTTAGCTTATGCTTGGCGTGAAACGCAACCAACTCATTAGATGCATACGGGACTGCCTCCTCCTCTGGTTGAATCGCTGTGCGTCGAAGCGGTTTTTGCTTGGGCGACAGCTTACCGATCAGCGTGAGCGAAGTTGGATTTACTGGCCATGTCACCAAAAGGAGGGAGCCCCTGAACTACTGATTTCGACTGCATAACTTCGCTCACTGCGCTCATTTTTCTCTGCCAAGCAGTAGAATAGCATCTGCCGGCGAAAGAACCTTTACAGGATTACACACATTGGCCGGAAAGTGAGCCTGATTTCCAGTGACTAAGACGCGGTCTGTGGTGACTAGAGCTGCCGCCAGGAAAACTTCATCATCAGGATCGGGGAGCGATGGAGCCAATGCAGGCGTGACTTGGTCGCCAGGGCTAAAAACCGCCATAAGTGATGCAACGACTTGCGGTGAAAAACAAAACTTAGGGCGCAGAAGCACTTCGCGGTATTCTGCAAGTATGGGAGCGGACCAAGCCAGGCGTATCCTGCCTTCGACTGCGGCACGCAGAATTTTATCGCAGTTACCTCCTGCTGACAATGCTGCCGAAACCACCACATTGGTATCGATGACCCAAACTGGTGCGGCCTCTGTCACTACTTGGCGGGCCGGGCTTTACGCCGCTCTTTGCGCATGGTCGAAATTTCATCGTTAATCTCATCCATGTTGAACTTCGAAGCTCCGGAACTTGCCGCTTCAGCTTGAGCGGCATCCAGGGCACGACCAAGCAAAAGGCGGCGCAAACTATCGAGGTCCGCCTCTATACCACGACCACTGGTCGGAATCAGATAAGCCGCAGGCACTCCGTTCTGAGTAATGACCTGGGGACCCTCCTCCGACATTTTGGACATGACTTGCCCCGGCCGCTTTGAAAGCTCTCGTGTAGTGACAAAAGATACCATGCCATTACCGTCGGACAAATGTCCGGCACAGTCAAGCGAAGAAGTAAAACAGTCTATCTTAAAATATGCTTAGGCCCATTAGAGACGGCACAAAAAATGGGGAACAAATTTGCTGCGCCATCTACACTGCGTTTCGTCGTTTCCGAAACTTGTTCCCCATTTTAAGAGTGGCTGGCCAATCACTATTGAAAAAGGCGAACTGATCGAAATCAGAGCAAAGTGGTTAACAGCCCCAGAGCCCTTATTTAAAGGGATTCAGCGCCATCGGACACTTTCTATTTCGATCATCGTGATCGAAATCAACCGTCGTAAGGACAGATCCAAGCCTGAAAACAGGCCCGAAATCTTGCACCATTTCGATCATTTCGATCACTTTTGCCATTCCAGCGGCGTTTTCGGTTTAAATACTATGCAGCTTCGGCTACCTCCTTTTCTTCGTGATAATAGTAGTTTAGCAATCCGCCTAGCCGTTCACTTTTTACGATCAGTCCGCTCTGTGACTCTGCTTGTGGCTGATTTGGGAAAGGGATCAAATTGTTCAATCCCTGGTGATTCCGTTCATGGTGAAAATGTGAAATATACTGACTAACAGCTCGCCTGAGTGACTTCTCGCTAAAGAAGATCATCTGATCAATACACTCTCTTTTGATTGCAGATACGAAGCTCTCAGCGTAACCATTCTGCTGCGGGCACCCTACTCTAGTTTGGATCACTTCTATTCCCGAATCTGTGAGTAATTGCCGGAACTCTTTTGTATACAGCGGATCATGATCGCAGACAAAGAAACGGGCATCTTTAAGGATACCATCAATACCATCGGTCATATTACGGGCAAGTTGAGCCATAACCGCACCGTTCACCTGACAGCCGATATGAACGATCTCAACTTGGCGCTGTGCTAGATTCATAACGAAGAACACGTGATAGCGCACGAGGCCGCGAAGCATCCAAACCTCCACAGTAAAGAAGTCCGCCACGGACATGACATCCATGTGAGAACGCACAAAAGTGTTGCTGTTCATGCCGCCCAGAGGGCACCCGCATTCCCATCCCTTCGGGCGCATCTTCGATACACCATCTCCGCACGTCCGTGCTCCGTCCAGTTGGAT
>Ga0307933_1000414_pt1 | contig 39940 bp, 35 predicted proteins | sample OrgLakmetageno88_FD_201811 | JGI IMG/M metagenome (GOLD analysis project Ga0307933, IMG submission 201811) | Saline water microbial communities from Organic Lake, Antarctica - #88 | ecosystem: Environmental > Aquatic > Non-marine Saline and Alkaline > Saline | place: Antarctica: Organic Lake... | reverse complement strand
CCGAAGTCACCCTGCCGCAGCAACCCGCGATTCTGGAGCGGTCGGATCTGAAAGCCGCCCTCGCCGCCGGATGGGCCGATTTCAAGGCCATGCCGATCTACGGGCTGTTTTTCGCCCTGTTCTACCTGCTGGGCGGGATGGCGCTCTATTTCGGGATGATCGCCAACGGACAGCTTGTTTGGTTCATCGCCATCGCCGCCGGCTTCCCGCTTTTCGCGCCCTTCGCGGCCATTGGCATGTACGAGGTCAGCCGTCGCCGCGAGGCCGGCATGAAGATCGGCTGGGGGAACGTGCTGACCGCGCTCAAGGGGCGCGGCAATGGCCAGCTTGCGCTGATGGCGGTCACGGTGCTGATCTTCTTCGGTTTCTGGGTGATCATCGCGCGCGGCATGTTCGCGATCTTCTTCTCGCAGGGCCGCATCGCCGACGAAACCATCAGCATGCTGCTGACCTTCAACGGCATCGCGATGGTCGTAGTGGGCACGGTCGTCGGGCTGCTGATCGCGCTGGCGCTCTTCACGGTCACCGTGACCAGCCTGCCGATGCTGCTGGACCGCGACGTGGATTTCGTCACCGCGATGATCACGAGCACCGAGGTCGTCCGCATCAACCGCGAGGTCATGCTGCAATGGGCGGGGTTCATCGCCGTCGCGTTGATCGTGGCGATGATCCCGCTCTTCGTCGGTCTGCTGATCGTGCTGCCGGTGCTGGGCCATGCCACATGGCACCTCTACCGCCGCGCGCTGCCGCCCTCCAAAAAGGGCTGAGCAGGCTCAATCCCGGGCGAGGCGCGCCGCGCGCCCGCCCCGGCGCTTCTTGAGCGACCCGGCGCGGTCGGGCAGGGCGGCCATGATGTCGCGCCGCTCGGCCTGTGTCATCTTCGACCAGCGGGTGATCTCGTCGATCGAGCGCAGGCACCCGGTGCAGATCCGCGCCTCGGGATGCACCACGCAGACCTTGATGCAGGGGCTCTCGATCTCGTCGCGTGCCCATGGCGTTGCCGTGTCATCCGTCATGCTCTGCCCTCATATGCCTCATCCGGTCCAGCACCCCTTGCAGGATATAGGACGCCGCCACGCTGTCGATCACCTCTGCGCGACGCTTTCGCGACGCATCCGCCTCCAGCAGGGCGCGTTCGGCGGCCACGGTCGACAAACGCTCGTCCCAGAAGCCGATCGGCAGATCCGTCAACGCCGACAGATTGCGGGCAAAGGCGCGGGTGGACTGGCACCGCGGACCCTCGCTGCCATCCATGTTGCGCGGCAGGCCAAGGATCAGCCCGCCCACCTCGCGCGCCGCGGCGACCTCCAGCAGCCGTGCGGCATCCAAGGTGAACTTGCGCCGCTGCACCGTCTCATGCGGGCTGGCCACCGACCACAGCCTGTCCGACAGCGCCACGCCGATGGTCTTGGTCCCCAGATCGAGGCCCATCACCGACCGCATGCCCGGCAGTGCTGCGGTGAAATCGCTGATCTCGGCGCAGATCACTCGGCCACGCCCGCGGTCTGGGCTGCCGCGCGCACCGTCGCCAGCCGCTCGGGGCTGTCGGCGAACACCGATTGCGCCTCGGCCCAGATCCGGCCGGCCTGCTCGGCCTCGCCCAGAACGCCGTAAGCGTTGATCAGCCGTGCCCAATCCTCGGCGGTGCCGCCCTCGGTCGCCAGACGGTCCGACAGCCGCGCGACCATGCCCCGGATCATCTCGCGCCGCGCCTCGGGGTCCATGTCCTCGGCGGCCTCGATATCGCCGGCCGAAGGACCGCTTGGTGCCATGGGGGCGGCCTGCCGCGGCGGCAGCTCGTAGCGCACCCCGGCGCGCGCGGCCAGATCCTCGATCCCCGACCGGATAGGGGCCACCCATGGCGCGTCGGGCGTGCTTTCGGCCAGAAGATCGCGCCACAGCCTGAAGGCGGAATCGGGCCGGTCCACCTGCGCCATGTAGACCCCCAGATAGAACCGCGCGGTGGGCAGCTGCCCCTCCCGGTCAAGGGCGTCGCGCAGGGCCGCTTCCGCATCGGCCGAGACATAGCCGCCGGCCGCGTTGATCATCAGCTCGGCCAGCGTCGCGTAATCGGTCGCCGTCGCGTCCTCGCCCTTGGCCTCGATCAGCTGCGCTTGCGCCTTCCGCGCGGCCCCCATGTTGCCCAGGGCGGCCTCGCTGCGCACCAGAAAGCGCAGACCGCGCCGGTCTTCGGGCCGTTCGGCGACCGTCTCGCGCAGCCGCTCCACCAGCGCCAGATACTCCGCATCGGTGCCCTCGGGCAGGCCCGGGTCCTGCGGCGCGAAGCGCGCCTCTGCGGCGTCCTGATCCAGCCTTTCGGCGCGCGCGGCGTCCGATTCGGCCATCCGTGTCGCCATCGGCAGATCGCGGTAGCCCGGCGCGCCGATCCATGAATAAAGCGCCACACCCCCGCCGGCGATCGCCGCCACGATCACGCCCGCGGCGACGATCCCAAGCATGCGCGGCTGTCCGCCGCTTTCGCCGCCGGCCTGCAATTGCGCATCCGCGGCGAGGATCTTGCGCGAGATTTCGGCGCGCAGCCGCTCGGCATCCTCGGCCCCGATCACGCCGCGCGTGGTATCGCGATCGACCTCGCGCAACTGGTCGCGGTAGACCTGCAGATCATAGGCGGCGGGCGGCGCATCGCCCACCCGTCCGCGCATCAGCGTCAGCCCCAGCACGGTCCCGACCCCGATCGACAGCATCGCCACGATAATCCAGAACGTCATGATCTCTCCCCGGTCACTCGGGGGTATGTAACCGCGCGGGCTGGCGGAAAAAAGAGGCTTGTGCGCCCGCGCCCCGACCGGCCCCGTGCCGGGATGTCGCAATGTCGCGATTGGCCCGCAAATCGCCGCGCCGGGTAATCTTTCACCGGGCCAGTTGTCGCATTACCGCCTCAGGGATCCGCCACCCGCGAATCCGCATCGACGAAAGCGCGCCCATGAAACACTACTCCGCCTTCGCCATCGCCCGAGAGGCCCTGCGCCACCACATGGGCTGGCAGCGCGCATGGGCCTCGCCCGAGCCGAAAAAGAAATACGACGTCATCATCATCGGGGCAGGCGGTCACGGCCTCGCCACCGCCTATTACCTCGGCAAGAATTTCGGCATCACCAATGTCGCGATCCTGGAAAAGGGCTGGCTCGGCGGTGGCAATACCGGGCGCAACACCACGATCATCCGCTCGAATTACCTGCAGGACCCCTCGGCGGCGATCTACGAGAAATCCCGTTCGCTCTACGAGACGCTGTCACAGGATCTCAACTACAACATCATGTATTCGCCGCGCGGCTGCATCATGCTCGCCCAGACCGAGCACGAGGTGCGCGGCTATACCCGCACCGCCCACGCAAACGCGCTGCAGGGCGTGACCACCGAGTTCATCTCCCCCGCGCGCGTCAAGGAGATCGTGCCGATCATCAATCTCGACGGCCCGCGCTACCCGGTCCTCGGCGGGCTGTGGCAGGCCCGCGCCGGCACCGCGCGCCACGACGCGGTGGCCTGGGGCTATGCGCGCGCCTGCTCGGACATGGGCATGCACATCATCCAGAAATGCGAGGTCACGGGCATCACCCGCGACGGCGCAAAGGTCACCGGCGTGACCACCAATCGCGGCGACATCGCCTGCGACAAGCTGGGCATCGTCGTTGCGGGCCATTCGGGACATTTGGCCGAGATGGCCGGCTTCCGCCTGCCGATCGAGAGCGTCGCGCTTCAGGCGCTGGTCTCCGAACCGATCAAGCCCTGCATGGATTGCGTGGTGATGGCCAACACCGTGCACGGCTACATGTCGCAATCCGACAAGGGCGAGATGGTGATCGGCGGCGGCACCGACGGCTACAACAACTACACGCAAAGGGGCAGTTTCCACCATATCGAGGAAACCGTCCGCGCGCTGGTCGAGACCTTCCCGATGGTCGCCCGCCTCAAGATGCTGCGCCAGTGGGGCGGCATCGTGGACGTCACCGGCGACCGCTCGCCGATCATGGCGAAAACGCCCGTCGAGGGCGTCTTCATCAATTGTGGCTGGGGCACCGGCGGTTTCAAGGCGATCCCCGGCTCCGGCTGGGGCTTTGCCGAGCTGATGGCCAAGGGCCATTCCCCGCTCTGCGACCAGTTCGGCCTCGACCGCTTCCATCAGGGTCGGTTCATCGACGAGTCAGTGGCGGCGGGGGTGGCGCATTGATGAGTGAACAGAGGGAAGGTCGCAGAAATTATCTGGTCGACGCATTTATCTTCGTGTCATATTGCCTTTTTTTCTACTATGTAACCGCTTCTGTATGGGCGCTCTTTTTGGGTGATGCCGACCCGTTCCAGAGGCTTGGATCACTTGGTGTAGCACAAGCAATCTTTGGGTTCGCAATGATCCGATTAAGGGTTGATCCAACTTTTGGGCACGGTTGGCAATTGGAAATAGTTACTGAGTATGTTGAGTCAGCGTTCACTTCAATTTCTAGAATTCTCGAAACGAGAAGTGAAAAGAAAGAAGAAGAGTTCGACAACGCGACCGTGGAATTTACTGAAGATATTAAAAATCAAGTTGCGCGCTTTAAAGCTCAAGATCGTTCGGTACGCGTTCGAAAGGAGCGGCAAATTTCTGTCGTGCAAACGGTCGAGCTAACAACGGTGTCGATCGCAACCCTTCAATGGGGTTACGGCGACCTCTTTCACTGCTGGATTAATGGAAAAGGTTGGACAACATGCTGATCCTCACCTGCCCCTGCTGCGGCGTCACCGCCGAGGAAACCGAATTCCACCAAGGCGGTGAGGCGCATCTCACCCGCCACGGCCCCGGCTCCTCCGACGACGATTTCCACAGCTATCTTTTTGCCAAGGAAAACCCCAGGGGCGTGCATTTCGAACGCTGGCGGCATGTTTATGGCTGCGGCAAGTGGTTCCACGCGGCCCGCGATACCCTGACGCTGGAGATCTTCGGCACCTACCCGGCCCAGACGCTCCAGCCGCCCGACCACATCCGCGCCGCGATCACCGCCAAACGCCCCGGCTGGGCATGGCGGGGCTTCGCATGACCCTTCATCTTGCCAAAAATACTCGAATGCCACGCCCGCCACGGGCGAAAGGGGTCAGCACATGAGCACACGCCTCACCACATCCGGCCGCCATATCGACCGCAGCCGCAGGCTGGACTTCACCTTCAACGGCCAGCGCTTCAAGGGCCATCCCGGCGACACGCTCGCCTCGGCGCTGCTGGCCAACGGACAGATGCTGCTCGGCCGGTCGTTCAAGTATCACCGCCCGCGCGGCCTTGTCGCCTCGGGGGCCGAGGAACCCAACGCGCTGGTCCATCTCGGGACCGGCGCGCGGATGGAGCCCAATCAGCGCGCCACCACCACGGAACTTTTCGACGGTCTCACCTGCACCAGCCAGAACCACTGGCCCAGCCTCGAGCATGACATCGGCGCGGTGAACACCTATCTCGGGCGCGTCCTGCCGGCGGGCTTCTATTACAAGATGTTCATCCATCCGCGCCCCTTCTGGAAACATGTCTACGAGCCGTTCATCCGCCGCTCGGCGGGCCTTGGCCGCGCCCCAAATGCCGGCGATCCCGACCGGTACGAGCATTTCTATCATTTCTGCGACGTGGCCGTCATCGGCGGCGGCGTGGCCGGGCTGCAATCGGCGCTGGCGGCGGGCGAGGCCGGATCCCGCGTCCTGCTGATCGAACAGACCGCGCAGTGGGGCGGGCGCACCCCGGTCGATTATGATGGGGATGGCGGCGAGATCGACGGCCAGCCCGTCGCCGACTGGGTGGAAGCCACCCTCGGCCGCTTGCGCGCCATGCCCAACGTCACCCTGCGCAATCGCTGCATGGGCGCGGGCGTCTACGATCACGGCTACCTGCTGGGATATGAGCGGGTCAGCGATCACACCCCCGGCAGCGATGCCCCCCGCCACCGTCTCTGGCGCATTCGCGCGGGCCGCATTATCACCGCGACCGGCGCGATCGAACGCCCGCTCAGCTTTGCCGGCAACGACATCCCCGGCGTGATGCTCGCCTCGGCGGTGCGCGACTATGCCGTGGATTACGGCGTCTCGGTGGGCGACCGCACCGTGGTGGTCACCAACAATGACGACGCCTACCGCACCGCCATCACCCTCAAGCGGCTCGGCCTCGACATCCCCGCGATCCTCGATGCCCGCCAGCAGGGCGGCGGCGCGCTCGCCGACGAGGCCCGCAGCCTCGGCATCCGCGTGGATAACGGCAAGGGCATCGCCAAGGTGAAAGGCGGCAAGCGCGTCACCGGTGTCGGTATCTGCGCGCAGGCGGGCGAAGGTGCGGTGCTCGAGGAGATCGCCTGCGACGCGGTCGCCATGTCGGGCGGCTGGTCGCCGGTCGTGCATCTGTGGTCGCATTGCGGTGGCAAGCTGATCTGGGACGACGCCCGCGCGATGTTCCGCCCCGATCCCGACACCCCGCCGCGCGGGGCCGACGGCGCGGGTTTCGTGATCGCTGCCGGTGCCGCCAATGGCGCCTCCGATCTGGCAAGCGTTCTGACAGACGCCCACGCCGCAGGACAGGCCGCGGCCGAGGCCATGGGCCACACCCCCAAGGGCACCGCCCCCACCGCCAGCCAGTCGAACGAGACCCCGATGGAGCCTGTCTGGCTCATGCCGCAGGGGGCCGGGATCGAACTTCGGTCCGAAGCCTGGCTCGACTATCAGAACGACGTGAAGGTCGCCGATGTCCAGCTTGCCGCGCGCGAGGGCTACGAGAGCGTCGAACACGCCAAGCGCTACACCACGCTCGGCATGGCGACCGATCAGGGCAAGCTGAGCAATATCAACGGGCTCGCCATCCTGTCGGACGCGCTTGGCCAGCCCATTCCGCAGACCGGCACCACGACCTTCCGCCCGCCCTACACGCCGATCTCGCTGTCGGCGATCGCGGGCGAGGCGACGGGCGAAAACTTTCAGCCGATCCGCAAGACCCCGCTGCATGGCTGGCACGAGGCAAACGGCGCGGATTTCGAGCCGGTCGGCCACTGGCGCCGCCCCTATTGCTTTCCGAAGGGCGAGGAACCCCGCCGCGATGCCGTCGACCGCGAGATCCGCCAGACCCGCGACAGCCTCGCGCTGATCGACGCCTCGACGCTTGGCAAGATCATCGTCAAGGGGCCGGATGCGGGGCGCTTCATGGACATGCTCTACACCAACATGATGTCGAACCTGAAGCCGGGCCGCTGCCGCTATGGCCTGATGTGCAACGAGAACGGCTTTCTGATGGATGACGGCGTGGTCGCCCGCCTCGACGAGCAGACCTTCCTTTGCCACACCACCACCGGCGGGGCAGAGCGCGTGCATGCCCATATGGAGGATTGGCTGCAATGCGACTGGTGGGACTGGCAGGTCTACACCGCCAACGTGACCGAGCAATACGCGCAGATCGGCGTCGCCGGTCCCAATGCCCGCAAGGTTCTCGAAAAGCTCACCGATGATGATATCAGCGCCGACAGTCTCACCTTCATGGGCTGGACCGAGATCACCGTCGCGGGCATCCTCGCCCGCGTCTTCCGCATCTCCTTCGCCGGCGAGCTGTCGTTCGAGCTGGCCGTCCCCGCCAGCCATGGCCGCGCCCTTTGGGACGCGCTGCTGGAGGCCGGTGCGGAATACGATGTCACCCCGTATGGAACAGAGGCGATGCACGTGATGCGCGCCGAGAAGGGCTTCATCATGATCGGCGACGAGACCGACGGCACGGTGATCCCGCAGGATCTCGGGCTTGACTGGGCGATCTCGAAAAAGAAGGATGACTACTTGGGCAAACGCGCGCAGGCGCGTGATCACATGGCCGACCCGAACCGGTGGAAGCTTGTGGGGCTGGAGACGCTCGACGGCGTGGTGCTGCCCGACGGGGCCTATGCCACGGCACCGGGCCACAACGCCAACGGCCAGCGCAACACCCAAGGCCGCGTCACCTCGACTTACCATTCGCCCACGCTGGGGCGCGGCATCGCCATGGGGCTGGTGCATCGCGGCCCCGACCGCATGGGCGAGGTGCTGGAGTTTCCGCGCGTCGATGGCGGCATCATCAAGGCGCGGATCGTCGATCCGGTTTTCTTCGACAAGGAAGGGACAAAACTGAATGCCTGATCCCGTCACCGCCCTTCAGGGTGCCCGCTACGAGGGGCTGGCCACCATCGGTGATGCCGGCCCCACCGGCATGATCACCCTGCGCGGCGATCTCGCCTCTGATGCTGTCCGCGATGCCGTGCAGCAATCCGTGCGCCTCGGCATCCCCGCTCAGCGTCAGGCGCTGATGGGCGAGGGCACCGCTGCGCTCTGGATGGCGCCGGACGAAGTGCTGCTGATCTGCCCCTATGCGGAGGTCACGGGCAGGCTCGCGTCCCTCGAGGCGGCCCTTGCCGGGCAGCACTTCCTTGCCGTCAACGTCTCTGATGCGCGCGCCCATCTGCATGTCGCAGGGTCCGGCGCGCGCGAGGCGCTGGCCAAGCTCTGCCCGGTGGATCTGTCTCGGCAAGCCTTCACCCCCGGCATGGTCCGCCGCACCCGAATGGCCCAGATCGCGGCGGCGTTCTGGCTGGATGATGCCGGCACGTTCCACCTGATCTGCTTTCGCTCGGTCTCGGACTATGCCTTCAACATCCTCAAAACCGCCGCCCGCCCGGGCGGCGAGGTCGGCGTCCACGTCTGATCGCCATAGACCTCGGACGCTGCTGAATGATTTGCCGCCGCGCCAGCGACGGCACGCGCCCACCCGGTCGGGCGCGTGCCGTCCCCGCAATGGTCCACTCCTGATGCGAAACGGGGCGACCATGTGCATGTCATGAAGGACCGCGCATCCAAAGCCTGACGGAAAAACCCCGGCCTGCGGGGTTGACCTTTCGCGGATCCAGCCACCATGTAGACAGCACACGATTTCAACAGCAACGAACAGGGGGAACCTCATGGCTTTCGAACTTCCCGATCTTCCGTATTCGCATGACGCGCTCGCCGATCACGGCATGAGTCGCGAAACGCTGGAATATCACCACGACATTCACCACAAGGCCTATGTCGACAACGGCAACAAGGCGATTTCCGGGACCGAATGGGAAAACAAGCCCGTCGAGGATATCATCAAGGGCACCTACGATCCCAAATCGGTGGCCCAGTCGGGGATCTTCAACAACGCCTCGCAATACTGGAACCACAACCAGTTCTGGGAGATGATGGCCCCGGGCGGCACCAAGATGCCGGGCGAGCTTGAAAAAGCGATCAACGACGCCTTCGGCGGCTTCGACAAGTTCAAGGAAGAGTTCGCGGCGGCCGGTGCCGGTCAGTTCGGCTCGGGCTGGGCATGGCTCGTCAAGGACGGCGGCAGCCTGAAGATCACCAAGACCGAGAACGGCGTGAACCCGCTCTGCTTCGGTCAGACGGCGCTTCTGGGCTGCGACGTGTGGGAGCATTCCTACTACATCGACTTCCGCAACAAGCGCCCTGTCTATATCCAGAATTTCCTCGACAATCTGGTGAACTGGGAAAACGTCGCGTCGCGCATGTGACGCCCGCACCGGTTCCGTGACCAAAGGCCCCGTCGGCGCAATCCGGCGGGGCTTTTTCAGGTGCGGCTTCGATGGCCCGGACTTGCGTACCCGAGCCGCGTACGCATCGTACACCCGGTACGCTTTCGGCTTGCCCCGCCCGTCCGGACAGGGCAGCACGGGGGGACAGGGGCATGAAGGGCGGCACGGGCGATGCGCGAGCAAACAAAAGGCGTGATCGCGATGGTCGCCACCTGTACGGTCTGGGGGTTGTCGGGGATCTATTACAAGCTTCTGGATCATATCCAGCCCATCGAGATCCTCGCGCATCGCACGCTCTGGTCCTGCGCGTTCTTTGCCTTCGTGCTGTTTCTTCAGGGACGGATTTCCGTTCTGGGCCAAGCCCTTGGCGCGCCCCGCCAACTTTTCTCGATAGCACTTGCGGCGCTGATGATCTCCACCAACTGGTTCATGTTCATCACCTCCATCCACACGGGGCGCGCGATGGAGGCCTCGCTGGGGTACTACATCTTTCCGCTGGTGGCGGTGCTTCTGGGTGCGATCGCCTTTCGCGAACGCCTCGGAAAGGCACAGCTTTTCGCGGTGGCGCTGGCGCTTTGTGCGGTGGTCACCCTGACCGCGGGCCTTGGCGTGCCTCCCTGGATCGCGCTTGTTCTCGCCACCAGTTTCGGGCTTTACGGCCTTGTAAAGAAAGGGCTTTCCGTCGGGCCGGTGGCCTCGGTCACGGCCGAGGTCCTGCTGCTGTCACCGATCGCGCTGTCCGTTCTGTGGTATTTTCACACCGGCACCGGTGGTGCGTTCGGGACCAATTGGCAGGACAGCCTGCTGCTGATGTTCTCGGGCATCCTGACGGGAACGCCGCTCATCATGTTCAGCTACGCCACCAAGCGGATCACGCTGGCCACGGTGGGACTGGTGCAGTATCTCAACCCCAGCCTGCAATTCCTTGTTGCGACACTGATTTTTCAGGAAGTGTTCAGCTTCTGGCACGCCATCGCCTTTGCGATGATCTGGACGGCGCTGGCGATCTACACCACCGCCAGCCTGCGTCAGGACAGGGCCGCGCGCAGGGCGATCCTCAGATCCTGAACGGTGTCGACGGGTTGGACAAAGGACCGAAGGCTGTCATCGGCGAACCCCTCGGCGATGACGTGACCGATCATGTCGAGAAGGGGCGTCCAGTACCCGTCTGTATTCAATAGAAAAACCGGTTTTTCGTGCAGGCCGAGCTGACGCCATGTCAGAACCTCGAAGAACTCGTCGAGCGACCCCGCGCCGCCGGGCAGCACGATGATGGCATGCGAGTTCATGAACATCACTTTCTTGCGTTCATGCATGGTCTCGGTCACAATATATTGTGACAGATCGCGCTTTCCGACCTCCATGTCCACCAGATGTACAGGGATCACGCCGAAGGTCCCGCCGCCCGCCGCCTGCGCCGCGCGCGCCGTCGCCCCCATCAGCCCGACATCGCCGGCCCCATAGACCAGCCGCCACCCGTCTTCTGCCAACATCTGGCCCGTTTCCGTCGCGGCCTGCATATATGTGGGGCGATGCCCGGCGCGAGAGCCGCAGAATACGCAGACGGAGCGTTGTGTCATCCTGTCCTCCAATACCCGCAAAGGATCCTTGCCTGACTGATAACCGTCTTCCATGGCGCGGACAATGACCCCAGGCGCTCCGCGACCATGATGTCGCGGGCTGGTCATTCGGCCATGCGGGGGCTATCTCCCGGGGCAGTCAAGCGAAAGATCCAGCCAGACATGACCGACGCCGCCGACACCCTGCCCCCACCGCCGCGCAACGGATGGCTCACGATCCGGCACGTGGCCCCGTATCTGTGGCCGTCGGATCAGCCATGGGTGCGGCGGCGGGTGGTGTTCGCCATCGTGCTTCTGGTCGCGGCCAAGCTCATCGCGGTCGGCACGCCGTTTTTCTACAAGGCGGCGGTCGATTCCCTGTCGGGCGAGAACATGGATGCGGCGTGGATGCTGGGGGCCGGGGCCGTCGGCCTGACCGTGGCGTATGGCATGGCGCGCCTGATGAATACCGGGTTCCAGCAATTGCGCGACGCGGTCTTCGCACGGGTCGCGCAGCGCGCGCTTCGGGCGCTGGCGCTGCAGACGTTCGCGCATATCCACGCGATGTCGATGCGCTATCACATGTCGCGCAAGACCGGCGGGCTGAGCCGGATCATCGAACGCGGCGTCAAGGGCGTGGACTTTCTGCTGCGGTTCTTGCTGTTCTCCATCGGGCCGCTAGTGCTGGAGCTTCTGCTGGTCGGCCTCGTTCTGTGGACGTTGTTCGATATCTGGTATCTGGTCGTCGTCGGTGTGGTGATCGCGGCCTATACATGGTTCACCTTCAAGGTGACCGAATGGCGCGTGCGCCTGCGCCGCGAGATGAACGATCAGGATACCGACGCCAACCAGAAGGCGATCGACAGCCTGCTGAATTACGAGACGGTCAAGTATTTCGGGGCCGAATCGCGCGAGGCGGAGCGGTATGACGCCGCCATGGCCGGGTACGAGAAGGCCGCGCTGCAGACCGCGCATTCGCTGGCCTTTCTGAATTTCGGGCAATCGCTGCTGATCACCAGCGGGTTGATCATCGTGATGGTGATGGCCGCTGTCGGTGTGCAGAACGGTGCCATGACCGTGGGCGATTTCGTCATGGTCAATGCCTACATGATCCAGATCACCATGCCGCTCAACTTTCTGGGCACGGTCTACCGCGAGATCCGGCAGGCGCTTGTCGACATGGGAGAGATGTTCGAACTGCTGGAGCGCGATCCCGATGTCTCCGAAAAACCCGACGCGAAACCCCTGAAGGTTACCGATGCCGCGATCCGGATGGAGGCCGTGACCTTCGGCTACGACCCCGCGCATCCGATTCTCAAGGGCGTCACACTGGAGGTGAAGCCGGGCCAGACGCTGGCCGTGGTCGGCCCGTCGGGTGCGGGCAAATCGACGATCAGTCGCCTCCTGTTCCGGTTCTACGATGTGCAATCGGGGGCGATCCGCATCGACGGGCAGGATCTGCGGGATGTCACGCTGGACAGCCTGCACGACGCCATCGGGGTGGTGCCGCAGGACACGGTGCTGTTCAACGACACGATCGGCTACAACATCGCCTATGGCCGCGCCGGCGTCACCCAGGCCGAGGTCGAGGAGGCGGCGCGCGCCGCGCAGATCCACGACTTCATCGCCAGCCTGCCCAAAGGCTACGACACACCGGTCGGCGAGCGCGGGCTGAAGCTTTCGGGCGGCGAGAAACAGCGTGTCGGGATCGCGCGCACCCTCCTGAAGGATCCGCCGATCCTGCTTCTGGATGAGGCCACGAGCGCGCTTGACACCCAGACCGAAGGCGAGATCCAGGACGCCCTTGCGCGCGCGGCCAAAGGGCGTACGGTGATCATGATCGCGCACCGCCTCTCGACGGTGGCCGGTGCCGACAGGATCGCCGTTCTGGACCACGGCCGGGTGATCGAGGAAGGGACGCATCAGGATCTGCTGGCCCGGCAGGGACGCTACGCGGCGCTCTGGCAACGTCAGGTCTCGGGGATGGACGAGGCGGTGGCCTGACCTGTCACCTCACGGTCACGTTCCGGGTCTATGTCTGGCGATATGCCGCGCTATCTTGGGCTTGCCAGCCGCAAAACCCGAGATATAGTGGCTTACAGGTTGGGTGTTGCGGCCCAGTCGTTGGAAACCGGGGGCCGTGAGAAGGGCATCGTGACAGATGGACGGGGATTTCAGAACTGACTTCGTGCGAGAGCCCGCCGCGCTGCGGCATTTCCCGGCTCTGGTCCTGAACGCGGATTACAGGCCGCTGTCCTACTATCCCCTGTCGCTCTGGACATGGCAGGAGGCCGTCAAGGCGGCATGGTCCAACCGGGTGGATATCGTCGCCGAATACGACCACTGGGTGCACAGCCCCAGCACGGTCATTCGAATACCCTCGGTGATCGTTCTCAGAGACTATGTAAAACCTCAAAAGCGCGTGGCCTTCACGCGCTTTAATTTATTTCTGAGGGATGAATTCAGCTGTCAGTATTGCGGATCGAAGGGGGATCTGACGTTCGACCATGTCGTGCCGCGCGCCCGTGGCGGCGTGACAAGCTGGGAGAATGTCGTGGCCGCCTGCAGCACCTGCAATCTGCACAAGGGATCGCGCAGCCTGCGCAAGGCCGGGATGAGCCTGCGCAAGCCCCCCGGCGCCCCCGGGGCCGAGCAGTTGCGCAACATGGGGCGCAAGTTTCCGCCCAACCATCTGCATGAAAGCTGGGTCGATTTTCTCTACTGGGATGCCGAGCTGGAAGCGTGAGGGGCGAAAACGCCCGAATGTATCCGGCTAGGGCGTGTCGCGTTCATTCGCATTCACGCTTCGCGCCCCACGCCATTGATTCCGCATGTTCTAGTAGCTCAAACCCGGTTCTCACTTTTGAGCAACATGCTCTAGAGCGTCCACGATGGAACGGTCTCATGATCCCTCATGAAAAAAGGCACCCGTCGCGGGTGCCTTTCGGATCGCCGGTGCCGGAGCGTCAGGCTTGCGTACTACCTGCAGCCTTGGGCTGAGCCGGGGCCGGTCGCGGCTCCTGTTGCCTCGCCTCGGGCTGTTTGGCGGCGGGCTGTTGCGGCTGCTCGGGTGCCTGCCCCTGTTTCGCGGCCTTGTTGGCCGACAGGGGATCGTCCTGACGCTGCACCGAGCCCTCGAAATGCGCGCCGCTCTCGATGGCGATGGTCTTGTGGATGATATCGCCTTCGACCCGCGCGGTCGAGGTCAGACGGACCTTGAGACCGCGCACGCGCCCGACGATGCGGCCGTTGATCACCACGTCGTCGGCGATCACCTCGCCCTTGACTGTCGCCCCTTCGCCGATGGTCAGAAGATGCGCGCGAATGTCGCCTTCGATCGTGCCTTCGACCTGAATGTCGCCGGTGGTCTTGAGATTGCCGGTGACGACGAGATCGGAAGAGAGCACCGACGCGGGCGGCTTGGCCTTGGGTGCCTGCGTCTTGAACTCGCCCGCGCCGCTCTCGGGCTGCGCCTGACCCTTGCGGGTCTCGGATGTCGCCGGTTTGGTGTCGGCGGGCTTTTGCGCGGGTTCGTTGATCTTGCTCTTAGAAAACATTTTTCGCTGCCTTGATGTAGGTCATGGGGTTGATCGCCTTTTGGTCCACCCGAACCTCATAATGCAGATGGGTGCCAGTGGATCGTCCGGTATTCCCCATATCACCAATTCGGTCCCCGCGCGAGACCCTTTGTCCCGGCTTCACGCGGATTCGCGACATGTGCGCGTAGCGTGTCTCGATGCCGAAGGCGTGCTCGATCTTGACCAGACGGCCATAGCCCGACTGCCAGCCGGCATGGCTGACCACGCCATCGGCGGTCGCCATGATCGGCGTGCCATGGGCCCCTGCGAAATCGGTGCCCGCATGCAGGCGTCCCCATCTCTGGCCGAACCCGGATGTCAGGCGGACGCCCTCATTGACGGGCATGGCGAAGGGCGCCTTTTCGGCGGCAAGACGGTACAGGTTCAACTCATCCAGCCGTCCGAGGATGCGGTTGGCCCGCTGTGCCTCGGGTGACAGCGTGGCCTCGCCCCGGGTGGAGAATGACGCGGGCATCGACGGGCCGCCCTGACCGGAATAGGCACGCCGAACTGTGTCGAGCAAGCGGTCGGTATCGAGACCGGCCTTGCGGAACATGGCGTCGAGCGGCTCGACCGAGATCGCGACCGCCTCTTCGAGCTGTCGGAAGATCTCGTCATTGCGTTCGCGCAGCAGGCGCAGTTCGTGGGCGATGTCATCGGCCCGGCCAAGGGCCTCTTGCGCGTCGGCAATGGTCCGGTCGCGGGCTTCGGCCGTGTCCTCGAGCGCGGCTGACAGGAAATCCACCGTCTCGTCCCGGGCGTCGGCGTCGCGCGTACCCGGCTCGCTGCCGTCCTCCTGTTCGAGTTGGCTGGCCAGCCGCTCCGCCTCGCGGGACGCGGTCTCGCGCTCGGACATGGTCCGGCGCAGCGTCGCCTGAATGACCTCGATCCCGGTCTCCAGTTCGCGCCGCCGCGTCTCGGATTCGAGAAGGTCCGACTGCATCGCCGAAATCCGTTCGAGCGCATAGCTGAAACGGTCCTGCGCCGTGCGAGCCTCGCGGGCGCGGGCGTCGCGCTCGTCGGCCAGCGTGTTCAGGCGCGTCTCGTAGGTCCGAAGGTCGCGTTTGGCGTGTTCACGGAAATTGCCCGCGCCGATCGAATCCATCGCCAGGATCGACGTGGCGATGATGGCCCAGGCGACGATCATGACGGCCCCGCCAACGGCGACGAGTTGTGTCACTGCGCCAAGGCGAATGAATCGTGTGTCGGTATCTGAGCGCAGGAAAACCCGTCTCTCGGGCACGTGCCGCTCAAGGGCGTCGTGCAACAGAATGCGCAGTCGTTTTATCACGCTGTCCCATGCCTCATATTGTTTTTTCCACGCGGCGATGTTGCCTTCACCATCGCGGGGTCATGGGCAATGCTTAGACATTGAGTGAAAGAACGGCAAGATTTTCGACCCGATAACGTGTCCAATGAGGCGGTTCCCCGCCGGATTGGCGGAAATTCGCTTACTTTGGCGAAGGAATGCCGGCCAAACGTGATCAATTAATGATCAACGCGCGCGGCGCGGGTTTGTTCCAGCCGAACGCCAGCCCGATGACACCCGGCCCTGTCACGCGGTCGACCGCCCCCGGCACGGGGCGGCGTGCCGGGGGCGGTCGGGCACGCGCCTGCCGGTCAGAGCGCCCGCACTGCCTCCAGTACCTCTTCGGCATGTCCCGGAACCTTGACCTTGCGCCACACCCGCGCGATGCGCCCGGTGCCGTCGATCAGAAAGGTCGACCGCTCGATCCCCATGAATTTCTTGCCATACATGTTCTTTTCGGTCCAGACGCCATACGCCTCGCAGATCGCGTCCTCGGCATCCGACAGAAGCGGCACGGTCAGGTCGTGCTTGTCGCGAAACTTCTCGTGGCTGGCGACGCTGTCCTTCGAGATGCCGATCACCGTGGCCCCGGCCGCGTCGAACTCGGATTGCAACCCGGAAAAGGCGACGGCCTCCTTGGTGCAGCCCGATGTGTCGTCGCGAGGATAAAAGAAAATCACGACCGGACCGGGGCGCAGATCGGACAGGCTCACGTGCGCGCCGCCGTCGCGCGGCAAAGTGAAGTCGGGGGCGATCTCGGATGTCTCGGGCATTGTCGGTCCTCATGATGTCAAAACGTGAGTTTCATCTTAGGGGGCAAGCGGCAATAATAAAGCCCTGAGGCAGAAACGGGACGCGCAACGCCCCCGAACGGATGAGATGAGCGACCCCCGGACACCAGTTCAGCACGCGACCGGCGATGGTGCCGCGCGCGGGCCACGCCGGCTGGCGCGGACCCGTCGCGCGTTGCATCATCTGGGCCAGCTGAGTTTCGGCTGTGCGGTGGTGGCGCTCGCGGCTGTCCTTCTGGGCGTCGCGGTGCTGGCCTCGGGTGTCAATGCGCCGGGCTGGATCGCCGCCGAACTCGCGCAGCGGATCAATCGCGACCTTGCCGGGCAGGCGCTCGGCTTCGCGCAGATCGGCCTGCGTCTCGATCAGGGGATGGCACCGCGCGTGACGCTGCGCGACGTGTCCGTGCGCGGCGATGCGGGGCAGCGGCTTCTGGATCTGTCGGCGCTCGACATCACGCTGTCGCGGGCGGGTCTTCTGCAGGGCGCGCTGCGGCCCGCGAAGATGCGGCTCGTCGGTGGACGGCTGGTACTGCGCCGTCAGACCTCCGGTGCGCTGTCGATCGCCATGGACGGCATGACGGATCTGCAGGGCACCGTGCCCGAGCAGATCGGCGCGCTTCTGGCGCGACCGCGGTTCTCGGCGCTGCGCGAGGTGACAGCCGACAACCTGAACCTGCGCTACGAGGATGCGCGCGCCGGCCGGGCCTGGACCGCCGATGGCGGGCAGGCCCGGCTGTTGCGGACAGGGGATGCGGTGAGCCTGCGCGGCAACGTGACGGTTCTGGGCGCGCGGGACTATGCCACCGGGATCGAGGTGAATTACGCGGGCGAGGTCGGCTCCAAGGCGGCGGAATTCGGCTTTCGGTTCGAGGACATGCCGGCGCGCGATATCGCCGGGCAGTCCCCGGCGCTTGTCTGGCTCTCGGCCCTCGATGCGCCGATTTCCGGCGCGCTTCGGGCGGCGGTGGATGCGGTGGGGCAGCTTGGGCCGGTCAACGCCACGCTGCAGATCGGCGCGGGCGCGCTGCAGCCCAATCCCGACACCACGCCGATCCCGTTCGAGGCGGCGCGCAGCTATTTCACCTATCACCCCGACGCGCAGGAGATCCGCTTCAGCGAATTGTCGGTCGACAGCAGTTGGGGCCGCGCGCGGTCCGAGGGCACCGCGCGGCTTGTCGGGATAGAGGATGGCTGGCCGCGTGAACTGCAGGCCCAGTTCACGTTCGACGAGATAGTGGCCGATCCCGCCGATCTCTACCCCGAGCCGGTCAGTTTCGAGGGGGCGTCGATGGATCTGTCCCTGCGTCTCGACCCGTTCGAGCTGACGATGGGGGCCGCGCATCTGGCCGATCAGGGCCGGATGTTGCGCCTCGCCGGCGATATCCGCGCAGGTCCGGAGGGTTGGGCGCTGTCGTTCGAGGGGGGCATGGACGGGATCGCACCCGACCGTCTGCTCGCACTCTGGCCGCGCGCGACCAAGCCGGGAACGCGCGACTGGATCGCCGATAACGTGGACGGGGGCGGGTTGCGCGACATCCAGCTTGCCTTGCGCGCCGGGGCCGGGGCCGCGCCGGAATTTTTCCTCGGCTTCGCGTTCGACGATCTGAGCGCGGTCTATGTGCGCGACATGCCCCCGATCGAGGCCGCGTCGGGCCATGCCTCGATCGACGACAATCGTTTCGTGCTGTATCTCGAGCAGGGTTATGTCGACGCCGCTCAAGGCGGGCGTGTCGACATTTCGGGCAGCAGTTTCGCGATCCCCGACATCCGCATCCGGCGCGGCCCCGCGCAGGTGCGGCTCACAACCAGTGGTTCGGTCACTGCGGCCCTGTCGCTGCTCGACGCGCCGCCTTTTCGCTTTCTGACCAAGGCCGGGCAACCGGTCACGCTGGCCGAGGGCACCGCGCGGCTTGAAGGGCGGCTCGATTTCCCCCTCAAGCAGCAACTCACCCCCGAAGAGGTCGCCTTCGAGGTCGCGGGGGACCTCCGCGACCTGCGCTCGGAGACGCTGGTCGAGGGGCGGACGCTGACGGCGCGCCGCCTGAGCGTTGATGCGTCCAACACCCGGATCGAGATCGGCGGCGCGGCCCGCGTCGATGACGTGCCCCTGCGCGGCACATGGGCGATGCCGCTCGGGCCCGAGACCGGCGGTGCCAGCCGCGTGCAGGGACGCATCGAGATTTCGCCCGACGTGGCCGAGGCCTTCGGCATCGGCCTGCCCCCCGGCAGCCTGTCGGGGGCGGGGCGCGCCGAGATCGAGATCGACTTTGCCCGCGACACGCCCCCGCGCTTTGCGCTACGCTCCGATCTGGCGGGGCTGGGTCTGCGCCTGCCACAGCTTGGCTGGAGCCTCGCCGCGGCGCAGACCGGACAGCTTGACGTGACGGGCCGGCTCGGGGAGGTGCCGCGCATCGACGCGCTGCGCCTCGAGGCCCCGGGTTTGCAGGCCCGCGGATCGGTGACCCTGACGCCGGGCGGCGCGTTGCAGCGGGCCGAGTTCACCCGCGTCGAGATCGGCGACTGGCTGCGCGCGCCGGTGACGCTGATCGGGCGCGGCGCGGGCGTGCCGCCGCGCATCGAGGTGTCGGGCGGGCGCGTCGATCTGCGCGCGGCGTCGCTTTTCGGCGACGGTGGCGTCGATGCACGAGGCGGGCCGGTGGCCTTGCAACTCGACGCGTTGCAAGTGTCCGACACCATCGCGATCGCGCCCTTTACGGCGGATCTGGATCTCGCCGATGGTCCGCGGGGCCGCTTCACCGGACGGTTGAACGGCACCGCGCCGATCCGCGGGGATATCGTGCCGCAAGACGGCCGCGCCGCGTTTCACATCCGCAGCGATGACGCGGGCCGGCTGCTTGCGGCGGCGGGCCTGTTGCGGCAATCGCGCGACGGCCAAATGACCCTGAGCCTGACCCCCGCCACCGCGCCGGGCAGTTATGACGGCGTGCTCGAAGTCACGGATCTGCGCGTCAAGGACGCCCCGGCGCTTGCCGCACTTCTCAACACGATCAGCGTGGTCGGCCTGCTGGAGCAACTGGGCGGGCAGGGTCTGCATTTCGCCTCCATCGATGCCCGGTTCCGCCTGACGCCCACCCGGCTCACCCTTCTGGAAGGCAGCGCGGTCGGGGCCTCTGTCGGCCTCTCGATGGATGGTTATTACGACCTCGTGCGCCGGCAGATGGACATGCAGGGCGTGATCTCGCCGGTCTATGTGCTCAACGCCATCGGCCAGCTCTTTACCCGGCGGGGCGAGGGGCTTATCGGGTTCAATTACACGCTCAAGGGGCCGGAGATAAGCCCGCGGGTGGCGGTCAATCCGCTCTCGGCGCTGACGCCCTGGTTTCTGCGCGAGATCTTCCGCAGACCCGCACCGCAGGTCGAGGGGGGCGGTCCGCCCGACGCGCGAAGCCCCCCCGAGACACGAGGTGACGGGGCACAAATTCCCGATTTGCAAGGCACTGGCCGATGAAGCTCAGCGATTTCGATTTCGACCTGCCCGAGGCGCTGATCGCCACCCGCCCCGCACGGCCCCGTCGCGCCGCGCGCCTGCTGGTGGCCGAGGGCGACCGGATCACCGACGCGACCGTGGCCGATCTGGGGCGCTGGCTGCGCCCCGGCGACCGGCTCGTGCTGAACGACACACGCGTCATTCCCGCGCGGCTGACCGGGCACCGCCACCGCGAGGGCGCACAAGGCGCACAGGGCGCGACATCCGCGCGGATCGAGGTCACCCTGCTGGAGCCGCAGGCGGACGGCACGTGGTCGGCGCTGGTCAAGCCGCTCAAGAAGGTGTCGCAGACCGAGGAGATCGTCTTTTCCGACGCGCTGTCGGCGGTGCTCGAGGCCAAGGAGGACGGGCAGGGGCGGCTGCGCTTCAACCTGTCGGGCGACGATTTCGACGCCGCCCTCGATGCGGCGGGCGCGATGCCGCTGCCGCCCTACATCGCGGCGCGCCGCCCCGCCGACGCGCGCGACCGCGAGGATTACCAGACCGTCTGGGCGCGGGTCGCGGGGGCGGTCGCGGCCCCCACGGCGTCGCTGCATTTCGACACCGATCTGCTGCGCGACCTGACGGACATGGGCGTGACCATCAGCCATGTCACGCTGCATGTCGGCGCGGGCACCTTCCTGCCGGTCAAGGTCGAGGACGTGACGACCCACCGGATGCATGCCGAATGGGGCGAGGTCAGCACCGCTGCCGCCGCCGAAATCGCCGCCACCCGCCGCGCGGGCGGGCGGATCATCCCCGTCGGCACCACGGCGCTGCGCCTGATCGAGACGGCCGCCCGCGACACCGGCGAGATCGCGGCCTGGACGGGCGATACCGACATCTTCATCTATCCGGGATTCGACTTCCGGGTCGCGGATGCGCTGATGACGAATTTTCACCTGCCCAGATCGACCCTGATGATGCTGGTCGCGGGCTTCATAGGGCAGGGGCGGATCGCGCGGATCTACGCCCATGCCGTGGCGGCGCGCTATCGTTTCTTCTCGTATGGGGACGCGTCGCTGTTGATCCCGCCCGCCGACAAATGACGGCCGGTATCAGCCCGCGACAGACCGCGTCGCGAATGGCACAGACGGCTTGGCCCGATCCGTGCACCGTGTCGGCCAAGCGCGTGGAGAAAATCGATGTTTCGGGTGGTGTCGGGCGCTTGGGCGCTGTTGCTGGGCATGATGCTGCTGCAGGTGGGCAACGGCATGCAGGGCACGTTGCTGGGCATTCGCGGGGTGATCGAAGGGTTCTCGACGCTCCAGTTGTCGATCATCATGTCATGGTATTTCGTGGGGTTCCTCGTCGGCTCGCGCATGGCCCCCGGCATGATCCGGCGCGTCGGGCATGTGCGGGTCTTCGCGGCCCTCGGCTCGATGATTTCGGCGATGATGATCCTTTATCCCACGGTGATCGATCCCTGGGCGTGGTCGCTCTTCCGGGCGGTGATCGGGTTCTGTTTCGCGGGTGTCTACGTGACGGCCGAAAGCTGGCTCAACAATTCGGCCACCAACGAGACCCGCGGCAAGGCGCTGTCGCTTTACATGATCGTGCAGATGGTGGGGCTCGTGTCGGCGCAGGCGGTTCTGGTGCTGGCCGACCCGGCGGGCTACGTGCTCTTCGTGATCCCGTGCGTGCTGGTCTCGCTGGCCTTCGCGCCGATCCTTCTGTCTGTCGGCCCGACCCCGTCTTTCGACACCACCAAGCCGCTCTCGCTGCTCCAGATCATGAAGATTTCGCCGCTCGGCTGTGTCGGCATGCTGCTGACCGGTGGCGTGTTCGCGGCGCAGTTCGGCATGGCGGCGATCTACGGGTCGCAGGCCGGGCTGAGCGTGGCGCAGATATCGACCTTCGTCGCGGCATTCTACGTCGCGGCACTGGTGGCGCAATACCCGCTTGGCTGGTTGTCGGACCGTATGGACCGCCGTCTGCTGATCGCGGTGGTGTCGCTGGTCACCGGCATCGGCGCGATGATCGGCATGCTTCTGGGCGCGGATTTCCGGTTCCTGCTGCTGGCCGCCGTTCTGGTCGGCGGCTCGTCGAATCCGCTCTATTCGCTGCTCATGGCCCATACCAACGATTTTCTGGATCGCGACGACATGGCGGCCGCCTCGGGCGGCATGGTCTTCATCAACGGGCTTGGGGCGATTGTCGGGCCGCTCATGGTGGGCTGGATGATGGGCGTGATGGGGCCGGGCGGATATTTCCTTTATATGGCGATCCTGATGTTCGCGCTGGTGGCCTACGCAATCTACCGCATGACACGACGCGCCGCGCCGGACATGTCGCCGAGGGACGGGTACGCCCCGGTGATGGCGTCTTCGTCGCCAATTGCGGTCGAATATGCGCAAGAAGTTGCCATTGAGGCCGCCCAGAGGAGGGAACAGGGGTAATTTTGCATTTTTATAACCCTTCTGAATTATTATGTTACTGTAATACTTGCGTGACTGCGCGTTATCGTGATTGTGTCGAGATAGGGAGGAGAGGAATATCCAAATGGTTTCGCCAGATGAGGTTCTTGAGTTCTGGTTGGACGAGATCGGCCCCGATGGGTGGTACAAATCGTCCGAGACACTGGATAAGGCGGTGCGCGACCGGTTCGAGGTGGCATGGGAAAATGCCCGCGCCGGCGGGTGCAGTCTCTGGCTGACCTATCCGACGGGCACGCTGGCCTATGTCATCCTGACCGATCAGTTCCCGCGCAACATGTTCCGCGGCCAGCAACGCGCCTTCGCGACCGACACGGTCGCGCTGGCCGCTGCCAAGGTGGCGATCAACCGGGGCTGGGACATGAGGATCGACGAGCCTGCGCGGCAATTCTTCTATCTTCCGCTGATGCATTCGGAAAACCTCTGCGATCAGGATCGCTGCGTGCGTCTGATCTGCGAGCGGATGCCCGATCACGGACCCGGCAACCTGCCGCATGCCCGCGCGCATCGCGAGGTGATCCGCCGGTTCGGGCGCTTCCCGCATCGCAATGTCGCGCTCGGCCGGCCCTCCAACACGTCAGAGCGCGCCTTCGAGGCAGAGGGCGGCTATGGTGCGGTCCTGCGCGAGGTGCTGGAAGCGGCGTGATCTCCCCGTGATCTCGGGGTCGGCCGCGATATCAAGCGCCGAAGATTTGCGTGAAACCCTTTTGCTCGCGCATTGCGCCCGCCTGCGCGTTGTAGTGCTGTGCGACATGGTCTAGCATCCTCGCAACGTTGCAAATGGGGGAGGGCACGACGTTGAAAACCTTCGACGTGATCGTCGTCGGCGCGGGGCCGGGCGGCTATGTCGCGGCCATCCGGGCCGCACAACTCGGGCTCAGTGTCGCCATCGTCGAACGCGAGCATATGGGCGGCATCTGCCTGAACTGGGGCTGCATTCCGACCAAGACCATGCTGCGCTCGTCCGAGGTGTTCCACCTGATGCAACGGGCGGGGGAGTTCGGGCTGAGTGCGACCGGCATCGACTTCGATCTCGAAGCGGTGATCAAGCGGTCGCGGGCGGTGGCCAAGCAACTCAATTCCGGCGTCTCGCACCTGATGAAGAAGAACAAGATCACCGTCGTGATGGGCGAGGCCACGCTGCCCGCCCGCGGCAAGGTGCGGGTCACGACCGACAAGGGCACCGAGGATCTGAGCGCCGACAACATCATCGTGGCCACCGGCGCCCGCGCGCGCGAACTGCCCGGGCTAGAGGCCGATGGCGATCTGGTCTGGACCTACAAGCACGCGCTCATGCCGCCCCGCATGCCGAAAAAACTGCTGGTCATCGGCTCGGGTGCCATCGGCATCGAATTCGCCAGCTTCTACAACACGCTCGGGGCCGAGACGACCGTGGTCGAGGTGCAGGACCGCATTCTGCCGGTCGAGGATGCCGAGATCTCGGCCTTCGCGCGCAAATCCTTCGAGGCGCAGAAGATGACCATCAGGACCAACTCAACGGTCAAGAAGCTGGATCGCGGCAAGGGCCGCGTCACCGCGCATATCGAAACGGATGGCAAGGTGCAGAAACACGACTTCGACACGGTGATCTCGGCCGTGGGCATCACCGCCAATACCGAAAACCTCGGTCTCGAAGCCTTGGGCGCGAAGATCGATCGCAGCTTCGTGGTGACCGACGCGTATTGCCGCACGGGTGTCGACGGGCTCTACGTGATCGGCGACGCCACCAACGGGCCGTGGCTTGCGCACAAGGCCAGCCACGAGGGCGTGATGGTGGCCGAGATGATCGCCGGCGGCAAACCGCATGCCGTGGACCCCGACAGCATCGCCGGCTGCACCTATTGCCAGCCACAGATCGCCAGCGTCGGCCTGACCGAGGCGCAGGCGCGGGATGCGGGCTTTGACATCAAGGTGGGGCGCTTTCCGTTCATCGGCAACGGCAAGGCGATTGCTCTGGGCGAGACCGAAGGCATGGTCAAGACCGTGTTCGACGCGAAGACCGGCGCGCTTCTCGGGGCGCACATGATCGGCGCGGAGGTGACGGAACTGATCCAGGGCTATGTGGTGGGCCGTCAGCTCGAGACCACCGAAGAAGATCTGATGCAGGCGGTGTTCCCGCATCCGACGCTCAGCGAGATGATGCACGAGAGCGTGCTCGACGCCTACGGGCGGGTGATCCACATGTAAGGCCGCCTCAGGCACCCTTGAAATTCACCTCGCCCTCATGCTCCAGCGCGCGCTTGCGCGCCGGGGCAGCAGTCGGGCAATCGTCGCGCAGGCGCTGCGAGCGCAGCCGCCCGTACTGGCCAAGGCCGATGGCCAGCAGGATGATCGCACCGCCGGGGATCAGGCCGGGACCGGGATCCTCGCCCAGAAGCACCATGGCGATCAGGATCGCGGCCAGCGGCGAAAACGACGTGGCCAGTGACACGTCGCCCGACCGCGCGTTCTTCAGCGCGAGCGCCCAGGCGAACTGCCCGCAGATCACCACGATCACCGCGTAGATCCAGACCCATTGCCAGACCAGCGGGTGAAGAACGTCCTGAAAGTGCAACGGGCCGAACAGGTAGAGGGCGACGAAGAAGTAGAAGATCGTGCCGACCACCGTGCGGTAGATGGCGAAGATCCCCATCGGGATCCCGCGCAGCCCGGTGCGTGCCACCAGCGTCGAGGCGATATAGGACAGCGTCGCCAGAAGCGCGCCGATCTCGCCCTTGCCCATCTCGAACCCGCCATCCGTGTTGTTCATCAAGATCATCAGCACCGCCCCGCCAAGCGCCACGAGACCGGCGGCGAACGCCCACGGCTCGAATTTCTCGCGCAGGATCAGCCACGCGGCGAGCAGAAAGAGCGGCGGCTCGATCCGGCCGACCAGCACGACATTGGTGACCGTGGTGTGCTCCAGCGCGTAGAAGAACAGCCCCGGCGTCAGCGCCGAGGCCAGAAACGCCGATACGGTCAGGATCACCCAGTGACCGCGCGTCAGCTTGCGCAGGTTCTCCATCGTCCATTCGCGCCAGAACATGATGATCATCGGCACCAGCGACATCAGCGAGCCGACGAAAAGCAGGTTACAAAAGGTGATGACATTGCGCCCCATCACCTGGTTCTGTTCGCCGATCTCGGCCAGCAGCGAGACGATGGAATTCGACGCGGCATAGATCAGGACCGCGACCCAGGCCAGACCCGCGCCGAGACGCACGCGCGGGCTGTCGGTCAGCGTCTGTGCTTCTGTCTGTGTCGAGGTCTGGCTCATCTGCGCACCCATGCGTGACGGGAAATACCGTGTCCGGAGAATGCGTTTTGCGGACCCACCGTGCAAGCGCCTTGACGAACACGACCGGTCACGTTGCGGAAAGCGGTGTGTCATACTGTTGCAAACGCCGCCTGCCGATCACGTGCGCGTGCCTGCGCGTGATTTCGGTTGTAATACAGACGCATGCAGACAAGCTCTGCGCAACCTGTCCGCAGCCACGGAGCCCCCGATGACCCCACCCCCAGAGATGCCCCCAGAGACCCCGACCACCGATTTCGTCACCATCTTCGACGACACCTACGACCGTCCCGATTGCCGCGCCTATTTCCGGATGATGGACGCGCTCGGGTATCGCAACCAGCATCACGCGGTGGCGGCGTTTCGCGCCGGTCTCGACGAGGTGACGCGCCTGCGCGGGATCACCGCGCCGCGCATCTTCGATTTCGCCAGCAGCTACGGGATCGTCAGCCTGCTGATGGGCCATGAGGTGACGCTGGACGCGGTGTTCCGGCGCTACCGCGAGCCGCGCTTTGACGATGCCACACCGCAAGAGGTCATGGCATGGGATCGCGACTGGCTGGCGGGGCTGCGGCGCGCGGATGTCAGCATCCGCTTTTCGGGCCTCGACGTGATGCCCAATGCGGTGGCCTATGCCGGCACCGTGGGCCTGTTCGAGGCGGGCTTCGCCGAGGATCTGGAAACCGCCGAGCCGTCAGAGGCGCTGGCGCGGGATCTGGCGCAGGTGGACATGATCGTCGAATGCGGGTCTGTGGCGCAACTCATGCCGCGCGCGCTCGACCGGATGCTGGCGGCCTGCGGGCCGCGCAAGCCGTGGCTGATGACCTCGCCGATCCGTGGCAATGAACGCGGCACGACCGACGAGGTGCTGCGCGCGCACGGGCTGGTGCAGGAGGTGCTGGACATCCCGCCCTTCGTGCATCGCCGGTTCGAGAGCGCCGATGAACAGGCCCGCGCCATAGAGAACGCCCGCGCCGCGGGCCACGTGACCGACGGCGTCGAGACGACGGGGCATTTCCACGCGCAGGTGCTGCTCGCCCGCCCAGAGGGCGAGCGCACGCCGCCCGACACATGGCGCCTGCCGCTGACCGTGGCCCCGCTGCCCGACACGCTCTGATCCGCCTAGCCGACGCGGTAGGGCAGCACGCCGCGCTCGTCCGGTGTGACATGCAGGCGGCGTTCCAGTGGCGGCACGGCCCTCTGGTGGCATTCGGTACGCTCGCAGATCCGGCAGGAGATGCCGATCGGCTCGAACGCGCGGGCATTGGTCACGTCGAGATCGTCGGCATAGACCAGATCGTCGGCATGCTTGACCTCGCAGCCAAGCGCGATGGCAAAGCGGCGCACCGGCGCGCCGAAGCTGCCCCCCGGTTTCGAGACGTCGCAGGCCAGGCTGATATAGCGCACGCCGTCCGGCGTCTCGGCCAGTTGCCGCAGGAACCGCCCCGGCGTCTCGAAGGCGCGATGCACGTTCCACAAGGGGCAGGCCCCGCCGAACCGCGCGAATTGCAGCCGGGTGGCGGAATGGCGCTTGGTGATCGTGCCCGCCTGATCGACGCGAACAAAGAAGAACGGGATCCCCTTCGCGCCGGGGCGTTGCAGCGTCGACAGCCGGTGGCAGACCTGCTCGACCGAGGCGCCAAAGCGCATGGCGAGGATTTCCACATCGTGCCGCACCTCCTGCGCGGCCGCGAGGAACCGCGCGTAAGGCATAAGCGTCGCGCCGGCGAAATAATTGGCCAGCCCGATCTTGGCGATGTCGCGGGCCTCATCGGATTGGAACCGCGCGAAATCGAGCGTCGCCTCGAGAAGCTGGTCCTGTGTCAGCAGCGCCAGTTGCAGCAAGAGCTGAAAGCGCCGGGTTTCCCGCGCCACCCGCGTCGACAGCGTCAGGACCCGCGTCTCGCGGTCGTAATGGCGCAGCGTGGCGGTGTCGGCCTCGGTCACCGTCACCCCAAGCTCGCCAAGACGCCGGGTGGCATGCGTCTCTGGATCGCGCCGGGGTTCGCTTTCGGCAAATCTTTCGGCGGCGCGATCCATCGCGTCGATGTAATTGTCGCAATAGTGAAAGAAATCGCGCACCTCGTCCCAGGGGCTGGCCTGTCCGCGCGCGTCCTCGCGGCCAAGCGCCGCATCGAGCGAGGCGAGACGTTCATGGGTCTGCCGATAGGTGCTGTGCAGTTCCAGAAACGCCCGGGCGAGCGCCGGGGCATTCGACGCGGTCAGCCGCAGATCGGCGAGCGGCGGCGGCTCGGCCCCGAAAACCGGATCGGCGAAGGCCTCGCGCATGTCGGTGACGAGCCGCTCGGCATCGCCGGTCGACAGTTCGGTGACGTCAAAGCCGAACTCCTGCGCCAGCGCCAGAACCACCGTGGTCGAGACCGGCCGGTTGTTGTTCTCCATCTGGTTGAGATAGGGCAGCGACACGCCGAGCTTGGCGGCGAATTCCTTTTGCGTCAGACCGAGCCGGGTGCGCGTCTCGCGCAGCTTGACCCCGGCATAGAGTTTCTGGATCGCCATGCGCCCCGCCCCGCCATTTTGCAGACTTGCCAGTTTGCATGATAGGTTTGCAAATCTCGCGGGGCAAGGCCGGTTGGCGGCGTGGCCCTGCCGTCAGACGCCGATCTCCGGCCCGAGGCACATCAGCGGCTCGCTGGATTTTTCGACCTCGTACAGTTCCGACATCGCGGGCTCTCCGGCGAACCGCGCGATCAACCCGTCGCTGGAGCGCTGAAACGTCCAGCATTGCGGGTCGGGGTTGTTTTCATAGACGAAACAGATCAGCTCGCCTTCCTCGTACCAGTAGCCCTCCTGACACTGGCCATCGAGAAAAGACCAGCGCACCCGGCGGTTGTCGAGATATTCCTCGCCGCCGTAAGGCGCGCCGCCCGCGCCGTAATAGAAGGTATGTCCGCGCGTGTAGGCGTCGAATTCCTCGGCGCTCATCTGGGCCTGCGCGGCATGAACGGGCGCGCAGAGCGCGGCAAGCAGGATCAGACGTTTCATGACCGCATGATATGCCAGACCGGCCCGTGCCCCGCCAGAGAAAACGGTCCAGAGAAAACGGGTCAGAGAAAACGGGCATGCCGCAAAAGTGCCGGCCTTCTTCCTTGACCTGATTGCATGATCGGATGTCCTGTGCAGAGATGGGCACGTGCGGCGCAGCGCGCGGGATTTGCGGGTCGCAACGTAACCGACAGGGGATATGTCGCTTTTGGTCCCGCAGACGGCGACAGGGGGCGTTATCCCTTGGGCAAGACAAGCAAGGAGTCCCGGAATGGCACTGGATGAGCGCAAGGGCGTCTGGAAATCGGGCACGGGCAAGGGGCGGCACACGCCCAAGGGCCGCCAGCTCGAGGATGAGGCATGGGACGAGGTGCGCGCGCTTCTGGGCGACTCGCCGCCGCGGCGCGATCTGCTGATCGAATACCTGCACCGCATTCAGGACACGTACGGGCATCTGTCCGCGGCCCATCTGAGGGCGCTGGCCGAGGAGATGCGCATCGCGCAGGCCGAGGTCTACGAGGTCGCCACGTTCTACGCGCATTTCGACGTGGTCAAGGAGGGCGAGGTGCCACCCCCCGCGCTGACCATCCGGGTCTGCGATTCGCTGTCTTGCGAACTGGCCGGGGCTCAGGCGCTCAAATCGGCGCTGGAAGACGGGTTTGATCCCGCAGATGTCCGCGTGCTGCGCGCGCCCTGCATGGGCCGCTGCGACACAGCACCCGTGCTGGAACTGGGCCACAACCATATCGACCACGCCACGCCCGAAAAGGTGCGCGCGGCGATCGACGCGGGCGACACCCATGCGCATGTGCCGCCCTATCAGGGGCTTGCCGCGTATCGCACCGCCGGGGGCTATGCGAAGCTGGCCGAGCTGCGCGAGGGTGGCGATTTCGAAACCGTGCAGCAGACGCTTCTCGAGGCCGGGCTGCGCGGGCTTGGCGGCGCGGGCTTTCCGTCGAGCAAGAAATGGGGCTTCGTGCGGGCCGAGGCCGGGCCGCGCTACGTGGCCGTCAATGGCGACGAGGGCGAGCCGGGCACCTTCAAGGACCGCTATTACCTCGAACGCGAGCCGCACATGTTTCTCGAGGGCCTGCTGATCGCGGCCTGGGCCGTCGAGGCCGAAACCTGCTTCATCTACATGCGCGACGAATATCCCGCGGTGCTCGAGATCCTGGCTGCCGAGATCAAGGCGCTGGAGGAGGCCGGTCTGATCGCGCCCGGATATATCGATCTGCGTCGCGGTGCGGGCGCCTATATCTGCGGCGAGGAATCGGCGATGATCGAATCGATCGAGGGCAAGCGCGGCATCCCGCGCCACCGCCCGCCCTTCGTCGCGCAGGTCGGAGTCTTTGGCCGCCCCACGCTGGTCAACAACGTGGAAACCCTGCACTGGGTGACGCGCGTGCTGCGCGAGGGCGGCGAGATCCTGTCGGGGGTCGAGAAGAACGAACGCCGCGGCCTGCGCTCCTACTCCGTCTCTGGCCGGGTGAAGAACCCCGGCATGCATCTGTTGCCTGCGGGATCGACGATCACCGACATCATCGACGCGGCGGGGGGCATGCCGGATGGCCATGTCTTCAAGGCGTATCAGCCGGGCGGCCCGTCCTCGGGGATCTTGCCTGCGTCGCTCGCGGATGTGCCGCTCGATTTCGACACGCTGCAGCCGCATGGGTCGTTCATCGGATCGGCGGCCGTGGTGGTGCTGTCGGATCACGACCGGGCGCGCGACGCGGCGCTCAACATGCTGCGGTTTTTCGAGGATGAAAGCTGCGGTCAATGCACGCCCTGCCGGGTGGGCTGCGAGAAGGCGGTCAAGCTGATGCAGGCCGACACATGGGATCAGCCGCTTCTGTCAGAGCTGTGCACGGCGATGGTCGACGCCTCGATCTGCGGGCTGGGGCAGGCCGCCCCGAACCCGATTCGCCTGACGATGAAGCATTTCGCCGACGAGATCTGAGCGCGGCGCAGGCTTCCATATCCGTCCGATCCGCATTAGGAGAGCGGTGATACGCGGATCGGAGGGCGCATGGCGTTTTTCTCGAAACTCAAGGAACGGCTGTTCAAGTCCTCGTCGAAACTCGACGAGGGGCTGGAGGCGATCGTCGATGAGGGCGGCACGCCCGACGCGCAGACCCCCGAGCCGGACCCTAAGCCCGAGCCGGACCCCAAGCCCGAGCCGACGCCCGAGCCATCCAGCATTGCGCCGCAACCCGACGACGTGCCGCCACCCGCGCCGCAGGAAACCCCCGTCGCACGCCCCGAAGAGGTGGCACCACCACCCACGGCCCCACAGGCGCCGCTGGACATTCCCGACACGCTGCCCGAACAGGGGCCGCGCCCGGGCTTTCTGGGCCGGCTTCTGGGCCGGGACGCAGGCCGCACCGTCACGCGGCGCGCGCTCGATGACGACATGCTGGAGCGGCTGGAGGATCTGCTGATCACCGCCGATATGGGGGTCGAGACGGCGATGCGGGTGACCGCCAACATGGCCGAGGGGCGCATAGGAAAACGCCTGTCGTCGCACGAAATCAAGACCTTGCTCGCCCAAGAGATCGCCCGCATCATGGCGCCCGTGGCACGGCCCATGCCGCTTTATGCCAAGCGCCCGCAGGTGGTGCTGGTGGTGGGGGTCAACGGCTCCGGCAAGACCACGACCATCGGCAAGCTGGCGTCTCAGTTCAAGGCGGCGGGCAAATCGGTGGTCATCGCGGCCGGCGACACCTTCCGCGCGGCGGCCGTCGAGCAGCTTCAGATCTGGGGCGATCGCGCCGGCGTGCCGGTGCTGACCGCGCCCGAGGGGTCGGACCCGGCCAGCCTTGCCCATGACGCCATGACAAAGGCCGAGGCCGATGGCGCGGACCTGCTGATGATCGACACCGCCGGACGCTTGCAGAACCGCGCCGACCTGATGGAGGAGCTGGCCAAGATCGTTCGCGTCATCCGCAAGAAAGACCCGGACGCGCCGCATAACACGCTGCTGGTGCTCGATGCGACGACCGGGCAGAACGCGCTGAGCCAGGTGGAGATCTTCCAGAAGCTGGCCAATGTGACCGGCCTCGTGATGACCAAGCTCGACGGCACGGCGCGGGGTGGTGTGCTGGTGGCGCTGGCCGACAAGTTCGGCCTGCCCATCCATGCCATCGGCGTGGGCGAGCAGATCGACGATCTGTCCCCCTTCGACCCCGAGGAATTTGCCGCGGCGCTCACCGGCCTTGACGCGGAATGATGCGCCCGACGTTTCGCGCCGGGGTGGCTTTCGGTGCTACCTCTCGATCAGACGTACCAGATACAGGACCACAACCACGATCCCCGTCGCCATCGCCGCCAGCGGCATCTGTCCGGCCCCGCAGGCCAGCCCGATTGCCCCGGCCAGCCACATCGACGCGCCGGTGGTGATGTTCTGCACGACGCCGCCCGAGGAAAAGATGATCCCGGCGGCCAGAAACGCGACCCCGGCCGTCACCGCCTCGATCAGGCGCAGTGGATCGACGCGCAGCGCGTCCTGGGCGCCGAAGGGCATAGTGGCCAGTTGCTGGCTGATCAGAATGAAAAGACAGGCGGCCATCGAGACCAGCATATGCGTGCGCAGACCCGCGGGCTTGCCCTTGGCCTCGCGCTCGGCGCCGATCACCGCGCCAAGCGCAAGCGCTGCGACAAGCCGCGTGGCCGCGATGACCGGGGGAACGGCGCTGAACGTGCCAGAAAGTTCGTCGGTGATCGTGTCCATCATCCCGGCGCTGAATATCCCCGATAGTTCCTCGATGATCGTCTCCCACATCCCGGCACTGACATCTCCGTGGCCTCTGCGTTCGCCCAGACGTAGCACGACAGACCGGCCCAATACGAGACCCGCAGCGTGAGCGACTACCTCATTTCCCTTGAAGGCACCGAGGCCGGGCAGCGCCTTGCGATGATCCTCGCCCTGACGGCGGCGGTCCTGCACGCGGTGTTCGGCGCGCTGCAGAAGGGCCGGCATGACCCGTGGCTCAGCCGTGGGGCGATCGATGCCAGCTATTCGATGATGGCGGCCCCTTTGGCGTTGCTGGTGGTGCCGTGGCCCGAGGCGCATATGTGGCCGATCTTCGCCGGCGCGGTGGTGATCCATTTCGTCTACAAGATCCTGCAGGCCATGGCCTATTCGCGCGGGGCCTACACGGTGGTCTATCCGGTGGTACGCGGCACCGGGCCGCTTTTCGCCGTGGTCGGGGCCTGGCTGATCTTCGGCGAGGTCTTCAACGCGGTGCAATGGCTGGGTCTCGCGGTGCTTCTGTCGGGGATCTTCGGGCTGGCGGTCTACAACCTGCGCACCATCACGCTCGACCGCGAGACGATGCCGCTGGCGCTCGGTCTGGCGGTGGTGACGGGGCTGTTTGTCGCGCTCTACACCACCTATGACGCCTATGGCATCCGCGCCGCCGCCGATCCGTTCACCTTCCTTGCGTGGTTCTTCTTTCTCGACGGGCTGAGCATCCTGCCCATTGCCGGTCTGCGCTACCGCAACATGGCGGCGCGCCCCACGCTCGGGCCGCTCGCGCTGCGCGGCGTGTCGGGCGGGCTGGTGGCGTTCCTGTCCTTCGGGTCGGTGATGCTGGCCACGCGGCTCGACAAGGTGGGCGAGGCGGCGGTGCTGCGCGAAACCTCGACGGTGTTCGCGGCGCTGATCGGCTGGCTCGTGCTCAAGGAAACCGTGGGGCCGCGCCGCATCGCGCTGATGGGTTTGATCGCGGCGGGCGCGGTGATAGTCGAACTGGGACGCTGACACCACATTCAAGCAAGGCAGACACACATGAGCGACACTTCCCCGCCCGGATGGGCCAAGCCGGTTCTGGAGATCGGCCCCGTGCTGGCCTTCTTCGTGGCCTATCTCTGGCTCAAGGATCGGGTCTATACCATCGGCGGCACGGAGTATGACGGGTTCATCGTCGTCACCGCCGGGTTCGTGCCGGTGTTTCTGGTCTCGATGGCCGTGCTCTGGCGGCTGACCGGGCATCTGTCGCGGATGCAGGCGGTGACGGCGGTGCTGATCGTCGTCTTCGGCGGGCTGTCGGTGTGGTTCAACGACCCGAAATTCTTCAAGATGAAGCCGACGATCATCTATCTCATTTTCGGCGCAATCCTCGGGGTCGGGTTGCTGCGCGGCCGGTCCTACCTGCAATTCGTGATGGACGGGATGATTCCGATCACCGATCTGGGCTGGATGACGCTGACGCGGCGGCTGATGCTGTTCTTCTTCGGGCTCGCCGTGCTGAACGAGGTGATCTGGCGCACGCAGACCGAGGAGATCTGGGTCTATTTCAAGACCTTCGGGCTGACCGCGGCGATCTTTGTGTTCTTCATGGCGCAAGGCGCGCTGTTTCGCGATCATGCGAGTGAAAAGGATGATGACGCCGCGTGAGGGGGCTTGCCACGTTTTGCGGCTGACGCGCCATCCGAAAAGAGCGGCGCATCGACGGGCCGCGGTGCGGCGATCCAACGCCGGTGCAGCAGCACTTTATCCCGGCCGAACCGAATGACATCCGAGCGTTGCACTTGCGGCTGCCAAATCGCTCCGGGGGGCGGCGTCATGCCAGAGGCATGCTTCCAGCATGACGATGCGCGGCGCCCTTCGGGCTTGATTCCGCGCCGCCACCTCGCGACCCCCGCACCCGGGGCGGTGCGGCCCTGCAGTCACAACAGCGACTTGACCTTCTCGGCCACCGCCGCGGGCGTGATGCCGAACTGCTCGTAGAGCACCTCCGCGGGTGCCGACGCGCCGAAATCGTGCATCCCGACAAAGCCGCCCTTCTCGCGGCGTCCGCGCTCGCCGTAAAGCCACCGGTCCCAGCCGAACCGGATCGCCGCCTCGACCGCGACGCGGACCGGCCCGGCGGGCAGCACGCGGCGGCGGTAGCTGTCATCCTGTTCCTCGAAAAGCTCCCAGCAGGGCATCGAGACCACGCGCGTGCCGATCCCGGCCTCCTGCAGCAGATCGCGCGCCGCCATGGCGATCGCCACCTCCGATCCGGTGGCCAGCAGGATCGCCTGCCGCTTGCCCTCCGCGTCGGCCAGCACATAGGCGCCCTGTGCGGTGAGGTTGCGGGTCTTGTGCTCGTGGCGCAGCGTGGGCAGCCCTTGACGGGTCAGCGACAGCACCGACGGCGTCTCTTTCGATTCCAGCGCCAGCTCCCACGCCTCGGCCGTCTCGACGGTGTCGCAGGGGCGGAACACCCATGTGTTGGGCGTCGCGCGGGAAATCGCCAGATGCTCGACCGGCTGGTGGGTGGGGCCGTCCTCGCCCAGACCGATGCTGTCATGCGTCATCACGAAGACCGTGGGGATCTTCATCAGCGCGGCCAGCCGCATCGCCGGACGGGCGTAATCGGTGAAACACATGAAGGTGCCGCCATAGGGCCGCACCCCGCCATGCAGCGCCATGCCGTTCATCGCCGCCGCCATGCCATGCTCGCGGATGCCGTAATGGATGTAGCGGCCCTTGCGGTTGCCCTCGTCGAACACCGTCATGTCGCCCGACCGGGTGTTGTTGGACCCCGACAGATCCGCCGAGCCGCCGATGGTCTCTGGCATCACCGGGTTGACCACCTCCAGCACCATCTCGCTGGCCTTGCGGGTGGCCACTTTCGGCGCTTCTTCGCTGACCTGCTTTTTCAGCGCCTTGATCCGCGCCGACAGCTTGCCCGGCACCTCGCGGGCGAAGACCCGCGCGAACTCGGCCTGACGCTGCGGCGAGGCATCGCCGAGCCGCGCCTGCCAGTCGGCCTGCTCTGCCGCCCCACGGGCACCGATCGCCTCCCACGCGGTCTTGATCTCTTCAGGGATGACGAACGCAGGATGCGTCCAGCCGTAAGCCTGCTTGGCGGCGGCGTTCTGATCGGCATCGGTCAGCGCGCCATGTCCCTTGGCGGTGTCCTGCGCCGCGTGACCAAGCGCGATATGCGTCTTGCAGGCGATCATCGAGGGTTTGCGCGTGCGCTTGGCCTCGATCAGGGCCGCATCGATCGCCGCCGGATCGTGACCGTCGATCTCCTGCACATGCCAGCCCGCCGCGCGGAAGCGTTTGACCTGATCGGTGCGGTCCGCCAGATCGACGCTGCCGTCGATGGTGATGTTGTTGTTGTCCCACAGCACGATCAGCTTGCCCAAACCCTGACGCCCGGCCAGACCGATCGCCTCGTGGCTGATCCCCTCCATCAGGCAGCCATCACCGGCGATCACGTAGGTGTGGTGATCCATCAGCTTCTTGCCATATCGCGCGCGCAGGGCTTCCTCGGCGATGGCAAAGCCCACGGCATTGGCGATGCCCTGCCCCAGCGGGCCGGTCGTCGTCTCGATCCCCTTGGCATGGCCGTATTCGGGATGGCCCGCGGTGCGCGATCCCCATTGCCGGAAATCGCGGATCTGTTGAAGCGTCATGTCCGCGTAACCGGTGAGATGCAGCAGCGCGTAAAGCAGCATCGATCCGTGACCCGCCGACAGGATGAACCGGTCGCGATCGGGCCAGTCGGGATTGGCGGCGTCGAATTTCAGGTGCTTTTCGAACAGCACGGTCGCCACATCGGCCATGCCCATGGGCATCCCGGAATGACCGGAATTGGCGGCGGCGACGGCATCGAGGGCGAGCGCGCGGATCGCGGTGGCCTTCATCCAGTGGTCGGGGTCGGCAGAGCGCAGGTCGGCGATATCCACGGCGTGTGTATCCTTCGTGATTGACAGGCTTGGAGGGCTGCATACCAGCCCGACCGCGAAGATCAAGCGCGCGGCGGGCCCGTCTCGGCCCGTGCCTGCGCGGATTGGGTCAAAGAGCGCGCATTTTCGCGCGGAAATGGCTAGGGTTTGCCAAACGCGGCCCGATATGCGATTCGTTGAACGGCATGGATGAAGACACGCAAGAGGTCGTGGAAATGAGCCAGATAGACGCCTTGCAGGCGCGCATCACCGCCGCGCTGGACCGGATCACCAAGGGTCTGGAGGCCCGCGACGATGCGCCCGACCCCGAAGAGGTCGCCAAGCTGCGTCAGCAGCTCGAGGATGCGACCGCCACCAACGCCCGGCTGGAAGGGCAGGTGACGGACCTGCGCGACACCGTGGCGGCGCGCGACGCGGCGCTGGCGGCGGCCGATGAAGCCAGAAGCGAAAGCTTCGTCAAACTCGACACCGATCTGCAGGCGCTGCGCGCGGCCAACCAGCAATTGCGCGACACCAATCGCGCCCTGCGCGAGACGCACGCGGCCGGCGTGGCCGAGCCGCAGCTGATCAACACATCCCTCGAGGCCGAGCTCGAAGGGTTGCGCGCCACCCGCGCGGCCGACCGCGCCGAGGTCGAGACGGTGCTGGCCGAACTGGCCCGCGTGATCGACGGCGCGGGTACCGCAGACGCAACGCCAGACGCGACGAAGGAGGCCTGATGCCCGAGGTTATGATCGAGATCGGAGACCGCCAGTTCGAGGTCGCCTGCAATGCCGGCGAAGAGGACTACCTGCATGCCGCCGCCCGGATGCTGGATGAAGAGGCCGCGGTGCTGGCCGGGCAGATCGGGCGCGTCCCCGAGGCGCGCATGCTGCTGATGGCGGGGCTGATGCTGGCCGACAAGACCTCCGCCCTGCAGGACAAGCTGCAGGCGGTCGAGGAACGGCTGGCCCGGACCGAGGCCGAACTGGATCAGCTCCGCAACGCGCCGGCACCGGAACCGGCGCGCGTCGAGGTGCCGGTCGTGCCGCAATCGGTCACCGAAACGCTGGCCGAGATCGCCGCCCGCACCGAGGCGCTGGCCGAAACCGTGGACGGCACGCGCGCGGGCTGAGCCCGGCGCGGCGCAGGAGATCGCGATGAAACTGACTGCCATCATTCTGGTCGCGGCGATCGTGGCGCTGCTGGTGTTCATCCGCATGGCCCCGTCGGATCCCGACCGCTGGCACGCTATGCCGGACAATGTGTCGGACCGCGATCTCGACAGCGGGGCGATGCGCACGCTCGAGGGGGATCTGGCCGCGCTGGATGCGATCATCCGCGACACGCCCCGAACGCAGGTCCTGGCCGGCAGTGTCAGCGAGGGCATGATCACCTATGTCACCCGCAGCCGCGTCTTCGGCTTTCCCGACTACAGCACGGTGCGGCAGGATGGCGACATGCTCCAGATCCACGGGCGGCTGCGATTCGGCAAGTCAGATCTGGGCGTCAACGCCGCCCGCATCGACGGCTGGCTGCGGCAGCTTCAGGCCCGATGACAGGCAGCCATCCGAGATCTCGCGCCACATCGGATTGTTGAGCGACATCTGGCACTGTGCCATGAACATCCTGCCGTCCACCTGCAGGCAGATCATCTCGCCCATCTCGACCCGCGCGCCGTTGCGGTCGGTACAGTAGCACTCGGTCGTCTTGCCAGCGGTCGTGGAATCGCCGAGCGCCGGCGTGGCCGCAAGCAGAAGGGGCAATATGTACCGCATGACGGCAGTTTAGCACGGATCGGCACCCTTGACCAAGTCACATGAATGGGACAGAGGATGACCGCCATGGTGCCCCGCGACAAACTCAACGAGATCATTCAGCGCTTCGAGTATATCGAGGCGCGGATGACCGAAGGCGGCGGCGATATCGCGCAGCTCGGGCGCGAATATGCCGAATTGCGCCCCGTGGTCGAGGAAATCCGCACCTACCAAAAGACGCTTTCCGATATCGAGGCGGCGCGCGAGATGCTCGCGGATCCCGACATGCGCGATCTGGCCCGCGACGAGATCGACACGCTCGAGGACCTGCTGCCGGCGATGGAGGCGGCGCTGCAAAAGGCGCTTCTGCCGCGCGATGCCGCCGATGCGCGGCCCGCCATCCTCGAGATCCGGCCCGGCACGGGCGGTGAGGAGGCCGCGCTCTTCGCCGCCGACCTGATGCGCATGTATCAGCGTTACGCCGAGGCCCGCCGCTGGTCCTTCGAGGTGATCGAGGAACAGCTGAGCGAACTAGGCGGGGTGCGTGAGCTGGTGGCGCGGATCGGCGGGCAGGGGGTGTTTGCCCGGCTCAAATACGAATCCGGCGTGCACCGCGTGCAGCGCGTCCCCGAGACCGAAAGCGGCGGGCGCATCCATACCTCGGCGGCGACCGTCGCGGTTCTGCCCGAGGCACAGGACGTGGATATCCGGATCGACCCGAACGATCTGCGCATCGACACGATGCGCGCCTCCGGGTCGGGCGGCCAGCACGTCAACACCACCGATTCGGCGGTGCGCATCACGCATGTGCCCACCGGGCTTGTCGTGACCAGCAGCCAGAAATCCCAGCACCGCAACCGCGAGATCGCCCTCGACGTGCTTAAATCGCGTCTGTTCGACATGGAGCGTAGCCGGGTCGACAGCGAACGCTCCGCGTCGCGCGCCGCACAGGTCGGCTCGGGCGACCGGTCCGAACGCATCCGCACCTACAATTTTCCGCAAGGGCGGATGACCGATCACCGGATCAATCTCACGCTCTACAAGCTGGATCAGGTGATGCAGGGCGATCTTGACGAGGTGATCGACGCGCTGACGGCGGATGCCCAGGCCACGCTTCTGGCCGAGCTGTCGTGACCGCGCGGGACGCGCTATCTTTGACCGCGCGGGATGCGCTTGTCGCCGCGACCGGGCGGCTCGCGGCGGCGGGGATCGACGCCGCCGGCGGCGATGCCCGCGCGCTGCTCGCCGCCGCCATCGAGGTGCCGCGCGACCGGCTGACATTGCATCTGGGCGACGTGCTCGGCGATGAAGCGCAGGCGCGCTACGCCTCGATGATCGCGCGCCGCGCGGCACACGAGCCTGTCGCGAAAATCCTCGGCGAGCGGACCTTCTGGGGGCGCATGTTCGAGGTGACGCCGGATGTGCTCGACCCGCGCCCCGAAACCGAATGCCTGATCGCCGCGGCGCTGGAGGGTGCGGCCCCTGACCGCCTGCTCGATCTCGGCACAGGGTCGGGGATCATCGCGGTGACGCT
>Ga0307933_1000411_pt1 | contig 40054 bp, 33 predicted proteins | sample OrgLakmetageno88_FD_201811 | JGI IMG/M metagenome (GOLD analysis project Ga0307933, IMG submission 201811) | Saline water microbial communities from Organic Lake, Antarctica - #88 | ecosystem: Environmental > Aquatic > Non-marine Saline and Alkaline > Saline | place: Antarctica: Organic Lake... | reverse complement strand
AGTGCGCTCCTGCGCGTTTAAGTGACCAGTGCGCCGCACTGGGTTTCGGGGTTCGGTGTTTTCCATCCCATAGGAATATCACAAAGCCGAAGCTCTGCATAGGGGGTCAATGTTCGGACGATAACGTTAAAGATGGGCATTCGTTGCTAGAATGCTCAGAAGTCTCAATTGCAAACATAACGACATGACCCGAATGGCACGAACTTAAGCGGTCCGTCCAGTAGTGGCGACTTCAGTCGCCATCATCCGAGGCAATAACCATCCACGATGGACGGCGGCTAAAGCGCGCCGCTACGGTTTCTATCCTTCGATGAATCTTCTTAAGTTCGTGCCATTCCGACATGACCCCCTTCCGCGCTCCAGGAATCTCAGTATCTCCAGCTTTCATGCCGGACGGGAAGGTCGTTCAATAGGTTACGGGTGATTCTCCAGTTCGGAAGATGCAGATCCATGGTGCCGACAAAGCGTTCATTGTGTGTTGGCTCTAAGAGATGCACCATCTCATGCACGACTAAGTATTCTAGGCAGGGCTTGGGCTTCTTCGCTAGCTCGGTGTTGAGTCGTATCGTCCCTCTGTGGTGGGTGCAGCTGCCCCATTTGGTTTTCATTCTGCGGACGTAGAACTTGTCGACCTTCACGCCTAGACGCGGTTCCCATTTCTTGATGAGCTTGGGGACTTCTGCTTTAAGCTGCTCACGATACCACTCTTCGAGCAGGGATTCTCGCTTTGCTTGGGATGTGCCGGGTCTAACCGTGAGTAGTAGCTTCTGATGTGAGAGTGTGATCTCAGGCGGGCGTGCTTCCTCGTAGATCGAGAGCAGGTAACGCTTGCCCCATAGGTAGTGACTTTCCCTTTCGAGGTATTCACGAGGCGTCTCGCGGTCTTGCTTCGCTATCTTACGCTGCTGTGCCTTGATCCAGCCTAGCTTTGAAATGACATAGACTCGAATCGTATCGAGCTTCATGTGCTCAGGAGCGGCTACAGTGATGCGACCCAGCGGTGGATGCACGCTGAGGTGAACGTTCTTGATGTCCTTACGCTGCACTTCGCAGGTGAGTTCACCGAGTTGTAGCTGATCGAGCATTAGTATTCTGCCTGCTGCTTGATGATATCGAAGAGACGTATGACTTCGGAGGCATTGTTATTCAGCAGTGGCAGTAGTGCCCTCATAATCTTACGTTCTTTGCCTTCATTCCCTCGAAATTCATCCTGTTTAACTGTGCGCACTTGCGCCTCGATTTGCTGTGCCAGCTCAAGGAGCTGATCTTGATTGAAGGGGGCTTGACCTTCTGCGACTTGATGCGCCGCGAAGGGTTGCAGATTCTCGTAGATTGCTGAGAGTGCTTTGCTCTTCTTTAAGACTTCGGGTGTGTCTTCGGCATAACCGCTTTGCACGCTTTTCGCCAGTGCTGCGATTTGTTTCAGATACTCAGTGTATTCGAGCGCTTTGTGCTTTCGGTCGGCGATAATCTCATCGAGCAGCGCAGACATCTTTTCGTAGTAGGCCGGGTTGGTCAGGCTCTCCTTAATGATCTTACTGCGGACATTGTTTTCAATCGTCTCCGCCACCGATTCTTTGCTCCTCAGGTTGCCTAGCTTTTCAGCGATGGCATCGGCAATCCCTGTTTTTACGATGAGCTCGACCAGTGGCACATTTTCAAATTCCGAGATTTTCTTTGGCTCAGACGCATGGATGTAGTGATCGATGAGGTGGCGCATGTCGGCCTCGTAGGCTTTCACGTCGAGCACTTCGCCGCTCGCGCTGCGGATCGTGTCGCGCAACTGCACGTAGTGCTGTAGCTGGCCTTCGATGCGCGTGCAGTCGGCCTCAGAGTAACCAGCTTTGGTCATCTCGTCAGCGATGTTTGCGTAAGCTCTTACGAGGCTAGCGGTTCCCTTGTAGAGGCCCGCACGTTGCGATTCGGACTCCTCGAGGTCTGTTACGATTTCAGTGTTGCCGCAGAAGTAGTGGATATAGTCGAGTTCGGCATTGGGTGGTTCGACTGGTTCGCAGAGTAGGGCGAGTTGCTCAATCGCTGCATCCAGGCGCTCGCTCCCTTTTTTGAGACGATCTTTGAGTAGGATGTCGGAGCTATCCCCATTGTGATCGTCGCCGTGATCCAGCTCAGCAGAGTAAACCGCGATGGCATTTTCCACACTGGTGAAGAGATCCATGTAGTCGACGATGTAGCCGAAGTCCTTGTCCTCGCCGTCGAGACGGTTGGTGCGACAGATGGCCTGAAAGAGCCCGTGGTCTTTCATCGTTTTATCGATGTAGAGGAAGGTGCAGGGCGGCGCATCGAAACCAGTGAGCAGTTTATCGACCACCACCAAGAGTTTCATCTGCGCGGGTTCTTTGATAAACTTCTGCTTGGCTGCGTCTTCGTAGGTCTTGGTTTTTGACTGATTTGGGAGCGGGGTGACGTCTTTTAAGAGTTTCGTGTAAGTGTCGTAGATAAGTTGCTTGGACGTTTCTGAATCTGCACCGGTTTCTTCTTTGGATATGTCGCTGACATTTGGATTGTAAGAGGTGATCACGGCACACTTCCCCTTGAAGCCTGCTTCCTTTAAATTGAAGAGCGTGTAGTAGCGACAGGCCTCGTAGATATTCTTGGCCACGAGAATCGCATTGCCGCGTTGATTGCTCAGTCGCGGCTTGGTGCTGAAGTCGAAGACGATGTCGGTCACGACCTGCTGCATACGATCCTTCGAACTGAGCACCTTTTGCATGGTGCCCCATTTCTTTTTTAGTTCGTCCTTCTGCCAGTCATTGAGCGCCTTTGTTTTGGCCTCAAACCATGCGTCGATCTTATCTTCCGAGCCGAGCCGCTGATCGATGTCGCGTGCTTCATAGATCAAGTCGAGCACCACTTCATCCTCCACCGCTTCGCTGAATTTGTAGCGGTGAATGTAGCGACCAAAGACCTCCATCGTGGTCTGCTTGTCTTTTTTGAGCAGCGGTGTGCCAGTGAAGCCCATAAAGACCGCATTCGGCATGACGGCCTGCATGGCCTTATTGAGATTGCCGCTTTGGGTGCGGTGGCACTCGTCGACAAAGACGAACACATCGCCCACCGTTTGACTGGGGCTTGATTTGAGTTCTTTGATGAAGTCATCGAAATTAAGCTCTCCCTTGGGGCCACGTGGGCAGAATTTATGCACCAGGGTGCAGATCAGCCGCGGGTTCGGTTTGCCTAGCTTCTTGATCAAGTCTTTGCCGCTGGTCGCCCGCACTTTATCTGTTTGCGGGACAATGCCGGATTGCTTGAGCACACCTTCGATTTGCTTATCCAGCTCGTCACGGTCGGTCACTATGACGATACGAGCGTTGGAATTGTTCTCTAAGATCCACTTGGCCAGGAGCACCATGACGATACTCTTACCGCTGCCCTGGGTGTGCCAGATGATGCCGCCCTCGTGCCTGCCGACGTGTTGCTGCGCTTCTTTGATCCCAAAATACTGATGCACGCGGGGCACCTTTTTCACACCACCATCAAAGAGAATGAAGTCGTGCATCAACTCGATGATGCGCTCCTTGCGGCACATCTTAGCTAGATATTTATCCAGCTTGTAGCCCTCGTTGTCGTCCTGGTCTTCCTTCCACTTGAGGAAATACTTCTCAGGGGTGCCAGTCGTGCCGTATTGCAGGCCTTCGGTGTCACTGCCTGCGAAGACTAGCTGGACGGTGCTGAAGAACCACTCGTTAAACTCAGGCTTCTGATTCGAGATGAGTTGCCGGATGCCATCGCCGATCGTTACCCGACTACTCTTCAACTCGATCACTCCGAGGGCGATGCCGTTGACGTAGAGCACGAGATCCGGTCGGCGCTCATGCGCACCTTTGAGGGTGACTTCTTCAGCAATCGCAAAGTCATTGTTTTCGGGAGTCTCCCAGTCGATCAAGTGAACCGTTTCAGTCACTTTGCCCGCTTCGACCTTCACGGGCACACCGTAGCGGAGGGTGTGGTAGACGTCTTTATTGATGTAGTAGAGATCCCGGCTGTCCTTATCCGCACGGCGCTTGAGCAGGTTGATCGCTTGGCTTATCAGCGCAGGTGTATGGCCCTGCTTCGTGAGCCAAGTAATGAGGTAGGTCTCCTCGATGTTTGAGTTGCCCTCCCGCTCCTCCCAGTCACCTAGATAGTCGTAGTCAAGTTCGTCCCTGAAGAGGGCGATGACACGGTTTTGCGTCGTGCGTTCTGGTTTGCCGATTTTGCTCATTTTAATACCTCCCAGTGGCCGCCTTTTTGTGGTCCAATGTATTTTAATTTATTTTTCTCAACCAATTTAGCGGTGGCTTTTTCGATTCCCCTTACGGTCATCTCTAGCGCTTCAGCTACATCCGCGAGTGACCATTCAGGGTTGGTTTCCAATAAGGCAAGAATCCGGTCTGGTGTTTTCACCGAACTTTTCACCGAACTTTTCACCGAACTTTTCACCGAACCTCTTGCCGACGTTTCACCGACCTTTTTCTGCGCCCCTTCACCGATCGCCTTCAAATATTCGGGCGAGTAGGGGAATTCGGTCCATAGATCGTTACCAGAGAGCCTGAGCACGGGGTCGGGTGCGCCGCCTTGTTGGCAGGCTTCGAAGATTCGCTGAATACCACGGCCCCAAGACTCGATTTCACCTGCGCGGAAAAAAGCGTTTGGAGAATTGATAGTTGAAAATGGATAATTGATAATTATTTGGATTGGCTGGTTTTGACGATGCTGATTAGGAGCTTATCAGTTAATTGATAGTTGAAAATGGATAATTGAGAATTAGTGGGCGCGGCTGGTTTTGACGATGCCGATTAGTAGTTTTAGGAGTTCTTCGATGTCTGGACGCAGGGAGTCGAAGTTTTCTTTGGAGATATACCCGGATTGGTGGAGTAGATCGATCCAGTATTCGGTTTCGTTGGCTTCTTTGAGGGCAATGCTCATTTTGCTGATGAAGTCGGCCTTGCTCTGCCCATGTTCGGCTTCGCGAACGAGCGCACCGATTGCCGTGCCACTGCGCAGCACCTGTTTCGATAACACGTACTCCTGCTTTTCCTTCTGCAAATACTGCGCCAACTTCACCACCCGTAGGGCAAATGCAAATGACTTGGTTTTGATCACATTCTCTTTCATTAGTTTCAGTCAGCTAATTATCAATTCCCCGTGAGATTCGTTCGTCGTAAATAATTATCAATTATCCACTATCAATTATCTATTTATAAACCGGGTCTTCCCGTTTTATACACGCCGCCCTCAGCATTGGCAAAGCCCGAGATCCATTTCAGAGTCTCGTCCTTCCAGGTCTGCTTGTATTCGGTGTTTTGGGATTCAGGCATGGGGGGATAATTGATAGTTGAAAATGGAGAATTAAGAATGTGGGTCTTATTCTTCAATTTGTTTTCGATCTGCCAAGCGTTCCTTAATTTCGATCAAGGCACTGTGCAGTTTCTTTTCTAAAAGTTCTTTCGCTGGAAGCTCTGTCCAGTATTCCGCCACCATGATATTGTCTTTCTGCAGATTCATTAACTCGACCTGTTCGGTGCCGGCCTGGGCGCAGAGGATCAAGCCAATGGGCGCGGCTTCGTCGGGTTGTCGTTCATATTTATCCAGCCAGTTAAGGTAGAGTTCCATCTGCCCCTTGAAGCCCGCTTTGAAGCGGTCGATCTTTAGATCAATCGCCACCAGTCGCTTCAACCGGCGATGATAAAAGAGTAGATTCAGATAAAAATCCTCCCCATCAATGATCATTCGTTTCTGACGCTCGACGAACGCGAAGCCCTTGCCCAATTCTAAGATGAATTGTTCCAGTTCTCTGATCAGTGCCTGCTCCAGATCATTTTCTAAATAGCCCGCCTTCAGGTCGAGAAAATCGAGGAAGTAGGGGTCTTTGAAATGCCCTGCTAAGGGTGACGCAGGCGCGGGGTCTAATTGGCTATCAGCGATTTCTACCCGCTCGAAGGCCTTGCGCCCGACCTGCCGTCGAAGCTCTCGTTTGCTCCATCCCGCTTGTGCTGCTTGCTGTGCGTAGAACTGGCGAGCTTCTTTTGTTTTCATTGGAATCAAGATCAAAAAGTGAGACCAGCTCAATTGTCGCACCAGTGGCACGACAATCTCAAAGTCTGGGAACACTTCTGCAAATTGCATCATGCGATGCAGATTCTTAGTCTCGAAGCTCTTACCATAGCGCCCCACCAGATCCTCAGCGAGCGAGGTGACCACCTGCTTGCCGTATTCGGCACGTGCACCCTGTAGCACGTCCGCATTAATACGTTGCCCCACATGCCAGTAGGTGAGCGTTAACGTGCTATTGACGGCGACGACCACCTGCGCCTTGCCGCGATCAATGATCTGCCGTAGATCCACTAGCAGCGCGGTGCTTAAAGAGCTATCATGGTTGAACTGATGGGGGGCGTCTTCGTGCATACGTTGTTAATTGATAATTGATAGTGGAAAAGTGAGAATGTGGCTAGCTTTGGATTTTTCGTTTTGAGTGGTGTTACAAATCTTCTTTCGTGAAGTCTTCGAGTTGTTGAATATGGTCGTTCGCGCCGAATTCTTCGAGCGCAATGCGTCTGCGCTCAGTAAAGGCCCCATATTGGGAAGCGAGGCATCCGCACGACTTGCGATCAGCTCGGCGGCGGTATGGCCCGTTGCAGCAAAGTGGAGTTTGTTTTGAATGATGCGGAAAAACTGCACCGTCTCTTTACGGCTCAACTCGTAATCGGCAGCCAGTGTGAAGAGCTCTCTCACGCGCAAATACATACGCCGCTCGCTGGAGCGGATGTCGCGGATGCGAGCCAACATCTCATCGAAATAATCAGGGAGCTCGCTGCTCCCTGATACAGGCGGATTTTTGAGCCGCTCGTCATCCATTGTGAACCCTTTGACCAGATACTCCTGCAAACGAGTCTTTGCCCATTTGCGGAACTGGGAGCCCCTTCGCGAACGCACGCGAAAACCAACAGCCAAAATTGCTTCAAGATTGTAGTGCTTGACCGCACGAGTGACTTTTCGACTCCCTTCTAAACGAACTTGTAAGTAATCCTTACAAGTTGCCGCTGCATCGATTTCTTCATCCTCATAAAGTGCTTTTAAGTGTAAGGTTATGTTTTGCGGTGTCGTATCAAACAGCTCCGCCATTAAAGCCTGCGAAAGCCAGATCGTCTCGTTCTCGAACCGACATTCCACTCGCGATTGCCCATCCTCAGTCGTATAGAGGATGAATTCGCCACTCGGTTGGTTGCTCTCGTTTTCAGACATGATGATTACGTTTTCCTAAATCTTTATATTTTGCGTTCGACCCCTTCTGGTTTCCCAGCTGAGGATGGGAGTGTGAGCCGCCTGATAGATTGTCGATTAGCGCAAAAGCTGGCTCTTCATCAGATGCGAAGAGCTGGTCAATCTCGACCGTGCGGTCTTTGAGGAACCCGTAGCAGAGCTGTTGATATTGATCACTTGCACGGGAGGGGAATGAGGTGCCCACCGCGGCATAGGAGGCAAAAGGGTGTTGCTGCCGTTCATTATTATCTTTCGGCGCTGGCTCGACGCAGTGGATTAGCATCTGGCTCTGATAGGTGCTGTCGGCTGACATCACCTGCCAGCGCTCCATCGCATCTTGGCGGGCGGAGATCGGCCGCTTCTGAGTGTAGATCACGGTGCAGCGCTCACTGGCTAACTCCGCGCAAATGTTGCGGAAGCGATCCTGCGCGTCATAGACCACGAGGATGCGCTTTTCAGAAAGCCGCGGGCTGAAGATGTTTTGTTTAATGTGTTCGGCGAAAGTCATTTTTTTAAAGTAGGCGAAGATTTTGGCAATTCCTCAGTGGGGCATCTATAGGTCATTTAGACGATTAATTGAGACGCTTCAGTTTTTTTCTTTTGATCGAGAGTGTTTGTTGACTGGCAGAGATATGCCGTCTAGTTTATTACGCATGGCAAGTCTTCGCAGCACGAATAAGTATCTGGTCACCAAAAATGCCGATCAAGTTAGGAATCAGATCAAGGTTCGGGTTTATGACTCTTCGGTCTTCGAGGGGTTGCGCCTGCACAAAGGTCATTCTTTAGTGGCCCTCTCCAAAGCTTCTCGGAAAAAAGTGGCGAGTGGGGCGTAGTTGCATTCGTAGCCTTGCACGACTGCTGCGAGATAGTCTTTTTTTCGTTGTTTGGCTCCCGAGCTGGTAAATCCGTAATCTGGTTGTGGTAGACCAGCCTGTAGACACAGATACTTATCTTGCACGTCGATGAGCGTTTCGATCTCTACCTCATCCATCGCCTCAACGGTGGAAATTCCCAGCAAATTTTTGAGCACTTGTCCCTTGGAGTCAGGGGCATGCTCACCTTCTAGGCCAGTATCCGTATTATATTTTGCTGCAGTCATCGCTTATTATTTGTCTTGGTCCCGACCTTAGTCCCCATCTTGGTCCCTGTCTTCAATCCGAAACGATCCCATTCGACGACATGGCAGACGTAGCTGGTTAATCGCCAGATCCAGTGATGCGACCTTGCCTAAGAATGCGCGGACTGCTTGATCTGGAGGCAGGCATTCTGAAAATTTAACCAGATCTAGGAGATCGTCTTCGATGTAGAGATCGGATGAGAAGTGAGCTTGAAGATCATCGCGTAAGAAGTGTTCTATCTCGGCATATTTTCCTCGCTCACGAATGGATATTTGGAAATCATCAGATGAGGTGGTGACCGCTAAGGAGGTTTCCAGTGCCGTGGCTATCAAGCTATTGATGGTGGATCCAAAAAAGGTGGCCAAGACAAGTCCATCTGGCTCAGGTGCAGAGTAGATTTGGCCACACATACCAGCCAGTTCGGCTAGCTCATTACGCTCACCCTCGATTTCAATCTGCGCACGCTGAGTCCATCTGTCAGATGCTTTGGTCGAGAGTAAGAGATTCTTAATCTCTTGAGCGACATAGAAGCTTAAGCCGATTGCTTTGCCGTGCCATCGAGTTCGACCACGGTTCTTCGATGGAGTGACGAAGACTTGATGTGCGGACCAAGATATATTGCCAATGTCCCAATTTTTTCCAGCGAGGGTCAGAGGCTTGCGCTCTTGTCCTTCAGGCACGGCTAGAGAGAGCCAATCGACGAATCCGATGCTTCGCTGACCTTCGAGCACTTCAAAGGTTTGAGGCGACGAAAAGACACTCAGCAGTTCAAGGAAATGGCGTCGACCTAGCTTTGCTTCCGTTGTCGGGCCAATCATGAGGAAAGGGCCATCCTTCACCAAGAATTCACGTTCCACCATATGCTTCTTTAAAGCTTCAAGATCCATGGAGCTTAGCTCGTTGATCCCAGGGACATTGACCAACGCATCGAAGAGGCGTTCTTCCGGCAGGCGTCCTTTTTGCAAACACATGGTCAGCACCTGCTGTGCTGCGATATGGTATGGATTGCGCGGCGCCTGGATCGGTTCAACAAAGCCACCCTCCCATAGATCAATAATCGCAGATGCTTGTAGTAATGACTCAGATGTCGTTGCTAGAAATAGGCAGTTACGTGAAGTGTTCGGTCGTCGTCCTGTTCGACCTAGCCTTTGCAGGAAAGATGCGACACTGCCGGGAGCATCGATTTGAATCACTCGGTCAAGGTCACCTACATCAATCCCAAGCTCAAGTGTGCTCGTCGCGATAATTACACAATCACTGCCTTCTGCGAAGGCTTGCTCTGAAATCCTTCGATTCTCCAAGCTGAGTGAGCTATGCGAGGCATACGCATCGACTCCCATTTGGCCAAGCATCTGAGTCAACTCTTCCACGCGTCTTCGGCTATCGCAAAAGACGAGCCGCTTCTCTCCTCGGAAGAGCTTCGAAATGACGAAGGCTGCATTTTCAAGAGTTCCGACAAAATCTAGTTTTACATCCGTCAGGGCGGAGGTCGCTGGCACTGAGATGAGCGCAGTTTTCTCTGACTCCCGATTGCAAGTCAGCCATTGCAACAATTCTTTAGGATTTCCAACAGTTGCAGATAGTCCGATGCGTTGAATGTCATGCGGAACTATTGCTGCCAGCCGCTCAATGAGGCATAAGAGGTGCGTGCCACGATCATCACCTGCAAAGGCATGGATCTCATCGACGATGATCACCCGGATGTTCGACAAGAAGCCTTTCATTTCCGGGCGACTTGATACCAACATCGATTCTATGGATTCTGGGGTCGTCAACAAACATGCAGGTTGCCCTCCGATCACTCGCTTACGTCCACTTGCATTTACATCTCCGTGCCAAAGTGCCGACTGATAACCGACCATTTCGAAGTAGGTCGATAACCGTTCTGAAAGGTTATTGAGCAACGCCTTGAGCGGGCAGATGTAGAGGATCGAGGTTCCATCCCATTCGTCCTCAAGCATTCTGGAAATGACAGGGAAGATAGCGGCCTCTGTCTTCCCCCCGGCGGTTGGGGCTAATACCAGTGCGTGTGATCCGTTGATGATTGATGGGATCGCTTGCTCTTGAAGCGGGCGCAGGCTTTTCCACCCCAATGTGTTCACCAGATGATGGCGTAATAAGGGATGTAACTGTTCAGCCTCGTTTGCCATTACCAATCGAGTTTGATTTCATCGAGCGAATCGACACCAGCGACAGCACGCTCATCTTCACTTAACTCACTGCCTTCGATCACAGGTTTGTAGTGCAGCTTCGGGTCGAAATCGGCATGTAGCTCAACACGATCTAGCAATTCACCCACAAGCTTCTTTAGGAAGATACGGGGAGCTAGGCCCACTTGACCTCCTAGAGTGCCGCAGATGCCATCCACTAAGTCGGCAATCGTTGCGTCGTTGACTTTTTCATTAATTCGTTCCGGGCATGATGAGCCGTTTGCAAAGATATCACGCACTCGAATACCCACCTCCATTAAACCAGCTTTCTTAAGCGGCTCTAAACGTATCTGAGGCGCACGCGGATTGTCGAAGCGACTGTCCGTATCAAAGTCGGTATGGAGGCGTTGGGCGAGGGGTTGCGATCTCTTGATTCCTTGTGGCCCTTCAAAGAATGTGGGGGTGCCTGTAATTATCAGAAACAGGCCAGGGTAGCGCCCACTGTCGATCTCGTCGATGAGCTGCCTTAACGCATTCAAAGCCTTTTCTCTCACGTCCGAGCGCATTCGCTGAAGCGTCTCCACCTCGTCTAGCACCACTATGAGTCCTTTATAGGAGGAATCCTTCAGCACCCGGAGTAATCCTTGTAGGAAGCTCAAGGCCGCACCATGATCGACGTCGCCTTTAACTTTTGCGGAACGCTTAACACTGGCTGCAACATTTGGTTGCCCGCCTAACCACGCGATTAAGCCATCACTGATTGCTAGGTCGTTGTCTTGAAGCGCTTGGCGGTAAGCTCGCAGTACACTCGCAAACTGAGTGTTGTGTTTCGATACTTCGTGGAGGCGCTTCTCCATTAGCTCAAGTGTTTGTTGCGCCATTTGAGCTTCGTCGCTACCATCGAGTCTTCCTGATTCTATCAGTTCCTCCTCAAGCGCGAAGAACCAGCCATCTACGATTTCTCGAAACGCACCTCGATCCGTGGCAGGGATGCTCAATCGTTCGATTAATCGGCGATAGACCGTTTCCAGCTTGTGGAGTGGTGTTTCTGTTTCCGATATCTGAACTTCACTGACAGCAAAGTTATTTGCTTTAGCTCGTTCTTGAATCCAACGAGAGAAGAAGGTTTTACCGCAACCATAGTCTCCACGAATTGCTTTAAACTCCGCACCCCCATTGGCGACTTTGCTGAGCTGCTCATCAATCGTGACTTGAAACCGATCCAGACCGACCGCCAACTCGCCGAGCCCTTTGCTCGGCACCGTGCCACGTCGTAGTGCATCGAGTATATCAGAACGTTTTTGTGGAGATAGGCTCATGATTGATGCATTATTTAATGCCAAATTGTTTCAGCGCCATTGATTGATCGAAGGTGATGCGTGCTGTTTCAGATTGCTCGGCGACGATCTCGTAACCGTCGATGTTGAAGAGCCTGCGCAACTGAGCTGTCATTCCCCTGAGTCGCATCGCAGGTAATCCCATTTCAGTCGCGAGGAGATTCATTGGGGCTGCTCCTTTACGTTGATCCATGACAGTCAGGAAAGTCTGTATGAGTGCTTTCTTCGGCGGTGTGCGTCCCAGGCTATTCAACTGTGCTTCGAAGACAGGGCTATTTAGTAAGCTCTCTACCCAATCGGATGTAATTGGAGTGCTGTCCTCACCCAATGATAATTCGAGGTTGAGGTTCGCTTCGACTGTAGCTTCTTGCTTCTTACGCTTCTTGCGAGGTGAGGTTGTTTTTTTAGGTTCTGCTTGCGTGTTGTTCGACGCATTCAGGCTCCACCATTGTGGTGCTACGAGATCGACGAAGTCCCATCCTGCTGGTGCCGTGTTTACATCCTTCTGTAACACTGTGAGTGGAATCACGACTTCCATATCAGAGCAGCCTCCGTGGTAGCCTGCCTTCTTATTTGCATAACGAACCTGATCAGTCACAGCTGTAATCACTGCAGCTTTACCAGTTGCTTGCTCGATACGCTTACCGGACATCCGCATCTCGTGTTCAGGGTCTACTATATCACCATCCTCTCGGTAACGGTCGCCGCCAGTTATCTTTTCACCAATTTTACGACTTTGGTTTAGCTCGATTACGTTGCCGTGGTCGCTGGTCAATATGACTGTGCGCTCACCTGTCCCTGCTGATTCAAGGATCTGTGATAGGTAACGAATGGTCTCGATTTTCCAGTCAATTTTTAGCTGATCGCTGCCGCTCAATTGATCATCGACTACATTCAAAAGAATCGAGATCACTTGATGTTTGGAATTCTCTAAGCAGTCCCTAACTTCATCGGATAATGTGGAGTGCCCCGGCTCACTTAACTCGCCTTTTAAGAACAGGCGAGGTTTAGCTTTTGTGCAAATTGGAGCTAGTGTTTGATTCTCGCTGAAAGCGACCGCTTCGGTGCGTTTATCTGAGGCATCGACTTTGCCACTAAATAGTGCCTTACGTGAGATTGCAGTGACTGAAGGGATCGCTGCGAGGACTGGTTGCACTCCGCTCTCTGGCGCAATCGTAAACCAATCGCGCTGAGTTAAATCTTCGATGAGTTGGCTAAATACGGCACAGCTCATTCCATCTAGGACGAGTAATAGTGTCTTTTGCTCTTTGGCTAATGGTGCCACGACCTTCTCAATCACATCCTCAACTTTGAGGATGTCTTCTTTGTCCTGTGAAGCATTCCATTGAGCGATAGATTGAGCCATTTTTTGTTGCTCGGCGATACGTCTTTCGGAAGCAAGTTTACGCACTTTTTGAAACGCCTTTTCCATCTCTGAACGTGCATCACTGTCGGAGATGTAGCCAATTGCGCGATCCACATAACTGCTATCACGGAAATATTGAAGCATCTGAACCGAAAGTTGCTCTTGGGAGTCAATATCTAACTCACGTTTTGTCCAAAGAGCAATGCGAGCAGCCATACGTGTTTGCTCAACTCTGTTTTGATTGTCAGCGAGTTCAGCTAAACGGTGCGCCTCTAGTCGTGTGAGTGCATCATTCAGATCGTCTAGTCCATTGAGTTCTTTTCGTCTTAAGAAGCTATTGATGGTTTCACCTAGGATGTCGAAACAAGCGTTCAAACCTCGCTTGGACAGAATGACTTCGGGAGCGATGCTCTCGGCTTTGATCGCAATTAATAATTTGTCTACTTGGCTAGCAGTGGTTCGCAATTCGGCAGGAGGCATTCCTGAGATTGCGGCGACTGCTGCATCATTCCAGAGGCGCGCACTTTCTTTATCAATTTCATGATTCCCGACATATGCTTCGAGCCTAGTTAGAGCCTTGGCTCGAATACTCGCTTCATCGGTCTCACATTTTCGGAACAATGGGCCGAGACTCAGTCCGATTGGCAACAGGAGTTCCGCCGGTGTGCCTTGTTCGACAATCGCTGCACCAATTAGTTTTAGAGCACTGCCGAAGCGCTCCCCGATCCATTGAAAGAATAGGGGAGCAATCTCCGTAGGAAGCGACTCTATCGGTTGCCATGTCTCCTGAGTGCGGGACATGCGTAACAGTCTAATTAGGTCAGGCCGTCCATCTGCAAATTCCGGCATGTCCAGTAAGATGCTCCACGCCAAATCGGCATCCAAGACTCCAGCTCTGCTAGTGTAGCTATCACCTTGTGTTGCTTTTTGAACGAGCGCCTCGATGAGCGAACGATGATTACTGATTCGAGGGTCGATCGTCTTTGCTCCGAATAGTTCAATCAGAGTCGAAGTTGGATCAATCGGCAATAAACGTTGAGCGGCAAAGCGTGCCAGTAAGTCTGGGCCGATGCGATCGTGAGGAATGCGGAATAGTAAGACTGTCTTTGAGCCTTTCGTTTGTTCGTCAGATAATAGCTCTCTGGCCTCCAAGTCTGAACGACAGGATTTTACCTGATAGATCTCGTTATCCACTGTGATGGTAGCCGCGCCGGTATATTCCAGGTCTGTGCGCACACCAAACACCGTTGGTTTCTCCTTGGCCTCACGCTTCCGTTTCCAACCACTGACTTGAGCGGCGAGTTGTCTATCTGTTAAAACACTCATTGATTTTTAGCGCTTACTCTGCGTCTAGCGCACCTTCCCAATTTAGATTTGAGAGAGTGAGCATGCCAGTTGCTTCGTCGTAGCTGGCGGCACCATCTGCTCGAATCATGGCCTCCAGGTTCTTTGAGACCCAAAGCGGTTTCTTTGTGCCATTGCAAGCCACCTCAACGTAACTGAATACAATATCTAAGTGTGCGTCTGCGATACCTTGAGGCAACGCATCTCCTTTGATTTGGCTTCGGTTGGTTTTCGGGCGCGTGCTGGCGGGGGGAGCTTCTTTTGTTGGAGGAGTGGGAGGAGGTGTGTGTGGCGTCTGCTCCTTGATTTCTTCAGCCATTAAGGCAACAGCACGTTGATTAACTTTGTTGTAAGTTTCACTCAGAGAGATCGCATATTCGTGGTTATCGAATGCTCGATACAGTTCGTCTCGAATTCGACTACCTTCAACACCTCTTGAGCCAGTTAAGGAAGCCGCTGAGGTGATGGCTTGAAGCTCCATTTGTGGTAGCCTCTCTGCTAGTTTACGACCTTCCTTTACCGTGCTTGCCAATGCTTCCAGTGGGCACTGCAGTTCTAGTGAGTTTAATCGTTCAACGAGCTTTGCATCACTGTTCTTTTGTATCGTCTCGACCACTAGCTTAGATTCCAAGCTAGCGATGACACGTGGTGACGTCGTGGGGTCTGTGCAGTTAAATTCTGGAGCTTTGATACGCAGTTCGTGCTCCAATTGTTTGATGTGGGTTACTTTATCGACGACCGCGTCTTTCATCTGTTTCGAGAACAGCATGACGTTCTGGCCGGAAACAAAACTGGGCAGATTCACTGTGCCGAATACAGTTTGCGCAATCTCAACTGCTCGACTCCATGCTTCCGCAGAAGGAAGCTCTTGTAGCTTTAATGTGCCTTCATCACGGATCTCTTGAATACTAGGGTCACCATACGATCCACCATGCAGTGTAAATGAGCGATTCGTTTGCTGTGCATAGGTTAAGATGATGAGGTTTTGTAATGTTTTGGGTAGCCCCATCGCTTCTGGATCATCAATCCAATGACGGATGTCACTGACTTTAATGGCTTCACTTGAACCTGCCTTATTGGCTGCTCGGTTTAGCTTGTCTTTCCAGTGTTCACCGATCACGAAATGTGTTTCACCCATGTCCCCTAGGTTGAGCGGTTTGGCAATCTGTCGCACAATGCTGCGCTCAGATTTTTCAACAAGGGTTCGGTGCCCGACACTGCGGAGGTTCTCTGAGATCACGGCGAGCACTTTTTCGACAGCGCTTTTGGTCAGGCGCAGGTCGCTCTCAAATTCCGGGTGCCCGGGGAACTGACTTTTGAGTGCTTGTTCTAGGATTTCTTTCAGCGCAGTCGCTAGTTGGGTGGAGGCGGGCACTTGTATTTGCAAGCCACTGTCCAACGATTGAAAGTGTTCTTCATCATTCAGAGCAAACATTGAGTTCACTGCACTTTGACGCCCTTGTATCTCAAGGCCGTATGCGACGGTGAGCTGATTGAGGAGTTCGCTGTTTTGCGCGTCTCTGAGGTTATTTAGAATACTCTTGGCGGATTCTTGATCCTGCGGTGAGAGATCTTGGACAAAGCCGTGAAAACGATTGGGATCCAAAATATGCTCAAGTCGAACCAGTCTCCCGAGTTGGTCCATCGCTGAATCGCTTAGCAGAGAAGGGAGCCAGACGATCGTGCGAGCATTTACGTTTTCGGATTTGAACTCCTGTAATCGGGCTAGATCATCCTGTGGGCCACGTCCTTTACGGTCGACGGGGTAATCAATGATCAGTTTCCAGTCAGTGTCCGAGTTCTCTAATGTTTCATCTTCGGCTTCGCGGACATTATGGAAGAATACTTTGCAGTTATGCGTCGTCCCTTTCCATTGTATCTGATGGTCCACCCAGAGCTTATCGTTGTCCTGAAATCCAAGGGCATCATAGAGCTTCTCTTTTAAGAGGCGAATGCGATTTCCAAAGTTGTCGCGCTCCAATGCCTTATCGAGGATCGACTCGACATCGACGCCACTGAGTTGAATCGAGATGATCGGTTGTGCACTCGCATCTTGGATTTTGATCTGTCCACAACGTCCCGCAAACTGTCGTAACTTATTAAGAACAATACCCGCTTCCTGTCCGGGGATTGGACTCTTAATTGTGCCGTGATTGAGTGCTGCGAGTCGTGCCGGTGTTAAATTTTTGAGCGACTCCACTTCAGGGGCGAGCGCCGCGAGTAAGAGTGTCTTCAGTAGTCGATCATCCGTGCGTAGAGCTTCGCGCTTTGGATCTCGGTAATCGAGTGCTTTGGCTGCTTCAAATGTGAGATTATGTGCATCCTCCAGCATTGGCTGAAGTTGTATACGGTAGAGTTTATCCGCCGTGTCGAAGTGCCGCTTCATATCAGCGCTGAAGGCTTCGTCGCCTTCTGCAATCTGGTCATAGAGGTCACCTACGGGCACCAGCTCGCCTAGTTTGAGCGTATCCTTCTGCTCGACGAGCAGTTGTAGCATGATCTTCAGAGCCGTCCGTTCTCTTTGGAGTAGAGAAGAGACCGCAACCAGTGTTTCGACCAGCGCCGGACTGAATGGATACAACCTGCGGAACGCATCACGGCTTGAATGTCGAGTTAAGAGCACGTTCATCACCGCCTCGCGCACTTTGGTTGTGCGCTCGAACTCTTGGTCAATTGCGATGCGGGCTGCATCACTTTTTGCTTTGAGCACGCGTTGCTCTGCGATGAATGGTAGATTGGCGTCCTCCAACTTGATCTGCCCAAATCGGCCTTCCCAGTATTTAAGCTGATCCGCGAAGTTTAAGCTTTGTGCTCCGGTTACGTGTTCACCGATGAGCTCGCGCAAGTCACGTTGGCGAGCGATGAAGCTGACGATTGGAATCGGGCGATTTGAATGCTGTGATTCGACGAGCTTACTGACTTTAGGAATCTCGGCTGAGATGAATTCGACGTTGCTAGCATTACTGGCGAGCCAAAGGATCAACTCATCCAGAAAAAGAATGAGCGCATCGTATCCTAAATCACGTGCATGTCGACTAATGATCGCTAAGCCTTCGTCGAGGCTGACGTATTCACCCTCTTTACGAACCGCCTGAAAGAAGGTGTCTATTAAGGCGCTACTCAAGCGGGTATAGGACTCATCTTCGGGGCCTGCTTGTATTGCCGCATCAAAGGATGCGGCATCCCAACTGCCACCGAGTGCGCCCCATCCATCATCTTGGCCGTTTGAGTTCGCCTGGTTGAGTCTGATAAAGAATTTGTCGTCACCGATGTCTGTGCGTAAGGACTCCGCGTTTTTCATCCACTCTTGCGCTCTAAATACTGCTGGCGTCGGCGCGTCCGGATGTTTTTCACGCACATGCTGCACGTAGCCTCCGAGAATAGCACTTTCTAAGCTAATCTTCCCGATCATATGGTAAGGCACCATCATGAACTTCTTCGACTTCATCCAAGGATCGTGCGCTGTGACGACTGGTGCGAGTTGTGCGATCGTGCGTGCCCTCATTTCTCCAGCTAGCAAGAAATTCAGCACGGCCATGAAGTGGGATTTACCACTGCCGAAGCTACCATCCAGATAGCTGCCGCGGGACTTTCGCCCGCTTAGTGCTCCTTGGATGACTTTCAGTGCTTCATCGAAGTGCTTCACTAGCTGTGGAGTCACTACATAGTCGCCTAGTGTGCCTTCGGCATCTCGGACGCCACTGTCTAGGTTGAGCACGAAGTCTCCCCGGCTCACGCTGTCGGGTAGATTGATTAGGTCACGTAAAAGTGTTTCGGACATGATGTGGTCTGGTGGAAAAGGCTTATTGAGGGAGCTGCATGCCATCCCAGAGTTCGTTCCGAGAGAGTGCGTCCAACATTTTGGAGTTCTGCTCTAGGAATGTGTCGAGTGGTTCATGGCGGTAAGTGGCGACGCAGAAGATGCGTTCTTTGGAGGAAATTTGCTGAGCGATCTTTTCGACCTCCTGTAGGAGCTTGATCGCAACTTCAGTATATCCGGTGCAAGCATAGGCGATATGCATTGCTTGCAGTTGGTTCATCCTTCCGGGGAGGTTGTCGGTCTGAATGCCAGCGGCGAATGCCTCAAAGGTCGTCACTATTTGCTTCCAGCCCTCCGTGTCGATAATCCCTAAACGTCGTTCTGCTTCAGATACATTAAAGACTGGAACGAGCCACTCAATGCTCGGTGCGGTTTCATCGAGCCGTTCCATTTGATAGTTGAAGCGGCGCTCGAAGACCTCTTTCGCCTGTGCATAGTTTTGAATCTGCATCAGTAGAATGCCTAAGCGATGCGTTAGCTTATCACCTTCCTCAGGTGAATACCTCTCGTCGCGGGCTAAAAGTCCTTGAGTGATATTGATCAAGTCGGCTGTGCGCTTTTTGGCGATGAGTAGATTGTAGAGCCTTTCATAGACGAATGTATTGCCCGGGTCGAGATCGAGCGAACTGCATAGGGCGGACTCGTAGCCTCCGATGTCTCCCTGGATCTTACGCAGGTCACTGACCGTTTGCCATGCATCGGCTCGATTCCCATACTCATTGACTAGGCTCACTGCGATGTCCTCTGCCAATTCTAGGTCAAAGTTCTCGATCGCATGTTGGGCTTGTTGGATCAGGTAGTCGATGCCCTCTGGGGCGGCATGGCGGATTGCCTTCTTTAATTCATCATATTGATAGACGAGTGGGGTGCCTGATCCCCAAGTGTAGATCTTCTCGCGTAGTGCCACTTGCGAGGAATACGCGATCGAGAGCTCTACATTAGTGCCGAGTAATTCTTTGGCACGGGCGAAGCGATCATCCAGCATGCTTTTAGAATCGCGTGGCATGTTCGGCACTGGCGTCGCCACTGGGATGAGTTGCGGTTTACGATCAGAGTTCTTCAGCACTTTGGCGACCGATGCGATACCCTGTAAATTTTGCTCGTTGAGCGAGAAGAGTAGCACCACTAAGTCTGGCAAGTGTGCGGTGCAAACGCCCCCCACGTCGGTCAGGCCCGTGCGTGAATCGACGAATACATAATCGGGGCTAAAGCTATTTTCAATATCAGCCTTGAAGTTCTCAAAAAACAGCTCACCGCGTTCCTTTTCATAGAAGTCGCTCCAGTTGATGTCGGCGCGTTTCTGGTTGTAGTTGCTGTCCTTGCGCCCGGAGGTCATCAGCCAAAGTTTGCCTCTGCGGATTTCGTCCGATTTGACTTCGCGCACGAAGTCGCTGACGGGCGATGCGACACCACTTTGGCGATACTCCGAGACATACTCTACCATGCCGGCACTGTTCTTCGGGATGTTGAATTCTTCAAACGCATCGAGCCCCGGAGCTTCGAGGTCGAAGTCCACCATGAGCACGCGCCGTCCCTCCTGTGCGAGTTTGGCTGCAGTGTTCGCGAGTGCCAAGGAGCGTCCGACGCCTCCCTTGTAAGAGTAGAAAGTGACCCAAAAAGATTTCATGCTTAATTAACCTTCTGCACAGGCAAAAATGCTTGCGAAGTTGCGACTAGAAGTAGTCGTTTGAATCGAGCGTCCTGATAGAGCTGGAAAGCGTAAGAGATTATCGTCTTCAGTGCTCTCGGTTTGAGTCGGTTCGCTCGCACTTCGAGATTCACCCTCTGTTCGCCACTTGCGCTCTTTGATGTATTCAAAGGCTTCAGGGAAGCGATCGAGCACTCGTAAATAGTAGCCCATTGAGCGAGAAGTGACCTGAGTTCCCTTGAGCCAGCGGCCAAAGGTCTTTTCGCCGAAACCACAGATCTCGGCCAATTCCTTTTGTTGATCCACATCGAAGCGCTCGAACATCGCATAGAGTTGTGCAGGTTTTAGTTGTTCGTTCGCTTCAGCTACCGCTGCGCTCAGTTGCTTGGATGATGCCGCTGGGATGAGTTCTTGATTGCAATGTGAGCAACGAAGGATTTCCACATCGGGAACTATCACGAGGTTGCCGTCCTGGCAGACTTGCTCATAATCAACCCTCAGGACTTGGTATTTGCCTTGATCGCAATCAATGCAGTTTTTTGGATATTTTTTCATGTTTTATTCCTCCTAATATGGCAGTTCAGGATGCCCAGTATTGTGATCATGGAAATTCAGTGCAATGAACCACTCGTCCTCATCGGCGTCTGATTTCTTGGATATTTTTACGTGCACTTTAATGTCTGAGTATTTGAGGACGCATTCGTATTTAATACCAACCACGTCGTATATCATTCGATAGATACGACATTCATTATTGATGTATGTGATAAGGTTCCCGACGATTTCCTCTTCTTCGAATCCATTCTTAAATAAGTAGTCGAGTCCATCGGGATAGGTGAAATAGTTGTCGCCATTGAGTGCTTCTCGAATCGCTTGTCGAATCGGCTCCGAAGCCTCGGGTGGAAGTTGGTGGTGATAAGGTCTCATCGGTCAATTGATCCTTTTGGCGATGTGGCCTTTAATGTTTGAGTGCTAATTGATACTTTTGTTCCAATGTTACGCAAGTCAAGTGCTTTTTGATACTTATTGAAGCGTGTAGGCCTGAGTAGTAGTAGCCACGGCTCCCAAATATCCATAATTCGAAGTTGGACGTTCAAAGTTCGACGTTGGGAGTTCAAGGCTCCATCCTTTCTTTATCCAGATCCGCATCGGTTAGATTCATATCGTGGAGTTGGTCGCGGATGAATCCTTGGTAGAATTCGCCAAGATCTTGACCGAATTCGGCGTCGATGCCGGGGTGCCATTGCTGAACCCAAGGGATCAGGTCTTGCATGCCTGCGAGTAGGGAGAGCAGTTGCTCACTTTTCCAGCCATCTTCATTTTGGCGTTCGTAGTAGTAGGCTCCCAGGGCTTGGATCTGCTGTTTGTGATCCCATCCAGCCCAAGCAATCACGGGGCTACTGTCTTCGTTGCGCTCTGCACCTGGGTAACTGACCCAGCGCTCCTTGGCTACGTCGAGCTTCCCGCGTAGATTCCAGTAGCTGCCTTTCTTGAAATCCTTGCTCTTGTATTTTGGTGGCACGGGGATGTCACCGACTTCGGCTTGTTGCGCGTCGCGGATCAATTCTTTGAGTCGTGTGTCGCTCACCTCGGGGTGATCTTTGGTGACACGTGCTTCAATCGCATCTTCGGCGCGTTGCTGCTCCCAAGTGCGCTCCCATTGCAGGCGATTACGCAGGCCGGATTCTTTGTAGCGCAGCGAGGGCAGGTAAGGGACGGACTCTTTCTCCACCAGTTGTTGCACCAGTTTGGCCACGTTGAAACCTTCACTGCCAGTATAAACTTGTGCGGCCTCCATCCATTGTGGATCGAGTTGCGCGGCATCGGCCAATTGCTTGGTGCTGCAGAGTGTAAAGCCTTGCCCCGCCGGGAAACTGGCGCGAGGTGCTTTGAGTTTCTCCAGCACTGTTGAGCGTTGCGCCTCATCTTCGATGTCGATCATACGATCCGCATCGTGGAAATACGCTTCCAAGCGTGTGAGCAACCATTTGCGTAGCGCTGCCTCTTGGCGCTTCGCCCACGGCTCTGTATTCCAGCGGCGCTTGTATTCGGGCCGCTCTATTAGATTGATGTTCTTGCTCTCCGCAATGCACTGTATGCGTCGCTCGACCAGTGCTTTGTAGTCTGCTGGCCAATGCGCAGGCAGTTCGGTGATCGGCTTAGAGCCGGCATGTGAGTGGCGCGCAAACCAAGTGGTTTCGAGTTCGCCTGTTGCCATTTGGCGTGCCATCAGGATTTCAAAAGTCCGCTCGCCGAGCGAAAGCTCGGGCAGTTCGTCGAGTCGATCTTCCGGCCATTCCAAATTATCGCTGGTTTGCACCAGTCCGTAAAGTCCGTAGCACTGCCAGTCGAGTTCCTCTTGCAGGGCGATCATGCTCGCGCGGAGGGAGGCGGCGGCGAGTCTTGCCGAATCTAGCTCGGCTGAAAGTGAAAGTTTGGTAGTCTTCCAGTTTTTAAGTATCAAGTTGAGTCTAATTACACTCAAGTTCTGAATGAGTGCGTGAATCATTATCGCTACTTGATCAGGATACTGCTCGGATATAGGAAAACGCTTGAGCTTTGTAACATCCCATTCTAGACGTTCCTGCCATCGCCCTTCTGGATATCCTCCTTTAGGGAAAAGTGTTTCTCTAGCCCAGAAAAGGCAAATGGACGAGTTTAGTGCTCCTAAAAATTTTAAAGGGCAAGTTGATTTGAAGAAAAGCAGTGGAGCAGATTGTTTAAAAACGGCGACCTCACTTGAGTAGGAAAAGTGGTTATGTGTTGCGACAAACGCAAAGCACAGATAAGGTTGAGTCAGGAATCTTCTAGGGAAAAACATCGAATGTTCTGTCCATAATAAACCTCTTTCTTCAATTGACTGGCCAAAATCGCGCCGGCTTTTCAGATTAGTTCTATTGCTCCAATAGATTTGATTAGTTTTTTTTGCGACCTGCTTAGGCTTTGCGCTCTTATGTGAGTATGGGAAAATGGAGCGTAGTCCCGAGTTTATTTCGTAGTCCCTAACATTTTCACCTATTGTAAGTTCTACTGTGTCTGATAGAATGCCGATAGTATGAGCTACATTAGCTGGGATATAAAAAAAATCATCTTCTCCTGTATGGCTTGATCTTCCACTATCCGACAGGATATCTGAGAGTGTTTGTTTGCAATTAGAATTGATTTTGATCTTCAACTCAGCTGCACCACCACCACCACCACCACCAATACTCCATGGGTGCTTGCCGAATTTAACTCTCTCGGAGTCGTTAGCGCTAACTGATTCACTTTCACTTCCTGGCTGATCGATTTGTTCTAGGATGGCTGACCAAACCACGCCTTTTGCTGGGTCTTCGGGTGTGCCGGGCTCACCATTAATTCCAAGCACAGCACGCACTTTTCCGCTAACGGGTGCTTGGTGTTTACCGAACAGAATGACTGTGGGCGTGCCATGCCCCGGGATGTAGCATCCACTGGTATCGAGCACATGAGTTAGATCCCAAGTCGGGATGCATTCTTCAACTAGCTTCTTGCCGAACTCTCGCTTCATGAAAGAATTGGATGTGATTTGACCAGTATAGCCTGCCTGTTTGTGTAAGTTTGGATCACCTTTAACTGCAAGGTCAAAAATCAGTTCCATAAAAGGTGCGGCCATCGAATATTTGCGATGGCAGGAATGGAATTTATTGCGATAGCCGTTATTCAGTGCCGTGTCCTTGACGACGATATACGGCGGATTCGCAACTACCGCATGGTATTTCTGTCCAAAGATACGTGCGAGTTCAGCAGCATCTTCCACGCCGTAGCTGGCGTTGGCGGATTCGATCCGCAATTGCAAGGTGCTGGGATCGGCCACTTCTCCTGGTTCGGCACTATGAAAGAGGGCATCACCCACCGCTAGATTTACTTTGAATGCCGGTGCGGCTTTCAGCCGTTTGACGCCTGCGTATTTCCACGCTTCCAGCAGTAGGCGGAAGCGGGCGATTGCGATGGCGAAGGGGTTGATGTCGACCCCGTAGATGGCACCGAGGGCGAGGCTAGCGACTTCCTTCGGGCTGAGGCGGTCGTCGCCTCTGCGGAAGTGCTCCAACATGCGGGCGAAAGCACCGAGCAGAAAGTGACCCGAGCCACAGGCCGGATCGATCAGGCGCACAACCTTGTAGCCAAAGCTTTCGATGGCGGGATCGAGGGTGCGATCGAGGATGAACGATTCGACGAAGTCAGGCGTCTGTAAGAGGGCGAAGCGCTTCTGCGCCGCTTCGGAAAGGTTTTGGTAGAGGTCGCCTAGAAAACGCGTGCTCCATTCAGGATCGGTAAAATCGTGCACCAGCTCGCCGCTGTCGTTATCGATCTTGCGCCAGAACTCGATCAGCTCTCGGGCGGCATCACCCGAAATCTGAGCCTGCCAGAGCGGGTTGTGTCGCTGGTCGAAGAGATCGGCCATCCCCGGGAGCTGGGCCGCTGCTTTAAAGGTATGCCGTAAATAATCGTTATCCGAATCCCCGGGAGATTGCTTGAAATACTGTTCCTTGACTTCTGCTGCCAAAGTGCGTCGCTCGCCGGGGCCGGAGATACATGGTTGGTCGACCAAGCAGTTGTCCTCCAAAAAACGCACAAAGACCATGCCCAGCACCCAGCCGACCGCGACTTGTGTTAGTTCTTGATCGAGCCATGTTTCATAGGGGTGTGCCGTCCGTCCGGCAGTTTTGGCCGTGGCATAGGCATCACTAAAGTGCGCATTCACCTCGGGGTAGTCCTTGTCCTTGCAACGCTTGCGCAAGTCATCCTCTAGGCGTAGCACCCAGCGTTTTAGATCAGTCAGAAGTTTATCGGGGGAAATCATGGTTTAAAGTGCTTGAATTTTCGGAGTAGGGTGCGATTATAGACGTATATCAGGGAGTTACTGGTTGTAGATAGCTACGAGCTGAAGTGTTTACACTCCTGCAACACATACTCCCTCTGCTTGAAATTGAAGCGTCTGACTTAGGTTGGGCGCTTCTTTTTTTGTGAATTTGTTTATGAATCTCATTCCATTGCCGCTTTGCGCGTTACCTTATTCTCTATCCAAGTGTCGTTGAGCTTTTCAAATTGAGCGGGGTTGATCATCGGGATCACGGTATTACCTAAGGAGGCGAGATTACCTCCACCGCCTGGGATGAGCACCCAGAGTCCTTTCGGCCCCGTGCTGGTTCCGGTTTGGGCGCGTAAGCTATCGAGCACGTGCATTTGATGATAGCGTGCGAAGAGCCCTGCATTGGTGAGTAGCACAGTTTGGGTGGACTGTTCGATGGTCGCTCGAATCTGCGGCATTGCGCGTTGCACTAGCATTTGTAGGCGCTCCCACTCTCGTGAGTCGCGGTCGGTCGCGTCTGCGCTGAGCACGAGCTCCCAATTGACGCCAAGTGTGCTGGCCGCGGCTTTCATTTCGCGCAGGAAGAGCGCGTCTCCGTCGATTCGGTTGAGGTCGAAACGATGGAGGAGTTCTTCTTCGGCGCGTTTGATGTGGCGTGCCTCAACTGAAAGCGCGAGGAATGAGCCTGCGGTGATTCCATACTCTAGCTTTTCCTGAAGGCGCTGAGCTTCGGCATCTTCTGAGGAGAGTGCGCGTCCGTTTAAATTCTCGAAGCGTGTGCGTGTGCGACAGAGTGAGCTGATCCCAGAGGAGAGTAAGGTGTCAGTTCTTTGTGGGGCGACAAAGGCTTCCTTCTCTGGGGACCATTCTAGGCGAAAGCTAATTGCGGCTAAGAGTTCGTCCAGTATCGGGCGATCTGGGATGGGCTCGGAGTCGGGGTAGCGGCTGAGCACTCGCTGCCGGATACTTTCTATCGACAGTTCTTTAGAGCCAAAGAGATTGTTTTGAGCGAGCCGAAGGGCGCGTTCAGCCGAAAGGCCTCGTGGGTAGATCTCTAGGCGCGGACTGACGGCGGCGATGCTCGACGCTGCGCTGGCTAGCTGCGCGAGACGTGCGTGCGTGGGCGGCTGAGCTTCTCCGATGTCAGGGAAGGGAATCTTTTGCAGCTCCTCTAATGCGCGAGGTGCAGTGGATAGGGGGTCCATGGCTGCGAGCTTATCGGCGACTTCTCCCAGTTTGTTCGCGTATTCGGCATAGGCAGTATCCAGCGCGATAAAAATGTGTCCACCCCTGCGAGCTTCGGAGAATCGAGGTTGCTTGAGCGCACGCTCCGATTCGATGGCAGCTCGAACGACGACCGATGCCATGCGCTGACGTTCAGGGTCTTCGAGGGCGGAGCCTCTCAAATGAAGCACGGAGCTGATGAGCTCTTGCTGTGTCATGACGCCATTTTGCGCCAATAGCACAGTTGCGATGGCTTCGCGAAGTGAATTAAGGGAAGGCAGTTTTAGCCAGCGCTCACGCGCCTTGGTTACGATCTGACCGATGCGTGCACGACTGACGTCGACCGTGCGAGCGAAGTCGGCTTGGCTCAACCATGCGTCGGGTGCGAGTTCGGGGTTGGGAGTAAACCCTAGGAAGCTGCGCAAGGTGATTTGCTCTTGAGTCGCCTTTTTCTTCGAGTCGAGGGCCATGATCTTCTTCACAATCATGTCGACGCTGGCAACTTCGACCTCGCTGGCATCCTCGTCTTCAGTTGCTTCGCGGATCTGCTTGACGCGGTCTCCTCGGTTGGGGAAGCGCTTACGTAAGCGGTGCACTAAGTCAGCAGCCTCTTCGCGGGTCATCTTTCCGACGCCACGCATCCGATGAATACGAATCAGAGGGAAATCGAGTAGGTCCTGAACGGTCACTAGGCCGAGGCGGTCGAGCGAATTGGCAAGACGTGTGGAGAGCCCGAGTAGGATGAGTTGAGTTCCCGCGCTGGCATCATGCAGTAAGTCCTCAGTGGTCGCGAGTTCGTGCTCGGTGTGTTTGGTCGGAATCGAGACGGCTGGCTTGTCGACATCTCGAAAGAGGTCGGACCAAGCGCGAAGCATCTCCTCGGCATTGTCGTGTCGAGATCTGTAGTCTGAGTTGAGCGCCGTGTTAAAAAAGGCTCCCATACTCTGCTGCAAACTTTGTGGCAGTAGGTCTTGCTCAATGTTTGCCTGACAGTCGGTTAAATGCACGGCACTTTTGCCATCTCCGTAGGTGGCGGGACTCCCGGTTGCCATTTCGTAAAGAGTCATGGCTGCAGCATAGTGCTCCGCATAGCTGTCCCAGCGCTGATTCTTTCGGTTTTCTAGAAAGGGGTCGAGGTAGGGCGGGGTGCCGACATGAATTTGGTTCAGTGGCGACTGTGACAGGGAAAAGTCAAACAGGATGAGACGCAATGGACCATTGGAGACGGAGCCGACGCCGAGGTTTTCAGGCTTAATATCACGATGCGCGATTCCCTGTTGATCGAGGTAGTCAATGGTCTGCAGTAGCTGCTTGCCAAAGCGTTCTAGGAAGTCGATGCCGAACTTGCCGTCGATACGTAGGCGCTGTGCGAGTGTATCTTCACCCGCACGATCCATGGTAAATCCAGTGAGCTCTCCGAATTCATAGAGTTTATGTGCCTTGATAATGCCCTGGAGTGATAGCTTCTGCAGGGTCTCAAATTCTTTCCGAATACGAGTATTATGATCTGGCTCTGATGCGACCTTGAGCACTGTCGATTGCCCGTCTTGGTCTTCGACTAAGATCACTTTGGAAATGCCGCCTGAACCGAGTGTTTGTTTGACTGTGAATCCGTTGCCAATGTGCTCCTTGGGGCGTGCGAAGCGAGGATCGACCGCCTCTAGTTCTTCGGGCGCGGTTAACTCTTCTTCGACTTTCTCGATCGCCTCAAGAAATTCCTGTGCCGTATAGCGAAGGTCTCGCTGGCTGTTGGCGGAGAATTGTATTAGTTCGACAATTGAGTCATCTACCGAGTTGAGCACCGAGCGAATGTCTAGGAAACCATTGCCTTGCTTGAGTCGTTGCGAGACCTCGATGGAGCTCTCGGCTGGGCGCTGATTGGAGAAGAGGCGGTAGGCGATCGCTCCGAGTGAGAAGATGTCGAGTTCCGGGCCTTCGAAGCAATGCTTTGCGGTAATTTCAGGTGCTAAGTAGACGGTGGAGCTGTCCTCAATTAACTGATTTGCATGCAGTGTTCTTGAGATCTTTGTCATGCGGCTGTTTTGCGTCTCACTTTGAAGCACGCCGACTTGCCAATTGTAGATTTTTATACGGATGCGGGTTGAATCATTTTCATCTGGGAACACCAAGATACTTTGCGGTGAGAGAGCACGGTGCACCACGTTCTTGCGATGCGCATAGGCAATCGCCTCTGTGATCTGTCGTAAAATATCTAACTGGTCATCTAAGCCCAGTTTGTCCTTGTTCTCGTCCAAGTAGTGATCGAGGCGTCGGGCGTCCTTATGGAAGCGGTAAATCACAGCGGGCCCCAGCTCGGCTTGGGTCATGGTATCGACCCTGAGTATGCCGTCATGGTCGAGCCGTGACATGATCTGGTGCTCGCGCTCGGCGGCATGTTGCAGGATGTCTTTGTCCACTTGGCTCGCTTGAAGATGCTGGGAGTAGAGCCGAATTAAGCGAAGGCCCGAATCAGTCGTGGCATGTGTGCCAAGCCAGTCTTGATAAGTTCCTGTTGGGCAGTCCCAGAACAGGGTGTCCAACTTGTAGTCGCCGGCTTTACGTGTGCTACTGAGCGGGCGAATCCCCGCTTGCTCCATTGCTTTATGGAATGCACGAAGTTGGTGTTTATTGATCGGAGGTGCGGAAAATGGTCGGAGCCCGGGACAGTTGCGCTGTCGTATCGCTTGGATGATACCTTCTCTGTTCGCAATCTTGAACGCATCGTTTCCTGTGAGTCGGATGTCGTTGGTCTCGTGGGATAAGAACACCAGCGCATCTAGGAACGGAGTCGGATATTTATTAAATGCTTTTTGACGACCAAGTAAGGACGCTAGTGATTTAGCCTTTCGATTTGTCAGGAGCAGAGGGTTATCACCGGAATGACTACGGCCTTCGTGTGACCATCTCCAGAAGTTGCCCGCACCCGATACTGAGCCTGGACGGCTTTTTATTTCGATGAGAAATGCGCCGTATGGGCCAATGACAAGCGCATCCACCTCGTAGATGGAGCCACCGTCAGTCACGAATTCGAAGTTCGACCAACCGTAGATTTTGGATTCTGGAGGTAGGTGCTTACGTAGGAAATCAATGGCCTCCTGTTCCCATGCGTAGCTAGAATTTGAGATTGTGGTCCAGTTACTCATGAATTGGGGTCTTTTTCTGCGTCGGTTGATTCATTCGAGGCACGCTTACGCCCATCTGCTGCTGCGCCAGAGCGCACCCATTGATCCACTTCAGCAGTTTTGAATTTCCACAGTCGACCCACCTTATGGACAGGCATGTCCTTGCGGCTGATCCACTTATAAACGGTATCAGGTTGAACACCCAAATACTCCGCTATGTCATCTACTGAGAACCATCGATTTTCCATCGTTAGTCATGGAATGAGGAGGATTCCCCATTTGTCCAGTAAAACCTAAGAGAATCGGATTGAATAAGAGTAAATAATACAAGGTATAGGCGTCATCTACAAATGATTGTCTATTCATCGACATTATATATGGCACTCAGGTGCCGAGCGAGGAACAGTCCTTAGACCCCGATAGTGCGATTGGGCATGCGGAGATTTTTTGAGGCGGCAAGGGCGGTGTAGAGAGCGCGCTTAAGCTTTGTCGTCCAACTCGTCGAACTTGGCTTTCATGGTGGGGTTACCTCGGGTCAACTTTTTGATGGTGACGTCCTGAGCTTTGTCGTTGGCGAGGCGGAGGTTGCGGTCGGTTCCGAGGAGGGCTTCTTTGGTCTTTTGGAGGTGGTCGATCGACTTGTCGATTTCGTCGATCGCGGTCTGGAACTTTTTACCCGCGAGGTCGTAGTTTCGGGCGAAGCCGGTCTTGAAGGTTTCTAATTTCTCTTCAAAGTCGGTGACGTCGACGCTCTGTGATTTGACCAGTGCCAGCTCGGCCTTGTATGCCATTGAGTTCATGGCGGCGTTGCGCAGGAGTGTGATCATGGGGATGAAGAACTGCGGTCGAATGATATACATCTTCGGAAAGCGGTGGGAGACATCGACGATCCCTGTATTATAGAGTTCGCTCTCGGGCTCTAGCAGTGAGACGAGGACTGCGTATTCGCAGCCTTTTTCGTTGCGATCTTTATCGAGCTCTTTGAGGAAGTCTTCGTTCCTCTTCTTGGTCGCGGTGGTGTCGCTCTCGTTTTTCATCTCAAACATGATCGAAACGACTTCGTTACCTTCATTGTCGGCATCACGGAAGATGTAATCTCCTTTACTGCCAGTCTTGGCGTCGTTGTCTTTTTCGAAGTAGGCCTTGGTGAATGCGGTGGCTCGGAGGCGGTTGAACTCGGTTTCGCAGTGTTGCTCCAGTGTTTCGCCCACCATTTTTGTGGAGAGCTTCGCTTTCATATCGCGAAGACGTTCGATGGCGTCGTCGCGATCCTTGAGCTGGGTCTCGTATTTATCCTTGAGTGATGTTGCTGCCAATTGCTTCTCAAGCTCGGACTGCTTGAGACTATTTTGGAATTCGTCGCGTTGCTTTTCAACACTGCCGACTGCTTCATTGATCGCGAGCTTCTGATTAACCTCGTTCGATTGCAGCTTGGCCTGGAGTGCTTGGATCTCGGCATCCTTTTTGGCCGAGGCTTCCTGGAGATCTCTGGTGCGTTTCATCTCAGCAAGTTCGGCAGCGTTTTGGGTCGCCAGCTTGGCTTGTTCTAGTTCGGAGGCCAGCTGGTCGCGCTCCTTTTCGACTGCGGTCAGGGCCTCCGCAACGGCAAGCTTGCGGGCGCCTTCGCCCTTATCCAGTTGGGCTTTCAATTCCTGGATTTCAGCGTCTTTGACTGCGGCAGCCTTCTGCGATTCGTTGGCGGCTTTTTCTTTGGCAAGTTCGACCGCGTTGAGCTTTTCCTTTTCGGCGAGTTCAAGGCGCTCATGCAACTGTTGCTCGAACTCACGGTCGTGGACTTGTTTGAGGATATCTGCATAGCCCGCTTCGTCGACCTTGAAAGCTTTGTTACAGTGTGGGCAAATGATGTCTTTCATAGTGAAGATGTGAGTATGAAGGTTGAAATGAACATTGAATCAATAGAGTTAGGAAACTAAGCGGGTGGCGTCTATGGGGAAATGTAAAAAATACCATCTTTTCGGCGCTAATTATACACAAGGGGAGGTGGTCATGATATTTAAAGCAGTTACAATGGTAGCGCTGAGTGGCTCACTCAGCACGTTCATAAATGGCGGCCCAGCAGGACGTATGCTGTGTGCATTCGACACATCGACCACTTCGACCACTTCGACAGGCTCAGGGCAGGCGAGGCTCAGGGCAGGCGGAGCTCACTACAGGCGAAGCTCACCACAGGCAGGCTCATGCTTGGAGGTTACACCGCGCCACCCGTTCAAACCTTTTAGCTGATTGCCGGTAGGTAGGGTCGTTCTATATCGATGAAGCGAATTGCACTTCATAGATGTGCTTCGGTAGCCCCGTTACGCAGGGCACTGATTTTAGGCAAAGCACAGCCCCGGGTGCCATTTTGACCGATGTCACGAAGTTTTTGGAAACGTGTCAAAACGTGTCGAACTCAGTCCACAAAAAAACTTCCAGTGGGGTTCTGGAAGTTGTTGATTGTGAGGTGTCTAGTCCTCCTCTGTCGCACCCTGTTGAGGGTGGTCAAATGGTGGAGGTGGCGGGAGTCGAACCCGCGTCCCTCGTGCTTTCATACGTGGCATCTACATGCTTAGCTTTGAATTTATTGTCGTCCCTGAATCGTCTCTAAGCGGACTAAACAGTTTCCAGACTCCCTAATTACAACTGATAAACGGGAGTCAAGTTATCAGCTATGCCTGCTAGTCGACGCTTCTATTCCCTAGCAGGTGTCAGGGTAGAAACGTTGCAGCACTAGGCTGCAAGAGCGAATTGTTCTTCGCCAATTATTATTTGCAATGGATTGATACGGAGCCTCCATTATCTCCGACATGCAGCCTCGCACTACGACACAAGGTCGAATCCGTGACACCCCCTTAAAAAATTAAGAATTACGAATTAGCAATTTAGAATTACGAATCCGTGGGAAATTTACGGAAAGAACTGTGTCCGCTGTTGCGGAGGTTCTTTCAAAGAACATCGATAAACTCGCTGCTTATTCTGAATAATGCAAGCTTGAAGCGTGGATGCTTTTCAATCACTTAAAAAGCCCTTTCAATATACGAAATATAGCGAAAGGGCTTTGTTTGAAAAGATTCTCTAAGCCGCGGCCTATTCTTCTGGCCTATTCTTCTGGTTTGGTCTTTTTGAGACCGATCACACGGTTACCGTCTGACCATTCTCCGCGTTTGCGGAGCAAGTCGACACGCTCGAAGCGCTTGAGGACTGTGCGATTCTTTTTACCTCCGCCACCGGCGGTCTTGAAACTGTTGTGTTGTGACATAATAAGACTTCTTGTTAAAAGTGAAAGCGGAGGAATAAATGCTGGCATTTAGTAAAGATCAAGGACTAATCAGGATATTTTTTGAGAGGGATGCCTATGCTATACTAGGAGTGGTAGGCAGAGGGAGGCGAGGCCGAGGATGAGCATGAAGCCACACATGTCGGTGACGGTAGTGAGGATGGGGCCGGAGGCGAGGGCGGGGTCTTGGCGGCAGGCTTTGAGCAGGAGCGGCACGAGGCCGCCGACGCAGACGGCGATGACGGTGTTGAGCGCGAGTGCGAAGCCGACTACGAGGCCAAGGACGAGATTGCTCTGCCAGAGCCATGCGAGGCTGCCGACGAGGAGGCCGAGGCAGGCGCCGTTGATCAGACCGACGCTGGATTCTTTGATGAAAACACGGGCAAACTCTTTGGGGCTGACGAGGTCGAGCGAGAGTTCGCGCATGGAGACGGCCACGGCTTGGTTGCCGGAGCAACCGGACATATCGGAGATGATGGGCAGGAAGACGGCGAGCGCGATGACGGCTTGCAGGGTGTCTTGGTGCATGGCGATGATGCTGGCGGAGATGAGGTTGAGCACGATATTGATGCTCAGCCAGGAAAGGCGGCGCCTACTGCGCACTTTGAGCGGCATGGAGCGGAGCTCTTCTTTACCCATCAGGCCTTGGAACTTGAGCAGGTCTTCGGTGGCGGCTTCTTGCAGGGCTTCGGTGGTGGACTCGCGGTCGATGATGCCAATGAGTTGCCCATCTTTATTCACGACGGGTAGGCCGAGGTAGTTGTTTTCTTCGAAAATGTGCTCCAGATCGGCCACGGTATCGTAGGGGCGCACTTTCATGGGGTCGGGGATCATGATCTCGGTCGCCTTTTGCTCGCGATGGGCGAAGAGGAGGTTACGCACGGGGAGGACGCCGAGTAGTTCCTTATCCGCGCTGAGGACGTAGGCGTATTGCACGCCATACTCGATGTATTTTTCGCGCTTGGATTGGATGTCGTTGAGGATGTCTTCGACCGTCATGTCGGCTCTGAAGGAGACATATTCGCTATACATGAGCGCGCCGGCGGTGCCTTCGGGGTAGGCCATGAAGCGGCGCGTCTCGTGGGCGATGTCGTCGTCGAGTTCTTCAAGGATGGCCTTGGAGTCTCTCTCCTTGAGCTCGTTCATGAGATCGGCGCGGTCGTCGCTGTCCATTTCGGCGACGAAAGGGGCGGCGACATTGGCCGGGAGCTCTTCGATGATGTCGGCTCCTTGAAAGTAGTAAACTTGTTCGAGTAGTTCTGCGCCCTGGGCGGGGGTAAGTAGGCCGAAGAGTGCTTGGCGATCCTCGGCCGTGAGGCGGTCGATTAAGCGGGCGGTATCATCGTCGGCCTCTTTGAGGGCTGACAGCGCTGAAAGCACATCGGCACGCTCGATGGCGAGGTGGAGCGCATCGACGAGGGAATCGAAGTCGAGTTCGGGCGTGGGTGTTTCGGACATGTGCTGTGGGAGTAAAAAATGGGAAGCTTTACAGGTGCTTATTTACTAGCCAAGCAAGTGTCGTGCTTATTTTACTAACAGTCGCAGGTTGTGCATTGGGTGGGGTTTTTCGTTATCTGGGGATGACTTTAATCGCGCGATTTGTGGGTGAGCGTTTCCCATGGGGAACATTGTCGGTGAATGCGGTGGGTAGCTTTCTGCTGGGCTTTGTGCTGGGCGTGGGGATCGCGGAGGGTGCGCATTGGCTGTCTGTTGACGAGGCCTACACCTTTGCGGCGATTGGCTTTTGCGGGGGATTGACAACTTTTTCGACTTTTAGTTTACAGACGCTGACCTTGGTCTCGGAGCAATCATGGGGGAAGGCGCTGGGTAATGTCGTGGGCAGTGTGGCACTTTGTGTTTTTTGTGTCGTGAGCGGCTATGCGCTAGGAGAGAGGTTCGGGGTATGAGGCTACTTTTTTGGATCGGCCTTGGTAGCGGCTTAGGTGGAGGCCTGCGCTATCTGCTGGAAGTGCTAGCGTTGAATGTTGGGCTCACGTTCTTTCCGGTGTCGACGCTCGTTATCAATCTAAGTGGCTCGCTGCTAATTGGCTATTTGGCAGGGCTTTGGGCGACGGGTGGTGCAGCGGCGCCGCATCCTCATAAATGGCACTTCTGGACTACAGGTTTTTGCGGTGGCTTCACGACGTTTTCCGCCTTCAGCTGGCAAGTGCTGGATCTTGTGCGCGAAGGCGAGGGCACGCTGGCCGGTGCCTATGCCGCAGGTAGTATCGCGCTGGGGTTGATTGCAGTTTGGATGGGGCTTCTGCTTGCCGTGCGGAATGCTAAATAAATGAAAAGACTCTTTAAAAGAGCCTAGCGAAGCGATGTAGGACGGCTAGGTTGAACAAGCTTAATGAATAGATTAACCCATCGATACTCTACATCTGTCTTTTTTCTACGTCTGCTTTAATCTTGGAATGCTGTAAGTTGTGCAAGAAGTTGTTCGCTTGCACAGGCCAAAGACTGGCCTGATCCACATGGTAAAGCGCGCGATTGCTCACAAGCATCGGTCAAGCATAGAAATCCAATTTGGACTGTTTCTGCGACCGCTTCGTGAGTATCTTTTTTGTCCGCGGCGAGTGCCAGTGCTATGTTGGAGCCCTTTCCACTAGCTTTGTCTGCGACACGATCTTTCAGATCGTCTATGATCTGGTAGCCTAGTCCAAACTGACAAGCAGCTTGGTGGGCAAAAGGGAGGTAATTTTCGAGATTCGCAAAAATCAGCGGTATTTCGAAAGCGAGTGCAAATAATGGGCCAGACTTATTCTTGGCCGATTCTAGACGCATTTCAAGCGTGGCATTCGAACGGTTAGCACTCAGATCGTAAGTTTGCCCTTCAATCGTGTCAGCGATTGATTTATTAATCAGTTTAATGATGGGACGTAATTGCTCTAGACTGCTTAACTCTGTAAGACATTCAAATGATGTCGTGACCAAACGATGAGCCAATCCAATCGCAACATTTTCGCCATATTGTGAAGCCACAGAAGCGTGCCCACGACGTCTTTCCGAGCCATCCTGCACATCGTCAAGAACGAGCGATGCATTGTGCAATGCTTCGACCGAAGCGGCAATGATCTCGGCATCGCCAAAATTAATACCCAACTTCTCTGAACATTCGAATGCAAAGCGTGCACGAGTCTGGCCGCCAAGGACTTTAAAGTGATGCTCAAACGCATCTTCTAAAGGGGATAGGCCAAGAGCGTTGCCTTGTCTAAAAGACTCCCAAATAAGCGCCTTGATCGCTACTGGTGATACAGTATCGCCGTAGCGATCAAGACTGCTTGGGGAATGCATAGAATGCTCGCGGATTAGGCGACTGTTGGTTCTTCAACCTGAGACTTTTTCAGCGCGATCGCGAAGATCAATATACCAAAGACTGCTTTGGCAACAACGTCTGCAATTGTGTAACCGACCTGGACAAAAGTTTCAGCGGTTGGGCCATCGAATCCAAGCATTGGAAAGATAAATACGATTGGATAGAATAGCCATGAACCGATCACTAGGTAACGGGCACCGCTAACAAGACCACGAGCGGCCAAAGGTTGGGCATCAACTGCCTTCTTGAGGCCGATAAAGAGTTCATATACGATCCAAAGAAAAGGAATCATCGAGAGCGACCACCAGAGCCAGCGGGTTCCAGCAACGTCGGAAACTTCGCCGGGGTAACCGAGTAAAATCATAACAACCGCAAGAATTGACAAGCGAATCGATTTGGAGACAGTTTCTGAAGATGTGAGTCGCATGACCAAGATCAGCTCGATCAAGAGAAGCGGCACAGTTAAAACCCAATCGACGTAGCGGTAAGCATCATTGAAGGCTTTGTCAGTGGCTTGAAGTGTGCCATCGACGACCATGTAGGCATCTTGCCAGCTTCCATAGATACGCACGTAATGGTAGAGAGCAATGAAGGTAACTAGACCACTTACCGTGACTGCCATCCGATAGGGAGCAGCTACCAATGAACGATTCAGCCACAAGAAGATTGTGGCAGCGCCCATTGCGGCAATAGTAAAGGAAAAGAAATTTAGGACAACTTGATATTGTCCCACTGATAATTCTGTCATTTTTGTTTTGGTTGAGGTTAGTTGTGTTGTGTGGTATTAAATTCACTATATAAAACGCTCGGATTTTTGGAAACTTACAGGTTCTTTTCGTTAAAATTGAAAAAATTGGAACTCCTGATAAATGAATTAATTAGCCTATTTATATTCGACGTTTGACCCCTCTTTTTTCATCGGTATCAAAATGATATAATAATATTGGGACATCTCAAAGACGAGAATATGCATAAATATCCATACAACAAGTTTTTTCGGTATCAGTCTTTTGCTTGGTCGCAACAATTTTAACCGGTTGTGCTTCAATACCCACGAACAACGGCTTTCAGAAGGTAAACCACGCTGGCGATCTGCAAATCGTGGCGCGCCTTGATCAGGCACCGAGTAACCTCACTGTCACGTCCGAGGGGCGCATTATTGCAAGTCTGCATCAGCACTTCAGTCCTGAGCTAAGAGTCGTTGAAATTGTCGGCGACGGTGAATTAAAGCCATTTCTCAACCCCGCTTGGATCGCTCTGGATGCAGACTCAAGATGATGCGCTCCTTAAGTGGCCAGATGCTTTTTCGTTCAGGCCTGATGATTGGTGCTACGTCGTGATTAACCAATTGCACCTCGACCCCGTCTTAAATGCGGGAGCCGATATGGCGCAACCTCCATTCTTAATCGCTCGATTTAAGCGGGACGCCGGCGGCCAGATCGGTCGGTGAGCTGGAACATCCGCGATTAATGTGGTAAACAGGTACCTGCACCTGAGTCCCATGAAACGACGTCCACCCTTTTTTGTCCGAGCTGCGAGCTGTTTCGCGGCTCTCTTCGCACCGCCCGCGCGACCCTCGCGCAACCCTTTGCTAGGCAAGCAAGGGGAGCTTCGCCTCAGCCAGCCAGATACTAGTCAATGTCTATTTTAATTCTCACAGATATCCCAGAATGGGTCCGCCCTCTCGTTGATCTTTTAGAATCGAGGGGCAGCAAAGTACAAGTCGCTGATGATCCGGCGGAGATCGTAGCGAATGGGTTGATCGTCAACCGCGTATCCTCCCTTCTTGCCGAGCGGGATAAGGCTCGGGCGGATCGGATCACCCATTCTTTGCGAAGCTGGGAGGCCGAGGGTAGATCTGTGATCAATGGATCACTCTGTTTCCAGATCGGCTATAGTAAGCTGGCTCAAGCCAAGCTTTTTACCGAGTGCGGAGTGCGGACGCCGCAAACCTACCCCGCCATTCCCGGCGGACGCGCCCTACATGGACAAGCTGTTCTGCTCAAGCCACCTGCTGGTGGTTTTGGTAAAGGGATTCGGAGGCTTGAAGACGGCGAACCCGCCCCAGATGGACTTTTCAGTCGAGAAGAAGGCTGGATTGAGCAAGAGATGCTAACTGCCGCAGACGGCTGCGTCCACCGGGTCGAAGTCCTCGGCTCCGACATCCTTTACGAAGCTCGCTCACCGCTTCAAGCTGACGAGTTCAACTACTGCCTGGCTCACCCGGAATCGGATGTTACCCTCTGGCCTCCTCGCAAAATTGCCCCAAAGGTGACTGAGTTAGTCAAAAAAATTCTACGGGCCGCCAGGATGGAGCTCGGTGCCGTCGAGTACCTGCTGGATGAAAAGGGCGATCCCGTTTTCATCGACCTGAACCCAGTTTCCAGCTTTCATCCCGGAGCGACAGCCGTCCTGGGTCGCGATCCCCTCGACGCCACCGCCTCCTATTTGATTCATAGATCTGCGGGTCTTAAAAAAAAGAGTCAAAGGTAGGCCTAGAAACGATTTTACCTTTAATGCTTTTGCTTGATGTTACGGTGGCTATGGGCACTGTATTTATAGCATCATTATTTTAGAGCAGGATGATTAACCCTTCACATGATGCGATTGACGATTGGCTTTGCCTAGAATGACTTTTTGTTAGTGTGTATTCGAAGCATGGCTGATTCTAATCAATTTAACGTCCCGATCCAATTTTATAACCGTGCCACCAATCAGGTGGAGACGGAAGTCGTCTATGGCGAGGGCTTCTTGCGCTGGGCCTATGGTAATCCGCTGGGGCGGCTGAGCGTGGCGGTAGCGGTCAAGCGGCTGTGGTTTTCGCGTTGGTATGGCTGGCGCATGGATCAGCCGAAGAGCCGTGCCAAGGTGCAGTCTTTTCTGGATACCTACGGGGTCGATCCAGAGGAGTTCGCAGATCCGGTGGAGAGCTATGGCTCCTTTAACGAGTTTTTTTACCGTCATTTAAAGCCGGAGGCTCGGCCGATTGCTGCCGATACAAATGCGGCGGTTTTTCCGGCAGATGGGCGCCACCTAGCGATCGAGAATGTCGATGTGGCGGATCAGTTTTATATCAAGGGGCAGTCGTTTGATTTGGCCAAGTTTGTGGGGGATGCAGATCTGGCCAAAGATTTTGCTGGTGGCTCGATGCTGATCTCGCGGCTGTGCCCGGTCGATTACCACCGCTATCATTTCCCCGTGTCGGGCGAAGCGGGTGCGGTGGAGATTCTGGATGGCACCTTGCGCTCGGTAAGTCCGCTGGCAATGCGGCGGCAGCTGTCGATTCTATGGGAGAACCGTCGTGCGCGAACGGTGATCAAGTCGCCGCAGTTTGGCAAGGTGCTGGTAATGGAAGTGGGCGCGACTTGCGTGGGTGGGATGCATGCGACTTTTGAGCCTGGCACGGTCGAAAAGGGGGGGCATAAGGGGTATTTTTCTTTTGGCGGCTCCTGTGTGAGCACGATCTTTCAACGCGGCGCGATTCGGCTGGATACGGATCTGCTGGAGCAAGCTGCGCAAGGGCGCGAGGTTTATGCGAAGATGGGTGAGCGGTGTGGGAAGGCTGATTAAAGACCCCAGAGGTAGCTTTGTTTTTCGCCGATTAGTTTGCCATTGGCATCCTTGATCGCGAAGCGCCATGCGGCAGGCACAGCGTTTTTTTCTGGCCAATCCTGGCCGGTGAGGCCTATGAAGATTTCCTTGGTGCTAGTACGCTTGCTGGGCAGTGTAAACTCGTGTGTTTGTGGTTCGACTGATTTTGGTGTGTAGAACTCACCGATGATGACCGTGCCTTTGGGCAGGCGGCGCACATCTTCGTCGAGAATTAAAGTGAAGTAGTAGCCAGTGCGTTGTTCGGGAGTGGTGCGAAGGATGATTCGGTCGCCGCTATATTCTTTGCCCGACATATACTCGCTGATGCGCTTAAATTGTTCCGTTTCGATATAGCGGGGCTTAATCTCCTCGATTTTGACGGAGCTGACAGCTTGTTTCGGGGTGGAGGCACAGCCCGCGAGAAGCGAGCAAATGATGAGAGCGGTGATGAGAAAGCGCATGGTAGGCAGATTCGCGAGTGTGCCGGGCTTGTCAATAGTGTGCTAGTCGAGTTCGCCTTCGGCTCAGGGCACCTTACTGCATTTCCCTAAGTCGTTGATTTCTCGTCGTCAGAGCAATAATGCCGTCAATATTTCTTTGATTTGTACGAATAAAATCGGGTGCGGGTAGCTTGGGCTTTGATTTTCTCC
>Ga0307933_1000410_pt1 | contig 40120 bp, 44 predicted proteins | sample OrgLakmetageno88_FD_201811 | JGI IMG/M metagenome (GOLD analysis project Ga0307933, IMG submission 201811) | Saline water microbial communities from Organic Lake, Antarctica - #88 | ecosystem: Environmental > Aquatic > Non-marine Saline and Alkaline > Saline | place: Antarctica: Organic Lake... | reverse complement strand
GGCCTCTAGAGCCGACGGCGAAAAGCAAAGCGACCCTAGTCGAGAAACGACCCCGCCGAACGGCGAGCAAATCTTTCAGGCCGTCAAGCGGGTTTTCTTCAAGATTGCTGGATAGCCATATCGTTGGTTAGTCATGCTAATTAATTGACATTCAAAACCTTTGAATAAACAAACAAGTTGTGTTCGGACTATTTTCTAACGACATCGGCATCGACCTTGGCACTGCAAACACCCTCGTGTTCGCAAAAGAAAAGGGTATCGTGCTTCGTGAACCCAGTGTGGTAGCGGTCTATACCTCTACCCGCAAGGTTTGTGCAGTCGGCTCGGAAGCGAAAAAGATGCTGGGCCGTACACCGGGTAACATCACCGCGATTCGCCCGATGAAAGACGGTGTGATCGCCGATTTTGAGATCACGGAGGCGATGCTCCGCTACTTTATCAACAAGGTGAATCGGAAGAAGACCTTTATCGCGCCGCGTATCGTGGTGGCGGTGCCATCCGGCATCACTGAAGTCGAACGCCGGGCGGTTAAAGACTCTGCGATTCGTGCAGGGGCCCGTGATGTTGTTCTGCTCGAAGAGCCGATGGCGGCTGCCATTGGTGTGGGTCTGCCCATCGACGAACCTGCTGCCAACATGATCGTCGATATCGGTGGTGGCACGACCGAGGTCGCGATTATCTCACTGGCTGGTGTGGTTTTTACCAAGAGTATTCGGGTTGGCGGTGACGAGATCGACACCGCGATCGTGAACTACATGAAACGCGCCTATAATTTAATGATCGGTGAGCGCACGGCAGAGGAAATTAAAATTCGCGTAGGATCCGCGTTTCCTTTGGAAGAAGAAATTTCGATGGAAGTCCGTGGCCGCGATTCGGTTGCCGGCCTTCCCAAGACGATTACCATTACGTCGCAGGAGATTCGTGATGGGCTTTCCGATACGATTCAATCGATCGTTGATCTGGTGCGTAATGCGCTGGAGCGTTGTCCGCCCGAGCTGTCTGCGGATCTTGTGGATCGCGGCTTCTTCCTCGCCGGTGGTGGGGCAATGATTAAAGGTCTCGACCAGATGCTGAGCGACGCAACGGGCTTGCCGGTTGTGATCGCCGATGACCCGCTAAGCGCAGTGGCGAACGGCACTGGAATGGTGTTGCACGAATTGGCCTTCCTTCTGAAGGACCTGACGTCAGGTCCCAAAAACTAATTTAAGGCCGTGGCGAAAAGACGCCTCGATAAGTTGAAGCCTATTGTCGCCCTCGGCGTCTTTCTACTTGCGTGGTGGTTGTTACCTTTGGGCGTAAAGGCCTTCATGAAGGCGAGCTTTACTGAGTTTCAGGCACCGGCATGGGTCGCGAATTCCTATTTGGAGGACTTGGAGGGCTTTTGGGCGCGCCGCATGCACTCCAAGAAAGAGCTGGAACTTGCCGGGCAGGAAATTGCCCGGGCCAAGTCATATTATCAATTTAATGCCCGACGTGCCGAGACCCTGCAGGCGGAGATTCAACGACTGGAGGCAATACTTGATTTGCCGAGCCGCCGCGAATACCGCTACGAAGTTGCTCGGGTGATGCGCCGCGATCTCAGCGCATGGTGGCAGCATCTAATTCTTCGGAAAGGGCGTGATCACGATATTCCTGAAGGCGCTGCCGTCGTCTTCTCCGGCGGCGTGGTTGGGCGTATTGTTGAGGTGAATGCCTTCACCAGCCGAGTGGAGTTGATTTCGAGTCCCAACTTCCGAATGGCGGCTCAGTTTGAAGGTGATCCGCGCCCCGTGGTCTATGAAGGTGTGGCTCAATCAGGTTTTGGCGATCCGGTTGGCCGGGTGAGTGATGCACCGCAGGACTTGGTCGCGAATACAAAGGAGCCGCTCCAACTCGTATCGACTCACCTTGGCGGCACATTCCCACCAGGGATTGCGATCGGCAAGGTCGCTTGGCTGGAGCCTGGAAGTACCGGCATTTTTCAGGCCGGGGATGTCGCGCTGGATCCGGATCTACTCAGTCTTCACGAGGTGGCTGTGTTGATTCCTCTTAACCCGATAGAGATCGAGAGCCATGATCCTTGATCCCCGTGCAGTCGTTCTACTGGGATCGAATGCGCTTCTGCTCTTTCTCACACAAATGGTAAATTCAGCGACTGCTGAATGGCCGTTCTATTTATTTATACTCGGGCCCATGATCGTTTTGCCCGCGCTTTATCTCCGGCATCAGTCGTATTTCATTTGCACCTTTTTAACCGGCATCTGGGTGGATGTCTCTTTGGCTGCCCCTTTTGGGTTGTTCACAATTTCATTTCTTATTCTGGGAGCAATAATCTTTGCGATGCGCATACGCTTCCGTGCGGAGCATAATTATCACCCACTGCTTTTGGCACACGTCGTAAACTTCGTGCTGATGGTTGCCCTGACATTAGCAACAGGTTATGAACATTTCGGCGTAGTTGGGTTTTGGATACAAATATTCACAACGTTGTTTTGTTCGCATCTGGCCCTCCTTGTGGTCGGACCATGGTTTTTTAACTTGGAGCGATTATTTTTTGAAGTATGCCGAATGGAAACTGAACCTGAGGACTTGCCGCTGCTATGAGTCAGTTCGACGTGCATCGGGGAGAGAATCCTCGCATACTCTTTTTCTTCTGGATCATCATCGTGGCGACCATGGTGCTCATGGTGGGTCTTGGCTGGCGGCAACTTGTGGCGAGTCGCAAATACGAGGAGATAGAAAAGCGGCAGACTGAGCGCCGGATCTACATCCCCGGGCCGCGCGGAGATATCTATGATCGAAAGGGTAATCTGTTGGTAGGAAATCGCGCGCATTACTCAGCAGTCATTTATCTGGATGATTTACGCCCGGAGTTTCGCCTAGAATACTCTTCTATTATAAGAGAAGAGCGGTCGCGTTTGGACGAAATTTACCAGGCGACTTCCGAGGCGGAGCGGCCAGAGCAGCCGCCGCTACCTGATTACTCGCAACTGCAATGGGTTGCCCGGCAAAATGTGATTCAACGCTACATCGATGAGATCAACCGTATCACAGGGCGGGAGGATTCGTTAAGCTCGCGAAAGGTGATCCGTCATTTCAATGAACAACTGCTGTTGCCCTTGCCACTTGTGGAGGACTTGAAACCAGACGAATATGCACGTCTGGTAGAGCAGGTTCCGGTGGCCTCACCGATAAAGATACATACCGGAACAGCACGCTACTATCCCTATGGCTCCGCTGCTGCGCATGCGTTGGGCTACGTGCAGAACGTTAGCCCCGATCCTGAAGAACTACCTGACGACGGACTAAAGACCTTCACCTTTAAGAAAAAAATTGGCAAGACGGGGCTGGAACGAACATTTAACAATCGGTTGTCCGGCACAGCCGGCACGGAAATCTGGCGCGTCGATCCGCTCGGCTTTCAGGATACCCGACTTGAGATGGTCGCGCCTCAACAAGGCGAAAATTTAATCACGAGTATTGATATCGACATCCAGCTTGCTGCCGAAACTGCACTTGGTGAGCGCAAGGGAGCGGCAGTGGCGATAGATGTCAAAACCGGAGAGGTGCTGACCATCGCGAGTCATCCCGCGTTTGATCTTAATACACTGAGCCCCTACATCCCGCGTAAGACCTTTGACGAAATCAATGAGCGCGGTGCATGGCTGAATCGTGCAGTGCAGCTCTCTTACCCGCCCGGGTCTACTTTCAAAATTCTCACGACGATTGCGGGCATGCGCGCCAATACGATCGGCCCGGACACGACTCATGACTGCCAGGGGGCCTATCGTGTTGGGAACCGTGTGTTTCGTTGCCATGCCAGAAACGGCCACGGTATAGTCGATACCGCCGCTGCAATTGAAGGCAGCTGCAATGTCTATTATTACGCTGAGGGCTTGCGGATGGGTATTGACGTGCTCAGTGCCGAGGCGAAACGTTTTGGGCTGCATGTGAAAACTGGCATTGAGTTGCCCTTTGAAACAAGTCGATTGGTCGTGCCATCCAAAGAATGGAAGCGCGAACACGTTAAGGCCGGCTGGGTGCCGGGCGATACAGCGAACACGGCAATCGGTCAGGGCTTTTTGTTGGTCACTCCCCTGCAGATGGCAACATTTATGGCCTCGCTTAGCCGGGGAGAGACACGCACTCAACCGACGCTTTTAGCCCACGCAGCAGACGATGTGAAGCAGGTCAACCATGGCGGAGAGCCGATAGGACTTAATCAGGGAGAGTGGGATGATCTTTGGGAGGGAATGCGCCGAGTCGTGGGGCCGGACGGTACCGGACGTCTTGTGCAGATTGAAGGACTTAGTATTGCGGGCAAGACAGGCACCGCTGATTTCAGGGCTCATGGTGAGGAGGTTAACTTGGCGTGGTTCATCGGTTGCGCGCCGACTGAAGATCCACAAATCGCAGTTGCAGTGATGGTTGAAGGTTCAAGCGCAGCGGATAGCTTCCATGGTGGTTCCACTGCCGGCCCCGTAGCGAAAGATATTTTTCTGGAATTTATCAAGCAATACCCCGAGCGCGCGGGATTCCTGACCGCAGAGTGAATTTGTTCTAATTCGAAATGAAGCAACAATCTACATGGGGCATTTTGTCGTGTTTCGCGACCGCGCTGCTTTGGGTGCTATCAATTCCCCCCTTTGAATTCGCTGAAGCGGCCTACATAGCTTTTGTGCCGCTTCTACTCTGGCTCTACTCAAGGCCAGGTGGAAAACTATTTTGGTTGTTATCGTTTGCTACAGGATGGGCGAGCTGGTTCGCGATTCTTGTTTGGCTGCGCCATGTGACGTGGACTGGCACCGTTCTACTGAGCGCACTCATGGCGGCGCTCTTTTTACTTTGGGTGGTGTTTGCTCGATTCGTGATTCCGAAGGTTGGCGACCAGGGCCTAGTGCGGAGGCTGATTGCTTTTGCCGGACTTGCTGGCTGCTGGGTTATAATTGAGTGGATACGAAGCTGGCTGTTTTGGGGCTTCCCGTGGGCGCCAATAGCCTTGAGCCAATGGGAGCGACCGGTAGTGCTACAGATATCTGCATGGACGGGCGCCTACGGCGTCTCATTTTTGCTTATCTTTTTTAACTGCTGTATCGCGCAGACTTTAAAAAGTCGCTTCGTTCGTCGGGAGCAGAAAATGTGGATTGGCTGGTTCAGTCCTGATCTTTATCTCGGCTTAGGAGCACTCGGATTCTGCATCTACATTTTCTTTAACACCCTCCCGCAGCAACTTTCCTCGCATGAGCTTTTCACCGCTGATGTGGTGCAGCCTTATATCGCCCCCGAATTAAAGTGGGACACTAATCGCGAGAGGGATAATCTGAAAATTCTAGAGTGGCATACGCGGGCACTCAATGGCTCTGGTTCGGATCTCATGCTTTGGCCTGAGGCCGCGACACCCTGGCCAGTGGTAGGCGATTTAAAGATGACAGCTCGTTTGCTGAAATTATCCGAGGAGATCGGCAAGCCGATTCTGATGGGAAGTATTATTTACGAGCGGCAAGATGATCTTTGGTATAACGGAGCAGCGCTGGCCTACCCGGATGGCAGAATGGGGGAGTCCTATTATAAAAAGCGAGAGCTGGTGCCGTTTGGTGAATATGTGCCAACTCCGTTTGATCGAATCGTTAAAAAATTTGTGCCACTTGAAGGAAGTTTCGCTCCAGGAACCGAGGCGGCACTGATCGATTTGGAGATAGGCGGGCAAACTTTGAAGATTGGTTCACTTGTGTGCTACGAGGATGTGTTCCCTGCGTTGGCGCGCGAAAGCGCTCAGGCTGGGGCGCAAGTCTTTTTCGTTGCGACGAATAATGCGTGGTATGGCGAAGAGGGCGGAGCCGAGCAGCACGCGGCCCATTCGGTTTTAAGAGCCGTCGAAAACCGCCGTCCAGTCATGCGTTGTGGGAACGGTGGTTGGAGTGGTTGGATTGATGCCTACGGCTCCGTGCATCAAGTTCTCTATGATGAAAACGGCAGTATCTACTTCCGCGGCGGTGGCAGCTACACGGTTAGGCACTTTAAAGAGTGGATGCGCCAACAGAGTTTTTACACACGCCACGGAGATTGGTTCATTGTGGTTTGTGGAGTACTTTTACTCATTACGGGGCTCGCCGCGTCGCGGCTAAGAGCGTTGCCTCAGTAAATGCGATGCTGCTCGTAGAAGCTCCGCTCATCATCGGCGACAAGCGCAGCCTCTACGGGGGTAAGCTACAACAAAAGGGCGATTCGTTGATTCTTGTGGGATTAGCTGCATGAACTGAGTCATCGGCTAGGCCACGACGGCTTGTCTGCCTTCGGCACGCTCAGGCCAGGAGAGACTGCGCCCTACCATTATGGCGATTCAGAGGTAGGGCGCAGTCTCCAGACAAGCCGTCGCACTGTGGCAGAATGCTCCGATCGTAAGGTGAAGATCGGCTCTAGGTCGAATGGCACTGAGTTAAGAGCGATTGAGTGCAATCTACAGCCGTAGCGGTGTGCTTCAGCCACCGCATCGCTCACAAGATCAGGCAAGCGTCGGTGTGGTGGCTTATGTACACCGCTACGATAAGTGCTCTTAACTAAGTGCCATTCGCTTTAGATCACTCGCAGAAAAGGGCGAAGAGCTTATCACGAAGGTGTCAGACTACATACTTAAGCTGACCATTGATTTTTCACAAGAATTCACGAAGAACCAACAAAAGAAAAAGCCCCCCGGCGTTTCCACCGGAGGGCATATCCTAACAGACAACAGTCTTTGAAAATTATTTAAGCTTCAGCCTTTTCAGCAAAAAACTCCTGCAAGACCTCCATCTTCTTTTGCTCGATGTTTTCTTGATGGACTTCTTCTTTAGTTCTTTGGCGTTCGTTTTCGCTCATGATACGGCGCATCTTGTGAATGGCGATGTTCTGAATTTGTCGGACGCGTTCGCGAGTAATATCGAACTTTTCACCAACCTCCTCCAAGGTTAGAGGATGGTTTCCATCCAAGCCGAAGCGTAAGTGAATAATCTCAGCTTCGCGGTCCTCAAGTTGGCCGATGACAGTCTTAATGTCATTGCTCACCGACTTCTCCTGTAGATTTTCCAGCGGGCTCGCCTCGTTTTCATCACCCACCAGTTCTCCGAATGTGGTATCGCCATCTTCGCCTATCGGGGCGTCGAGTGAGGAGGGGCGGACGCTGACTGACTTGAGGTGCGCAACCTTGTTGACAGGTAGACCCATTGTGTAAGCGATTTCCTCATCGCTCGGCTCGCGATCCAATTCGTCAGCAAGTTGTGCGGTGATTCTACGCATCTTGGAAATGCGATCGACGAGGTGGACCGGTAGGCGAATCGTCTTACTTTGATTCGCAAGGGCGCGCTTAATCGATTGCTTGATCCACCATGCTGCGTATGTGCTGAGCTTGCCACCCTTTGAAGGGTCGAAACGCTCGACCGCTTTGATGAGACCGATGTTACCTTCGCTGATCAGGTCGAGCAGGGGCAGGCCAAAATTGTTATAGTCGTGAGCAATCTTCACGACGAGGCGAAGATTTGCAGAGATCATGTGATCGCGTGCGGCTTTATCGCCCTTTTTAATCCGCGCCGCCAGTTTGATTTCTTCCTCCTTTGTCAGGAGAGGCGTTTTGCCAATCTCCTGCATGTAGGTGCGCATGACATTACGATCAGCAGATGGCAATGCACGAACGTCAGAGATGTCTTCGGCATCGTCAGTTGCTTGCGAGCGGGGAACGCCGCTGAGACGATTATTTTGTCGAGATGCTGTCTGTGTTCGTGCCATAGTTTTAAGGTGTTCGACTTTGCTGGTTACTTTTATGAGACATCAGTAACAAAAATGTTCCCGAGTTCTGTTGAGTAATCGACAATACCTATGGCGGCTTACAGCTAAGCCTTAACTTTTTATCATTTCTTCAGCTGTCGCAACAGCCTTGAGCATCGCTTTGGCCTTATTGACCGTTTCCATGAACTCGCTCTCGGGCACGGAATCGGCAACCACACCTGCTCCCGACTGAATGTAAATCTTACCGTCTTTAAGCACAGCGGTTCGAATACCGATGGCGGAATCGTGATTCCCGCCGAATCCAAAATAGCCGATCGCTCCGCCATAGACCCCACGCTGAGACTGCTCCAGTTCAGAAATAATCTGCAAAGCCCGCACCTTGGGGGCACCGCTCAAGGTGCCGGCCGGAAAAGTCGCCCTGATCAGGTCGTATGCAGAGCACCCGGGGCGAATTGTTCCGGTGACCTGCGAAACAATGTGCATAACATGTGAATATCTTTCAATAATCGCGTAGTCCGGAACATGAACTGAGCCGTATTTGCAGACGCGGCCGATGTCGTTGCGGGCCAAATCAACGAGCATGAGGTGCTCAGCGCGTTCTTTGGCGTCGGCAAGCAGGTCTTTTTCAAGCGCCAGATCCTCAGCTTCAGACGCTCCACGGTGCCTGGTGCCTGCTATGGGGCGGATGACCACCTCATCCCCCGTCAGTCGCACATGCACCTCAGGCGAGGCTCCAACCACTGAAAAGTCCTTGTCTTCCAATAAAAACATGTAGGGCGAGGGATTGACGGTGCGAAGGGCGCGGTAGAGTTCGACGGAAGTCGGCTTAAAATCCTTCTCAAAGCGTTGGGAAAGAACTGTTTGAATAACATCACCGGAGCGAACATATTCCTTCACCTTCTCGACGGCGGCTTCGAATTCGGGCTGGGTAAAGTTTCCCGCTGGAACCGAGACTTCGGCCGGTTCAGAGAGGCCGCGATGGCTCAATTGCTGCGGCGTTTCAAGTTGTTCACAAATTTTGTGGATTTCTTCACAAGCTCGGTCGTAGGCGGCACCAGAATCGCCATCAATATGGGCATTGACGCAAACGCGGAGCACTTGATGCGCATGATCAAAGATTAAAACTGAATCGGTGATCATGTAGTAGAGGATCGGCAGTTCCAGCGGGTTGTCCTCTGGTTTCTTGATCGTCGGCTCGACATAATGAATGTATTCGTGGCCGACGTAGCCGACAGCTCCACCCGTAAAAGGCGGCATCCCAGGCGTCTCTACTGGCTGGTATTTTGCCATTTCCGCTTCGATGACCTTGAGCGGATCCGCAGGAGTGGGCAGCGTCTCGGTGCGGCCATCCTTGTGGGTAATGCGTATTTCATCCTCAAAGACGCGAAATACCTTTTGTGGATTTGCGCCAAGAAACGAGTAGCGGCTGATGCGCTCGCCGCCCACGATGGACTCAAAAAGAAAAGCGGGCCCTGCCGCGCGGATTTTGGAGTAAGCACCAAGGGGTGTTTCGCAATCGGCGGTCAGATCCAGATACACGGGCACCGTGTTGCCTTTGGCAGCAAGTGCATCGAATTCAGATCTGGATGGCTGGATTTGCATGAGGTGAACTGAGAACGTTGAACAGCGAACAACGAACGCTCAACATCGAAGTTCAGTGTTTCTTATGCCAGTTGAGGACGTAGCGAATCAGCAGTTCGACTGGCTCAGCTGCGGCTCGGCATCGCTATCGCGCTGCCGCTACAAGAAAGAAAAAGAATACGCTGTAGCGGATCGGCGAGAGCCGTTCCGGTTGCAGCTGGGCAGATGCAGGGTAGGCTTATTACTGGGCTGCGGCTCGGCATCGCTATCGCGCTGCCGCTACAAATTAAACATCAATTCACGTTAATTGACGGTTTAAAAAAGGGCTTAAGACTGAAGCCGGTCGAAATGTGCTTCTGCGCGTTCGAGCGTTTCTTCGATCTCGTCGCCCATGACGGTGAAGTGTCCCATTTTGCGGCCGGGGCGAGCTTCGCCTTTGTCGTAGAGGTGGAGCTTACAAAGCGGGTCGCTGAGTAAGCTGGCCCAATTGGGCTCGCCGTTCTCCCAGACATCGCCGAGTAGATTGATCATGACGGTGGGGCGATGAAGCGCAGTCGACCCGAACGGAAGATCAGTCACCGCGCGAATGTGCTGTTCGAACTGGCTAGTGAAACAACCCTCGATGCTGTAGTGGCCAGAGTTATGTGGGCGGGGGGCCATCTCGTTGATAATTAACTCGCCGCTCTCATCAAGGAATAGCTCAACGGCGATGAGCCCAACGACATCAAGCAGATCGGCGATCTGGCAGGCCAGTTTCTCGCCAGCCTCGCGGGTTGAATCTGTGACGCGGGCCGGCACGATGGAAGCGTGAAGGATGTGGTGCACGTGCACGTTTTCCGCCATCGGGAAGGTCGTCTTCGTGCCGTCGCCCTTGCGCGCGCAGACGACAGAGAACTCCCCGATATGATGTATCCATTTCTCCACGACGACGCGGGGCGGCTTGCCGAGGTGCTCCCAGAGGTAGTCGCAATCTTCAGCGTCGTGTGGGGCATTGAGCTTGATCTGGCCTTTGCCGTCGTAGCCGAAGGCGGCGGTCTTGATCACGCAGGGAAAGCCGATGGCGGTGACAGCCGCTTTCAGGCTCTCCGCAGAGTCGGCGTATTCGAAAGCCACGCAGGGGAGGCCGCTGGCCTTGAGGAAATCTTTTTCGCGCTGGCGGTGTTGGCAAATGTGGAGTGCTTGCTTGCCGGGCAGCACCGGTTTGATCGCACTGAGGGTATCGATAACATCTGCGGGAATATTCTCGAATTCCAACGTGATGACATCGACTGCTTCGGCGAAGGCCTTAAGTGCGGCATCGTCGGAGTAGTCGGCATTGACTTCGAGGTCGGCGACCATGCCGGCGGCGCAAGGCCCTTTGGGCTCGAAGACGTGAAAGCGATAGCCGAGCGCTCGCCCAGCGACAATGAGCATACGGCCAAGCTGTCCTCCGCCGAGGATACCAATGGTGCTACCTGGGCGGATCATGCTTCCGGCAGCTCGGTGTCGAGCACGGTCTGGGTTTGTGCCTCGCGGAACGCTCGAAGTTGTTGGCTGACGTCGTCGTTGCTTAGTGCGAGAATGGATGCCGCCGCAAGTGCTGCATTTTTCGCACCGGCGACGCCAATAGCGAGTGTCATGACCGGGATGCCGGCTGGCATTTGAACGATAGAAAGGAGCGAGTCTTGTCCGCTTAGGGCCTTCGACTGGACTGGCACGCCAAGCACGGGCAATTGCGTCATTGCGGCAGTCATGCCCGGTAAGTGCGCCGCGCCGCCTGCACCGGCGATGATTACTTTGAGACCACGCGCTTCAGCGGTCTCGGCGTACTCGTAGAGCCGCTTTGGTGTGCGGTGGGCACTGACGATTTTTGTTTCAAAGGCGACTCCGAGTTGTTTGAGCAAGGCCGCCGCCTCGCCCATCGTGCTCCAATCGGACTGGCTCCCCATAATGATGCCGACAACGGCGTTGTTCGCATTAGCTTCCATGCGAGTAGAGAAGCGAATTCGCCAGCGGAATCAATCCTTTGTTCTCTGGCAAGTTTGCTTAACTTACCAGAGGTCGCGCTTAAGAGTTTCTACCCTTCTGCTTCTTCGCCTTCTTTGCTATCGCCGGTGATGGATTCGCCGCCTTTCGGGTGAACTTTTTCCATGATGAGATCGGTGAGTTCCTTAGCGAGTGCTTTGTTTCCGGCAATCTCTTGCTTGGCGGCTTCGCGGCCCTGGCCGATCATTTCGCCTTTGTAGGAGATCCATGAGCCCTTCTTTTCGAGAAGTTTGTGTTCCACGCCTAAGTCGACGAGCGAACCGGAGTGTGAAATGCCTTCATTATACATAATGTCGAATTCAGACTCGGTGAAAGGAGGGGCGACCTTGTTCTTCACCATCTTAATGCGGGTTCGATTGCCTACAACTTTACCGGTAGACTCTTTGATCTGGCCGATACGGCGGATATCCATACGGACGGAAGAGAAGAACTTGAGAGCTCGGCCACCGGGCTGAGTCTCGGGGCTGCCAAACATGACGCCGATCTTTTCACGAATTTGATTGGTGAAGAGCACCACGCATTGGGACTTGCTGATGGCGGCAGTCAGGCGGCGCATGGCTTGGCTCATCATGCGAGCTTGTAGGCCGACAGTGGTATCGCCCATTTGGCCATCAAGCTCGTTCTTTGAGACAAGGGCTGCGACGGAGTCGATCACGATGATATCAACGGCACCGGAGCGAATGAGTGTTTCGGTGATGTTGAGGGCGTCCTCGCCGCTTTCTGGCTGTGAAACCATCAAGTTATCCAGATCGACGCCGACAACCTTTGCATATTTAGGGTCGAGAGCGTGCTCAACATCGATAAAGACGGCGTTACCGCCATCTTTTTGTGCCTGAGCGATGATGCTGAGACAGAAGGTCGTTTTACCCGAACTTTCCGGACCGTAAATTTCGCAGATCCGGCCGCGTGGCAGCCCACCAACGCCCAGAGCGAGGTCGATCACGATCGAGCCGGTGGAAATCACGTCGATTTCCATTTTAGTGGCCTCGCCGAGTCGCATGAGCGCGCCGGCGCCAAATTGTTTATTGATGCCAGAGATCGCGAGATCGAGATTCTTGCGGTCAGCTTCGGGGTTGCGTTCAGTCTTTTTAATAGCGTTTTTTGCAGGCATAGCGTAATTTATATGTTTAAATGTCGGTTTTGAGCAGCAGATTGGCTAGTCGAGTGGCTTGCGCAAGTATAAATGTAAATTTGTTCACTATACGCGGAGCCGCAAGTAACTTGTCCCGCGCCAAATTCTATAGCATGGGGACTTTACTCACCCTCGAGAAACAAGAGATAGGCCGAGGTAAGCCATCTTACCAACCGGATGTTTCGTTTTCTTCGGCGGTCTTCAGGCTGTCTCTTAGGCTGCCTTCAAAAGCGACGACGCGTCCACTGCGCCAGTCTTGATAGCCTTCGAGCACTCCGTCCCGGAGGGCAGCGGCCTCTTGTCGGGCTTTCTTCTCTCGCAGAAGTTCCCTTACGAACTCGCTAGGGGTGGCATAGAGCCCGCCGTCGCCGCAATTACTGTCGATAAAACTTCGAAGTTCATCGGTAAGCGAAAGATTAATGGAGCTGCTCATGGTAAATGGGTGAACTGCAACTTAGTTAAGACGTGTGGAAAATTCGCGTAAATGGCAAATAATGTCAATAAACAACATATTGCTCGATGTCATCTAGCGTTCTCGACCTAGACCGCTTCGCAAAAGGCACCACATTGTGGCACATTTTCGATGTTTATAGGCTTCAAGGACAGCATAGCCATATTTTGGGCTCGATTTACGGTAAAATGGTTTAGGTTTCATTGACCATTGAGAGGAATGGCAGATTCTTCGGTTATGAAGTTCAAACACATCATCTGGGATTGGAACGGCACGCTGCTGGACGACACTTGGCTTTGCGTGGAAGTGTTGAATGGACTTTTGAAAAAGCGCGGGCGCGAAGCGATCACGAATGAGGATTACCGTCAGAACTTCGGGTTCCCGGTGATTCAATTCTACAACTATCTCGGCTTCGATACGGATACCGACAGTTTTGAAAAGGTGAGCCACGAGTTCATTGGCGATTATGAAGCGCGCTGGTTCGCTGAGTGTGCGCTGCATGCCGAGACCCAAGAGATATTAAGCGCATTGGGAGCAAAAGGGCTGACGCATTCTGTGCTTTCTGCGGCCAAGCAGGAGGCGTTGGAAAGCGGGATCTCGCACTTCGGAATCCGCGAGCACTTCACCGGTCTTTGCGGCACGGATAACATCTTCGCACATGGTAAGATTGAGCGCGGCCGCCACTGGATCAAGCAGTTGCACTGGGATCCATCGGAGATTGTTCTCATCGGCGATACGCTGCACGATTTCGAAGTTGCCGAGGCGATGGGAACGGAGTGCATCTTGCTGGCGCACGGGCATCATACGCCGGAGCGGCTGGCTTCGACTGGTAAGCCGGTTGCGCATTCGCTTCGGGAACTGGTGGAGATGGTCGGGTGAGTTCCCCGCCAGAGTTCGGCAGCGCTATCGCGCTGCCGCTACAGGGAGTGTTGTCGCGGATCGGCTACAGCTGTTGCGGCAGCTTAGTAAGGCAGCGGATACTTCTCAGTCAGGGCGGCGATCCGACCTTTGACTTCTTCGAGGGCGTTGTCCAGGCCGTCGGTGTCTATCGCTTTCAGCACGGTATCGATGCAGGCAGCAATCTCGGCCATATCGGCTTCGACAAAGCCGCGGCTCGTCACGGCGGGGGTGCCGAGGCGAATCCCGGAGGCCTTAAAGGGCGAGCGTGTCTCGAAAGGCACGGTGTTCTTGTTGCAGGTAATATGTGCTTTATCGAGAGTCTCCTGGGCCACCTTGGCGGTGAGATCCGGGAGGTTTTCACGTAGATCGACGAGGAAGAGGTGATTGTCGGAACCGCCGGAGATGAGCTTATAGCCAAGATCGACCATGGCGGCAGCCAGGGCCTGCGAGTTCTTGATGACTTTCGCACCATATTCTTTGAACTCGGGCTTGAGCGCTTCAGCAAAGCAGATGGCTTTTGCCGCGATGACGTGCATGAGCGGCCCACCTTGTCCACCCGGGAACATGGCTGAGTCGATAGCCTTGGCGTGTTCGGCTTTGCAGAGGATGAGTCCGCCACGTGGACCGCGCAGAGTCTTGTGCGTGGTGGTGGTGACAAAGTCCGCGTGCGGGACGGGGGAAGGGTGCACGCCGGCAGCGACGAGCCCTGCGATGTGGGCGATATCAGCAAAGAGGTAGGCACCGACTGAACGGGCGATTTCCCCCATGCGCTCGAAGTCGATGATGCGGGAGTAAGCCGACGCGCCGACCGTGATCATTTTCGGCTTTTCCTTTTCGGCGATTGCAGCGAGCTCGTCGTAATCGATGAGGCCGGTGTCTTCGCGGACGCCATATTGGACAAATTCGTAGAGTTTGCCGGAGAAATTGACCGGGTTGCCATGAGTCAGGTGGCCGCCGTGGGCGAGATTCATGCCGAGCACTTTATCGCCGGGCTGGAGCACGGACGTGTAAACTGCGAAGTTGGCCTGCGAGCCGGAGTGGGGCTGGACGTTGGCATGATCGGCACCGAAGAGTTCCTTCGCGCGCTCGATGGCGAGGCGCTCGACGACATCGACGTGCTCGCAACCGCCATACCAGCGTTTACCGGGATAGCCCTCGGCATATTTATTGGTCAGGACGCTGCCCTGTGCTTCCATCACTGCAGGGTAGGTGAAATTTTCTGAGGCGATGAGCTCAATATGGCTTTCCTGGCGCTGGCGTTCAGCTGCGATCGCAGCTGCGATCGCAGGATCTAATTGATCGAGTGGAGTGGAGTTAAGTGCTGTGGTCATGATGTAAGAGGTGCAGAAAATAAACGTGGGTCAAATTAATGGAGCTTCAAATCAATTTTCCACTTCGTAAATTAGTTTGTAGCCGGACGCCTTCCTCCTTCGCCAAGGCTACGGCGGACAGGTCGCGTTCGGACGGATGTGCTTCGGATTCCGGCTTGTATTAAAGCGGCAGTGTCGGCTATGGGAAAATTATTTGAGGGAATATTAGAAGGGCCATAGCCATTCTTTAGCGTTGCGATTTATGGAAGAGCCTGGTCGTTTCGACTTTTTTTCAGGGGTTTCGCCATCGGAGTTAGCCTGAGCATTATTGGTTTCGTCAACTTCGACTTCAATCAGTTCGACAGGCACTGGCGCGGGTTCAGCTCCTTCGGCAGTGTCTTCGGCAGTTCCATCGTTGGTCGTCTCAGAAGAAACCTTGTCTTGATCGGCGTTTTCACTCCAGAACGGCCACCACCAGGGTTCGCTGGCTTCTTCAGGTTCGAATTCCTGTGTCAGCATGGCGTCGGCGGACACATCGCCTTCGTCGCCGAAAGGCCAAGCCCATCGGGCAAATGTGCGGCCCCAGCCAGCGTCTTCCTGGCTGATTGGATCGATGCCAGCAGCTACTGCCATCTGCTTCATTTGCTCGGCAACATTTTCGCGACCTTTGAGGTGTTCGGCGAGCTTAGCCGTATCTTCAGGTGCTGCAGGTAGAATACGGGTCGGCACCCCATCGAGCGGCCGGCCGGGCTTGTATTCGTAGAGCACAAAACCCCGACCGACTGGCGAGAGCACTCTTCGCACTCCATCATCCCATCGCATAAAGACATCTTGGCCGCTCAAGGTCCATTGGCCTTCCAGTGAGCGGTCTTTTGAGGTCTTAAGTCCGCCGAATCGAGCCAGCTCAATCCGCTCGTAAGATTTCTCTGCACGACGAACGAGCCAATTTCCTCGATAGAAAGCACGAGCAACCTTACTGCTGGTAAAGGCGAGTCCGCCGGAGTCTTTTTCGTGCGCGGCTTTGTAATCGGCAAACCAGTCCGCGGGCACGGAGGACTCAATCGTGCGAGTTGCTGCGACTGCTTTGGTTTTATCATCTTCAATGATCTGTCCTAATTCGACCTGCTTGTAGTTATAACCGCGTTCGGTCTCTCGCAGGATGCCATACTCACCACTATCCCAAATAATGTGGAGCTCGCTGCCTTGCTTGGCCCATTCGCCTCGCTGGCCTGCGGCGGTGCCGCGATTGCTCGCTGCAGAACGGTCAGCCTGAATAAACAGAAAATCCTCCGAATCGGCTAGTTTCCAAATGCCAAAATAGCCTTTTGCCTCATCCCGGTCGGAGCGCATCTCGTCTTCTCTGGTTGGTGGCTTTGCCCATTGTCCCAGCATTTCCTGTGGCAGCTGCATCGCAGGTACGGTGTAGCTTATTCCACCGGAGGCTTCCTGATAGGTCGCAGTCAGCCCGACATCCGAGCGTTCAATGGCATGGGACGAGCCGTCAGTCCATGTGATGCTCACACTGGTATCGGTGCCTGTCCAGCTGCCCGAGTAGACAGTGCGGTCTGTGTTGTCGCCCCAAAAGTAGGAGGCGATTCCCTGGCTTTTTAGAACGATAACCAGCGCCCCTTTTTCCGGTGTCTGCACCTGCCAGGTTCCTTGAAACAAGCTCGCAGAACTTTGCGCGTTCATCAGCAGTGGGGTCAGTGCGAGCGAGAAAGAAAGCAGATATTTAATAGCGTTTTGCATAACAGCGAGTGGGTGTGATTTAACCCCGGAGAACATGATCATGTGAGGTGCTAGTATTCGCAGACTAGGCAGGCAAGTTTTATATCTGATTGGTCTCAACTGCGACCTATTTTTGAGAAGTCCAGTAAACTTCGACTAATCTGGCCGGCCTCCAGTGCGCTGCGGTCTGTGGCCTCTTCCGTCTGCACGATCGTGCCGTGATGAAAACAAAATCGATACCTGCCCGGACTGACTTCTTCGAAAAGGCTTCCCAGCTCTATCTTAGCAGGGTGTGTATCAACGATTTCAGTGTCTGCGCGGGTCTCACTTGGGAAGTTTATATTTAAAACCGTGCCGGATGCCGGTGGCTCGGCAAGAACGTCTTTACTGATTTGAGCGGCCCTTGCCGCAGCGGCCTTTAAAGAATGTGAGAAATTGCCTGAGGTCTGACCCTTCGAATGATTCACTTCCGTAAATAATGCATTTGGCACGCATTTACTGAAGGCAATGGCGGGAAGCCCCCATTGGGCGCCTTCGATGGCGCCTGCGATTGTGCCCGAGCTCAAAATCAGCGTCTCTGTGGTATTGTAGCCGATATTGATCCCGGAAAGAACAATATCCGGCTTTTCGGGTAGTAAATGTCCGAGCGCAATATTGACGCAATCTGTCGGAGTTCCACTGATCGCCCAGGCATCATTGGTTCCAGCGAATACTGAAGGGCTGTGTATGACTTCAACTTCATCACGGCGCGTCATGGCGCGGCCGATCCAGCTCTGCTCAAAAGCGGGTGCCGCCACAGAAACGCGAAACTCTGGCAGCAGGGCCTCGACGAGCTGATGCAGAAAACCGGAATCAATACCGTCGTCGTTGGTGACTAGTGCGTGTGGCTTCATGGGTACCAAGGTGGGAAGGTGTGAAGGTGTGAAGGGGGGGGAGGTTGTATTATAAGTCTCCGGGCCTTGCCAGCACCTCGGCCGGTGCTTCGGTGATGCGCTCGCGTACGTGTTCGGGCAGTGGTGCAGACTTTAGCTCACCCTCGGGGCTAAGTGCAGTGAATACCGTTGTCATCTGGCCTTTACCGCACTGTGTGCGGCTGCCGTCTTCGTTGCGCCTAAATATGCGAAATTGAAAATCAATGGCCCGGTCTTTCACCGCCTTTACCGCGATATGGATGTCGATCGTCTCGCCGAAGCGCAGCGGGGCTGAGAACTTACACTCCGCTCGGGCCCGCGGCCAGCCAACCAGCTCGCCGGGCTTGGTCCGAATTAAGTCCACGCCCGCCGCTTCAAAGAAGTCGCGCTCAGCCGTTTCCATATATTTGAAAAAATTCGAGAAATGAACGAGCCCGGCCATATCCGTCTCGGAAAATTCGATGCGTCGGGTGGAAGTGTGTTCGTAAGCCATGATCTTAAGCCATGGCGATCAAAGTAAGTTTGGCAACCGCGCGTCTTATTTTATTGAAGAGATGGGAGACCTCGCTAGCGCGAGGTCGCTACTGGGGTGGATTGGGTGTAGCGATGCGACGCTAGTCGCGTCTTTTCGTGCCTGTAGACGGGAGACCTCGCTAGCGCGAGTTCGCTACATGGGGTGGATTGGGTGTAGCGATGCGACGCTAGTCGCGTCTTTTTGGCTTGAGTTGCTAAGACTGCTACAATACTTAATTGGATGAACTCGCCGAAATTCAGAGGTGGCCTCAAGCGCTTGGATTCAAGTTTCTATGAGGGAATCAGCTATGTGCACTGGACGATGTCTCTGAAGAATCAAGCCACTGGTTGGCTGAATGAGGAGCACCATTCTGCACTCCGCGAAATTTGCCAACATGCCTTGGCTAGAGAGTTTATGTGTTGTCCAGCCTACTGCTTGATGCCGGACCATGGCCATTTTCTCTTTCTGGGCTATGATGTCCGTTCCGATCAGCGCTCAGCTGTTCGTTGGATGCGTCGCGAGTGGAATCAATTACTAGCTCCGCAGAAATTACAGCATCAACCCTTTGATCATGTCCTGCGAGAAGAAGATCGATCGCGCGATGCTTTTGCAAATGTCGCGGGATACATTTTGCGGAATTCAGAGCGGGCGGATTTGGTTAAGGATTGGAGGGATTGGCCTTACACAGGAGCCCTGTTTCCCGGGTATCCAAAATTGGATCCAAGAAAAGTGCATTTCTGGGAAGATTTCTGGAAGGCGTATCATAAGCATTTGGGTGCCTAAGCTCTGCTGAGACCTTATTCGCATAAGGTCGCTACGGGGTGTAGCGATGCGACGCCAGTCGCGTCCTTTGTGGCGGGTGTAAGTCTGTTGAGACCTTATTCGCATAAGGTCGCTACGGGGTGTAGCGATGCGACGCCAGTCGCGTCCTTAGTGGCGGGTGTAAGCTCTGCTGAGACCTTATTCGCATAAGGTTGCTACGGGGTGTAGCGATGCGACGCCAGTCGCGTCCTTTGTCACTACGCCAGTCTCTGTTCTGTAATCTCCCGCACTTTGACCATATCCTGAGCAAAGACACGAATACCTTGTGCGAGCTTTTCGGTGGCCATCGCATCTTCGTTCATCAGCCAGCGAAAGGATTTTTCAGAAACATCGAGTGTATCGATTTCGGCTGATTTCGCTTCTTCCGGGTCAAGTTTACGCGGAACCTGATCGTTCATGCCTTTAAGTTCCTCGAGAAGGCTTGGGCTGATTGTGAGTAGGTCACAGCCCGCCAGCTCCAGAATTTCTCCAATGTTACGAAAGCTCGCTCCCATCACCTCGGTGTCATGCCCAAACTTTTTATAGTAGGTGTAGATTTCCTTCACGCTGGCAACGCCGGGGTCGTTCTCTCTCGTATAGTCCACATCCGTGTTGGCTTTATACCAATCCAGGATGCGTCCGACAAATGGGGAAATGAGTTGAGCGCCCGCCTCAGCACAGGCGACAGCCTGAGCCAAAGAGAAAAGAAGCGTCATGTTGCAATTGATACCTTCCTTCTGAAGGACTTCTGCGGCTTGTATGCCCTCCCAGGTCGAGGCGATTTTGATTAGCACGCGTTCACGGCTGATGCCGGCCTCTTCGTAGAGTGCGATCAACTCGCGGGCTTTGGTAATCGTGGCATCCTTATCAAACGACAGGCGTGCATCCACCTCGGTGGAAACGCGGCCCGGCACAATATCGAGAATTTTTTGACCAAAACCGATCAGCAGGTGGTCGATTACGAGATCGACACGCGCTTCCCCGCTGATTCCCGAATCCGCAGTGCCGGCGATGGCCTCGTCTAGCACGCTGCTATATTCGTCTTTCTGAAGTGCCTTCAAAATCAGGGATGGATTCGTGGTCGCATCCTGCGGGGTGTAGGCCGCCAGTGTTTCAAAGTCGCCGGTGTCGGCAACCACGGTAGTGAAGGATTTAAGAGATTCTAGTGTATTAGACATGCTGAACACTGTCAGGAATGTTTCCACAAACTCAAACAGAAAGCTAGAATTGTAGGGATAGGCGAATGTCGTTCCGGTCGTAATGGCGATTTTTAACCATTAATCCTAGATTCAGTAGCCAGAGAACAGAGACCAGAAGCCAGAGGTTTATCGATAACAACTTAGACATATTGGAGCGGTTGCCATTTTGGCGAAGCTCGAGATTGCATAACTAACTGAATTTTAGATCTGTCTTCTTACTACTCTTTCTAGGATTAACGCGAATGAGTTTTTGATTCTGTAGAGAACTTGCGCGAGCAAGGTCTATCGATTGGCCATAGTAGATCCCGTGAAGACGGCACTGGCGTGCCATCGCTACGGCATTCTGGCGAGACAGCTTATTTGTAGTACCACTAGCATGCGGATTCAGGTGCTTTAGCCCGTATGAAGCCAACCCCCAGGCAGAGCCACCCAAGCATGAAGCTGAGCCCGCCAAGCGGGGTGATCGGGCCCAACCAACGCGGGCCGTCGAGTGCCAGCCAATAGAGAGAACCGCAAAATAGGACGATTCCAATCGCAAAGAAGCTGGTTGCCACTGACCTCATGACTCCGCTGCGGGTGACTGCGGCACAGAGCAAAAGCGCCAGGGCATGCCACATCTGATAGTCGACCGCAGTTTGCCAAACGTCAGTCATGCCGGCCTCCGCAAGTCGTGACTTAAGTGCATGCGCTCCGAAGGCACCCAGTGCGACACCAATGAACGCGGCGAGGCACCCAACTAGACCTGTAATTTGTTTCATGCTAGGACTCATACTGTTTATGGAGTCGGTCGCAAGTTCGGATGGTATCGCGTGTTCACATCGGCATCGCTATCGCACTGCCGCTACGTTCGGTGGGGTAGCGGATCGGCGCTAGCCGTTCCGAGTGTCGCATAGCCGTTCCGATTCTTTTAAACTTGCTGTCTCGATAGGGCCGTTTTCAGTTTCGTTTATGGGCGGGAGCAAGGCGAATTCAGAAGGAGATTACCTGCGACGTCTGGACCGAAGCTTCTACTCCGGTCGCACTTATGTGCATTGGACGATGACAATAGCCGTAAAGAAACAGCCTGCCGGATGCACTCTTGAGCACCATGTAGGCTGTTTTTATTCTTGCTTTCTTCTCAATAAATGCATTTAAAGGCCTGAAATATGTCCAAATTTAACTATAAAGCCGCGGCGCTTCTCGCGCTTACCGGTCTTATTATATCTTCACAAAGTGTGGCATTGGCTGAGACCGATGCCGAGCGTATCGCTGATTTAGAGCAGCGATTGCTAGCGCTTGAAAAGCGCCTCGCCAGCCAGGAGCAGGAGACGAAAGAGGTTAAAGTCATGGCGGCAAGCAGTGCGGCTACTACAGGGCAGTCCGGCGGCGCATTTACAGGTAATCCCCTCGCTTTAGACATTATGGCCAACAGCGCATGGCGTAACCTACGCTGGACGCAGGAAGAGCAATGGGCGCAAGTCCGCAAAGGTATTTCAGAAGAAAAAGTAATTGAACTACTCGGCTCGCCGCCCCGCAGTCTGGATTCCCTCAAGCCCCGTGTGGACAGGGTGTTTTGGTATGAAACCAGCCTTCGCGACCGTTCCAATGCCCTCAAAGGCAAAATTTCTTTCAAAAATGGCAAAGTAATTGCTATAAAGAAACCTAATTTCCAAGCGGTGAAGCAGGCCATGCAGGCTCGCTAAACTGTTTCGAAAAACAACAAAACAAACAAAACAAACAAAACTACATAATATGAAAAACAAAATTGCTATCGCAGCTGCATTTCTTGCGGCTTCCAGCTTTTCGACTGCGGAGATCGTTATCAACGACTTCCTCAGCTTCGAAGGCTTTGTCGACATGTCCTACACACACACTGATCAAGACGTGGATAACACTCCTCTTTCTTCAGGTAGTGGTAACAGCTACGCTCTCGACCAAGTTGAAATCAGCTGGCTCTTCGATTTTGATCCAGTAACTGCTCAAATCGACGTTCAGCACCTTGACGGTCAAGGTACTTCCATCGGTGGTGGTTCCACGATCGAGCAAGCTTTCGCGACCTATCATCTCGACAATGGCAGTGCGTTCACTGCTGGTCGTTTTGATTCAATGCTTGGCTTTGAAGCTTTCGAGCCAACTGGTCTTTACCAGTACTCGCTTGCTTACCTTGCACCTGAGGATTTAGCGGTTAATCCATTTGGATTGTTCGGTACAGGTATCCTTCCAGGCCAAGACCAAGGTATCAAGTATACTGTTGAGTCAGACACGACCTTCTTCGGCATCTCATTGGTTGATGCTGTGAATGGCGGTCGCCTCGGTGGTAATGGCGTAAGTGATTTCGGTATCGAAGTTGCTGGCGCTATTGACTTCGAAAATGGTCTTGCCTGGTTCGCAGGCGCTCGTTTTAACGACGGCGATGAAACTGCTATTGCTGGATATGACGACCTTTACATCCTGAATACTTATGTCACATTTGAGACAGGTGCATGGGTTTTCGCTGGTGAGTTGGTTTACGGTGAACAGGACTTCGGTGCTGTAAATCCAAACGATCTTGAAACGTTTCAAGCATTGCTGATGGCTAACTTCGCATACAGCGACGCTGCATCGGTAACTGGTCGCCTCAGCTATGCTGAAGCTGAGCAAGGTGCTGCTGACGAAGACTTCGTTAAGTATACACTCGCACACGGTTATGCATTCACAGACAATCTCTTCCTTGTGAACGAGATCAGCTTTGTTGATGGAGAAGATGCTGCTGGTAACGACGTTGAAATCCTCACTGCGGCTGCTGAGCTTATCTTCAGCTTCTAATTTAGTTTAGACTAAATTTTACTTTAAGCCCCCCGGCCATCTGGCCGGGGGGCTTTTTTGTGTGTCCGGAGCTGGAGCTTCCGTAGCGGCGGCGCGAGAGCGACGCCGACCTGACGCAGGGGCATTTTCAATACTTGACAGCATATGCCTAAGGCATATGTTTCCATCATGGAAACAGCAAAACTATTTACGAATGGGCGGAGTCAGGCGGTGCGTATACCGAAGCGTTATGAATTTTCAGGGAAACGTGTCATCTTAAAGAAACACGAGTCCGGGCTCTTGTTGATACCGGAAGATGACCCCTGGGCTGGGGTTATACATACAATGGGAGCATTTCCTGATGATTTTATGTCGGAAGGTCGGGATCAGGGCGAATTCGAAGACCGGAGCGCATTATGATGCGCTATATGCTGGATACCAACATTTGCATCTACCTCGCTAAACACAGGCCTACATCCGTCGTTGATCGTTTCAGGGGTTTAGCGGTCGGGCAGGTTTGCATCTCGTCGATTGTCTACGCTGAGTTGCGCTATGGGTGCGAAGGTAGTCAGCAGCGCGAGGCCTCGGTGGCTGCACTCGACGGCCTGCTTGGACCGATCGACATTGTCGAATTTGACACTCGAGCTGCAGAAGCTTTTGGCTGCGTTCGACAGAAGTTGAAGCAAATTGGCCGTCCAATTGGACCCTTCGATACCTTAATCGCTGCTCATGCATTAAGTCTTGGCTGTATACTAGTCACCAATAATTACTCGGAGTTTGAGCGTGTGGATAACCTTGCGGTTGAAAACTGGGTTCAGTGATCAGTCGCTTCGAGATTTGTTCTGGTTTAAAGAAGTTGCTGAGCTTGGGTCAGGTGCTCGTTCCCGATCAACAGGTGCTGCGACAGGTCTTGGCCTATTTTGAAGCCGGCTTGAATTTTGCTGATGCCTGGCACTTGATTCGCAGTGAAGGCAACGAAATGAAGACCTTCGATCTGTCATTCATCAAAAAAGCCCGCAAGTCCGGTCATTTGGCTTCGTCACCGTAAGCATCCTGCGGTGGTATTCTCCTGCCGATAGAGTTTTCGATGATGACATTAAACTTCGAAAGTGTTTTCTGTAAGACCGCCGGGTTGGCCTGCTCGATAAATTGTGCTTTGCGCGCTTTCCAATCCAGACTCTTAACATGGTCGGCCAAGACCACGCCGTGAACCTTGCCGCCATGCACGATTACCTCGAAGGGATACCCCTTCGGTTTTGTGGTGATCGGACAAAATACAGCGAGACTGGTCTTTTCATTGTATTCCCGGCGGGAAAGCACCAAGGCCGGGCGGCGACCCGCCTGCTCGTGCCCAGCCTGCGCATTGAATTCCAGCCAGACCAGATCCCCCTGTGCCGGAGTATAGCTATTCACCAAATTTCCTTCCCTTTCGGACTACCATCGGCCAAGGACTCGCCATGCAAATTCTCCGGACTAACCTCTTGCAGTAACTCAGCCAGACTCAACTTCCCTGGCAAGGCCCGAACAAAGAAGCCATCGCGCTCGGCTGTGATTTCCAAATCCACGCCTTCGTATAAGCGCCGACTCTCCGCAAACTGCTTTGGCAATCGCAGCGCTAGACTATTGCCCCATTTGCATAGTTTTGTTTTCATACCCGAAATGTATCTACATTGAATATACATTCAAGGGTAAAGCTCAGGAGAGGTGCAGGCCATGGTTGCCGGGCAGCCTGAACCTTTGCCGGTTTGGGAGATACTGGAAATGGAACCTGTCAACACACTGAATCTAACAGCATTTCTTACCTGCGATCACCGCCAGCGGGAATTAGCTAAGATGGCCGATGCCTTTGCCGTTCCAGTATTTAGCGCCATCGCTTGACATCAGCCAGATTTATGGGTTTATTGATTTAAGTGAAAACAACGTTGGAAGTGCCGGATGAGCTGTATCGCCAAGTGAAAGCAAGGGCGGCACTGCGTCGTCGTAAAATTAAGGACTATGTCGCAGAGGGGTTGCGTCTGGCGCTCGAGGTTGATTATGCTAACGATGCCAACGATTCCAAAAAGCTTGGGCCGCTGGCTGTCTTCGACGAAGTTCGTCGGCACCCTTTGCATCAGTCAGAGGAAGTCCGCAAGTGGATGGATGCGGCTTACGAGGAGCGCAAATCAGACTGGCGTGGAGAGTCTTGATGCAACAAAGACAAATTTTATTGGATACGAATGCACTGATTGCACTGAGTGACCCTTCGAATCTCTTGTTTCAGGCTGCTGAGAGAGCTCTAAAGGCAGGGGCGATGGCTTGCACTTGTTCTGTGGCATGGCACGAGTATGTTCGCGGGCCATTAAATGATGAAGATCGGGAACGTGTTCTACGGGTGATCGAATCCAGAATCTATTCATTAGAGCGGAAGAATGCTGAATTCGCGGCGAAACTTTTCAATCAGACCGGGCGTCGACGCGGTTCGACTGCTGATTGTTTGATTGCTGCAGTGGCGGTAGCGTATGATGCAGAGTTAATGACATGGAACCTTTCTGACTTTAAACCGTTCGAGCCGCACGGTCTCCGTATGGTAGAGCTTCCGGGTTTCTCGGGCTGTATTTCATAAAAAAGTAAAATTTAACACAACCGCTTCGCGTGCGCGAGAGAGTTCGGGGAGCTTAAAGTCTCAGAGAATGGGGAATGGTAGTGTGCTCGCTTGTCGAGCGCCGTTGCGGCATTGGAGTGCGCTGTGGTGTCGAACCTGTAACGGCGTCCGGCAAGCGGACACACTACGGTAGTGAGCTTGTTTTTAAATCCTGAGCTTTGTCGAAGGGTCGAACCATGTCCCGGGAGTTCAGTGCGTCTCGCACTGAAGAATTTCAAAGCGGTATTAAAGTTTTTAGAGGCGAATTAGAGGATAGCGGAGTAAGATGATCTTGAATTTTGCTTTCCTTCTTGCCACTTGCATCCGGTATCCGATATCTCGTATCTCAACTATGAAAATCGTTCTCGCATACTCTGGAGGTCTTGACACCTCTGTTCTCGTTAGCTGGCTCAAGGAGCATTACTCCGCAGAGATTATTACTTTTGCCGCTGATGTCGGGCAGGAGGAAGAGTTGGACGGGCTTGATGCGAAGGCGAAGGCGACCGGTGCCTCTGCTCACTACACCGTTGACCTGGTCGAAGAGTTTGCCCGCGACTTCATCTACCCAATGATGCGTGCCAACGCCATCTATGAGGGGCAATACCTGCTGGGCACCTCGATTGCCCGTCCATTGATCGGTAAGGCCCACGTCGAAATCGCCGAGAAGGAGGGCGCTGATGCGGTGGCCCACGGCGCGACTGGTAAGGGGAACGACCAAGTCCGCTTTGAGTTGGCCTACGCGGCACTGGCGCCGAAGTTGCAGATCATTTCCCCGTGGCGGATGCAGGTCTTTCGCGATGCCTTCCCGGGCCGCACTGAGATGATCAATTACTGCCGCGAGCATGGTATCGATGTCGAAGCCAGTGCCTCCAAGCCTTACTCGATGGACCGCAACCTCCTACACATCTCCTATGAGGCAGGCATTCTCGAAGACCCATGGTTTGATCCGACAACGGCTGAGAACAAGGCCATGTATAAGCTGACCAATTCGCCGGAGGATGCGCCGGACGAGCCGCAGTATATCGAGCTCGATTTTGAGCAGGGCGACTGTGTGGCGGTCGATGGCGTGGCTATGAATCCCGCGCAGGTCATGAAGCATCTCAATAAGCTGGCCGGCACCCATGGCGTGGGCCGCGTCGATCTGATCGAAAACCGCTTTGTCGGCATGAAGAGCCGAGGGGTCTACGAGACACCCGGTGGCACGATTCTGCTCCATGGCCACCGCAACATGGAGACGCTGACCATGGATCGCGACCTCATGCACCTGCGTGACAGCCTGATCCCGGAATACGCTAAATTGATTTATAATGGCTTCTGGTATGCGCCGGAGCGCGAAGCCCTGCAGGCACTGATTGATGATTCGCAAAAGACGGTCACTGGTTCAGTCCGCTTGAAGCTCTACAAAGGCAATGTCACGACGGTCGGCCGCAAGTCGCCACTCTCCCTGTATGATGAAGATATCGCATCAATGGAAGGTGTAGAGAGTGACTACAATCCCGACGATGCCAGCGGCTTCATCAAGCTCAACGGTCTTCGCCTCCGCCGCCGCGCACTTGCACAGGGTGGGCCGGAAATTGCGTCCGAATCGAAGCTTAAAAAGAGTTAAATTCGGGAGGGCCCGGCTCCGCTTGCCTCGGCGTAGCATGCGTAGACGGGTCCGGGCCGCGGTGGTGCAATCTGTGCCGCATCTGCCTGCGCGGTTCAGACGGAGCTGAACCCTCCCGCATAAAAAATAGTCTTTGAGATGGATCGCCCACAGCGCAAACGCCCCGTTCACTTGCCTGCCTTGGAGCGAAAGAATCGTTCGATCATACAATTTGTAACAGTTTGCACGTATCGTAGAGCCGCGGTTCTCGATAATGAGGCGACTCACCAATTATTGCTCAAGCTGTGGCAGGACGATTCAGTTTATCGGGTCGGTCGTTACGTGATTATGCCCGATCATATTCACTTGTTTTGTGCTCCAAATACTTTTCCTGAAGCCCCTTTAGCAAAGTGGATTGGTTATTGGAAGTCTAGGTCAGCCAGCCAGTGGCAGGGGCCAGAAGTCGAAAAACTCTGGCAAAAAGACTTTTGGGATCGTCAACTGCGCGGTCACGAAAGCTATACAGAAAAGTGGAACTATGTTCGAAATAATCCAGTTCGAGCGGGGCTGATTGAGGTTGCAGACGATTGGCCCTATCAGGGAGAAGTCTATCCACTTTCTTGGCATGACTGATGAGAGAGGGCTCGGCTCCGCTTGCCTCGGCGTAGCATGCGTAGACGGGTCCGGGCCGCGTCCTTGCAATCGCTGCCGCCCCGGCATACGCGGTTCAGACGGAGCTGAACCCTCCCGGGGGCGCTACAGGGAGCGACTCACTTGAAAAACGCTGGTAACGATTCCCAGCGCGATGAGGGCGACGAGTATAAATGCGGCTGCGAGCGCTCCGGTTGAGACGATATTGGTGAGCATGCCCAAACGCTTGGAGAGTTCGTCGCGAAAGCCGCGCGTTATTTCGTTCATACTTTGAGCGAGGTTGCCGGTGTCCTCGCCGACCGTCAAAATATCGACTGCAATATCCGGCATGAAGTCATTTCTGCGAAATGCTTGGGCGATGGAAAGGCCCTCATTCACTTCACCACGGGCGGTGTGAAATCTCTCCCGCAGCTCGAGATTGGCCACGGTGCGCTCGGTCAGCTGCAGTGTTTCAGTGGTGTTGATTCCACTCTCCAGCAGCGTGGAAACTAAACTACAGGACTGGAATAAATCCGAATAATAAAATATTTTTCCGAGGAGCGGTAGTCGCAGGAGCCACCGATCTGTTTTTCGCTGGCCGGCTTCAGTGCGGCGCCATTGTTGAAGACTTATTATTCCCAGAATGGTGGCGACCAGGATAACTGGTCCGCCTTTTGTTAATAGGGCCGAACCCTCAATCAGCACACGAGTGCTCCAGGTCATTTCACCGCCTAAGCGATCCAACATACCCTGAATTTGGGGCAGCAGCACGGTCATAAAAAGAATAACGACTGCAATCGCTACAGTGCAGATGAACCCGGGGTAGGCCATGCTGGCCAGCATCTTCTTACGAATCGCCTGCTTCTCCTCGAGGTGTTCGATGACCTTACGTAGGATAGGTGTCAAGTTGCCGGTGGCTTCGCCTGCTTCGATGACATAGCACACGGAGCCGGAAAAGTATTTCGACTGCCGGGCCATCGCTCCAGCCAGAGTCGCCCCCTCGCTCAAATCGCGCCAAAGTGCGGTGGTCAGTGACTTTTGCTCTTTTTGGTTGAGCCGCTGGCTAAGGATTCGGATTGAATCGCCTGCAGGTAGACCTGAGCCATGCAGCTCCATCAGCCGCTTCATGACGGCGAGCCCGATGTGTTCATGTTTGGCTCTACTTGATTGTGGACCAGAGATCTGCGGTGTTGTAGAGCGTTTACTGCCGCTGAGTCCTTTTAGTTTTTCACTTAATCTCCTCAGGCTTTTCGTCGGTTTGTCAGCTGCAGCCCTTATAGTCACAGGGCTTAGGCCGTCCGCTTGCAGCTTGCGCATAGCGGACTTACGCTCTGAGGCGTCGACCCGACCACTCACAATGACGCCTTCGCGATTACGTGCTTTATAGTCGAACTGTGCCATATTTGATATGCAGGTGTGACCTGCCGGGAACAGTGCAGATCATTTCTTTCTGCACCGTGGAATCAACCTTTGAATTTCACCTGCGGGAACAAAACTTGCTTAACCACGACTTATTTATTCTGATACACTTTCATGATGCGCACCATTTTCATTTTCTTTTCTCTATTAAGTTCTGTTTTGCTCGCGCATGGCAAGGTCAGCGTGCTCGAGTGGCCGGAGAAGATTACCCCAGCCTTGCGCAATACGGCGATGCCAGAGCTTGGGGATAGTCCGGTTGAGAAAATACTGGAGAAATATTATAAAAAAAGGACTGGTGGTCAGGAAAATTGGGATAAGATCGAGAGCGTTATCCTTACAGGTGAATTAAAAACGAAAGACAGTAAGCTTGCCTTGAATGCTTACCAAAAAAAGCCGACTTTCATTAAATTGGTTCTCAGCAACAAAGAAGTGCACGACAGCATCACTCTTTCTTATGACGGCAAAGTGGCCTGGAAGCAAATGGGCAGCCGCGCAGAGCCTGAAAATATGGATGATACTGAGGCTCGTCGATTTATACACAATGCGCGGTTTGATAACTACTTGTTTTACCCATTTGCCGAGGGTAAGCGTATCAGCCATGTTGCGACCGTTCCCACTGAGGGCGCAATCTGCCACCAGATGCGTGTTGTCCTGGATACGGGATATCAAGTGGATTACTTCTTCGATATTCGCACTTTTCTGGAAATAAAAGTAGTCAATACAGATCTGCGAAGCGGCGCCGTGAGCAGTATTATCTATAAAGATTATGATCTGGAGCAGCCTATACCTATTGCCAAAAAGGTGAAGAGTTTTGAGGAGGGTGAATGGGTCAGCACGCTTCTGCTGGATAACATTAAGCTAAATTCCGGGATTATGCCCTGGATGTTCAGCAGGCCCGAGTAAACGGGCCTAAAGCAGTTATCTATTTATCTGCTAAATAGCCACCTAAGTATCTTTTAAAAATGACAAATACGAGAACAGACCTACTTAAAATCTGGGCAGTCGGCCTGTGTTTTGTCGTATGGTGTGCTGCCCTTGCGGGAGAATCTTCAGCGGTGGTGCCGTTAGAAAACGAAAATACGGCTGATCAGGATGCATTTCGTGGCGTCAAACCTATGGATGTCGAGGGCTTGGATCGCAAAGTCGCTGATGTTTTGACCAAGTATTACAAACGGACGTTCGGTGGCTCAGAAAACTGGAATCAGATTCAAAGCGTGCGTTTTGACGGGATACTCCATTTAGCTGATGGAACTGCCCGGTTCACAGCGTTTAAAAAAAAGCCGAACTACTCTAAAGTTGTCGTTTATTTGGGTAAGCGCGACCGGTTTGTTCTGTCTTACGACGGCGAAGATGCCTGGCAATTCAATACCACAGAAGCCGGTGCGGAGCCGACAGCTATGCCGGCTGATGAAGCAAAAAACTTTATACGCGATGCAACGATGGGCGGGCACCTGATGTATCCGCTAGAAGAAGGCAAGGAGATCAGCTTGCTTGATGTCACTACTGTGGAGGGGCGACTTTGCTACCAAGTGGAGGTTAAGCTACCTGATGGTGAGCAAATCATTTCATGTCTCGATGTCAGTGACTTTTCCGAGCTCAGCCAGACCACTGTGAATGCGGTCAATGGATTGCAGGAAAAAACGATCTTCAGCGATTTTCGCTATCTTAACCGCGTGCGCTTCCCTTTCGCTAGCCGTATGCTATCGGACGGCCAAACGGTGCACACGGTTGAGATGCAGAGAATCCGGACCAACCTCGGTATCACGCCCTGGATGTTTAAGCGCTCATCGGTTGCTCATATGGGGGAAGAGGCTGTAGAGGACGAGACAGTTGATTTATTCGAGGAGCCGATCAATAACGTGGCCGGGAAAGATGGTTTTGGCTCTAGCGAATCCGCGCCGGGTCAAACGGCATTTCCGGATTCGAACAAAGATAAATCTGAGTCTATTCTCGATAAGCTGGATAAACTAAGCTCAAAATAACTGGGCTTGTTGCGTGAAATTTTGACAGCGCAGTCACGCTATCGCTCTTGACGAAGCACCGGATGTTTCAGCATAAAGACCAAAATGGAAATTTCTGAAAGTTATGCCCGCGAGCTTGCCAAGCAGGTCGAGCGCAAAGCTGAACTGCGCAAGGAACTAACGCGCGATTTGGACAGTGTAGATGAAATTCTCTTTGAGGCCGGCTGTGGGCACGGGCACTGGCTCACGAGCTATGCGGAAGCGCACCCGCAGACGAAATGCGTCGGCATCGATCTCATCTCCTGGCGTATCCGCAAGGGGATTGCCAAATGCGAAAAGCGGGGCCTAGACAATCTGCATTTCTACAAGGCCGAGCTGGGCGAGTTTCTTGAAGTTCTACCCGAGTCGATTCGTTTTGAGCGCACGGTTTTACTTTTTCCGGATCCTTGGCCCAAGGCACGTCACCATCGCCGCCGCATGGTGCAGCCCGCCTTTCTTGATGAGGTTGCGAACCGAACCGACCGGGGAGGGCAGTTCTGTTTCCGCTCCGACGACCGGCCATATTTTGATTGGACGGTCGAGCATCTAGAGGAACATCCCGGATGGCAGATCGAAACTGCCGCCGAATGGCCGCACGAGCAGGACACTTACTTTCAAGACCTCATGGAGGCGTATCACTCTGTCATCGCAGTGCGGGTGTGATGTGCGGTTAAACGGAGCCGGGACATTCCTGTCCCGCCTGAGAAGCTCGATCCAGCGAAGGGTGCCTTCCAGGATCCTGCTGACGTGCTGGCGGACAGAAATGTCCGCTCCCCTTATTGTGAACAGTTGAGCGCGCCAAGGGCACTTAAGCATCCGGCTTGTAGCCGAAGCGCTTCCGCTTCGGTATGGGAAGAGCTATCAAATGAAATCCAGCCACCCGATCAGCACCAGCTGTGTCAACATTGCCACGGCCAGCAAGGCATAGACGAAAAGCATGAAATAATCGGTGGCAAACTTCCGTTCCGGTAGTTTGCGCTTCCCTTTCGCCTTTGGCGTTTCGGGCGTCTGCCCTCGCTGCATGACGGGCGATCCACCTTTGCGATCACGCAGATGGGAGAGTCTGTCAGTTAAGTTTGTGAGTTCAGCCATGATCCTATATTGCTTTGCTATCTCCGCGTCGCTCCGTCGGCAGTTAAAAGGAAGAGAATTTTTTAAACTGTTAATCCGGCTTCGTAGGGCTACGCTGGGACAAGTGGACGTTAGATCTTTTCTAAGATTCACCCAGCTGCTGGCAAGTTCAGAAGCGCTTGCTTCGTTTATATTTAGCATAAGTATTACTAATCCTGTTCTTATACAACTAAATCAGGTGTTGACGAGCTAGGGGCCTGTCTACATCACCTTCCACTTTTCACAATTCCGCTGCGTCAAAGTTCATCCTCAAGTTCCTCGTGAACAAGCTCCTACCTACAGTTTTCGCTCTTATTGCAAGCGCCTCAGCACTCAACGCTGCCGACGGTGGCGTGAGCCCGTCGCCCTACACGTTGACGGAGGTGTTCGGATTTCCGCTGACCAATGCTATGGTAACGACCTGGGTCATCTCCATTGCTTTGATCATCGTTGTTCGACTTGCGGTTGGTAAACCTACCCTAATTCCAAGTAAAGGTCAGGCGGTGATGGAAAGCCTAATTGAAGGATTGCGCGGGCTGCTTGAGCCGATTGTTGGCAAAAAAGCCTTCCCTATCACTTTTCCGCTGCTCATTGGATTGTTCCTTTACATAATGGTGCATAATTGGAGCGGCCTATTCCCGGGTGTAGGGGTGTTTGGTTTTTATGACGACCACGGCGAATTAAAATATTGGATGCGCCCGGCCAACGCCGACCTAAATTCTACTCTCGGCATGGCACTCGTCGCAATGGGCGCATGGTTGTTCATCAGCTTGAAAGTCGCGGGCCCTAAATTCTTTATCTGGGAGCTCTTTGGCAACAAGGCTGATAAGGTAGAAACGCCAAAGCTAATTTACATTATGCTAATACCGATATTCATCGGAGTTGGTTTTATTGAAATTATTTCGATCGCCTTTCGACCGATTTCCCTCTCCTTCCGTCTCTTCGGTAACGTATTCGGTGGTGAAAACCTATTGGTAAGCATGACGGGTATTGCTCCTTACGTCGTGCCTGCGATCTTCTATTTTTACGAAGTGTTGGTCGGTGGCGTCCAAGCCCTGATTTTCACACTCCTTGTGGCTATCTACGTTGGTCTCATGACCAATCACGACGAAGACCACGCTCATTAAACTTTCCGCGTTCGGGATCATGTAGAAAATCGTGGACGGCGCAGAATCCAACTAAAACACAAAATACATACATATCATGTTCGATCTATTACTCGCAACTATCGAAGGTAACATTCACGTCGCTGCTGCAGCCTTTGCCGTGCCTCTTGGCATTGGTCTTATCGGCTGGAAAGCATGTGAATCTGTTGGCCGCAATCCAGAAGCAGCTACTAAGGTGCTGGTTCAATCCATTATCGCCATGGCTTTCGCCGAAGCGATTATCTTCTTCGCCATCTTCCTTGGTAAGGCATCTTTCCTTGCCGGCGCATAAACCGAAGGATTTCAAAAAGAACCACCGGCGGTATCATTCCGCCGGTGGTTCAACTTCTTAAATTTCCAGCGACTAGTCATGAAGACCTCAACAATCCTCTTTGTAATCTTAAGCTTCGCCATGCCGACACTATCACTAGTGGCTGCTGGTGATGCGCATGGCGGAGTCGAAGCAGCTGAGCCGGGTATCATTGCAAAAACTGCTGGTGAGTTTGGAGTCACATGGCCGACCTTGATCGCCCAGATGATCAACTTTGGTCTGGTCGCTATCGTGCTCTACTTTTTCGCTGTTAAGCCCGTCGTCAAGACACTCGACGAGCGTCAGCAGAAGATCGCCGACGGCCTGCAGTATGCTGAAGAGATGAAGACGCAGCTCGCTGAAGCTGAGCGCGAGCGCGCTGAGAAGATCAAGCAAGCCGCGATCGACGCGCAAAAAATTCTCACGGAAGCCCGCGAACAATCTAAGGAGATGATCGAGGTCAAGACGCAGGAAGCTGCCGCTCAGGCCGAGGCCATCATTCGCAAGGCCAGCGAGGCGACCGAGCTCGAGCGTCAAAAGATGCTCTCCGACGTCCGCCAGGAAGTGGCACGTCTTGTGGTCTCCACCACAGCTGCAGTTCTTTCGAAAGAGCTCTCCGATGCGGATAAGCAAACATTCTCAGATGCCGCCGCCAAGGAACTTGCCGGTTCAGCCAGCTAAGCATCTTCCATTTTAGTCATTATTCATCACTCATCAGTCATTTAGCACACCATGACCCGCGATAAAAAAGTCCTCCGTTTTGCCAAGAAGCTCGTCGAGCTCTCTTCGGAGAATGGTATCGTGACTGAGGCACGCGTCTCAGATGTGCTGGCTGGTCTCAAAAAAACGACAGTTCGTAACAAGGGCCTCGTGCTGAAGACCTACCTGCACTACATGCGCAGGGCCGTCGCCGAGCAAACTGCAGTCGTAGCCACTCCGGGCGCATTGAGCGCCGAGGCACTTGCTGCTATCGAGTCGAATTTCACCAAGGTTTACGGCCGCCCCATTACGGCGACCACCACCAAAGATGAATCATTGATTGCCGGCGTGCGTATTCGCGTGGGTGACGATGTTTACGACGCTTCTGTCGCCGGACGCCTCAAGCGCTTCGCCGAAAGTGTCAACTGAATCACCTTCCCACCTTCTACATTCTTACCATTTAAGTCATGAGCACTATAGTCGAACAGATCGAAAAGGAAATCGCCTCTTTTGAAGCGGGCGCAGTTAAATCCAACACTGGCAAGATCGTCACCATTGCGGACGGCGTTGCCAAACTCGAAGGCCTTTCCGGCGTCATGTATAACGAAATGATCGATTTCGGCAATGGCGTTTACGGCCTCGCACTCAATCTTGAAGAAGACGAAGTCGGCTGTGTGATCCTCGGCGACTACTCGAAGCTGAAAGAAGGCGACGAAGCCAGCACCACCGGCAAGCTCCTCTCCGTTCCCGTCGGCAAGGGTCTCCTCGGTCGCGTTGTCGACGCCATCGGCCAGCCCGTTGACGGCAAGGGCCCGGTTGATTCCAGCGAGACCTACCCAGTTGACCAACAAGCTCCCGGCATCATCCCACGTAAGTCTGTCGACCAGCCACTGCAAACCGGCATCATGGCGATCGACTCGATGATCCCCATCGGCCGTGGCCAACGTGAGCTCATCATTGGTGACCGCGCAACGGGTAAGACCACCATCGCGATTGATACCATCATCAATCAGGCCAACATCAACAACCAGCACCGCAACGAAGACGGCTCCTTCGAGGAAGGCTTCCGTCCGGTTTACTCCATCTACGTCGCGGTCGGCCAAAAGAATTCCAACATCGCCCGCACAATCAACGTGCTCGAAAAGGCCAACGCGATGGAATACACCATCATCGTCGCTGCCCCTGCTGCCGATAATCCCGCCAATCAATACATCGCTCCCTTCGCTGGAGCATCCATGGGTGAGTTCTTTATGAACAACGGCATGGACGCGCTCATCGTCTATGATGACCTCTCCAAGCAAGCGGTCGCTTATCGTCAAATCTCTCTTATTCTGAAGCGCCCATCTGGTCGTGAAGCCTATCCCGGTGACGTTTTCTACCTTCACTCCCGCCTGCTGGAGCGTTCTGCTCGCGTGAATGAGAATAATGGTAACGGCTCGCTCACTGCGCTGCCGATCATCGAGACTCAAGCGGGCGACGTGTCTGCGTACATTCCGACCAACGTGATCTCGATCACCGACGGTCAGGTCTTCCTCGAAACAGACCTCTTCAATCAAGGTATCCGCCCGGCGGTCTCCGTGGGTCTTTCCGTTTCTCGTGTGGGTTCTGCTGCGCAGATTAAAGCCATCAAGAAGGTGGCCGGTAAGGTGAAGCTGCAACTCGCTCAATACCGCGAGCTCGCCGCTTTCGCGCAGTTCGGCTCCGACCTCGATGCCAAGACCAAGTCGCAGCTCGACCGCGGTGCCCGGGTCGTGGAGCTCTTTAAGCAAACTGCGTTCAATCCGATTCCAGTTGAAGTTCAGTCCTCCCTCATTTGGGCAGTTCAGAACGGTTACTTCGACGGCGTTGAGGTGAAGAATATTGTTGCCGCGACGATCAGCCTTCGTGAATTCTTCGAAACACGCGGTGCCAAAATCATGGACACCATCCGTGCAGAAAAAGCATTCAGCGAAGAGACCGAAGCCTCTCTCAAGACCTCCATCGAAGAGTGGAAAGCCGGCTTCAGCGTCTAATCATACTTCATTATTCATCCGCTATCATTCATTAACTAATGGCCAATCTCCGCGACATCCGCCGCCGAATCAAGTCGGTTAAAAACACCCGGCAGATCACGCGTGCGATGCAGCTCGTTTCCTCTTCGAAGATGAAACGAGCGCAGGACGCCGCCGTCGCTGGTCGTCCCTACGCGTTGCTGCTCGCTGACCTGCTCGATACGGTAGGTGAAAAGTTGGAACTCAGCGGAGCTACCATCCAGCACCCTTTCTTCGAGAAACGCGAGGTGCAGACGCGTGGTATCCTCGTCCTCTCCACAGACAAGGGTCTCTGCGGACCGCTGAATACCAACCTCTTTCGTAAGATCGCCGATGAGGTCAAGGGCGACGCAAAATTCATTACCGTAGGCCGCAAGGCCACCCAGTTCATCTCACGGTCGAAGCGCGATCTCATCGCCGACTTCACCGTTTCGGACAAGGCCCTGTTCAGCGAAATCCGCCCTATGCTCAAGCTTCTCGTTGAAGCTTATACCAAGGGCGAGATCGACACCATCGAAGTCGCTTACCCGAGCTTCGTGAACGTTCTGGTCCAGGAGCCGATCATTCAATCGCTCTTGCCGATCGTCGATCTTCGGGAGGTGCTTGATCAGCTAAAGAAGCGGGTCAAGGGAGCGGAAGAGATCCTCGGGGCCCGCAGCGATGCCCGCGAAATGGCCTTCGAGCCCTCCGCAGAAGAAGTGCTCGCCGAACTACCCGGCCTTTACGTCAACGTCATCATCCACCAGCTCCTCCTGGAGAGTCGCGCCGCAGAATACTCGGCCCGTATGGTCGCGATGAAGGCAGCGACTGACAATGCGTCCAGCCTCGTGGACGACCTCACTCTCGATTACAATAAGGCCCGCCAAGCTGCGATCACTCAGGAAATCCTCGAGATCGCCGCCGCAGCTGCTAACTAATTACCTTCATACCTTCCCACCTTTTAAAATCATGAGCACCTCAACTGGTAAAATCGTTCAAGTCATCGGCGCTGTTGTCGACGCAAAGTTCCCTGCGGACGGCGTCCCCGACATTCTCCACGCGCTAACCATCGACTTCACTGTAAATGACGAAGCTAAGAAGCTGACGCTCGAAGTGCAGCAGCACCTCGGCCAAGGCGTCGTCCGCGCCGTGGCCATGTCCTCGACCGATGGCCTCGTCCGTGGCATGGAAGTTACCGGCACGGGCAACGCGATCTCCGTTCCGGTCGGCGAAGCCGTTCTCGGACGTATCTTCAACGTCACCGGCGACACCGTGGACGAAAAGGGCCCCGTCGCTACAGACGAGCGTCGCGGTATTCACCGTCTGCCACCCGAGCTGATCGATCAGGCCACTGAGGCTGAGATTCTCGAGACTGGTATTAAGGTGATCGACCTGATTTGCCCCTTCACCAAGGGTGGTAAAGTGGGTGCCTTCGGCGGTGCGGGTGTGGGTAAGACCGTTGTCATCATGGAGCTGATCAATAACATCGCGAAGGCGCACGGTGGTTATTCCGTATTCGCCGGTGTCGGTGAGCGCTCACGTGAAGGTAATGACCTTTACCACGAAATGTCTGACGCAGGCGTTATCGACCAGGAAAACATTGCCAACTCCAAGGTGGCGCTGGTTTACGGTCAGATGAACGAGCCCCCCGGTGCCCGTATGCGTGTCGCACTTTCCGGTCTGACTATGGCCGAGTATTTCCGTGATGAGAAGAACCAGGACGTTCTCCTCTTCGTGGATAACATTTTCCGTTTCTCCCAAGCCGGTGCCGAGGTGTCTGCCTTGCTCGGTCGTTCGCCTTCCGCGGTGGGTTACCAGCCGACGCTTTCTGCTGAGATGGGTAATCTTCAGGAGCGCATTACCTCCACCAAGAAGGGCTCCATCACTTCCTTCCAAGCCGTTTACGTCCCTGCGGATGATTTGACCGACCCTGCGCCGGCCAACACCTTCGCTCACTTGGACTCCACTATCGTTCTTGAGCGTTCCATCGCCGAGCTCGGCATCTACCCTGCGGTGGATCCGCTTTCTTCGATCTCGAACGCGCTCGATCCCGCCATCGTTGGCGAAGAACACTACCAAGTGGCGCGCGGCGTGCAGAACGTGCTTCAGCGCTACAAAGACTTGCAGGACATCATCGCGATTCTCGGTCTTGACGAGCTGTCCCCCGAGGACAAGCAAGCGGTTTACCGCGCACGTAAGGTGCAGAAGTTCCTCTCCCAGCCGTTCTTCGTGGCGGAAGTCTTCACCGGCACTCCCGGTCAATACGTTTCCACTCAAGATACGATCAAGGGCTTCAAGATGATCCTCGACGGCGAATGCGATGACCTGGCCGAAAACGATCTCTACATGAAGGGCACCATCGACATGGCCTTCGAATCCAGCGATAAGTAAACCTTCGCACCTGTCACCTTCATACCTTCCCACCAAAATGCTCACTCTCGAAATCATCACCCCTGACGAAAAAGTCCTCTCTACCGAGGCCGATCAGGTTGTGCTGCCGGCAGAGTCCGGCGAGACAGGTATTCTGACCGGTCACGTCCCCCTAGTCACTAAAATCAAGGCCGGTGAGCTTAAGGTCATCAAGGACGGTAAGACTGAATTCATCGCCGTCGATCATGGCTTCGCTAAAGTTCTCGGAAACACCGTTTCCGTATTGACCGAGGCCGCCATCGACGTGAAGGAAATCGATCTCGCCGAAGTCGAGTCCGCGCAGTCCCGAGCCGAGAAAGCACTGGAGGAGGCCGAAGCCGAAGGCATCGACCCCTTCGAGCTCGAGCGCCTCGAAAAGAACGTCCAGTTCCTCATCGCCCAGAAGATGTCCAAGGGCCGCCGCCGCTAGGCACGCAACATTTCAAATTTCCCAAAACGCGGCTCCGAAAGGAACCGCGTTTTTTATGGTAGGGAGGCATGCCCCCATGCCTCCGCGATACTGGCAATGCGCTACGAAAGTAGGGGGCTTTTGCGTAGGGGCTGTGCTCGCGCATGCCCGCATCGCCGTCGAGGCGATGCCCTTGAATCTTGCCATACCTTCGACTTGAAACGCAATACATTGCACCTTCGCGGGCGGCACGCCTGCCCGCCATAGCTCAGAGGGCGAAGGCGCGAGCACCACCCCTGCGGATTCAACGGTACGAGTTTTATCCTTACAATTCCGTCAATAGAGGCATAGGTTCTTTGCTGTGAAGAAAAAGACTTTCTACGGCATTATGCTATTGCTGGTGTTAATCATCTTAGGCGCTGCATTAATACCGACCGTCGGTACGCCTGGAATCTCGTCCGATAGAGCGACTACAAGAACTCAGTATGTTGGATACGTTAACGCATTACAGCTCTTCAACGGAGAGTACGGCCACTGGCCCCAATTCTTTGAGGGCGAATCGGAATTTGATCTCAGTAAGCATCCAAACTCCGAACGATTCATGGAAACCTTATCTGGCCTCGATAAAGACGGCGAAGTGGTCAAGGCATATGGAAACACTCGTGCACTTCGCTTTTACGAATTCACGGAGTCAGAATTTGAAATCTCTAAGGCAACGGGCGA
>Ga0307933_1000406_pt1 | contig 40269 bp, 40 predicted proteins | sample OrgLakmetageno88_FD_201811 | JGI IMG/M metagenome (GOLD analysis project Ga0307933, IMG submission 201811) | Saline water microbial communities from Organic Lake, Antarctica - #88 | ecosystem: Environmental > Aquatic > Non-marine Saline and Alkaline > Saline | place: Antarctica: Organic Lake... | reverse complement strand
CCACCAGTCTTTTAAAAATCTGCCAAAGCCTATAAAAAAATATGGTTTGACGAAGGGTCGCCACTGATTGTGCTTTCTAAAAGACTGGTGGAGAAAGTTCAACAAAAAAGCAGCTTACCTATTGAACTCGCCATGCGTTATAAAAATCCCTCCATTAAATACGCATTGGAAAAGTTATCGAAAAAAGGAGTAGATGATCTTTTCATCATTCCACTGTATCCTCAGCATGCCATGGCTACCACCAAAACCATTGAGGAATTGACAAAAGAATTGGCGAAAAAATATTATCCAAACATGAAGCTGACCTTTATGCCAGCTTTTTACCACAAAAAGGATTATGTAGATGCTTTGTGCGACTCTATAAAGCCTTATTTAAAAGACAATCAATTAGATCACTTACTTTTTTCCTACCATGGAATTCCAGAAAGACACATAAAAAAAACAGATGTTACAAAATCGCATTGCACCATAGATGCCAACTGCTGTAAAACAAAATCTGCTGCACATGAATTTTGTTACCGTCATCAATGCCACGAAACCACACGACAGGTAGCTGAACAGCTCAATTTAAAAGAAGAAATCTTCAGCACTTCTTTTCAATCTCGATTAGGTTTTGATCCTTGGCTAAGACCTTATACAGATAAAACCATTGAAGCTTTTGCCAAACAAGGAATGAAAAAATTGGTGATCGTTACCCCAGCTTTTGTGTCGGACTGTTTAGAAACACTAGAGGAAATAGGCATGGAAGCAAAAGAAGAATTTATGAAATATGGTGGAGAAAAATTCACCCTAATTCCCTGTCTCAACGATCAAGAAAATTGGGTGAATGTGGTGGCTAATTGGATAAACGACTTTAGCAAACAATAGTTTATGGACTATTTATATGTAAAATCGTTACATGTTATATTTGTAGTTACTTGGTTTGCAGGCTTATTTTATGTGGTTAGGTTGTACATCTACTTCAAGGAAGCAGAAGAGAAATCAGCAGAGGAAAAAAGAATCTTGCAAGATCAATACAAACTGATGATTCGAAGATTATGGAATATCATTACTTGGCCCTCTGCAATCCTTACACTTTTACTAGGTTCTTGGCTACTAATGACGCCTATTGGGCAAATTTATTTGTCTGAACCTTGGATGCACTTAAAATTATTTTTCGTGCTATTGCTATACGCCTATCATATTTCTTGTCATGTATTATACAAGCAAACTCAAAAAGGCAGCCTTCATTTCAGTTCCGATAAATTGAGGTTATGGAATGAAATCCCTACGCTTATTCTTTTTGCATGTGTTTTTTTAGTAGTGCTTAAAAATACTTTTGGATGGATTTTTGGAGTTTGTGGAATACTTGGAATTTCAGTGTTGTTAATGGTTGGTATTAAGTTTTATAAAAAGCATAGACGATGTAGAAAATCGTAGTCATTGTGAAACCAAATTACCTATGATCTGCTACCTTTACTAAAATTCAAACAAGCATGAGCAAAGCAATTTACATTGCCACCAATGAGAATAATAGCGGAAAATCAATATTAGTGCTAGGCTTGATGAGCATGGTTATGTACAAAACCGCCAAAGTAGGTTATTATAGACCTATTATAGACAATGTAGAAGAAGGCAAGCAAGACAATCACCTAAAAACAGTGCTTGATTACTTCAAGCTAAATACCCTACCAGAGGAAGCTTACGCTTTTACTAAAAGTAAATTTATAGCGCTACTCAACAACAACGAAAAAGGCAAAATTTTCAATAAAATCATTGAAAAATACAAGAAGCTAGAAGAACAATACGATTTTATACTGGTGGAAGGAACTGATTTTTCAGGAGAAGGATCTGCAGTTGAGCTCAACTACAATGGGTTGATTGCAAAAAATCTTGGCATACCCGCAATTATTGTATCAAAAGGCGTGAACAAAACACAAGATCGATTTGTGAGTGATCTTAAACTTGCCTATGACAGCTTTGTAAAGAAAAATGTAGAAGTAGTAGGCTTGGTAGCCAATAAAATACAAGAAAAAAACCTTGAGTTGGTAGCATCGTTGTTAAAGAAGAATTTCCCTGAAAAGCTTTACAATTGTGTCATTCCTTTGATTGAATCGTTGGACCACCCAAGCATTAAAGAAGTGGCGGCTCAAATAAATGGAAAAGTACTGATTGGGCACGACCTTATGAACAACGAATGTGCCAATTCCACTGTGGGTGCCATGCAACTGAGTAACTACATTACCAAGCTGAAAAACAATTGTTTGGTAATAACGCCTGGCGATAGAGCCGACCTGATATTAGGAGCGCTCCAAGCAAACCTATCTTCCAATTACCCAAGTGTTGCTGGCATTATTCTAACTGGCGGACTAGTGCCAGAGCCTTCCATTATAAAACTGATTGAGGGTTTGCAAAAAGTAGTACCCATTGTTTTGGTGGAGGAAGGCACTTTTGAGACTGCCAATAAAGTAGGAGCTGTTAGATCGCATATTTACGCCGAAAACGAACAAAAAATACAGCAGGCAATTCAAGTTTTTGAGAAAAATTTCGACTTCAAAAAAATGGAAGCACAACTCGTTTCTGTAAAAAGCAAAGACATTACTCCTAGAATGTTTCAATACAACATGATTCAGCGAGCGAAAAAAATTAGAAAAAATATTGTGTTGCCCGAAGGTAATGATGATAGAATATTAATGGCTGCTGCAAAGCTATGCGCTACCGACATTTTAGACCTTACCATTCTTGGTAAAGAAAGTGAAATAAAGGAAAGAATTGCTTTTTTAGAAATTGAACTCGACCTGTCTAAAATCACAATTATTGATCCACTTACCTCTCATCATCTCCCAGCTTTTTCCGAAAAACTATTCGAACTTCGCAAACACAAAGGACTTACCATAAACATTGCCCGAGATTTGATGGAAGACCCCTCTTATTTTGGCACCATGATGGTTTATAAAGGCATGGTTGATGGAATGGTTGCGGGAGCTACCCAAACTACTAAAAATACAATTCTACCAGCCTTGCAATTCATAAAAACTACGCCAAATGCTTCCATCGTTTCCTCCATATTCTTTATGTATTTAAAAGACCGTGTTTCTATTTTTGGCGACTGTGCCATCAATCCAAACCCAAATGCAGAAGAGTTAGCCGCCATCGCCATCTCATCTGCAGCATCGGCAAAAGCCTTTGGTATTGAACCAAAAATTGCCATGCTCTCCTATTCTTCTGGCAGCTCTGGAAGCGGAGAAGATGTGGAAAGGGTAAAGGAAGCAACTGCCATTGTAAAGCAGCGAAATCCTGAATTAAACGTGGAAGGACCTATTCAGTATGATGCAGCTGTGGACCCTGAAGTAGGAAAGAAAAAAATGCCAAATTCTGAGGTTGCTGGTCAGGCAAATGTGCTTATTTTTCCAGATTTGAACACAGGCAACAACACCTACAAAGCAGTTCAAAGAGAAACAGGGGGCTTGGCGATTGGTCCAATCCTGCAAGGATTAAAAAAACCAGTAAACGACTTAAGTAGAGGGTGTAATGTAGATGATATTTACAATACGGTAATTATAACAGCAATTCAAGCGCAAGGAATTTAAAAAATGAAAATTTTAGTCATCAATGCTGGTAGTTCTTCCATAAAATTTCAAGTATTTGAAATGCCTACACAAAAAGTTGTATGTAGTGGTCTGATCGATAGAATCGGACTAGAAAAAGGATTTTTTAAGTACAAAACGCCTACACTAACTATTGAAAAGGACATCAATACCAAAGACCATAAGACTGGTTTTGAAATCATTGTAAAGCAATTATTAGATATAGAAAAAGGGATTATTCAGCATACAGATGAAATTGAAGCGGTAGGGCATCGAGTGGTTCATGGCGGAAGTTTTTTTTCTAACCCCACCACCGTTAACAAGCAGGTAAAAGAAAAAATTCAAGAACTCTTCTCCCTTGCTCCTCAACACAATCCTGCCAATTATGAAGGAATTGTTTTTGCAGAATCTGTGTTTTCTAAAGCAATGCAGGCAGTGGTGTTCGATACCGCTTTTCATCAAACCATGCCCAAAGAATCTTATACTTACGCCATTCCTCGAATTTTTGAAGAAAAACATCACATTCGGAAGTATGGATTTCATGGCACCAGTCATAAATATGTTTCAAAAAAAGCCATTGATTACCTTGGAAAAGAGCATTCAAAAAAAATCATTTCACTCCACCTAGGCAATGGATGTAGCATCACCGCCATACATCATGGCAAAAGCATCGATCATTCTATGGGGTTTAGCCCACTTAGCGGACTGGTAATGGGTACACGGTGTGGCGACCTAGATCCACATATTATTCATCATATGGTCAATCATTTAAACATGGATTTGAAGGATGTTTTTAAACAACTCAACAAAGAAAGCGGCATGAAGGGACTTACGGATGGCTACCCCGACTATAGAGATATTGAGCAAAAAGCAGCAGCTGGAAATGAGCAATGTATAACGGCACTTAACATTGCGGCTGCTCGTGCAAAGCATTATATAGGCGGATTCATTGCAAAATTAAACGGATTAGACGCCATCATTTTTACTGGAGGAATTGGAGAAAATTCTTCTTACTTTAGAGAATTAATTTGCCAGAAAATGGATTATTTAGGTATTGAAATTGATATAACTAAAAACAACCTAAAAACAACTGAAATACAAGAGGTGCAAGCAACTAAATCAAGCGTAAAAATATTGGTAATTCCAACCAACGAAGAATTGGAAATAGCGAAGCAAACTTATGATGTAATCAACAATATTTAAACAGCATCCTAAAACGTCTCATTTCATTCTTAATTACAAACAAATGACCCTAAAAATTGAGGACTTACTACTTAAAATACCGCTGGTAAAGTGGTTTATTGTCCTTCTAAAAAAAAATAAGATCCCAGGATTAGAGGGCATGTCATTTTATCATTTTTTTGACATGTATATTTCTGGAATTTTAAAAGGTGCACTCACTTCCAGAGCAGGAGCAATAGCTTTTAACTTCTTTATGGCAATATTTCCTTTTTTGCTATTTACACTCAATTTGCTACCCTTTTTACCCATCGATTCAAATGATTTTAGGGCAGTGATTAATAGCCTTGCTCCTACCGAAACTGCTAGCTTCTTACAAGGTATTGTAGATGATATTTTGAACAATCAACGAGATGGATTACTCATTTCAAACCTTATTTTAGCAATGTTTTTGATGGCAAATGGTGTTACTGCCGTATTTGTGGGCTTTGAATATTCTTATCATATCAAACAAACTCGCAACCCATTTTCCATGTATTTATATTCTTTTGGAGTGGGATTGTTACTTGCTTTTTTACTCTTATTCACTATTTCAATCATTGGTTTGGTGGAAATATATGTACTTAAGCCATTTGATGAATTGTTTGGGCAAACAGCTGAAATCATAGTAAAAAAAGAGGCGGTTGAGGAAGTAAGAATCACTCAGTTGCTCATTTTTACCATGATGGCTTATATTAGCACTTCCATCCTTTATTTTTTTGGAACCAAAGAGGGCAGGCAAGCACGGTTTTTTTCCAAAGGTGCCCTTCTCACAACTTTGTTGCTGGTTTTAACTACTTTTTTATTCGGAATTTATGTAAAAGACTTCTCCAAACACAATGAATTATACGGTTCTATAGGCACTTTACTGGTATTGATGCTGTACATCTGGGTAAATTCAGTGATATTATTACTTGGATTTGAGCTAAATGCAAGCCTCAATAAAATCAAGAAAATTCAGGCGCTGGAGCAATTAAAAAACCTATCGAACAGGTCAAGAGAACTTACTGGTGATTATTAATTAAAAAAATGGATTTAAAAAACGCACAAAAAACAGTAGACGAATGGATAAAAAAACATGGTGTTCGCTACTTTAATGAACTCACCAACATGGCACAACTCACCGAAGAGGTAGGAGAAGTTGCTAGGATTATTGCCAGGCGATATGGCGAACAAAGTGAAAAGGAAAGCGATAAATCAAAAGACTTGGGAGAAGAGCTTGCAGATGTAGTTTTTGTAGTTCTTTGCCTAGCAAACCAAACAGGTATTGACCTTGAAAAAGCTTTTGAAAAAAAACTGGATTTTAAAACAAAAAGAGACAAAGACAGGCATAAAAATAATGATAAATTAACCTAGTTTTTTAATAAAATTCTTTGCTATGAATAAAATTGAACTCCCAAAAATCAAGCAACTCAAAAAGGCTAAAATCCAAATTTCTGGTTCCAAAAGCGAATCTAATAGGTTGTTGATTTTAAAACAATTGTACCCTAACATAACGATTCAAAATAGTTCCAATTCAGATGATTCCAGGTACATGGCGCATGCCCTTAAAAGCACTTCCAACATCATAGACATCGGTCATGCAGGAACTACCATGCGTTTTCTCACTGCTTTTTTTGCTACTACCCAAGGGAAACAAATAACGCTTACAGGTTCAGAAAGAATGAAAAATCGACCTATAAAAGTACTGATAGAAGCACTTAGAAGCTTAGGAGCTGAAATAGAATATACAGACAAAGAAGGATACCCTCCTCTAAATATTACTGGCAAAAGTCTTGTAAAAAATACCGTGCATATTGATGGGAGCACCAGTAGTCAATACATTACAGCGCTGCTGTTGATAGCACCAAAATTACCAAGCGGCTTAGAACTTCACTTTGAAGGAGCCATTACCTCTGCACCCTATATAAAAATGACGGTGAGTTTATTGCAAAGCTTAGGTATTGAATGTAACTGGCAGGGAAGAACCATCAAGGTTTTGCCAAAAAAAAGCGTGGATGATAGAATAGTGGTGGTAGAGTCTGACTGGAGTTCAGCATCTTACTACTTTAGCTTTGTAGCATTGAGTAAAAATGCGGAAATTGAGCTTTCTTCTTTCAAAAAAAATAGCCTGCAAGCAGATGCTATTTGTACTGATATTTACAAACATTTAGGCGTGGAAACTGAATTCAAAAACCACTCGATTCGTTTGAAAAAGACGACCGATATAGAGTTGGATTTTTTCAAAGAACTTGACCTAACCCATGCACCAGACATTGCTCAAACCATTGCAGTAACTTGTTTTGGTTTGGGAATTGAATGTAATCTTACAGGACTTCATACCCTAAAAATAAAAGAAACTGATAGGTTGCAAGCACTAAAAACAGAAATCGAAAAACTTGGGGGTGAAGTTGCTATTACAAATAGCACTTTGCATTTAAAACCAGCCAAAAAACTCAATGCCAATTGCAGCATTGCAACCTATAACGATCATAGAATGGCAATGGCTTTTGCACCCTTGTCTCTATTAGTTCCTATTGCTATTGAAGACCCTGCTGTGGTTTCTAAAAGTTACCCCACTTTTTGGAAAGATTATGAGTTGATGACTGAGTAAAAAAAGACTGAAAACTCGTATATAAAATTTAAAATGTGAGTTATTGATTTTTTGAATCAAAAAACTAGATTGTTCGACGTCGAGATTTCTTTCGTAAAAATTGGTTTTGTATGATTTCGTCTATAGCTTTATTCGTCTTATAAAGGAACATGTTTTCCTCATAGATTAATCCCTTATTTAACTTACGAAGAGAAAGTATTTTATATTGATCAGGGGTGCAAGGAATATCACCTTTTTCAAGCAAAAATAAACGCATAGAAACTAACTCCAAATACACGAAATACATAGAATCTAAATACTTATCTTTTTTTTCATTTTCACCTGTATTATTTTCTTCTACTGCATTATCATAAGCTTTTCTCAATTCACAAAGTTTCTGACTCAACTGTTGGTGTCTAGTGAATTCAAAACTATTAAAATCAAGTAATTGAAATTCGTCATTAACTGTTGGTAGCCCAAAGTCATTATTATTCATCGTAAAAATTAATACTTTTATTTAAAATTGATTTTTTCTATTTTCTATATTGCAAAAATAGAAAAATTATTCTATTTAATTTTCCAACAAATAAAGCTCCGAAACACGTTTGATACAAGCATCTATGGGTTCAAATTGAAAATTGATTGCTTTTTTAACCTCTTCAGCTGCAAAACACGATGAACCATGAATTGCTTTTGCAGTGTGTTTTGTTAGTTTTGGTTCTTTACCCGTAACACATGATTTCACCATTTCAATCCTCCAAAAAAGAGAGGTCATCCATTTTTTAGCTAAATATTTTGGTTGACTCGCCTTTAAAGAATGTGCCATTTGAAAAAAGATACTTTTAAATGATCTATTCTCTGCAACAAGCGTAAATGCTTTTCCAAAGCAATTCGTCTCTATCAATAAAATCATGGCATTCGTTACATCTTCCACAGAAACGTATCCTGTAACCCCTTCTGTGTAAAAAAGCAATCCTTTGTTGATTCTTTCAAAGAGTCTTCCTGTTCCTGACTTCCAAAATCCTGCTCCCAAAATCACGCCTGGCCTTACCACCACTACCTCCAAACCTTCTTGAGAACCTCTCCAAACTTCCATTTCTGCTGCATGCTTTGTTTTTGCATAGGCATGAGAAAGACTTTTATAGTCACTAACCTGGTCTTCTTGAATCAGTTTTTTTGTAGCAGATTTAGCCATTACTGCAACAGAGCTTACATGGCATAGTTGATGAACACCTGCTTCAATACAGCAATTAACTAGGTTTTGAGTTCCTGCTACATTTACTTGCTCCATGTGAGTGCTGTCTTTTGGATTGAAAGAAACCAGTGCAGCACAATGATAAACAGTTGCTACTCCTGCTACGGCAGATTGTAAAGCAGGAATGTCATTAACATCACCCAACACCCATTCAATGCTATTAAAGGTTGAATCATCGGCAGCGCCTAAATTGCTAAATAATTTTCTAACATTTTCTAAATTGCTTGAAGCCCTATAAGTTGCCCTAACCTGCTTCTTGTTTAAAGCCAATTGATAGAGCAGATATGAGCCAACCAAGCCTGTTCCTCCTGTAACTAAAATCATGGTTTGTTATTTCTTTGCGAATAATGTACAAAAAAAGAGGCGAGTGAAAATAATTTCACTCGCCTCTTTTAAATAATCATTAAAACTATGAGAGTTTTTTTTGTAAAAATGATGTGATGTTTGTTACATCATGCCTGGCATTCCGCCACCCATTGGGGGCATTCCACCACCTGCTGAACTATCTTCTTTGATGTCAACAAGTACAGAAGAAGTGGTAAGAATTACACCAGAAACAGAAGCTGCATTTTCAAGTGCTACTCGAGTAACTTTTGTAGGATCGATGATACCTGCAGAAAGCATATTTGTATACTCATCTGTTTTTGCATTGTATCCAAAGTCATCTTTTCCTTCGTGTACTTTAGAAACTACTACAGATCCTTCTTGACCAGCATTTTCAACAATCTGACGTAGTGGCTCTTCAATAGCACGAGCTAAGATTTTAATACCTGTAGCCTCGTCCAAACTTTCTGCAGTTAGCGATGCTAGTAAGCTTTTTGCTCTTACAAGCGCAACACCACCACCAGCAACAATACCTTCTTCAACAGCAGCCCTAGTTGCATGCAATGCATCGTCTACCCTGTCTTTTTTCTCTTTCATTTCAACCTCACTAGGTGCGCCTACATAAAGTACCGCTACACCACCTGCCAATTTAGCAAGACGCTCTTGTAGCTTTTCTTTATCGTAATCTGAAGTAGTACTTTCAATTTGAGCCTTTATTTGACTTACTCTTGCTTTGATTGCCTCTCCTTCGCCAGCACCATTTACGATGGTTGTATTATCTTTATCAATGGTCAATCTTTCTGCTGTTCCTAGCATTTCAAGGGTAGTTCCCTCTAAAGTCAATCCTCTTTCTTCAGAAATAACAGTACCGCCTGTAAGAATTGCAATGTCTTCTAGCATTTCTTTACGTCTGTCTCCAAATCCAGGAGCTTTTACTGCTGCAATCTTAAGAGAACCACGTAATTTATTCATTACTAGCGTAGTTAAAGCTTCTCCTTCTACATCTTCAGCAATAATCAATAATGGTTTTCCACTTTGTGCTACTGGCTCTAGAATTGGCAATAAATCTTTAAGATTCGAGATTTTTTTCTCAAACAATAAGATGTAAGGATTTTCAAGATCCACAATCATCTTTTCGGTATTGGTTACGAAGTAAGCAGATAAGTATCCTCTATCGAACTGCATACCCTCTACAATATCTACATAAGTAGAAGTTCCTTTTGCCTCTTCAACAGTAATCACCCCTTCTTTACCTACTTTTTCAAAAGCTTGTGCAATCAATTCACCAATTGATCCATCGTTGTTTGCAGAGATAGAAGCAACTTGTTTGATTTTTTCGATATTACCACCTACTTCTTGAGATTGTTTACGCAAGTCTTCAACTACTGCTTTTACTGCTTTGTCGATACCACGTTTTAAATCTAGTGGATTTGCACCTGCAGCTACATTTTTCAATCCTTCTTTTAAGATTGAGTATGCCAATACCGTTGCGGTAGTAGTACCATCTCCTGCCAAATCGTTGGTTTTAGAAGCAACTTCCTTTACCATTTGCGCACCCATGTTTTCCAAAGGATCTTCTAAATCAATCGCTTTTGCAACAGACACACCATCTTTGGTACTTGTAGGGCTACCAAAAGACTTTCCAATTACAACGTTTCTACCTTTAGGTCCCATTGTTGCACCTACTGCTACCGCAAGCTTTTCTGCTCCAATGCTCAATCCTTTTCGAGCTTCTTCGTTTGATATAATATTAACTGCCATTTTTTCGTTTTTTTATTAAACTTTTTTATTTAAAATAATACTTTTTACCAATCACTAGCTAGCACATCCGCAGCTACCATCGCTACTGCAAGATGCATTTTCCGCTTGTTTTGCAAGAATATCACTCTCTCGCATTACCAAGTATTCATCATTGTCAATTACGATTTCTGTACCTGCATACTTTCCGTAAAGTACTACATCTCCAACCTCAAGAGTTGTTGGATTGTCTTTAGTACCGTCACCCACGGCAAGAACAGTACCTTTTTGCTGCTTTTCTTTTGCAGAATCTGGAATGATTATTCCTGAACTAGTCGTAGTTTCTGAAGCTATTGGAGACACAATTACACGGTCTGCCAATGGTTTGATGTTTAATTTACTCATATCTAATTACAATTTTTGTTTTATTAATTTAATTTAAATTGTTACAATAATTATGCCATTGGATAAAAAGTGACATTCTGTACCTAAAAATATTTTTCTAATTAATTACTGACATTTTGACGTGTTTTTTCATCGTTGTTAATTGTCTAAATCAAGAAGCATAAAAATCTATATTTGCGTTGAATTAGTTAAGTTATTATAATTATTATCTGTAGTAAGCCATTTGTAAATTTTATCCATGAAAAACCAAGATGATTTGTTTAAAAAAGTAGTTGCTCATGCCAAGGAATATGGCTATGTTTTTCAGTCTAGTGAGATTTACGACGGATTGGGCGCTGTATATGATTATGCGCAAAACGGCGTGGAACTTAAAAACAACCTTCGCAATTATTGGTGGAAGGCAATGGTGCAATTAAATGATAATATTGTTGGCATCGATTCTGCCATTTTTATGCATCCAACCACTTGGAAGGCATCTGGACACACCGATGCTTTTAACGATCCGTTGATTGACAACAAAGATTCTAAAAAAAGATACCGAGCAGATGTTTTGGTAGAGGAATATCGAGAAAAAATTGTGCAAAAAATTGAGAAAGACATTGCTAAAGCACGTAAAAGGTTTGGAGGTCAATTTGATGAACAACAGTTTAGAAACACCGATGCAAATACCCTAACAAGACAAAAAAAAATTGATGAGATTACAAATCAATTTAAAAAAGTACAAGAAGAGAATGATTTAAAAGGTTTTAAGCAACTCATATTAGATCTTGAAATAAAATGCCCAGTTAGCGGCACCAGCAATTGGACAGATGTAAAGCAATTCAACCTAATGTTTGGCACCAAGTTAGGTGCAAGCGCTGAAAATGCAACAGACTTATATTTAAGACCCGAAACTGCGCAAGGAATTTTTGTGAATTTTTTAAACGTACAAAAATCAGGAAGAATGAAACTGCCTTTTGGCATTGCTCAAACAGGAAAAGCTTTTAGAAATGAAATTGTTGCGCGTCAGTTTATTTTTAGAATGCGAGAGTTCGAACAAATGGAAATGCAGTTTTTTATAAAACCTGGCACACAACAAGAATGGTTTCAAAAATGGAAGGAGAAAAGGCTAAAATGGCATCTTTCATTGGGTTTAGGAAAGAATGAGTACCGTTTTCACGACCACGAAAAACTAGCGCATTATGCCGATGCTGCTACAGATATAGAATTTAACTTCCCATTTGGCTTTAAAGAACTTGAAGGCATTCATTCCCGTACTGATTTTGATCTTTCTAGTCACGAAAAACATTCAGGGAAAAAAATGCAATACTTTGATAGCGAGCTCAATGAGCATTACACTCCCTACGTAGTAGAAACCTCTATTGGTTTAGACAGGTTGTTTTTAGCTGTATTCTCGAATTCATTAAAAGAGGAAACACTGGAAGATGGCTCTACAAGAACTGTATTGAAACTACCTCACTTGTTAGCGCCTACCAAAGCAGCCGTTTTACCACTGATTAAAAAAGATGGACTTCCTGAAATCGCTAAAAAAATAGTGGAGGAGCTGAAATGGGACTTCAACATTGCTTATGATGAAAAAGATGCGGTTGGCAGAAGGTATCGAAGACAAGATGCCGCCGGAACTCCTTTTTGCATAACCGTAGACCACGACACTAAAGAAGATGAAGCTGTTACCGTAAGAGATAGAGATAGCATGAAGCAAGTAAGACTAAAAATCAAGGAGCTAAACAACTTTCTAAAGGAAGAAGTGGATGTAAAGAAATGGCTCACAAACTTGTAGATTTTTTTACTTAAGTGATTTACTGAGTGTAAAATTTTAAATACCTTTATAAAAAAAACATATAAAATATTTACTTATGAATTTTTCAAAAAACATTACCAAAGCATTCGCTATCATGTTTTTCTTCACCCTATTTTCTTGTGAGGAAAGTGATTTATTAAATTTCACAATAACCGATGATTTTGAATCTGATATCGTTTTAACGGGATTAGCTGATGAACCTGATTTTTCAGCCAATGGGAATACAATCGATCTTTCTGGATTACTTGAAGATAGTGAGAAACTTAAAAATTTAAAAATCAGTAGCGTAAGCATTACATTACTTGACGATTATTCAGAAACAGAAATCAATGGAACTATGAGTGTTACAATCAATGAAACCTCAATCTTCAATAACACTCCGATTGACTTAGAAGTAGGCGTACCATTTGTAATAAATGATATTTCTACGATAGACATTTTAAATACGTTGACAAACTTAAACACATTTCAGTACAATGTATCGGGAGCTTTAGACGACAATCAAACCTTAGATGATGACAATTTTACTATAAAAGTATCATTTGAAGTAAAAGCAAAAGTAGGTTTGATTGAGTAAGATTTTTACTTAGATTTCACTAGCAAAAACTAAAAGAGCTTATACTAATTGTTTTTAAAACAATTAGTATAAGCTCTTTTAGTTTCATAAAACTTCAAATTAACTCTTTCTGCATAAATTATACAAAAGATTTCAACACCTTTTCCTTTCAAAAAAAGAGGTCAATAATTCGCTGCATTCTTCCTCTAGAATCCCTCCTATTACCTTAGTTTTTGGATGTAATCTTGTCCCCAGAATTTGATAACCACGTTTGCTATCAAAAGCACCAAACACAATTTTGTCAATTTGCGTCCAATAGCTAGCACCTGCACACATTTGGCAAGGCTCAAGCGTTACGTATAAAGTGCAATTATTGAGATACTTTCCGCCTAAGAAATCGGCAGCAGCTGTAAAAGCAAGCATCTCTGCATGTGCAGTTACATCATTCAATGTTTCTATTTGGTTGTAGGATTTTGCAATAATTTGCTGATTGTTTACCACCACAGCACCCACAGGCACTTCATCTTTATCAAAAGCAATCTTAGCTTGCTTGATGGCCTGTTTCATAAAGTAAACATCGTCATATTCTGCAAGCATAAGTGTTTGTTAATTAACGATTAGTGTAAAATACGTTTTTACACCTTGTTCTAAGTAGGGTTTAAAAACTTTCATTTAACTCTTTACAAACCTCAGGTATCTTAATTTTTCTCCTAATGTTTGGTTCACTTTTCTCATAAGTTACAATTGAGACACCAGTACTCATTGCATAGGCTACTAACCAAGGGTCTGCTAAATCTGTTTCTAAGAATTCTTGCTTAGCTCGGTCAGTATAATTAGAAGATGATGCCCACTTAACGATTGCTATGTAGTTCTGTAAAACAGAATCAGTATTGTTAAAAAATGAGTCTAATAAATTATTTTCACACCAATCCTTTAATTCATCTTCATGGGCAGAATTATCAAAAATTTCTAATTTGACTTTATCAATACTTGTAATTGTTCCAGAATCTGATAGCTTTTTAACTTTTAACCAAAAGCTTTTAACCACGTCAATTGGATAAATTGCTCGATGAGCTTGAATGAAAAAGTTTGAGTCTACAATGAATTTGCTCATACTTGATATAAGTATTCATTGATAAACTTTTCATAAGTATTCCCTTTCAGACTTGTTAATTTATATGCATCTCTATATAATAAATTATTTTCATTCACGGCATTATTCACAAAACCTGCAAACCTTAAGCTGATTCTCTTTTTAGCAGTTGCATAAAAATTTCCGCCAGAATTTTGATTATCTTTTTTAAATTGATATGCCTTTATATAATTATTATAGAAGTCAAAAAATGCTGTTTTAGTAATTAAATTCGAATCCATACATCTTCGTGCAATAACGATTGGACTTACTTTAAAAACTCTACTTAGGTATTTAAACTCCTTAGAATCTTTCCATTTTTCCTTTAAAAACAATTCTGGAACTAAGAATTCCGCAGCTACTTGGTCACAAAGTTTTTCGACTGGATCATCTGCGGGTAGCATTTGTTGATTATCAAATCCTGCACTTTCACCGAGCCAAATGTGTGCAAGTTCATGTATAAGGGTGAACATTTGAGCAGCTTTAGCATCAGCAGAATTAATAAACAGAATCGGTGCTTTTTTATTTACCAAAACAAAACCTCTGCATTCTTCAACAGGAATTTTCCTTCTGGTATTGTTTCCAACAATTCCGTTAAAATTTACAATAATCCCTATTTCCTCAATCTGTAAAGTCAAGTAATCTAAAGCCTCTTCCCAAGTTCCCATTTTACTAGCCCAGTTAGAAGGTAATTTTAAACTATCTCGGATGTCTTTTACTATCTCAAAATAGTTAGATTCTTCATCGTACTTACCTACATATTCTAAATCAGGATATTCACTTTCTTTTAGGTAATTTGTCAACCAGTTTTGCCTTTCACCAATTAGTTGAACTGTGTGATAAACATTGAGAGAAACCTTATCATTCTTTGATTTACCAGTTCTAAAAAATGGTATGGGAATATCTTCTTTTGGAGGTTTGTTAAGAAACATGTATCCAAAAGGCACATGAACCTTGTGGGTGAAATCTTCAAGTTGTTTTATGGTTGGTTTTTTATTTCCCTTGATCCACTCTTCAACACTAGGATTTTTATGATAGAATTCCTCCAAATTATTTCCTGCACGAGTAATCGCCCAATTTATAATGTCAGAGTTAATATTTTCTATCCTTGTTGCCATGATGCAAATATAATCGATATTTATTTAAGATTATTGCACAGCATTAACTACATCTATGTATAAAAACAGCAATATTACCTATAAAACTAAACCAGCTCTTTTTTCAACGGACTAACAATCTTCACGTTATCAAATGCAATCACACCTCTTATAATACCATCTATTGTTTTTTTAAGCTCTCCAATCAAATTTTTCTTTAGCTGAGATTTATGATAAATAATACTCACCTCTCTTGCAGGTGCAGGCTCTGAGAACTCTATAATATTTTTCTTAGCATCCTCATTTATATGCTGAGTATTGAGGTAAGGCAAAAGCGTCATACCCAACCCTTCTTTAGAAAGTTGAATAAGCGTTTCGAAACTACCACTGTGCAGTTGAAATTTCCTTTTCTCGAAGTTCATCGTTTGGCAAAGATTTACAATATTATCCTTAAAGCAATGACCATCTTCAAGCACTAGAATATCTTGCCCCTCAAGATCATTAACATGGAGTGTCTTCTTTTTGAATAGCGGATGATCATCTGGTACAAATCCTACAAAAGGTTCGTTGTAAATTGGTAGCTCTTTAATGCTATCATTTTTTAGCGGAGTTGCTGCAATTGCAGCATCTATATTTCCGTCATTGAGTTTTTTAACGATCTGCTCGGTGGTTAATTCCTCAATTTTTAACGTAATTTTTGGGTATTTCCTTACAAAAGTTTTCAAGAATAAGGGAAGTAAAGTTGGCATGATGGTAGGTATGATGCCCAATCTAAAATCTCCGCCTACATGGCCTTTTTGTTCATTTACAATGTGATTGATACGTTTACTTTCGTCGATCACTATCTTTGCTTGCTGAATAATTTTCTCGCCAATTTCTGTAAGTTCAATTGGTTTTTTATTTCTGTTAAAAATCAGAATATCAAGCTCATCCTCTAATTTTTGTATTTGCATACTCAAGGTAGGCTGCGTTACAAAACAATGCTCGGAGGCAATCGTAAAATTTCTATATTCTGCCACTGCAAGAACATATTTTAGTTGTGTAATGGTCATGGTTACGTTTTTTGTTAAAAAAGTGGTGTCGCCTTAAATCTTTTAAAAAAACGAATTTTACATCGTGGATTTAAATTGTTTAAGAAATCGTATGTCGTTTTCAAAAAACATCCTAATATCATGAATTTGATAAAGCAACATCGCTATTCGCTCTATTCCCATACCAAAAGCAAAACCTGTATATTTTTCAGGATCAATCCCCGTATTTTTAAGCACATTAGGATCTACCATGCCGCATCCTCCAATTTCTAACCAGCCAGTTCCTTTGGTAATTTTATGGTCTATTTCGGTTTCAAGACCCCAGTAAATATCTACTTCGGCACTGGGTTCGGTAAATGGAAAGTAGGAAGGGCGAAGTCTGATTTTTGATTTTCCAAAAATTTCTTTGGTAAAGTATTGTATCGTTTGCTTAAGGTCTGCAAATGAAACATCGGTATCAATATAAAGTCCTTCTATTTGATGAAACATACAGTGAGATCTGGCAGAAATATCTTCTTTTCGAAAAACCCTTCCTGGCGAAACAATCCTTATAGGTGGGGTGTTGTTTTCCATGTAGCGAACTTGAATAGAAGAAGTTTGCGTTCTCAATAAAATATCGGGATCTTGCTGAATAAAAAAAGTATCCTGCATGTCTCTAGCAGGGTGATGTTTAGGTAAATTTAGTGCCGTAAAATTATGCCAATCATCCTCAATTTCTGGCCCGCTAGACATGGTAAATCCTATTTTGGACAATACCGCTACAATTTTATTAATAACAATAGAAATAGGATGTCTTGAACCAAGTGAAAAAGGCTCGCCAGGCAAGGTTAAATCTTTAAAGCTGCCTTGTTGTTTTTCTTCGGATGCCTCAAATGATACTTTTAGTTCATTGATTTTATCTTGCAAATTGTTTTTCAAGGTATTCAACGCTTGTCCAAACTCCTTTCTCTGATCAGGAGAAACCTCTTTAAAAGCTAAAAACAAATCATTTAATATTCCTTTTTTGCTAAGATATTTTACCCTAAGAACCTCTACTTCGTCTTTGGAATTTGCCTTTAATGTCTGAACTTCATGAATGAGTTCCTTTATTTTTTCTAGCATTTGCACAACATTTATGTAAACAAAGTTACATTTTTATAATTGAGCTTAACACCTGAAAACAAAACATCTTTAAAGATGTTTATCTTTGCAATGAATTTAAAATTTGTAGAGTTACACAAACCTGATCACTAAAAAAATAAATTGATGATACAACAGACTACCTTAAATTATTCGATAAAAAAACCTGCCGAAATAAATGAGCAGACCAACTTGCTAATCATGTTGCATGGCTATGGTAGCAATAAAGATGACTTGTTTTCTTTGTCGCGAGCACTTCCTCAAAATTTACTCATGGTTTCTGCAGAAGCACCTATAGCTATGGGAAACAATGCTTTTGCATGGTACAGCATCCATTTTGATGAAGCGGGCATAAAAAAATACAACTTCCCTCAAGCGCTTGAAGCGATTAATAGCATCAGTGAATTTATTTCTGAAATTCAGGAGGAGTACGGAATTTCAGCCAAAAAAACCATTTTGATGGGATTTAGCCAGGGAAGTATACTTAGCATTGCTACCTCGCTTACGCATCCTCAAAAAGTGCAAAAAGTAATTGGTTTAAGCGGCTTTTCAGACGAACATATCATTCCAAAAGATTTGAATCCAAGTGATATAGCAAATCATGATTTTTTCATCTCCCACGGCACAGAAGATTTAGTGTTACCTATTCATCTAGGCAGGGCTACCAATGAGTTCTTGAGTAAAGCTGGAATAAAACACCAATACCAAGAGTATCCAGAAGTTCACACCATTTCTCAGAAAAACTTAAAAGATGCTGTAAAGTGGATTGAAGAGCGGATTTAAATATCTTATCAAGCTTTTTCTTCTGCAACTACTTTCAATCCTAGACCTGTTGCCTTTTTGAGCATAAAAGCGTGGGCTTCTTCTTTGTCGTTGGCAATTACGCCTTCAAGAATTGCTTCTTTGATGGCGCTCTTTAATACGCCAATTTCTCTGCAAGGTTTTAGGTTGAAAGTCTTCATAATCAATTCCCCAGAAATTGGCGGCTGAAAACTTCTAATGCGATCTCGCTCTTCTACTTCTTCTATTTTTTCTCGAACAAGTTTAAAGTTATTGTGATATCTCTTAAACCTGTCAGGATTTTTTGTGGTAATGTCTGCCTCACACAAGGTCATTAGGTTGTCGATGTCATCGCCCGCATCAAAAATCAATCTTCTAACCGCAGCATCTGTTACATCGGTAGCCAATACAATTGGTCGAGAGCTGAGCAATACCATTTTCTGTACAAATTTCATCTTCTCATTCAAAGGCATTTTTAAACGCTTGAACAATTTATATACCATTTTCGAACCCACAAATTCATGTGTGTGAAATGTCCAGCCAACTTTTTTGTCGAATTTTTTGGTAGGTGCTTTGCCAATATCATGAAGCAAGGCAGACCATCTAAGCCATAAGTTATCTGTGTTTTCGGCAATATTATCCACTACCTCTAGCGAATGGAAAAAATTCTCTTTGTGGCGCTGACCCTCAGTTTCTTGCACACCTTTTAGAGCAGTGAGTTCGGGTAAAAATCGATGCAACAGGTTTGTTTTTTCCAATACTTTAAAGCCAATAGAAGGTTTTTTGGAAAGCAATATTTTATTCAATTCATCCACGATTCTTTCTCGGGTAATGATGTCGATTCTTTCAGCATTTTCTTTTATTGCAGCCAAAGATGTGGGTGCTATTTTAAAATCTAATTGTGAAGAAAACCTAATCGCCCTAAGCATTCGTAATGGATCATCGGAATAGGTAATAGCTGGATCTAAAGGAGTTTTTATTATTTTGTTATACAGGTCTATAATTCCGTTGAAAGGATCAAGCAAACTTCCGTAGTTTTCCTTTTTCAAGCTTAAAGCAAGCGTGTTCATGGTAAAATCTCTTCTTTGCTGATCGTCTTCTAGAGTGCCTGAAGAAACTGCTGGATTTCTGCTATGTTGCTCATAAGACTCTTTGCGAGCTCCTACAAACTCCAACTCCACGTCCTGAAACCTTAACATGGCAGTGCCATAGGTCTTAAAAATCTGAACTTTGGGTGAATTTGGCAATGTTTTTGCAAGTTCTTGTGCAAATTCAATACCATCGCCAACCACCACAATATCAATGTCTTTTGGCGTTCCTCTTTCAAGTAAAAAATCACGAACAAAACCTCCAATTACATAACAATCAACATTTAAAGATTCAGAAACTTTTGTAATAAAACCAAACACTTCGTGGTTGATTGCTTCTGGAAAGCTAGCTTTTAGCATGGTATTTTTATTTTAACAGCATTTTTTTTTAAACCCCAATTTTTTTAAGACCTAATAATTTCTAAAGATCCATCTTCCAACAACTTAACAATGGTTGAAGGTTTTCCGTTTTTCAAGTCACGGTCAGTATTCACCACATAATCTACTTTTTCAATTATTTTCTCTGATATTTCCGAAAAGCATTGAGGGGTAATCTCGCCACTTACATTTGCAGAAGTAGAAACAATAGGCTTGCCAAATTCTTGGAGAAGTTGTTTGCAAAATTCACTTTTAGGAATTCGTATGGCAACAGTACCATCCTCAGCAATCATATTTTTTGGCAACCCAATAGGGTTTGAATAAATTACCGTGGTGGGTTTTTCGGCTTCGTTTACAAATTTTATCAATTGATCTGAAACTTTTGGAATGTACGTTTTTAGCATCTCTATATCCTGAACAAGGATGATCAAACTTTTGCTTGAGATTCGATTTTTCACTTTGTAAATCTCCGATACACTTTTCTCGCAAGTGGCATCACAACCTAGCCCCCAAACAGTGTCTGTAGGGTACAAAATCAAACGATTGTTTTGCAAAGCTTGTAAGGAATTTTTAATTTCTATGTCCATTTTTCTAAAAAAAGGTACTCTAAAGATACATTGATCAAATTATTCTAAACGATAAATTTACAAAAAGAGTTTTATTTTTGAAATAACATTGATCAAACTTACATGATAAAAAAAGCAATTCTACAAGATTTAGCTGTGCTAAATGATTTAAATACAGAGGTTCAAGAGCTTCACCACAAATTGTATCCTAAAATATTTAAACCTGCTGCAAGCGTGGATGCAACTTTGTATTTTAAAGATTGTTTGGAACGAGATGTGCTAACAATTTTGATAAAGTATTTGGGCGAAAAACCTGCTGGCTACCTAGTGTATCAAGAAAAAAATTACCAAGAAACCATCTTTTCTTTTCAAAGAAAATCGCTTTATATACATCACATTTCCGTAAAAAAAGAATACCAATCAAATGGTGTAGGAAAAATTTTGATGCAACGAGTGGTAGCAATTGCCAAAGAATCAAATATAGATTGTATAGAACTCGATGTTTGGACAAAAAATCAAGAAGCCAACACTTTTTTTAAAAAAAATGGGTTTGATAGCTACAACGAAAAATGTTGGCTTCATTTATAATTTTAAAAACAAAATTTATATGGATGAACTTATTGATATTGTCGATTTTCATGGAAATCCAACAGGAAAAACTTGTTTGAAAAGCATTGCACATAAAGAAGGACTTTGGCACAGCTGCATCCATGTTTGGATGGTGAATGAGTCCGATCAGGTTCTTGTTCAGTTAAGAGGTGAAGAGGTGGCCATCTCACCCAACAAGTGGGACTTATCGGTGGCTGGGCACATCGGTGCTGGCGAACTCCCAATTGATGCGGCAGTAAGAGAAATTCAAGAAGAAATAGGTTTGACTTTATCGCCCAAAGACCTTTTTCTTGCAGCCAAGGAGAAGTGTGAGGTTATTCATGAAAATGGTTTGATAGACAATGGATTTTACTACCTCTACCTTTGCAAAACTAATTTTAAATTAAACCAACTTGTTGCTCAAAAAGAAGAAGTTGCTGCGTTAAAATTGTTGAAACTATCGGAAATCGAAGCCATGGTACAGCAAGAAAACAGCGAATTTGTAGACAGAGGCATGGAATATTATCAACTTGTATTCAAAGAACTTAGAGCGTTTCTGAAAAAAGCTTAAAAACTCATTATTAATGTATTATGAATTAAATTTTTGGCACTTCAAAGCAACTTTCAAAATCCTATCTTTGTGTAAATCAAAGAAGAAATGAATCATATTCGAAACTTTTGCATCATTGCCCACATAGACCATGGAAAAAGTACTTTGGCAGACAGATTGCTTGGACATACAGGTACAATAAGCTCTCGTGATATGGAAAACCAGTTGCTAGATACCATGGATTTGGAGCGGGAACGCGGAATTACCATCAAGAGCCATGCAATTCAAATGGAATACATGTATGAAGGTAAAAACTATGTGCTAAATTTGATTGACACGCCTGGTCATGTTGATTTTTCATACGAAGTTTCGCGCTCTATTGCTGCTTGCGAAGGCGCATTGCTGATTGTAGATGCTGCTCAAAGCATTCAAGCACAAACAATTTCCAACCTTTACCTAGCCCTAGAAAACGACCTAGAAATCATTCCAGTATTGAACAAAGTGGATTTACCAAGTGCAAATCCAGAAGTGGTAACGGATGATATTGTAGACCTGCTAGGTTGTAAGAGAGAAGAGGTGATTCATGCCAGCGGAAAAACTGGTTTTGGTGTGGAGCAAATATTAAAAGCGATTATAGAAAATATTCCTCCGCCAAAAGGAGATGTAAAAAAACCGCTGCAAGCATTGATTTTTGACTCTGTTTATAATCCTTACCGAGGTATAGAAACTTACTTTAGGGTTTTAAATGGTGAAATTAAAAAAGGAGACCGTATCAAGTTTATGGCAACCAACAAGGAGTATTTTGCCGATGAAGTAGGTACCCTAAAGCTGAATCAAATTCCTAAAGAAAAAGTAAGCGCTGGAGATGTAGGCTACCTTATTACCGGTATTAAAACAGCAAGTGAAGTAAAGGTTGGAGACACCATTACCAATGCTCAAAACCCAACCAATGAATTAATTGCAGGTTTTGAAAATGTAAAACCCATGGTTTTTGCAGGTATTTACCCTGTAGATACAGAGGATTATGAAGAGCTCCGATCTGCTATGGAGAAGTTGCAACTAAACGATGCTTCATTGGTGTTTGTGCCAGAAAGTTCTGCAGCTTTAGGTTTTGGATTTCGTTGTGGATTTTTAGGAATGTTGCATTTGGAAATTATTCAGGAGCGATTGGAGCGAGAGTTTGACATGACGGTGATTACAACCGTTCCAAACGTAAGTTACCATGCCTATAGCAACAAAGAGCCAGACAAGGTTATTTTAATCAACAATCCTTCCGATTTGCTAGATCCCTCTAAGATTAACCGAGTGGAAGAGCCTTATATAAAGGCAAGCATTATTACCAAAGCCGACTTTATAGGGCAAGTAATGAGCTTGTGTATTGAAAAAAGAGGAGAGATTACCAACCAAGTTTACTTAACCACAGAGCGGGTGGAATTGTCGTTTGACATGCCACTGGCAGAAGTTGTGTTTGATTTTTACGATCGGTTAAAAACCGTTTCCAAAGGCTATGCTTCTTTTGATTATCAGCCAATAGGCATGAGAATTTCTAAGCTTGTAAAGCTCGATGTGCTACTAAATGCACAGTCGGTAGATGCGCTTTCGGCATTGATTCATGCAGATAATGCTTATGATATTGGCAAAAAAATGTGCGAGAAATTAAAAGAACTCATTCCTAGGCAGCAGTTCGATATTCCTATACAAGCTGCCATTGGTGCAAAAATTATTGCCAGAGAAACCATAAAAGCTTTGCGAAAAGATGTAACCGCAAAATGTTATGGAGGCGATATTTCTAGAAAAAGAAAGCTGCTAGAAAAGCAAAAAAAAGGTAAAAAAAGAATGCGACAGGTGGGAAATGTAGAGATTCCGCAACAGGCATTTATGGCTGTGCTGAAGTTGAATAGTTGATTTGAGGGTTTTTGGTTGTGGCTAGGTGGGATTGATTTTTTTGGATATTGAAATCTTTTAAAATAGAAGTTAGTTGAGAAATTAGTACACTAAATTTCTGGAGTATAACTTCACTTTAAAAGTAAAAATAGAACTTTAATTAAGCTTCAAAACCGCTATTATTCACACACAGCATTACCCCAACGTATTTTTGTTTTTGCCTATTTATTTGCATATCTACAAATAATTATTCAAATTTGCAATAAAATAAATCCATAATTATGTCAGATTGGAATGATAAGGTCAAACGTTTATTAAAATCAGAATTGGTTCGTAGAGGAATTTCAAATTCAGACTTAGTTAATATGCTTGAAGAAATAGGAATTGAAGAAACCAAATCGAGTATTGACAGCAAAATCAGTAGAGGTACTTTTAGTGCTTCCTTCTTTTTACAATGTTTAACTGTTATTGGTTGTGAAAAAATCGAAATAGAAGAATACGAAAACCAATTATCAATTGCATCTGAACCACAGTCAAATTATATCCTAAAAAAATAAAATATGTCAAAAGTTAAGTTTATAGATTTATTTGCTGGATTAGGAGGAATAAGACTAGGTTTTGAACAATCATTCCAAGATTTAGGTTTTGAAACAGAGTGTGTAATGACTTCTGAAATTAAACCTTATGCAATTGAAACTTTATCTAAAAATTTCAGTCACAATTATTTTGTTGGAGATATTTTTAATGTTGAGAATGAACATATTCCAGATTTTGATTTTTTGTTAGGAGGTTTTCCTTGTCAGCCATTTAGTGCAAGTGGAAAACGTGAGGGATTTGTAGACACAAGAGGAACTTTGTTTTTTGAAATTGAAAGAATTTTAAAAGAGAAAAAACCATATGGTTTTATACTTGAAAATGTTGAAGGTCTTGTTAAACACGATTTAGAAAATAAAGAAGATAAAATAGGAAAAACACTAACAACTATTTTAGATAAGCTTAAAAATGAATTAGGTTATAAGGTTTCTTGGAAAGTTTTAGATTCTATTGAATTTGGTTTACCACAATCTCGTAAGAGAATATTTATTGTTGGTACGAAAGATGAAAAAACAAATCTTATTTTTTCTAACAAAGAATTTAATGCTTTAAATACGATTTTAGAAAATGGATTAGAAACTATAAATTCTGACTTTACTAAAAAACTTTTCAATCATTTTGAAATGGAAGATTTGTATGGTAAATCTATTAAAGATAAAAGAGGAGGAGATAATAATATTCATAGTTGGGATATTGGAATCAAAGGAGAAGTTTCAGATGAGCAAATTATTTTATTAAATAAACTTTTTAAAGAAAGACGTAAAAAACATTGGGCTGAAAAAATTGGTATTGACTGGATGGATGGAATGGCTTTAACGTTAAAACAAATCTCAACTTTTCATAAGAATGATAATCTTAAAATTTTGTTGGATGATTTAGTTAAAAAAGGTTATTTGAGATTCGAACACCCAAAAAAGTTGGTACGTGAAATTACAGAAAATGGAGAACGAAAATTTCGTACTTATGATGAAATGAAACCAAAAGGATATAATATTGTTACAGGGAAATTGAGTTTTGAAATAAATAAAATTTTGGACCCTAATGATATTGCTCCAACACTTGTAGCAACAGATATTTCTCGATTAGCAGTTCCAGATAATGGAGGCTTAAGAAGATTAACTATTAGAGAAGGTTTACGTTTATTTGGCTATCCAGAATGGTACGAAATTCCAGTTAAAGAATCCGAAGCTTTTGATTTATTAGGAAATACAGTTGCTGTTCCAGTTGTTGAACACGTTGCAAAACAATTAGCAGAAATTTTCGAACGAAATTTAGTTTATTCTACTATTAGTTTAACTCCAGTATGTTCTTGATAATTTTTCAATACATTTCTTAACCAATGACCATTAGTGTGCCTTGTTTGTGGATACTGATAACGTGTATTATTTAAGGCTGTTAAAAATTTCTCTTTGCAGTTAAAAGGCTTAAATTTAGGACGTTTAGAATACCAAATACTTGGTCTTATATTGTAAATTACACTTTTCTTTTCTTGAACTTTTAAAGGATATGTTCCGCTCGGACAAGCTAATTCCCAAATCTTTTTTAGCCAAACGTCTTTAATACTGATTATTCCATCATTCATTTGATATGCCAAAATAAGATAATCGGAGTCAATTCGGTAAGCATTTTCTAAAAGTGAATTGCAATAAGAATCGAAGTTGGCTAAATCAAATCCAGGTCCTCTATCAAAATCAAAGGACTTTACCTCTAAAAGTCCTTTTTTGTGGTCGTCTTTGTCCAAAAGAAAATCAGGAAAAGTTTGAGAATTTGTGTTTTCCTCAAAATCAACATTTTCCTTTTGAAACCAAGCTTTTAACCATTCTTGTAGTAAATTCCCAACGGTATCTTTTGTCTTAATTAATATACTTAAATCTTTTACTGTAAATTTAATAGTTCCTGTTTCGCCAATTAATTTATAATCTTCGACAAGTTTTATATAGAGTTGTTCCGCTGTTAATTTCATTCAATCTTATTGATTTTCTTAATTTTCAAAGATAGATACATTTATTTTGGAATCTCAATTTTTACATGTTAGGTGAAGGAAAAAAAGACCTAATAATCGTTTCTAACGAATACCTACAAAGACTTGATGTATTAGCTACTGATTTCCGGACATAGCACCCTTTAAAAATTTGCACTAGCAATTGTTAACTTTATTTTTGTGATATGTAAGCCATATAGATAATAAGAAGTAATGTGCTAATCTCAATAGCACTAAAAAACAGGTAGTGCAAAGTATTCGTTCCAGTTACTAAGCTTCCTATTTGAATTACGATCATTAATACGCCAACTATTATATTAACCATTCGATTAATTTTAGTTTTCAATACCATTGATAATACAATCATCAACATTGGTATTTCCATAATAATGGCAAAATATAAAAGAAAAGGTTCTGTAAATTCAATTCCATCCACATTGCCTTTTAAAAGTTCGTTTAAAAACTTTGAGTGATACAAAGAAAAAACATCACAAAAAATGTAATTTACTGTTAAGAAAATCCATAATTTAGAGATCAAGTTTGTAGTGTTTTTCATTTTTTAAAAATTAAATCCAAAATGTAAACCTGGTTCTCCAAAAAATAATTTAGACCATTTATCATCCTGTTGTTTAAATTCTTCAGGCATTTTTGTATGGTACGGACGATGCGTTATGGCTAATGAAGGTTCTATAAAAAATTTCCCCTTAAATAATTTAAAATGATAGCCTAAACGATAGGTGTTAAATATTTGAAAACCATTATCAATCTTTTCCTTATCTTCATTTACAAAATCTTGCCAAGCATTCATAACGTGAATGCCAGTGTACAAACCTTTCCATAAGAATCTTTGATAAGCAACCGCAAACCCTTTTTCCTTAATGTATCCAGGAAAGTTTTCATTTACATCTGCCCTTGATTTCCCATACGGAATTCCTAAAGGTTCGAAATATTTCCAAGTTTTTATCTCTAATGAAATAGCATCTTTTGTGCTAATTCTATACCCTAAGTTTAGTTGAACAAAATCTGGTGTCTCGTTAGCATCTAAATTTCCAAGCATAAATGCAGAACTACCTATAAAACAAGGTTTTTTTTGAATTTCTTCTTGAGTGTATTGAGCACTCATTTTTATAATACTTATAAATAGTATGATAATTAAAACAAGGATTTTTCTATGCATTGTTATAAGTTTTAAACGTTAATTACAATGCAAAACTAAAAATAGGGTACTAGAAAAACATTCACTTAAGTGAAGAAACAGGGATTGTTTTTTCTTTTTCTAAAATTCTTGCTTTTATCCTGCTTAAAGATTGAGGTTTTATTCCCAAAAAACTTGCTATTTGATGTTGGGGAATGCGTTGAATAAGGTCTGGTCTTTTTTTAACTAAATTAATATATCTCTCTTCAGGGGAGGATATTTTAAAGTCATCGAAATCCATTTGTTGTTTAGCAACAAGGTTTTCTGAAAGAATCCTACACAATGATTCAAATTTTGGAAACTTTTGAAACATTTCTGTTTCCATTTCGGCGTTTGAAATAAGTAGTATAGAATCTTCAACGCAGCTTATATAATACTTAGAAGGTTTATTATCTAATACACATTGAGGGGTAATCCCTTCCATTTCTGTATGAAAAGCTGTTGTTTTTTCTTCTCCTTCAATGATATAATAAGTACGAGCACATCCTTTTAATACAAAATATCCTTGATTAGATAATTCACCTTGTTTTAATAAAATATGTCCTTTTTCTTTAATATGAAAAATATCTAAAGAAGCTATCGCCTTCTTTTCATTTTCATCTAAATCAATATATTTTGATATATAATCAAATAATAAATTTTCTATTTTCATTATAAATTCGCAGTCATCTTTAAACTAAAGATAATCTTTATGTAGATAAAAAGTTGCGTGTTTGTATGCAAGGATTTTTAGAAGGAAAATATAAGCTTTCCTACTAGTTCTCTTTTTTAACAAGTGCCCAGAAAAGAATTACCCCTAGAAGAACTATTTTTTTTTTGGATATGCCTTTTAAAAACAAACTCTAGCAGAGATTTCATTCAATAGTCAATAAACCCTGTCTTTATTTACAACTGATGCCTAATTGGTTATTTAGAGAATCGTAAGCAATGGAAAGCGGATAGATCATTGCGCTATCCGCATGAACATTTTATTTTTTCTAGGGTATGGTATACAAAGGTTTCTATGGCATTCAAGAAAAAGAAATAGCTTCTTTTAAACCTGTTTTTTACTCCTATTTAAAAATCCAATAACGATTTAGGAATTGCATGAAATCCTGTATCAATTACAGCATCTTCAATATCCTTTACAGAAACTAAAAAAGTCGTGTGAATTGTTAATTGCTTTGGGAATACGTCTTCTTCAATAACAACATCTTTGATGCCATCAATATTTGTAATTGCATCTTTAATCTTAATTAAATCTGTATGCTGTATAGCATTTGTTTCAAAAATTTTTCCGTGATTTCCTGGGATTACATTTTCTGATAGTAAGCTCATTTTATTGTTTTTAAGTGTTAATTAGTTGTTTTTAAAATTACATTAAATACCTAACATAACCTAATTAATTTTTCAGAAAATTTAGGAGTGTTTTTTTTCAATGCAAAATTTTGAAGCAAAACCCTGCTATGTTTATAAACCTTAATCAGTAACCACAAAAAAAGCAACTATTACTGAAACTTTAAAAAAGCCTTACTAGCTAGATAATGATCAAAAAAAAAGCCGAAGAAAAATCTTCGGCTTTAAAAATGATTTACTTTATAATTTTTATTAGAACTTGTAACCTAAACCTACGTGAAACGTATTGTAGGTTAGTTTATCTCCTCCTGTATCTTCTGTAGAATCAGAGCTTCTGTTGGTTAGTTCAAAAGAATACCTTCCATCAATAAAAAAGTTTTTGGTAATATCAAAACCCATCCCCACGCTTAGGTCTAAACCAAAATTATCAGTTTCTTCCTCTTTTTCTTTTAGAAATAGGGTTCCTTGAAACCCGGACTGTCCGTAGAATGAGTCAGCTAAATAATATTTTACAATTATAGGAATGAACAGAATATTTAAATCTGACTCATTTTCTTCCTCGCTCAACTCACTTTCTTCACTTCCATAAATAATTGATGATGGTATGTTACCATATAATAAAGAAGGTTGAATAGCTAATTTTTTTGAAATTTTATACTCTGCAAGACCGCCTATATAAAACCCAGGTTCGCTTTCAGAAAATGAAAGCTTTACACCTTCAAAACTTGATTCAGCTTTTGCTGTTCCATTTAAATAACCTGCCTGTACACCAAAACTAGTTTTTTGTGCTGACAGATTTACCAACCCACCTAACAGGAATAATCCTATGTAATAATTTTTTGATTTTTTTTTTGATTTTTAATAAATTTTTACTCTATAAATATAAGAATTTTTTTTAATATAAAAATTTGAAAAATAACGAAAACATATTGGGAGTCTAAAAAACCATATAATACCAATGATTTTAACCCTTATAATTAAATAATAAGCTCATTTTAAAAAAACTACCAAAAAAAAAAACCTAGAAGCTATTGATTGACTACTGAAACTTTTAAAAACAGAGGCTATTGAGAGGTTTTCGCTAGCAAGAAGTTTGAATAATTAGTTCTACAAGAAAATTTATTTTAAACTTACACTGCTTAATAGGCTCGCGAAATGAATTTTTTCTATCAAACAATAATTACTAACACTCCCTAACTCGGCAAGTCTTTTTTAAAAATAAAAATGACATTTTTTGAACCAAAACACAATTTTATTAAAATTTCGGTTTTATGCATGATATTCACAGAGAACGAAGAAAAATACTTTATAAACTCAAAAAAGACCCAGAATCTATTGTAGATGATTTCAGGCGTTCAATAGCAGAAAAGCAAATTGAAAAATATGACAATTTACCAATAACCGAAAAGAAGGATCTAAACCTAGAGTTTCTTTATAAATCTACAATTAATGATTCAGATCCTGCATTCAAATTGATCGAAAACCATATTAAAAGCAATCCTGTCGAAATAATTTCTTTTGTTGGATGTGAAATCAGCACTAATGAGCTTTTAAAGTGTATTAAAGGTGTTTTTAATCGCGATAAAAAAAATAAAATTAAGCGTACAGCCATATATCTCAGCCGTACTACTGATATTAAAGAATCCTTAAAAAACGTAATAGCGAGTCTTAGTTTTTTAAAAGAAAAGAATGTTCAAATGCTTCCTAAAAAAGATAAGAATAAAATGGTTTTTTGTAAACGAACATCGCGGTTTAATTTTATTAATTTTCGGAAAAATGAGTGTTTGGAAATTATTTTGATCAATGTTAATATATCAATTTCTCCTAATAAAAAAAAATTAATGTCTGCTGGTTTAAAAGAAAAATTAATGCTTTTGTTGAATAACAAAATAAATGTGTTTACTCAAGATTTTTTAAAAAGATATATCGGCTCAAAACATAGGCAAGAAGATTCACAATCTGAGCTTTCTATTGTTGAAAAAATTCGTGATTTGATTATAAAACATGCTTTGCCACCTATATCTGCTGATGTCATATCACCAATTCAAGATTCTAAAAGTCAGAAGTTTAAAATTCCCAAAAAAATACGTTTCTCGGAAAAAATAAAAACACCTTTTGAAGAAATTTTCTCAAAAAAAATTAAAAATTTAGAAAAAAAGCATGCATCTATTTTAGAAGAATATGCAGAAAATTTCCAGTCAGAACTTCTTGAATTTGAACTCACTTATTTCTCTAATTACTGCAAGGAACAAAAAGACTCTTGTAGGGATCTTAATTTTGATACAATTTATTTTACGCAACCAAATTCAGAAAAATTTGAGCAGTTAATGAAAGATGCAAAAAGAACAAATTTTCGTCAATTACTTCGCTTTAAAGCTACTGAACTCGTTGAAAAAATTGATTGGGAAGATAAAAAATTAACGTTTGCAACTAAGTTTGAAATTCTTAGCTTCTTATTTGAAGAAAGACTTTTAAAAAAAACACCTGAAGAAGAGCAAAGCTATGAGGTGCCTAAAAATGTGAGAGAAGCACCTAAAGATGACCCCGATTATTTTCAAACATCACACCCTTTAAAAAAAAGGGTTAGCAAAAGAAATTGCTGAAAAAGTAATTGAAAAATTGGCTATTGAGAATTGTGATTCCTAACTATAAAAGAACAATTCACCCCCAAATCATCTAACTTTAAAAAAAATAAGCAAAAAGATTTCTCATTGTAGCATAAGAATGTTACAAAATGAGTTCTAAATTTCTACATTTGAACATTAGCTCGAAAGTTTAAAATAATGATGGCAATACTTTATACACTTATAGCAATTGTTGTTGCTGTTGGATTTTGGAAAGTTGTAAAACTATTTGGTTTAGATAGTGTTATTGCAAATAAAAAAGACAACCAGTACCAAGGCGTAATGTTTGCAGTTGTGGGTGTGTTATTTTTTGATTTTGTTTTGTACTGTTTCATAGATTTTTCGGAGGTTATGTTGCCTCCAGCGGCTTCTGTAGAGGGCGAAAAGTACGACACGCTATACAACATTACCATGATCATGATTTTGATTGTATTCTTTGTTACCCAAATCATTCTATTTTATTTTGCTTACAGCTACAGGGGTATAAAAGACAGGAAGGCAAGCTTTTTTCATGACAGCCGTACGCTCGAAATTATTTGGACCATGGTGCCTGCTGTAGTACTCTCTGTATTGGTTATTTATGGTTTGTTTGTTTGGAATGATTTAATGGACACGTCAAAGGCAAAAGAGCCATTGGTGATAGAGGTGTATGGAAAACAGTTTTCTTGGGAGGCACGATACCCTGGAAAAGACAATGAATTGGGGCTTGCAAATGTTATAAATATCAAAGGTATGAACACCATGGGAATTGATATGAAAGACAAATATGCACTGGATGACATTCCTGTAAGAGAATTGCATTTGCCAAAAAACAGAAAAATAATTTTCAAGTTTCGATCGCAAGATGTGTTACATTCTGCTTATATGCCTCACTTTAGAGCACAAATGAATTGTGTTCCCGGAATGGTCACCCAATTTGGATTCACGCCAAAATACACGACCAAAGAAATGAGAAAGCAGCCCGAGACAGTTAATAAAATAAAGAAAATTAATAAGATAAGAGCAGAAAAGGGCGAAGATCCTTACGAATTCGACTTCCTATTGCTGTGTAATAAAATATGCGGTTCTTCTCACTACAACATGCAAATGAAAATTGTGGTTGAAGAAGAAGAAAAATTCAATGCCTGGTTGGGCGAACAAAAAACAATTAGTCAGCTAATTCAATAAGAAAGACCAAGTCAAATCAAGATTAAAATGAGCCAATCTCACAAAGAAAATTACATTACCAAATACATCTTTAGCACCGATCATAAAATGATTGCAAAGCAGTACTTAATCACTGCTATTTTGATGGGAATCATCGGTGTTTTTATGTCTATTCTATTTCGCCTTCAGCTAGCTTGGCCCGAAAAATCTTTTGCGGTAATTGAAGCTTTTTTAGGAAGACATCAAGATGGCGGAATCATGACCCCAGATATTTACTTGGCACTGGTTACCATTCATGGCACCATCATGGTGTTTTTTGTACTTACCGCAGGGCTGAGTGGTACTTTTAGCAATTTATTGATTCCGCTACAAATTGGTGCTAGAGATATGGCTTCAGGCTTTTTAAACATGGTCTCATTTTGGCTATTCTTTTTATCATGTGTAGTCATGATCTCTTCTCTTTTTATTGAAGCAGGCCCTGCCTCTTCTGGCTGGACCATTTACCCACCCCTAAGTGCACTTCCTCAGGCCATTCCTGGCTCAGGTTTAGGCATGACACTATGGTTGATTTCCATGGCTATATTTGTTGCCTCATCACTCTTAGGCTCTTTAAACTATATTGTTACCGTTTTAAACCTAAGAGCAAAAGGAATGAAAATGTCTAGGTTGCCACTCACCATTTGGGCATTTTTTGTAACCGCAATTATTGGCACTGTTTCTTTTCCTGTATTACTTTCAGCAGCATTGCTCTTAATTTTCGACAGAAGTTTTGGTACCTCTTTTTTCTTGTCAGATATTTTTATTCAAGGCGAAGTACTGCATCATCAAGGAGGCTCGCCTGTGCTTTTTGAACACCTATTCTGGTTTTTAGGGCATCCCGAAGTTTACATTGTACTATTGCCTGCCTTAGGAATCACTTCAGAAGTAATTGCCACAAATGCTCGCAGACCTGTTTTTGGATACCGTGCCATGGTGCTTTCTATTGTTACCATTGCTTTTCTATCTACCATTGTATGGGGGCACCATATGTTTATATCTGGCATGAATCCTTTTCTAGGCTCAGTTTTTACATTTACCACACTACTCATCGCCATCCCTTCAGCCGTAAAAGTATTCAACTACCTCGCTACACTTTGGAAAGGAAATTTACAGATGAATCCTGCCATGTTATTTTCTATTGGACTCGTTTCTACCTTTATCTCTGGTGGTCTTACAGGCTTGGTGCTTGGAGATAGCGCACTGGACATCAATGTGCATGATACTTATTTTGTGGTAGCTCATTTTCATTTGGTAATGGGTGTTTCGGCAGTCTATGGACTGTTTGCAGGTGTTTATCATTGGTTTCCAAAAATGTTTGGTAAAATGATGAATAAAACCTTGGGGTATTGGCATTTTTGGATCACTTTTATCGCTGCTTATGGCGTGTTTTTTCCAATGCACTTTATGGGGTTAGGAGGTTTACCAAGAAGGTATTACACCAATACTGCATTTCCGTTATTTGATGATCTTGCAGACATCAATGTCATGACTTCTATTTTTGCCATTGTTGGAGCAGCAGCGCAACTACTTTTTCTAGCAAACTTTTTTATAAGTATCTACAAAGGAAAAAAAGCAACCCAAAACCCTTGGCGTGCTACTACGTTAGAATGGACCACTCCTGCCGCTCCTATCCATGGCAACTGGCCTGGTGAACTACCAGAAGTGCACCGATGGCCTTATGACTACAGCAAACCTGGTGCAGAAGAAGATTTTATTCCGCAGAATATTCCTTTGAAAGAAGGAGAAAAAGAGTCGTAAAAAACAACTCATCAAACCAATTAAGTTTTGTGTTCATTCATTCCCATTTCATCTTTAATTTTTTGAACTTCGCTTTCTGTAAGTCCAGTTGCTTTTGAGATGGAGGGGATATCGAGTTCGCATTTGATCAGGTTTTCTACAATATTCCTTTTTTCTTCTTCTCTCCCTTCCTCTCTTCCCTTCTCCACACCTTCTTCATAAGCAGTATCTAGCGAATTTTTCAAATCTCTATAAGACTTTAAACTCTCTTCGTAGGCATCCGCCTCTTTTCTGCTAAACTTGGCGATTTCAGCAACCTCAAATAACCTCTCAAAAACACGCTCTCTCAACTCATTTGGTACTTTATCTAGCTTGCTCAAGTTTCTGATTACATACATCCATTTATCGAATTTTGAAGAAAGCGCCTCTGCTGTTTTGTTAAACTTTAGCATTTCTAGGTAGATAAACGTGAGTTTATCGTAAAAAACTTGGTGGCTTTCTGTGTCCGAAAGCTTTAGATTGTACCTGTATTTGTTTGGTTCTTCGATATTTTCATCAAACACAAAATCCAAAATGGCAATGGTGTAGATGACTTTTAACTCAAAATTCCAGTCGGCGCCTTTTTGTGCTTGCTCGCGAATGGGAAATGAAGAATAGTAAACAGTTCTATCCTTAAAAAACTTTTGCTTTGTTTTTTGAAGTTCAACAATAAATTTTTCACCTTTTTAGTTTTCGCAATAAAGATCAAAAATTGCTTTTCGGTCGTCTTCGCTACTTCCTAGTCGATCACTTTTTAGGTAAGTAAGGTCAACAATGTTGCCTTGTTCTTCTTTCAGCAGTTCATTCAAAAAATCAAGCAATAGCTCCTTGTTTGGCTCTTCGCCAAAAAGTCTTTTAAAACCGTAATCGGTGAATGGATTGATGTATTTTTCTACAAATGCTGCCATTATTGCTTTTTTTTTACAAAGATAGTGAGCTTTGGTTTTATGTTTCTAGTAAGATCTTTTTTGAGAGGCTATGCACGCTTATCAACCTCAATCTCTTTCACTGCTTCCTTAATAGTCTCGAAACCAAATTCAAATCCAGCATTTTGTATTTTTTTAGATGAAACTGCACATCCTTTTAGCAAAATAACACTCCGCTCTCCAAAAATCAATTTCAACACAAAAGAAGGCACCTTGGGGAGTCTTATTTTTTTTCCGATTACTGCAGCAATCGCTTGGGTAAGCTTTCTATTATCTATCTGCTCGCTGGCAACAGCATTGTAAATTCCTTCGATGTTTGGGTTTTTAACTGCATAGGCAAATAGATTGCAGAGGTCTTTTATATGAATCCAAGGAATGGATTGGTTCCCAGACCCAAGAACAGCTCCAAAGCCATGTTTTATAGGTTTTGAAATTTCTGCATAAGCGCCTCCTTCGCTTGAAAGAACCACCCCAATTCTAAGAATCGTTACCTTAGTTATCGGCTTAAACTTTAGCACCTCTTTTTCCCAATCAACACAAATTCTTGCCAGGAAATCATTGCCAGGGCTGCTCTCTTCGATCTTTACGCTATCTTGACAAGAAGTTCCGTAGTACCCTACTGCTGATGCAGCAATAAAAGACTTTAGGTTTGGATTGTGTGCCGCAACTTTTTTTAACAACAGTCGGGTAGGTAAAACCCTGCTATTGAGCAATGATTTTTTTCTTTGTTGGGTCCAGCGCTTATCCGCCACATTTTCGCCTGCCAAATGAATGATACAATCTGCAGTTGCAATGGCTTCTTCCTCTATAATTCCCTGCTTAACATTCCAGTAATAGGTATTTTTAAGGTCAGATTTTTTCCTACTTAAAATGTTTACCCTGTACCCTTTTTGAACAAGCAGCTTGGTGAGTGCTTTTCCAATAAGCCCGGAACCTCCTGTAATGAGTATGGTTTGCATGAATTTTTATATTTAACTAAACAATTTTGGATATTTAGTTGGATCTACCTCTTGCATCATTTCATAAATTTTTTCAAAAATATCTTCTGCACTGGGTTTGGAAAAATAATCTCCATCTGTTCCGTACGCTGGTCGGTGTGCTTTGGCGGTGAGTGTGGTGGGTTTGCTATCTAAATATTGGTAAGCATCCTGACGATCAAGCACCTCATTTAGCAAATAGGATGATGCACCTCCAGGCACATCTTCGTCCACCACCAATAATCGGTTTGTTTTTTCAACGCTTTTAACCGTATCGCAAGAAACATCAAATGGTAATAAGGACTGTGCATCAATAATTTCAATATCTATACCCACTTCATTTAATCTTGGCGCAATTTCCTGAACAATTCTAAGCGTAGAACCATAAGATAGTACAGTAAGGTCTACCCCTTTTTTAACCACCTCTACAACGCCAATGGGGGTTTTAAATTCGCCATAGTTTAGCGGTTCTTTTTCTTTTAGGCGGTACCCATTCAACGGCTCAACAACCAATGCTGGCTGATCGCTTTGTAGCAACGCATTGTAAAACCCAGCGGCTTTTGTTAAGTTTCTAGGAACCAACACATAAATCCCTCTTAAAAAATGAATAATTCCTCCCATAGGAGACCCTGAATGCCAAACTCCTTCCAAACGATGCCCCCTGGTTCTAATAATCAAGGGTGCTTTTTGTTTTCCCGCACTTCTGTAGTGAACGGTTGCCAAATCATCGCTCAAAATTTGCAAAGCATACAAGAGGTAATCCAAGTACTGAATTTCAGCAATAGGTCTCAATCCCCTCATTGCCATCCCAATACCTTGCCCCATAATGCTTGCTTCTCGTATACCAGTATCTGCCACGCGGTGTTCGCCAAATTTATCTTGCAAACCGCTTAGCCCTTGATTAACATCACCAATTTTACCGCTGTCTTCCCCAAAAATAAGGAGGTTGCTGTGTTTGGAAAGCAATGCATCAAAATTATTTCTTAAAACAATTCGTCCGTCCACCAAATCTGCATTTTCGTTAAAAACAGGATTTTGAAGATTTTCATGGTTTTTTAAATGATCTTCGTTGGTGTGTAGGTAATCACTGTATTTGGGCTGCTCAATTTTTTGAAAAGTAGCTACCCAATTTTGCAATGCTGTTTTGGCTGCAGAATCTTCGTTTCTTATATAAACCAATATTTTTCTGGCAGTAGACAGCAGGTCTTTTTTAAATGGTTTGTCAACAGCCATTAGTTCCTCCAAAAATTTTGAAACAACCGTTTTTTCTGATGTTTCATTCAAAATATTTTGTAAAATAACGGCCAGCTCTTCTCTGTTTTTTTTAATAGGATTGATGTATTCCTCCCAAGCTTCGTTCTTTGCTTTTAGCGCTTCTTCTTCTGCCTCTTTTTCCATTTGAATCAGTTCCGATTCTTGCGTTACAATACGCAAGGGTTGCCCATCTTCATCTTCTAATTCAAAATCAAGAATCCATTGGCGCATTTTAGCTAAGCAGTCATGGGCTGTTTCCCATTCCAAACGCTCAGCGGTTTTGTACCGTTCGTGAGAACCAGAGGTTGAATGCCCTTGTGGCTGCGTAAGTTCCTCTACATGAATGAGTACTGGTATGTGTTGCTCTCTGGCAATTTTTGCTGCTTTGTGGTAGGTATGGGTTAATGTTGGGTAATCCCACCCTTTTACCGTAAGTATTTCGAAACCAGCACTTTGTTCGTTTTGCTGAAAACCGCTTAAAGCTTCAGAAATACTTTCTTTGGTAGTTTGTAGTTTATTGGGAACAGAAATACCATATTGATCATCCCACACATTGATGATAAAAGGCACTTGCAAAACGCCTGCTGCATTGATTGTTTCGAAGAATACGCCTTCACTGGTACTGGCATCGCCAATAGTTCCCCAAGAAATTTCATTTCCGCTGTTAGAAAACTTGGCATCTGCCATTTCTGGGTGATGGCGGTATATTTTTGAAGCTTGTGCAAGCCCCAACATTCTTGGCATTTGCGAACCAGTTGGTGATACATCTGAACTCGAATTGTATTGATTTGCTAGGTTTTTGAATTCCCCGTTTTCATGCAAGCTATGTGTTGAAAAATGCCCGCCCATTTGCCTGCCAGCAGACATGGGCTCTGCTTGAATGTCTGAATGGGCGTACAATGCCGAAAATATATTTTTTGGAGTGAGTGCGCCAATCGCCATCATAAAGGTTTGATCGCGGTAATAACCCGATCTGAAGTCTCCTTTTTTAAAGGCTTTTGCCATGGCTAGCTGCGGCAATTCTTTGCCATCTCCAAAAATTCCGAATTTTGCTTTTCCTGTAAGCACTTCCTTTCTACCAAGGTAGCTGCATGCCCTACTAATGATTGCAATTTTATAATCCTGAAGAACTTCTTTTTTGAATTCCTTAAAAGATAGTTGTGGGCCAGACAAATTTTTTTCTACTGCCATCATATCAAAAGCTTTTATGCAGTGTAAAAGTATTTATTTTTAATGTGTTGATGAAATGCATACGAAAACCACCTAACTTTTTCAGAATTTTACAATCATGTTACTTGCGCTTCTTCGATGCTAAATCCCTATGTATCATAAAGATGCTAAATGTAATCCTAGCCATGCTTCAAAAAAGAACATTCAGCAAATCTTCTACTTTACCTAGCGGAATTACTTCGATGTTAAATTTATTTACAGCTAATTTGTTGTGGCTAGAAACAATTATTTTTTCAAAACCCAGTTTTTGAGCTTCTAAAATTCTATTTTCTACACGGTTGATGGGTCTTATTTCTCCTGCCAACCCTATTTCTGCAGAAAAACAGACAAGTTTTGGAATGGCTAGGTCTAGGCTAGAGGATAAAATGGCGCACAATACTGCCAAGTCTATGGCAGGGTCTTGTATTTTTATTCCGCCAGTAATGTTTAAAAAAACATCTTTGGCACCCAGTTTAAAGTTGGCTCTTTTTTCTAGCACCGCCAACAACATGTTGAGCCTTTTTAAATCAAAACCTGTTGCCGACCGTTGCGGAGTTCCGTACACGGCAGAACTCACCAATGCTTGCACCTCTATCATCAATGGCCGCATGCCTTCTAGCGTGCTAGCAATGGCTGTTCCGCTTAGGTGCTGCTGGTGCTGCAATACCAGTGTTTCCGATGGATTTTCTACCGCCCTGAGCCCTGTAGATTGCATTTCGTAAATACCTAATTCCGAGGTAGAGCCAAATCTATTTTTGTGTGCACGCAACAGCCTATAAATATGATTGGAGTCGCCCTCGAACTGCAGCACTACATCTACCATGTGTTCTAAAATTTTTGGCCCTGCTATTGCTCCGTTTTTGGTGATGTGACCAATAATTAATACTGGCGTGCCAGTTTCTTTGGCAAATTTGGTAAATTCTGCCGTAGTTTCTCTAATTTGAGATACCGACCCAGGCGAAGCTTCAATATTGCTGGTGTGCAAGGTTTGCACCGAGTCTATCACCACCATTGCTGGCTGCGTTTGTTCTATGGCTTTGAAAATGGTGGCGGTGTTGGATTCTGTAAAAATCAAACAATCGCTGTTTTGCTGCTTTAGCCTAGCTGCCCGCATTTTTATTTGCTGCTGGCTTTCTTCGCCAGAAACATACAGTACTTTTACTTGGGTGTTTAGGGCTACTTGTAGCAACAAGGTAGATTTGCCAATGCCTGGTTCGCCGCCCAGCAATACAATGGCGCCTTTTACCAATCCGCCGCCCAGCACCATGTCTAGCTCCGAGTCTTGCGTGCTAATGCGCTGCTCGTTGCTCAAGGCAATTTCGGAAACTTTTAATGGTGTTGCCGTGTTTTTGTTTGCACCGCCTGTAGACCAGTTTTTCTTTTCTGGTTTTTGAATTACTTCTTCTACAATGGTGTTCCACGATTTGCAAGAAGTGCACTGCCCCATCCATTTAGGAAATTGAGCCCCACAATGCTGGCAGCAAAATACGGTTTTGAGTTTACTCATGTTGCTAAGTTACTATTTAGATTTACAATTATTGATAGGCACAAAAAAACCTACAAAGT